>Ga0070704_100001026_pt1 | contig 14372 bp, 10 predicted proteins | sample KBSK5252metaG_FD_65467 | JGI IMG/M metagenome (GOLD analysis project Ga0070704, IMG submission 65467) | Corn, switchgrass and miscanthus rhizosphere microbial communities from Kellogg Biological Station, Michigan, USA - KBS K5-25-2 metaG | ecosystem: Host-associated > Plants > Roots >...
CCCCAGACAGTTCTCCATGGCTTCCATCAGCTCCGGCCAGCCCAGGCCGTTCGGGGAAGCGTTGGGTGCGGACGCCGGCGCGGCGAGCACGGCCCGAATCAGGTTGGCCCGTCCACGAGTCGACATGACCTCTTCGCCCGTGGCGATGTAGGTCGGGCACATGGTCGGGCCTGATTTGCGACAGCCCCCGCAACCATTGCATTGTTCCAGATGGGGAAGAAACGATTCGTCCTTGGCCGCATACCCCAGCCGCGGCACAAATGGCAACGGCCGCTGATGAAGTTCTGTCCTCCAATCGCGATCGCAGCGATAGCGTCCGTCGCCAATAATTTTGCCCGGATTAAAGCGCGCCAGCGGATCGAACGTGTCTTTCACGGCGCGCATGAGATGGAGCAGTTCCTGGCCAAGCTGGCCCGGCAGGAATTCGGTCCGGGCAAGGCCGACGCCGTGTTCGGCGGCGATGGAACCTTTGAACTGGGTTACCAGGGCCGCGACCTCTTCCATGACCTGGCGGAATATCCGCTTCCCATCTTCCCTGTGCAGGTCGAGCACGGGCCGGACGTGGAGGAGGCCCGAGGCTGCATGACCGTAGAAGCAGGCGTCGAGTTGCAAGGGACGCAAGATCGATTGCAGCCCGGCCACAAACGCGGGCAGTTGCGCGGGGCGCACGGCGGTGTCTTCGATGCCGGTGACCGGCTTGGCGTCTCCCTTGCAGCCGGTGAGCAACGCGACGCCGGCTTTGCGGAGGGCCCAGACCAGACCGGCTTGCGTTGCGTCGCGCAGGAGCAGGGTGCGCAAGCCAAGACGTTTGGCGGCCAACGCTTCCAGTTTCTCGCGAGCGTGCTCGAAGAATTCCACAATGAGAATGCTCGGACAGGGACGGGTATCGAGTTCGAGCAGTGCGCGCGCGGCGCGAAAGGCAAGTTGGCCCTTCGTTTGGTCGGTGAGGACGGAGTCGATGTGTTCGATGGCGGCGGGCTTCAAGTCCAGCAGTTCCACGGTAGCCTGCATCGCTTCGGCGACGGAAGCAAAGAAGATGAGTCCAACGCCGCGCTCCTTGGGCAGCGGCACGATTCGAAGTTCGGCGGAAACGATGGCGGCGAGCGTGCCTTCGCTGCCGGCCAGCAAGTGGCTCAAGTTGGCCGGGTCACGCAGAAAGCGGTCGATGCCGTAGCCGGGCCAGCGTTTCAGCAGATCGCCCGGCATGCGTTGCTCGATGAGCTTGCGGTGGGCGAGCACCAGGGGCTCCAACTGCCGGCGCGCGAACTCGCCTCCATTTTTGCCCAGGCCCAGCGTTTCGAGCCGCCCGTCGGCCAGCACCACCTCCAGCGCCCGAACGTGATCGGCTGTCGTGCCGTAAATCGGAACGTGCGAGCCGGAGGAATTGTTGGCGATCATTCCGCCGAGCGTCGCGCGCGAGCTGGTGGCCACGTCCGGGCCGAAACAGAATCCGTATGGCTTGAGAAACGCGTTCAAATCATCCAACACCACACCTGCGCCCACGCGGACGGTTCGCTGCTCGAGGTCGAGTTCTGAAATGGTGCGATTGAAGCGGCTGAAATCGATGACCAGTCCTTGACTGAGCGCTCCGCCCACCAGACCCGTGCCGGCTCCGCGCGGGGCCATCGGCACGCCCGCCCCATTGGCCGCCAGGATCACCGCCCGTGCCTGGCCGGAATGACGCGGAAACGCCACCGCCGCGGGCTCGATTTGGTGGAGCGACGCGTCGGTCGCGTAGAGTTGGCGCGTCAACTTGTCCGAACGAACCTCGCAATCCACGTCCTGCCAGGGCGCGCGGTTTTGAGCCGAAGTCATGACAGGCTCAGCTTAGGAGCTCGTGACGGGAACGCCAAACGCCAAATGCACAGCCCATGGCAACGGCGAATGATGGCCTAGGAGCTGGCGGCGGCGGTGCTGCTGGCGCGCGTGGAGGTGGACTTGGTTCGACCGAGGACGTTTTCGGCTGCGCCGCGCACGAATGGATCGATATCGCTTAAGGCGGCGGAGAGCGCTTCCAGCCCGCGCGGGTCGCTCAGGCGCCCGAGGGCTTCGGCGGCCGCCAACCGTAGGTCCCGGTCCCAATCGCTCAACGCTTGCACCAAGGCTTGGAGCGTGGCGGTTTTTTTGTAAAACACGGGGTCAGTGAACCTGTTGAGGCTGGGCTCCGTTTTTGGCACGTCGCGCAATTTGGAAAGGGTATCGGCGGCGGCTTGGCGCACCCAATATTCCTTGCTGGCCAGGGCGCTTTTGAGCCCGGGAATGGCGCGGCGCGCCGCTGCAGATTGTTCCCATTCGGGCTCGATGCGGCGAAGCACGCTGGCGGACGCATTGCGCACGGACGTTTGCGTGTCGGTCAAGGCCAGGACGAGATGTTCGACCGCCGACAAATGGCGGATTTGGCCGAGAGCTTCCACGGTGGCCTCGCGGACTTCGTGCTTGGGGTCCTTCAGCAATGGCACGAGAGGCTCGACGCCGCGGGAATCTCGCAATCGGCCCAGCGCTTCGACCGCGGCGCGACGCACGCTCCAATCTTTATCCGCGAGCGAAGCGGTGAGGCGCGCCAGCGAACCGTTGTCGGACAATTTCCCTAGTGCGTTGGCAGCTGCGGCGCGCACAACCGGATCCACGTCCTCCAGAACTTCATTCAACGGCCTGACGCTGCGCGGATCGCGAATGGAGCCGAGCGCTTCCAAGGCGGCAACGCGCACCTGTGGATCCGCGTCTTTGACAGCGGCCGTTAACGGCTTGAGGACGCGTTCGTCTCCAATTTTACTGAGGGCTTCCACGATGTCACGGCGGTTGGAGCAGGTGGGGTCGCGCAAGGCGGCGAGCAAGGGCTGGAGCGCCACGGCCCCGAGCGCGGCGGCATGGAGATATTCCCCGAGTGCGCTGAACCGTTGCACGCGTTGAATGTCATTGCCAGGTTGCCAGCCGAGAGTATCCAGGGTTTTGGCGGCACGCCGCCGGACGCCGGCATGAAGGTCTTTCAAGGCACCTACGAGAATCTCGACGCAGGTGGCGTCGCCGACTTGTTCCAGCGCCGCCACCACCGCTTCACGGACGTCGGCACTGGGATCGCGCATGCCCTGCACAAGCGACGGCAGGGTTCGAGGCTCTTTCCGCCGCCCCAGGCCGTTGACGGCGGCCATGCGGACTTCGGCATCGTCGTCCTGGAGGGCGTTGACTAGACAATCGACCGCTTCGTCGCACGTTTCGCCGGCGAGTTTCTCGACGGCGAGCCGCCGCGTTTGCGGGTTCTTGAACTTCAGCTGTTGAAGGGTCCACCACTGCATGATTCAGGGAACCCTTTCAGCGAATGCTGTGCCGAGCAGGGAAGAACACGGCAAGTGACGCCACGAGTGACGACCGGTTGTCGAGACTCGGGGCGATTTTCATCCGGAGTGTCCTGTTCTGGGACGCCCGGTGGCCGGCAGGCGGTAGTCGGTGGTCAGTCGGTCAACAAGCCAGTTGGTCGGTCGGTCAGTCAGTCCGTCAGTGGTGGTCAGCAAGGCTGGTCACCGGCAGCCGCCGGCCACTCAGCCGTCGGCCTTAGTGGCATACTGACTAACTGACCGACTGACTCACGGACTTCAGGTAATCGAATGAAAAGAGGCCACTGCTGTGGCCGTCGGCCCACAAGGGCTGAATCGCGTAACCGCCGACACTCACGAATCGAACGAGGCGGAAGGCGTCGGCCGTGAGTGGTTGGTCGGGGTTTTTGTAGACATTGCCCAAGACATCCATCTCGCCTTTGCAACCGGCGCACGGACAATGCCGGCGCAGTTTCTCCAGGCCAATGAAGGTTTCGGTGCCGTCATCCCATTTCACTGCCAATTCCTGGCCGATTTGTTGCACGTCGAGCGGTCGCATTACGGGCACTATGGCTGATGGCCGAAATCCACGCACGGCGATTTTGTCGCGGCGTGGTGAATTATCCTGCGGCAAGCCCTTCGACCACGTACCGCAGTTCTTCGTCGATGCTGTCGGGCTCGTCTAACGTCTGGGCAATTTCGTGCCGGACCGTATCTCGAAAGCGTTTGCGCGTGCGGTGGACCGCCACTTTCAGCGCGCTTTCGCTCAGGCCCAAACGGGCGGACGCGTTGGCCTGCGATAGTTGCGCCGATTCTCCGACCAGCCACGGTTTGAGCGCCTCGAACTGGCTCGATTTCCCGTCGGCCTTGAATTCGGATTCGAGCGCGGTCAAGGCGCGTGCCATGACCGCTAACGCCCATTGGCGATCGAAGACGCTGTCGGCCACGCTGGCCGAAGAGTCGACGAGCTCGGAGCCGACCGCAGCCCCCGACTCCTCAGCGGCAGGGGCGTCAAGGGATTGCGGGACGCCGCGGCCGCCGCGCTTCACCCGGTGCGCGTGGTCGTGTTGGTCAGCGAGGAAATGTTTCACCGCTCCCAGCAAGTAAGAGCGGAAACGGCCGCGCGCCGGATCGACGGCCTCGATTCCACCGCGACCCGCGACAAACGCCACGGCCCCTCGCGCTTCCCCTCCCAGCCGTCGACACTCGCCTCCCCCCTTGCCCCTCTTGTGCCGGCAGGCGTCCCGTCTGGCGTTGCAGGGCGGCAGATGCCGCCAGTTGGATGGAGCTGAAGCAGGATGCGATGGAACATCCGCTGCACGCTGTCCATCAGGTGGACCACATTAAGTCGTGGCCCGAGTCCGCCGGGCGGGACGCCTCCCGCCACAAAAATCGTTCCGACCGCTTTGAATTCATTCTGAAACCATCGTCAGCTCCTCTTCAATAATGCCGTTGCCAACGCCTCGGGTATCGAGGCGATGCCGCCGTGGCTCAGGCGAAGGAGAGTTTTCCCTGGACGGGCCGGGCCAGCGCGGCGTCGAGCACGCGTTCGACACGGTCGCGGGCGTCTTGGAGCAAACTGGATTCGGGCAAACCCCAGAACAGCTCGCGCAACGGCGGGCCGATAAGCTCCGCCGCAGGCCGCGCATAACGGGAAATGCGTTGATTCTCGCTGGCCGCCGGAGTGACGACGGGGTTGGATGTCCACCGGCCTTGCGGATACGGATTGTTATTCTCGTTCTTCATACACCTATTACTTACGGAGCGAGGGCAAGATTCTTACAGAGAATGTGAAATTTTTATGTGCCGTTGACGGGCAAGGCTGGATACGGTTGTCCCCGTTCCAGAAATCATTTGTGAACTCCAGGCTTAGTCGAATCGTCCGGCTGCTGCCTCTCACGACCACCTTGGTCCTGTTGAGTGGTGAGCTGCTTTTGTTTCCGGCTGTTGCCGCCATCAATTTCGACCGCCAGATTCGTCCCATTCTTTCGGAGAACTGTTTTGCCTGCCACGGTCCGGATGAGCAGGCGCGCAAAGCCAAACTTCGGCTCGACCTTCGCAACGAAGCGCTCAAAGCCGCCAAGTCCGGCGCCCCTGCCATCGCCCCCAAATCACCGGAGACCAGCGAGTTGCTCAAACGCATCCGCAGTACCGACCCGGAGGAAGTGATGCCTCCCCCTAAAACCGGGAAGAAACTGAGCCGCGCGCAAATGGACGCCCTGACGCAGTGGATTCAGGAAGGGGCGCCTTATGCCGTGCAATGGGCATTGGTGGCGCCGCAGACGCCGCCGCGGCCCAAGGTGAAATTGCGCGCCTGGCCAAGAGAGGAGCTCGACTATTTCATCCTCGCGCGCCTGGAAAAGGAAGGGCTCAAGCCGTCGCGAGAAGCCAGCCGTGTCCGCTGGCTGCGGCGCGTGACTTACGATTTGCTCGGTTTGCCTCCGGCTCCTGAAGAAGCGGATGCCTTTCTGGCCGACACCAAGTCGGGAGCGTACGAGCGGGTGGTGGAACGGTTGCTCGCCTCGCCGCATTTTGGCGAGCGGTTGGCGGTGCCTTGGCTGGACGCGGCCCGCTACGCCGACAGCTACGGCTATCAGAGCGACCAGTTGTCGCCCACGTGGCCGTTTCGAGATTGGGTGGTGCAGGCGTTCAATGAGAATCTGCCTTTTGACGAATTCATCATCGAGCAGTTGGCGGGAGATTTACTGCCTAACCCGACGCGGCGCCAGCGGCTGGCCACAGCGTTCAATCGGCTTCACCGTCAAACCAACGAAGGAGGCAGCATCGAGGAGGAGTGGCGGACGGAATACGTTTCGGATCGCGTCCACACCTTCGGCACGACGTTCCTTGGCCTGACGCTGGAATGCGCCCGCTGTCACGATCACAAATACGATCCGATCACGATGCGCGATTACTACAGCCTCTCTTCCTTCTTCAACAGCATCGATGAAGCCGGGCTCTACAATGACGCCAATCGCGTTCCGACGCCCTCTCTGTTGTTGCCGACGCCGGAACAGGAAAGCGTGATGAAGACCACGGAGTCGGCGTGGCGCGCGTCGGTTTCGCGGGTCGCCCAGCTGGAGCAGGAACGTGCGGCGGCCTTTACCGCCTGGCGCCAAACGCTGGGCGCGCCGCTCGCGTCGCCGGGTTTGCTCGGTTACTTCCCATTGGATGAGCTGCTTCCTACGAATCGGTTGAGCAACCTCGCCGACACCAACGCGCTCGGGTCGACCGCGCGCGCCAATGTTCTGGCGCCCGGCCACGCGGGCCAGGCGCTGGAGTTCACCGGCGATGATGCCGCCGTGTTTCCGGCCAAAGGCATCGACGCGTTCCGGCCTTGGGACGCTTACACGGTTTCGTTTTGGTTGCACCTGCCGGGCGGGTTGACCAACGCCGTGGTTTTCCATTGCACCGACGGCACGGATGTCGGATTTCATGGAGTGGAACTTACCCTGGGGCAGGGGCGGCTATTCTTTGTGTTGAAACGGTTCTGGCCTGGCAATGCCATCGCGGTGCGAACGCGGGCAGTCGTGAAGGCAAACGAGTGGACGCAATTGACCGTGAGCTACGACGGCTCCAACCGCGCCGAAGGCATGCGCTTGTTCCAGAATGGGCAACCGCTCGAGACGGAGATCGTCCGCAATCATCTGTTTCGCAATCCTGGCAACGGCGGCAGCGGGCTGAGCTTTGGCCAACGGTTCCGCTCGGCGGGATTGAAAGGCGGACGCGTCGATGACGTCCGGATTTTTCGCCGGGTCCTGGCGCCGGTGGAAGTGATGGAGCTTTTTGATGGGCGGGCGTTAGCCGCCGCATTGGAACAATCCAACGTCGACACGCTGCGGGCCTATTATCTGGCCGCCATCGATCCGGTCGCGGCGGAGGCTCGTGGGCGCATGCAAGAGGCAGTGCAGAAATATCACAACGCGCGCGAGCCCGTGTTCGAAACCATGATCATGGAGGAACTGCCGGCGCCGCGGCCCACGTATGTCCTGGCGCGAGGCCAATATGACGCTCCCAAAACCGAGGAGCGGCGGGTTGGACGCAGCACTCCGGCGGCGTTGCCACCCATGCCGCCTGGCGTGGCTTCAAATCGCCTCGGCTTGGCGCGCTGGTTGACGCGCCCAGACCATCCGTTGACGGCTCGAGTCGCGGTGAATCGCTATTGGCAGATGATTTTCGGACGCGGTTTGGTGAGCACCACGGAGAATCTTGGCATGCAAGGCGCCACGCCGACTCATCCGGAGTTGCTTGACTTCCTGGCGCGGGATTTCATCGACTCCGGCTGGAACGTGAAAGAGTTCCTGCGCAAACTCGTGCTGAGCGCAACCTACCGCCAGGATTCCACCTTGAGGCCGCTGCTGCGGGAGCGAGATCCGGAAAATCGGCTGTGGGCCAGGGGCCCGTCGTTCCGTTTGCCCGCGGAAATGATTCGCGACACCGCGCTGGCGGCAAGCGGCTTGTTGAATCGGGAACTCGGCGGGCCACCCGTTAGCCCGTACCAACCCGGGGATCTCTGGCGGGAAAGCAACTCGATGAGTCCAGCCTACCGGCAGAGCGTGGGCGAATCGCTTTACCGGCGCAGTCTCTACACGGTCTGGAAGCGAACGGCGCCAATGCCCAACATGCTGGCCTTCGACGCGCCCTCGCGCGAAGTGTGCGTCGTCAAACGCAGCAATACCGGAACGCCGCAGCAAGCCTATGTCCTGCTCAACGACCCGCAGTTTGTCGAGGCCGCTCGCGTGCTTGCCGAACACGCCCTGCGCCACAGTGACAGCTCCGTCGAGGGCCGCATCCGCTTTGCCTTCCGGCGCCTGACCGGGCGCGACCCGGAAAAGCAAGAGCGGCAATTGTTGCAGCAGGCATTGCTTGAGCAGCAGCGGACGTTTGCCCAGGAACCCGAACGCGCGACCAAGCTGCTTCAAACCGGCGCCCGCAAAGTCGAAGGCACACCGGACGCAGTCACCCTGGCGGCATTTACCTCTCTGGCTCAACTGATTCTTAATCTTGATGCCACGGTGTGGAAACGATGATTCTCCATTTTAGATTTTGGATTGGATTGCGGGACGACGTAGCGCAGGCTTCCAAGCCTGCTGTATCGCAGGTTTCCAAACCTGCGAAGCGCTCGCGTTGCACGCGAGTGCAGTAATCGCTTGGCGTGCACGGCCGGCCCGGCAACTCGCCACCCGACCGGGCAAATTACCGGCTGGCCGATTTGGAAATCGGAGGCGGACGATGCTTGCGATACGATGAGATTGGGCAGCAGTGATTATGAACTGGCTTTTTGAACATCCGTTGGGAGTGACACGGCGCCATTTTTTTGCGCGCAGCGTGGCGGGGCTGGGGACGCTGGCGCTGGCTGGCTTGCTGCCGCGCTCGGGCGGGGCGACGACCGGGCCGGGGCCAGGCTCCGCCGGTTCGCCGGGGCTGCCTCACTTCGCCCCGCGTGCCAAGCGGGTCATTTATCTCTTTCAAAGCGGCGCGCCGGCGCAAATGGATCTCTACGATTACAAGCCGCTGTTGCGGGAGCAGAACGGAACGCAGTTGCCGGATTCGGTGCGGGGCAGCCAGCGGCTGACTGGGATGTCGGCGCAGCAAGCGTCGCTGCCGCTGGCCGGCTCGGCGTTTCAATTCAAACAACACGGCCGCAGCGGCGCCTGGTTGAGCGAGTTGCTCCCGCATCTGGGGGGTGTGGCCGATGAGGTTTGCTTTATCCGCTCGATGTTCACCGAAGCCATCAACCACGATCCGGCGATCACGTTTTTCCAGACGGGCTCGCAAATTGCCGGGCGGCCTTCACTCGGGGCGTGGGTGCACTACGGGCTCGGTTCGATGAACGACAACCTGCCGGCGTTCGTCGTGCTGGTGACGCCGGGAAAAGGCGATCAGCCCCTGTATTCGCGGCTGTGGGGAAGCGGCTTCCTCGATTCCCGCTATCAAGGGATTCAATTTCGCGCCGGCAAAGAGCCAATCCTATACCTGGCGAACCCGGACGGCCCTTGTGGTTCCGGACGGCGCGCGTTGCTCGACAAGCTGAGCGCGCTGAATCGATGGCAGTTCGAGCGCGAGCTGGATCCGGAGATTGAATCGCGCATTGCGCAGTACGAAATGGCCTACCGCATGCAGACCAGCGTGCCCGATGTGGTGGACCTGGCCCAGGAGCCGGAGCATATCTTCGAGCTCTACGGCCCGGACAGCCGCAAGCCCGGCACCTTTGCGGCCAATTGTTTGCTGGCGCGGCGCCTCGCTGAACGCGGCGTGCGCTTCATTCAGCTCTACCATCAAGGCTGGGATCAACACGACAACTTGCCGCGTGGGATCCGCACCCAGGCCCGCGAGACCGACCAAGCGAGCGCCGCCCTGCTGCTGGACTTGAAGCAGCGCGGCCTGTTGCAAGACACGCTGGTGATCTGGGGCGGCGAATTCGGACGCACTTGCTATTCGCAGGGCAAGCTAACCGCGGACAACTACGGCCGGGACCATCATCCCCGTTGCTTTACGAGCTGGATGGCTGGCGCCGGGGTCCGCCCGGGACTCACCTACGGAGCCACGGACGATTACTCTTACAACGTCGCCGAAAACCCGGTGCACGTGCACGATCTCAACGCCACCATTCTTCACCTATTGGGCGTGGACCACACCAAGCTGGTCTTCCGTTATCAAGGGCGTGACTTCCGTCTCACCGATGTGCATGGAGAGGTTATCAAACCGGTGCTGACGTGAGGGCGGGTTGCGACAGGCGGTCACCGCGTCGCGGGCGAACGAGGTGGGTCAGGATTCGTCCCATGTTCACCAAAAAGACAACAATGCTCGCCAGCAGCAGGAGCGAACCGGCGCGGACACATCGCTCATGGCCCAATGTCGTTGCCGCAGCCCCAACCGCGACTCCGCCGAGGAACAGCCAATAACCAACGGCTTGCAGCGTGGACGAGGAGAGCTCGGCCAGCGCGGGAACTTTGTTTCGTCCGATGGCCTTGCTATAGCTGGCGTACCAGACCAGGAACGGAACAATTTTATAGAGCATCCCGAGAATCGCGAACGTGATGACACCGATAAAGGCGAGGAAGCCGTAAACGTTCTCCAGTTGCATCGTCAACGCCGTCGTCGGTAGGCCCGGCCACGCCAGCACGACGCCGAGCGCCGCCACCGGCACGAGCAATACCATAGCAGTCACGAAATAAGTCATTCCCCAATCAAGGCTGCGCCGCTTGCGGGACCGCAGAATGGCCCTGAGCTCGCAGGCGAATAGGAGCAGCCCTGCCGCCACGACGAGCGCGAACACAATTTTCCATCGGCTGGAGCACAGGATCGTGACGAACGTGCCAAGCAACCCCGTGTTGAGCACGGCCAGCGACCAGGCGGCGCGGCGCGCGCTCTGCACTTCCCCCAGCGTGAACATCGGCACCAGCTTGTAAGACACGGCGACCAGCAACATGACAAAAAAGCCCAGCCCGCCCAGGTGCGCGTGCGCGTGCATTTGCGCGATCGGTTCGAACGGGCTGAAATTCCAGCACTTCGCCGCCGCCAAAAAAAGCCCTACAAGAATTGTTAGCGACAGCCAGACGAGCGAGCAGGCGATGCCCACAGAGACGACGTTCCAGCGCGGGATCCGTTTGAGTGTGCGAGCGAGGTTATACACAAATAGCCCGACCCCGATTGCCAGCAACGACCCGAAGTGACCAACCTGCTTCATGTTCCAGACGCGAAACATCGCCACCATGCCGATGAACCCGAGGACATGCAGAACGAAATGCCAGCGCGCGAGCCGTGCGTTGTGCAGCTTTGTTTCCAACGCCACTGGCACAAGCTGGTACGTGGCGCCCATTACAACCGAGCATATCCAGCCCAGGACGAACAGATGTGTCACCGCGACAACTTCCGGGCTGTAGTGATAGCCGGACAGAACAATGGGCCGCGCCACCAGCCAACTCAGACTCGCCACCAGCACGATGATGCCGGTCAGCAGAAACGGCAGTGGCAAGATCCCCGATGGCGCAGGCACATCGGCCGTCACCGCCCGTTTCGCCGGCACACGGCACGGACGCTTCCGGTGATGTGAATCAGGCCCGACGAATGATAGTAATGAAGCTGCCGTCATGATGTTCCTCCGTTTCGCCGCAGAAACCCCGTTCGGTTAGCAACGGGTAAAGATGCAAGGGCCGCCGGTCTGTGCGGGCGCGCAGCGCGAGTCCGTCAGGCAGGCGGGCGAGAGTTTCCAGAATCACCACCAAAGGCTGCGGCGGTTCGAGACCGCGGACGTCCAACTCCACGATGGTTTCGTGCTCAAAATTCACGCAGAATCTCTACTGCAAGCTGGGCCCGCCAGCCTTGACCTGTCTCAAGCGTGGGGCTGCTTGCGCCGGCTTTGACTTTGCTCAAATTGGCGGGGGCGTTTACTTCCGGAGCCGCTTTGAATAGGCTCTGGCGCGCATGACCACTTTGGCGGAACTCAAACACATTGGACTCACCAACGCCCTGCGGAGTTGCCAGCTTTTTGCCGGGATTTCTCCGCCGGAACTTAATGCCATTGCGGAAGTCACCGTGGTCAAACCCGTGGCCAAAGGCAGCTATCTTTTCCATGAAGGCGAGCCGGCCGTCGGTTTTTACATCGTGCAGACCGGCGCCATCAACGTGCATCGGGTCAATGCCGCCGGGAAAGAGCAGGTCATTCACGTGTTTCGGGCAGGCGAGTCCTTCGCGGAAGGAACACTGGCCACCGACAAGGGGTATCCGGCCGACGCGCGGGCCGTCGAAATGTCGCAAGTATTGCTGGTGCAAAAAGCCGGCATCCTCGCCCTGCTGCGCCGCCAGCCAGAACTCGCGTTGCGCATGCTCGGCTCCATGAGCGCGCATTTGCGCATTCTCGTGGGCCAATTGGAGGACCTGACCTTGAAGGACGTGGAAACCCGCCTGGCCAACTGGCTGGTGAAACGATGCCCGGATCCCGAAAGCGTCAAGCCGGCCAAGATCGAATTGCCGATGACCAAGCGCGTGCTCGCCGCCGAACTCGGCACCGTGAGCGAAACGTTCTCCCGCACCCTGGCCAAGTTTCGCGAGCAAAAACTCATCGCCGTGGCGGGCAAGAGGGTGACCGTCCTCTCTCCGGCCAGCCTGACCGCTTTGCTGCGAAAGAATCTCGGCGAGTGAGGCAGCGCACGCTTGGAAGCGCTGGAAGCCTGCGCTGCGTCGCCGCGCTAAACCGGCGCCGGCTGTGCCGAAGCGCCGCGGCTCGTTGCCGCACGCGGGAGGTTTGAACCCAACGGCGGCGGGGGCGGCGTCATCTGCTCCAACGCGGCCGTGAACGAACTGAGGTCTTTGGTCACATCGCCCACGAGACAGTCGATGAGCGCCGCGCGATGTTCTGGGAGGCGGGTGGCGAATTTTGCGAAACTGAAATTCGGGTCGTAAAAGGCATGGATGAGCCGGCACACCACATCCACGCCCTTCCACAGCACCGGCTCGAACCGGCCCAATCGCAGAGCCGTGACGTCACCGCACCGGAGCGCATCGTCAATGCATCGGGCCAGCAGAGTGGCCAGTGGAGGGTGGAGGTTTGAGCGGCGTGGAATGCACCGGCTTTCAGGGGTTAACCCAGGCGCGCGGCCATGGCCTCGGCCGCGGGGAACAGAACGGCGTTCTCCAAATGCACATGGCGATGCACGTCTTCCTCCAGGTCGTGGAGCCCGGCGAACAAGGCGCGGTACGTATTGCAGGCGTCGGCGGGAGGATGGAAGCCCTGACTCAACGTCCGCAAGCGGGCCAGCGCAGCGCCGACGTCCTCGTGCTCGTGGAGCATGCATTGAATGGGGCCGTCGAGGTCGCGCGGCACCGATTCGCCCCGGCTCATGGTGACGATCGCGGGAAAGAGAATCTGCTCCTCCTTCATCATGTGCTCGGCCAATTCGGCTTCCATCCCGACGAAGACACGAAACATTTCCACCAGGGCGGGCGTGTGGCTGCCGTGGACTTGGGCCACGCGCTCCGCCATGGCATGCAACCGCGGAAGTTCGCGGCGCAAAAAGCTGTGATGCGTGTCGACGATGTAGGCCGCCAGTTCCGCCGGCGGCAACTCGGCGGGATTTTCCAAGGGCGCGGACTGGTCCGACAACTCGGCCTCGAGTTGCTCAACCGCGACGTCGGCGGCTACGCCACGTCGCTGGCACGCCTCCCGCAAGGTGCGGCTTCCCTGACAACAGAAGTCGATGTTTAACGCTTGGAAGATGCGGGAACGTCCCGGGCGTTCGGCGACCAGTTCGCCCACTGTGCGCTCCAGCAGAGGTGTTCCGGGAGGTGAGAAGACATTAGTTTTGTGGCTCATGGTTTATGGGGGTTGACGCGGAAACATCGCGCGTCCGTCGCGTTGCGTTCGCGTTTCATCAATTTCGGCACGCTGATACTCTGCCCGTTTGCGGTGCCGGGTGAATTGACTTGAATCAATGGAATGGGGCTTAGTTTTCGCGACAGTTGCGCCTAACGGAAAGAGTCATGGTCACAAAGCACGATGCCGTCAGTTCGAGCCTCCGGGTCGGGTACCGCCTGCCTTTGCTTGGTTTGGGCATGGTCTCTTTGCTGGCAGCCATTTGGGGCGGGTTGACACGCCTGTCCTTGAACCTCCCGCTGCCGGCGGACAACGCGAATTGGCTCACATTTCACGGGCCCCTGATGGTTTGTGGCTTTCTCGGCACGGTCATTGGCCTGGAGCGCGCGGTGGGGCTGCCGGACAAATGGCCTTACCTCGCGCCGTTGCTCACGGGGACAGGAGCGCTGACCCTCGTGGCCGGGATGGCGGGCCGCCCGGGGTTGTGGTTGCTGACGGCAGGCAGCGCGGTGTTCTGTGTCGTGACCTGGCGCGTCGTGCAATTGCGACGGGAACTCTTCACGGTCACGATGAGTTTGGGCGCAACCACGTGGCTGGTCGGAAATATCCTGTGGCTCTTGGACTGGCCATTCCCGCGGGTGGTGCCGTGGTGGATGGGATTTCTGGGGCTGACGATTGCCGGTGAGCGGCTCGACTTAAGCCGGTTTCAGCGGCAGGAACCCGCGGCGCGCCCATTGTTCCTGGCC
>Ga0070704_100001028_pt1 | contig 14366 bp, 14 predicted proteins | sample KBSK5252metaG_FD_65467 | JGI IMG/M metagenome (GOLD analysis project Ga0070704, IMG submission 65467) | Corn, switchgrass and miscanthus rhizosphere microbial communities from Kellogg Biological Station, Michigan, USA - KBS K5-25-2 metaG | ecosystem: Host-associated > Plants > Roots >...
CCGGCCGACGGCTACACGCTGCTCGTCGCGACGACCGCGCACGCGATCAACCCAGCGCTCTTCAAGAGCCTCGGCTACAACCTCGTCAAGGATTTCGCACCGGTTTCCCAGTTGACCAGCGGGCCGCTCGTCATCGTCGCCAACCCTTCCTTGCCGGTGAAGAATGTCAAAGAGTTGATTGCGCTTGCCAAGGCGAAGCCCGGGACGCTGAACTACGCCTCGTCCGGGAACGGCCAGTCGACGCACTTGTCGGCGGAGCTCTTCGGCGCGATGGCCGGCGTCAAGATGAATCACATCCCGTACAAGGGCAGCGCGCCGGCACTCACCGACGTCATGGGCGGCCAGGCCTCGCTGATGTTCGACACGATGCTCTCGGCAATGCCGCAGGTGAAGAACGGCAAGCTGAAAGCGATCGCCGTGACGAGCGCGGCCCGCTCGCCGGCTGCGCCGGACGTGCCGACGGTCGCCGAATCGGGCCTGCCCGGCTACGAGGCGATCGCCTGGAACGGGCTGCTCGCGCCCGCGGGCACGCCCGCCGAAGTCGTCAACAAGCTGAACGCCGAGCTGAAGAAGGCGCTCGATGCGCCGGACGTCAAGGACCGCTTCTCGGCGCAGGGATTCGGCGCCGCGTGGAACACGCGCGAAGCGTTCGCCAAATTCATGCAGGCCGAGCTGGACAAGTGGGCCAAGGTCGTCAAGGTTTCGGGCGCAACGCTGGATTGACGCCGTGATCGTCTACCAGACGCTCAAGAACTGGCAGTTCCGCGAGATCGAGCATCGCTATACCGCAGAAGACAGCATGTTCTATGCGCTCGCGGTCGGGCTTGGCGCCGATCCGGTCGACGAACGCCAATTGGCGTTCGTCAACGACACCACGCCGGGGACGCCGCTTGCGCTCCCGACGATGGCGGTGATCCTCGGCTATCCGGGCTCGTGGATGCGCGACCCGGGCACCGGAATCGACTTCACGATGGTCGTCCACGGCGAAGAGCTGGTCGTGCTGCACAAGCCACTGCCTGCCGCGGCGACCGTGGTTTCGAAGCATCGCGTCACGCGCATCGTCGACAAGGGCGCCGGCAAGGGCGCGACGGTCACCTACGACAAGGAACTGTTCGACAAGGCGAGCGGCGAGAAGCTGGCGACCGTGACGCATACGACGTTTTGCCGCGGCGACGGCGGATTCTCTGCTCGCGACGGAGTCTCCGATCCTTCTCCCGTAGCCCCACCGAAGGTTCCTCAGCGCGACCCGGATCTGACCTGCGAGCTGCGCACGCTGCCGCAGCAGGCGCTGCTCTATCGCCTGTGCGCCGACCGCAACCCGTTGCACTCCGAGCCGGCGTTTGCGCGCAAGGCCGGATTCGATCGGCCGATCCTGCATGGCCTTGGCACGTACGGCGTCGCGTGCCACGCGCTGCTCGCAAGCGTGTGCGACTTCGACCCGAGCCGCCTGCAGAGCCTGTTCGCGCGCTTTTCCGCGCCGGTCTTTCCCGGCGAGACGGTCCGCTTCGAGATGTATCGCGAAGACGACGCCGTCGCCTTTCGTGCGCGCGTGAAGGAACGCGACCGTGTCGTGCTCGATTACGGCCGCGCCGAAATCGCAAACTGAACGGAGTTGCCATGAAACCCTCCGTCTCGCAGGGTGCGCGCCTGCTCGAAGAACGTCGCGGCCGCGTGCTGCTGCTGACGATCAGCAATCCGGGTGCTCGAAACGCGATGAGCCCGGACCTGTATCGCGCGGCGACGCCCGTTTTCCGCAATGCGGCAGGTGACGCGGGGATCGGCGTCATCGTGCTGACCGGCGAAGGCGAGCACTTTTGCGGCGGCGGGAATCTGAATCGGTTGCGCGCGCAGCGCAGCCTGCCGGCGGCGGAGCAGGTGGCGCACCTCGACGCGTTCCATGGATGGGTGATGGCGATGCGCGAGTGCCCGAAGCCGGTCATCGCGGCGGTCGAAGGCGCAGCGGCGGGCGGCGGCTTCTCGGTTGCGCTCGCCTGCGACCTGATCGTCGCCGCCGAAGACGCGAAGTTCGTGATGTCGTACGCGAGGATCGGCCTCTCGCCGGACGGCGGCGGTTCCGATTCGCTCGCGCAAGCGCTGCCGGCGCAGGCCGCATTGGAAGCGCTGCTCGACGGCGACGTGATTCCGGTTGCCCGCCTGCACGCGCTCGGCGTCGTGAACCGTGTCGTATGCCGCGGCGGCGCGCTTAGTGCAGCGCTCGAGTGGGCCGAGAAGCTGGGTCGCGGACCGGCGCTCGCGCACGCAAAGATCAAGCAACTCGTTTACGCCGCCCGCGGACGCACGGCCCGCGCGCAACTCGATGCAGAGCGCGACGCTTTCATCGAATGCCTGTACGGCAACGAATGCGGCGAGGGCATCGCCGCCTTCCTGGAAAAGCGCGCTGCGCGCTTCAACCCTGAAATGGAGTCCTCCAGTGACTGATCTGCTCAGCGCGCTCATCGAACCGAAGTCGATCGCGATCATCGGCGCCTCGGAGAACAGCAACAAGATCGGCGGGCGCCCGATCTTCTACATGCAGCGGCACGGCTACAAGGGGAAGATCTATCCGATCAACCCGAACCGCAGCGAGATCCAGGGTCTGCGCGCCTATCCGTCGCTCGCTGCGCTGCCCGAAGTTCCGGAGCTTGCAATGGTCATCGTGAGCGGCGACGCAGCGGTGGCTGCAGTGGACGAATGCGCGGAGCGCGGCGTCAAGTCGGCGATCGTGATCGCCTCAGGCTTCGGGGAGACCGGGGCGGAAGGACGTGCGGTGCAGCAGGGCATGGCGCAACGCGCGCGAGCCAAGGGGATGCGAATCGTCGGGCCGAACAGCCAGGGCCTCGCCAATTTCGGCAACGGCGCGATCGCCAGTTTTTCGACGATGTTCATCGAGATGCCTGCCCTCGACGGGCCGATCGGGATCGCGAGCCAGAGCGGTGGAATGAGCGCGGTCGCGTACGGGCTGTGCCGCAGGCGCGGCCTCGGTGTGCGGCACGTGCATGCCACCGGAAACGAAGCGGACGTCACGGTCGCGGACGTTGCATGGGCAGTCGCGCATGACACCGGCGTCAAGCTGCTGCTGCTCTATCTGGAGACGATCGCCAATCCGGACCTGCTCGCTCGTACAGCGGAATACGCGCGCGAACGCGACCTGCCGATCCTCGCGGTGAAGGCGGGTCGCTCGGCGAGCGGACAAAAGGCCGCTTCCTCGCACACCGGAGCACTAGCCAACGAGGATCGCGTAGTCGATGCGTTCTTCCGCAATCATGGCATCTGGCGCGTGCGCGATGCGCAGGCGATGGCGCTTTCCGCCGAGGCGTATCTGAAGGGCTGGAGACCCGAAGGCCGCCGCCTCGTCGTCGTCAGCAACTCGGGCGCGAGCTGCGTGATGGGCGCGGATGCGTCGGAGGATTACGACCTGCCGCTCGCAGAGCTCTCAGCCGAAACGCGCCGCGACGTCGCCGCGAAGCTCCCCGGGTTCGCCACGTCGACCAATCCAATCGACGTCACCGCGGCGTTGCTGCAGAACAGCGGCATGTTCGGCGACGTGCTGCCGATTCTGGCCAAGGACCCGTCCGCGGACCTGTTCTTTCTTCACATCCCGGTCGCAGGCGCTGGCTACGACGTGGAGCGGTTCGCCCGGGACACGGCGCAGTTCGCTGCGGCCACCGGAAAGCCGGTCGCCGTCGCAGCGTGGCAAGAATCCATCGCGGCTGTATTCCGCTCCGCCGGACTCGCCACGTTCGAGAACGAGGCCGAAGCACTTGGCGTTTTCGCGCAGGTTGCGTCGCATACAGCGTTGCTCCGCAGGGCGCGCCCGCGCTGGCCGGACGACGCGCCGGTGCAGATCCCGCAGGGTTCGCAGCGTTTTTTCCACGAAGCCGACAGCCTCGCGCTGCTTGCCAAGGCCGGCGTGCCCGTCGTGCCTCATCGGCTTTGCCGGAGCGCAGCCGAAGCGCGAGCCGCATTCGACGCGCTCGGCGGCCCCGTTGCGGTCAAGGCGTGCTCGGTCGACGTGCCGCACAAATCGGAGCACGGCCTGGTTTCGCTCGGCGTGCCGTCAGGGGACGAAGCCGCGCGGCTCTTCGTCGCGCAATGGACGAAGCTCGATGCGCTGAAGGCATCGCCCGACGGTGTGATCGTCGCCGCGATGCGCAAGGGCAAGCGCGAGCTGATGGTCGGCGCGCGTGTCGATCCTGTGTTCGGGCCGATCGTCATCGTCGGCGATGGCGGCAAGTACGTCGAGGCGTTGAAAGACTTTGCGATTCTCGTGCCGCCATTCGATGCCGGTGACGTGCGCAAGGCGCTGCGCGGGCTGCGCATCGGGCCGATCGTCGACGGCGTGCGCGGCGAGCCGCCGCTCGACGTGGACGCGCTCGCGGCAATCGCGATCGGCGTCGGCCGGTTGATCCGCGCGGCCAAAGGCGGCATTGCGTCGATCGACCTCAACCCGGTCATGGTCGGAGCCGCGGGCGAGGGCGCAGTGGTAGTGGATGCGCTGATCGAGCGCGGTGGCCAGGGGAGAACATCATGACGTTTATGCTGCGATTCACGCTGCAGGCGTTTTGCGCGCTCGCCCTCGCAGCGGTCATGCCTGCCGCCTCTGCGCAAAGCTATCCGGTCAAGCCGGTCCGCTTCGTCGTTCCCTATCCGCCGGGCGGGCCGACCGACATCCTGGGGCGCGCGGTCGCGCAGGCGCTCGGCGAAAGCCTCGGCCAGTCGGTGATCGTCGACAATAAGCCCGGCGCAAGCGGGATGATCGGAGCTGAGCAGGTCGCGAAGGCCGCACCCGACGGCTACACGATTCTCGTCAACGCCTCGATTCATGTGATCAATCCGAGCCTCTACAGCAAGACGAGCTTCGATGCGATGAAGGACTTCGTGCCCGTCTCGCAGATCGCCTCGGTGCCGCTGATCCTCGTGGTCGGGCAGTCCGTTCCGGCGAACTCGGTCAAGGAATTGATCGCGCTCGCCAAGGCCAGTCCCGGGAAGCTGACGTTCGCGTCTTCGAGTGTCGGCGCCGCGCCCCACCTCGCCGGAGAGCTGCTCAAGCGCATGGCCGGCGTCGACATCGTGCACGTCCCTTACAAGGGCAGCGGCCCTGCGACTGCCGATCTCATCGGCGGCCACGTGACGATGATGATCGATAGCATGCCTTCGTCGATCTCGCACGTGAAGGCGGGCAAGCTGAAAGTACTCGGCGTGTCGACCGCGAAGCGCATCTCCGCGCTGCCCGATACGCCGACGATCGCGGAATCCGGCCTTCCCGGTTTCGACATCGCGACGTGGTACGGCGTATGGGCGCCCGCCGGAACCTCGAAGGAGATCGTGAACCGCCTGTCGGGGGAAATCGCGAAAGCGCTGAAGCGCGCCGACCTCAAGGAGCGCCTCGCGGGCCTGGGCGCGGAACCGGTCGGCAGCACGCCCGCCGAATTCGCCGCCTACTGCGAAAGCGAGTTCAAGCGCTGGGGCCGGGTGGTGAAGGAGTCGGGCGCGAAGCTCGACTGACGCCGGGAGAAATCATGCCGAAGAGCATTCGAATCGGAGCGGGATCCGCGTGGTGGGGCGATCGCGTGGAGCCCGCGGCACTCAACGCCGAGAAAGGCGATCTCGACTATCTATGCTTCGAGACGATGGCCGAAGCGACGATTTCTGCCGCCCAGGTGCGCGCGAGGCGCGACCCGTCGTTTCCGGGGTACGACACGTACCTCGACGATCGGATGAAGGCGGTGCTGCCCGCGTGCCTCGAGCGCGGAACGCGCATCGTGTCGAACCAGGGGTGGATCAACCCCGAAGGCGCTGCGCAGCGAGTCGTGCACTGGTTGCGCGAGTTCGGCGCGCGCGGCGTGAAAGTCGCTGCAGTCGGGGGAAGCCTGATCACCGGGCGCGTGCTCGATCTGACCGACCGGATCATGGAGAACGGCGAGCCGACGTCGACGCTTGCCGAGAACCTGATTTCCGCCGAGGTCTATCTAGGCGCAGAGCCGATTGCGGAAGCGCTGAAGGCTGGGGCGCGGATCGTCGTCACGGGACGTGCGGCCGACCCTTCGATTTTCATGGCGCCGATGATGCACGAGTTCGGCTGGGACCCGCTCGATCACACACGCGCGGGGCAGGGAAGCGGCATCGGGCACCTGCTCGAATGCGGCGCGCAGGTCACCGGCGGCTACTTCAGCGATCCCGGCTTCAAGGACGTGCCCGATCCGTGGAACTTCGGCTTCCCGATCGCCGAGGTCGACGAGGACGGCAGCGCCGTGATCACCAAGGTAGCGGGCACCGGCGGCGCGGTGAACCTGATGACGGTCAAGGAGCAACTGCTCTATGAAGTCCACGACCCCGCCAACTACATCACTCCCGACGTCGTGGTCGATTTCACTACGACCAAGCTGGAGCAGGTCGGGCCGGATCGCGTGCGCGTCTCGCGCATCTCGGGAAAACCGCGCACCCCGACGTACAAGGTCTCGATCAGCTGTGCCGAGGGATTCATAGGCGAAGACATGTTCTTCTACGCAGGCCCGGGCGCGTTGCGCCGCGCGCAACTCGCGAAGCGCATCCTCGAAGAGCGCTTTCGCATCGTCGGCCTGCAGGCTGAAGAGGTGCGCATCGATTTCCTCGGCATGAATGCGATCCATGGCGTGGCCACGCCCGAGCGCTGGCCGGAGCCGTACGAGATTGCGGTGCGGGTCGCGGCCCGCACGCGCACTCGCGAGGAAGCGCTGAAGGTCGGGCGCGAGGTCGACGGCATGGCGGTGTCGGGAATTGCGCATACCGGGAAGCGCGTTCCGCACCAGGATCGCACGCGGGAAGTCATCGGCGTGTGGTCGTCGCTCGTTGCGCGCGAGCGCGTCCAGCCGACCATCACCTACCTGGAGAGCTGAGCATGCGAGTCAAGCTGCAGCACGTCGCTCATGCACGCTCGGGCGACAAGGGCAATACCGCGAACATGGCGGTCTTCGCCTACGACCCGGAGCTCTACCCCCTGCTCAAGGCGCAACTCACCGCGCAGAAAGTGAAAGAGTTCTACCGCGGAGCGATCCGGGGCGAAGTCGAGCGCTACGAAGTCGATGGGCTGCACGCGCTCAACTTCGTCGCGCACGGAGCGCTCGGCGGCGGCGTTTCCCGCAGCCTCTGCCTCGACAACTACGGCAAGGCGCTTTCCGCCGCGCTCTTGGGCTTCGAGCTGGAGATTCCCGAGGCGCTGCGCGACCGGCTGCGCGGCATGAAATGAAATTCTTTGCAAAGGAACTGTCATGAAGATTCTCGCTCGCCTGTCGGCTGCGCTCGGTTTTGCGCTGCTCGCAGCGGCCGCCGGTCCGGCGCTCGCCCAGTATCCCAACAAGCCGGTGCGGATCGTCGTGCCGTATCCGCCCGGCGGCACGACCGACATCCTCGCGCGGCTCACCGCGGCGCGCCTCACCGAAAGCATGGGACAGCCGTTCGTGGTGGAAAACCGCCCGGGAGCGAGCGGCGGAATCGGCTCGCAGGCGGTGGCGAAATCCGCCCCCGACGGCTATACGCTCGTCATGGCGACGATCAGCTCGCACGGCATCGTTTCCTCGATCTCGAAGCTGCCGTACGACCCGGTGAAGGATTTCTCCCCGGTCACCGTCATCGGCAGCACGCCGAACGTCATCCTCGTTCACCCGGACCTGCCGGCGAAGAATCTCGCCGAGCTGCTCAAGCTCGCGCGCGAGAAGCCCGGCAAGCTGAACTTCGGCTCGACGAGCCCGGGCGGCTCGCCGCACATGAGCGCGGAGCTGCTGAAGATGATGGCCAAGGTCGACATGGTTCACATCCCCTACAAGGGCGCAGGACCGATGCTCACCGACCTGATCGGCGGGCAGATCCAGATCGGGTTCGACAACCTGCCGTCGTCGATGGGGCACATCAAGTCCGGCAAGGTGCGTGCGGTCGCCGTGACCACGACGAAGCGCTGGCCCGGCACGCCCGACGTGCCGACCGTCGCGGAGAGCGGAGTACCCGGCTACGAGGTTTCAGGGTGGTTCGGGCTGCTCGCTCCGGCGGGAACGCCGAAACCGGTCATCGATGCGCTCTACCGCGCTGCGAGCGCGATGCTCAAGCAGCCCGACGTGCAGAAGCAGATGCTCGAGCTGGGTGCCGAGCCGGGCGGAAACACGCCAGACGCCTTCGGCAAGCAGATCGCCGCCGAAGTGGAGAAATGGAAGAAGGTCGTCGCGGTCACCGGCGTGAAGGTGGAATAGCCGCTTCCCCCTCATTGCTCGCGCATCTCGAGCGTGAAGCGGATCAGCGCGACCACGAGCGCGAGCACGAGCGGGCCGGCGATTACGCCGATCGAACCGAACGCAAGAACGCCGCCCAGCACGCCGATGAACACCGTGAGCGTACCGACTTCGGCGCGCCCCGACACGAGGATGGGCCGCAGAACATTGTCCAGCGTCGCGACCACAGTCCCCCAGATCAGCAGAAAGAGCGCCGCCCCCCAGCGGTCCTGGAGCGCGAGATAGACGACCGCCGGCACCCACACCAGCGGCGTACCGGCGAGCGGCACCACGGCAAGGAACGCGGCCAGTGCGCCGAAAACGACCGGCGAGGGCAGGCCCACGAGCGCGAAGCCGATACCAACGAGCGCACCCTGGATCAGGGAGGTGACGCCGGTGCCGTAGACGATCGCCCGGGTGACTGCGGCAAGGTGGTCGAAGAGCCGCTTCTTGGGCTTGACCGGCATCGGGATCAGCTGGTGCAGCGTGCCGATCATTTCTTGCCAGTCGCGAATGGTGAAGAACAGGATGAACATCATCAGGATGAAGCCCACGACCGCGCCGAGCGCGCCGAAGAAGACCTCACGCCCGAGCGACGCGATGAATCCGAGCGCCGTGCGCGCCGCCTGAATCGCCCAGCCCTGGATCTGTTCGAGCGACACGTCGAACGTGACTTGCAGCCATTCGAGCAGCGGGCCTAGGACCGGATAGGAGGCAAGATCGGAGAGCTGGGAAGGTTTGTGATCCGCGGCAATCTGCTGCGCGAACTGCAGCAGGTGAGCGGCCTGCGCGGCAAAAGCGGCGCCCAGCGCGGTCAGCGGTCCCGCGAGAATGAGCAGTGTCGCGATCGTGAGGAGTGCCGCGGACAGATCCGAACGGCCGCGCATCCTGCGGGCGAGCCACCGATGCACGGGATGAATCAGAAACGCAATGAACAGGGCCCAGGCGAGCGGCGCGAAGAGCGGCAGCAGGATCTGATACACCAGCAGACCGAGCACAAGCAGCGCGAGCAGCGCGAAGGTGCGTGCGTAGAATGCTTCGGCGGACGTAGGCATGCGGTGCGGATTCTGCCACCATTGCTGCATGCAGGGACTCGCATCTGCGCATGAGTATCTGCGCTTCGTCGTCACGCTGACCGCGACCGTCGACCCGTTCCTCGCGGTCCCGTTCTTTCTCGCGTTTACTTCTGCGCAAGGCGAGCCCGAGCGTCGCGCGCTCGCGCGGCTGGTGGCGCTGACGGTATTCGCCGTGCTCGCGATCTCGACCTTCGTCGGCGAGACGGTGCTCGAGCTGATCGGCGCGAGCCTTCCGGCTTTTCGCGTCGGCGGCGGGCTGGTGCTGCTGCTGATGGCGCTTGCGATGCTGAACGCGGAGGCCGGCGGCCTTCGCCAGTCGGACGACGAGGCGCGCGAGCTGCAGGACCGCGAGATGTCCGGCGTCGTGCCGCTCGCGATCCCGCTGCTCGCTGGGCCCGGCGCGATCAGCACTTCGATCATCGCCGCGGAAAAGGGCGGCATGGCGCACCAGCTGGTCATCGTTGCGTGCATCGCGCTGGTGTGCCTGTTCACCTGGGCCGCGCTGCGCCGTGCGCACGCGATCGCCGGGCGCCTCGGCACGACGGGGCTCAACATCGCGACGCGGATCCTCGGGCTGCTGCTCGCGGCGATGGCGGTGCAGACGATGGCCGAGGGACTGCGGGCGCTGTTCCCCGGCTTGGCGTAGCCGGGGTGAGCAGGGAGTTGAGAGGCTCACGCGCGACGCTTGCGCGGCGCCTTGAGCTTGGCGAGCTCCTTCGGGTCGATGTGATAGGTGTGCTCTTCGGCGGGGAAGCGCCCGGTGAGCACTTCGTCGCGATAGGTTTCGAAGGTCTTGAGGATCTGTGCGCCCAGGTCGACATAGCGCTTGGCGAATTTCGGCTTGAAGCCCTCGAACAGCCCGAACATGTCGGCCGATACCATGCCCTGCCCGTCGCAGTGCACGCCGGCGCCGTAGCTGATCGTGGGTACTTGCAGTCGCTTGGTGATGATGCGGGACACCTCGTCGGGCACGCATTCGAGTATCACGACGAACGCGCCCGCCGCTTCCAGCGCCAGCGCATCGTCGAGCATCCTGCGCGCGGCCTCCGCGGTCTTGCCCTGCACCTTGAGGCCGCCGAGCTGCGCTGCGTTCTGTGGCGTGAGGCCGACGTGACCCATCACCGGAATGCCCGCGCGATGGATCGCGCCGAGCGTCGCCACCATGCTGCCTGCCCCCTCGATCTTTACCGCGTCGGCCATACCCTCCTTGAGGAAACGCCCGGCGGCGAGCACCGCGTCGCGCTCCGAAGCCTGGTACGACATGAACGGCATGTCGGCCACCACCATTGCCGTCTTGGCGGCGCGCGCCACGGCCTTTACATGGTGCAGCGACTCCTCGAGCGTGAGCGGCACGGTGCTGGGATAACCGAGCGCTGTCATCGCGAGCGAATCGCCCACGAGGATGCTGTCCAGCCCGGCACGGTCCGCGAGCAGCGCCAACGGGTAGTCGTAGACGCTGAGCATGGTGATCTTGCGCCCCTCGCGCTTGCGCGCCTGCATGTCTACGGGAGTGATCTTCGGCATGCGTTCTCCTGTCAGGCGAGTGTTTCTGCGGCTTTGGTCAGATCGGCGCCCAGGTAACTGCGCACGGTGGCGTCGGCGACGAGCGCAGCGAAGTCGGGCTTGGCTGTGACCTTGCCGCCTGCCACCATCAGAAACTCCTCGGCGATCTCCTTGAGGATCTCGAGGTGGTAGCGCGCAGTTGGATGCAGGCACACGAAGACGAGCTTGCCTTCGCGCCGCAGCCTGCGGAAGAAGTCCAGCATGAAGCCGATGTAGCCGTCGATCGTGTTGAACTGCGGCTCGTCGAAGAGGTGCACGAGCGGCCGCTCGGACGGCGAAGGCGCGAGCAGCAGCGAAGGAACGAGCTTGCGGAAGCGGCGCACCTGGTAGGACTGGTGATAGTGGATCGCCAGCCGGTCGCGCTGGCGGTACTTGACGCGGTGAACGTCGGTGCCGGCGATGAGCACGCGGCCGCGGGTGGGGGTGTTCGAGCCGGTAACGATCTCGAACAGCGTCGTCTTGCCGGCGCCGTTCGGTCCGATCACGCCAACGATGCGCGGCGACTCGATCGCGAGATCGGCTTCGAGGGTGAAGGTCGGCCGTCGCGCAAGAACGCCGCGCGTGTACACCTTCTGCAGCTTTTCAATGCGCAGAAGCGTCACGTGCCGAGCAGCTGCATGCGCAGAGCCTTGTCCGTGCGGAGCACCGCCGCCTCCCCGCTCCAGGCAACCTTCCCGCGATCGAGCACCGTGGCGCGGTCGGCCACGGCAAGCGCCACCTCGGCGTTCTGCTCGACCAGCAGCGAGGCGACCCCCTCGCTCTTCAGGCGCCGCACGGTGTCGAGCACGTCGGCGACCACCTTCGGCGCGAGGCCCTGGCTCGGCTCGTCGAACAACACCAAGCCGGGTGAGCCGAGAAGCGCTCGCGAGATCGATACGAACTGCATCTCGCCGCCAGACAGGTTCTCCGCCTCGCGGTGCATGAGGTGCTCGAGTGCCGAGAAGACCCCGAATGCGTCCTTGAGCGACCAGGCGCGGAAGCGTGTGCGCTTGGCGGCGATCTGCAGGTTTTTCGCCACGGTGAGCGTCGGGCACAGGCGCCGGTCGTCGGGCACCCAGCCAATGCCGCGTTGCGCGATGCGATGCGTAGGCCAGCGCGTGATGTCGGCGCCGTCGAAGCGGATGGTGCCGCGCCGCGTCGGCGTCAGGCCGAGGATCGAGCGCAGCGTGGTGGTCTTGCCGGCGCCGTTCGGCCCGAGCAGCGCGAGCACCTCGCCCGCCGCGACGGCGAGCGACACGCCGAACAGCACCTGCGTCTCGCCGTAGGAGGCGTCGATGCCGTCGACTTCCAGGATCATGCGAACCTTCCGAGGTTCGAGCGGCGCACCCACTCGTTCGCCTGCAGCTCGCGCGGCGTGCCGCGCGCCACGACTTGGCCCCAGTGGATCACCGAGATGCGGTCGGCAAGCGAGAACAGGAAGTCCATCTCGTGCTCGATGGCGACGATGGTGAGTTTTGCCCGGATGCCGGCGATGAGCTCGAGCAGCCGTTGCTTGCCGTCGCTGCCCAGCCCCGAAGTCGGCTCGTCGAGGCACAGCACGCGCGGGCGCTGCGCGAGTGCGACGGCGATCTCCAGCGCGCGCCGCTCGCCGTAGGGAAGCTGCTTCGCCTGCACGCCGGATTTCTCGGCAAGGCCGACCGAGGCGAGAACGCCGTCCGCTTCCTCGGCGAGCGAGCGGTCACCGGCGACTGCGCGGAGCATGTCGAAGCCGCGTGCACGGAATGCGGGCAGCGCCGTCATCACGTTCTCGCGCGCGGTGAATTCGTCGAACAGCGTCATGATCTGGAAAGAACGTGCCACGCCCTTGTTGGCGATCTGGTGCGGGCCGAGCCCCGCGAGATCCTCGCCGTCGAGGCAAATTCGTCCGCGGTTCGGCTTCACGCGGCCGGTGAGCACGTTGAAGAACGTGGTCTTGCCCGCACCGTTAGGCCCCATGATGCCGTGCAGCTCGCCCTCGGCCACCTCGAGGTCGATTGCCTCGAGCACCACGCGCTCGCCGAAGCGCACATGCACACCGCTCGCTTCGATCAGCGCCATCGTTTCATCCACGCCTGCGCCAGGCCTGCGATGCCTTCCGGCTTGAAGAGCACTATGGCCATGAAGAGCAGGCCGAAGTAGATCATCCACGCGAAGGTGAGCGCGCCGATCACGTCGCGCGCGACGAGGAACAGCGCCACGCCGATCACCGGCCCCCAGAAGCTCACCAGCCCCCCGCCGACCAGCGTCATCATCACGATCAGCCCCGACTGGTTGACGCTCATCACGTCGGGGAACGCCGAGCGCTGCGCCATCGCGAAGAGGCCGCCCGCAAGCCCGGATACCGCCGCTGAAAGCGCGAACACGCTGAGCTTGTAGCGCCACACCGGGTAGCCCAGGTGCGCGGCGCGCGTCTCGCTCTGGCGGATCGCGGCGAGCACCCGACCGTAGGGTGAGTGCACCAGCCGCCACAGCGCCACCACCACCACGGCGAACACCGCGAGCACGAAGTAGTAGAGCGCGAAGTTGTCGCTCAGGTCGAAAGCGGCGAAGCCGAGGTTCGCCGCCGGCCGCTCGATCTTGAGCAGGCCATCCTCGCCGCCGGTGACTCCGTAAGCCTTGATGGCGATGGTCCAAAAGATCTGGCCGAAGGCTATGGTCATAAAGGCGTAATAGATGCCGCGGCGATGCGAGATGAAGAGACCCACCAGCAGGCCGGCCACGCCGCTGGCGAGCAGCGCAACGCCGAGGCACACCCACAGGTTGGCTGAAAGGTGGAACTGCGCCAGGCCGAATGCGTAGGCCCCGACGCCGAAGTAAGCGCCGTGGCCGAAGGACACCAGCCCCGCGGTGCCCATCACCAGGTTGAAGGCGAGCGCGTAGATCGACCAGATCAGGATCTCGACGCCGAGGTACGGATAGAGGCCGACCCGCTCGATCCACAGCGGCACCGTGGCGAGGAACGCCCACAGGCCGAGCATCGCCGGCGTCACGAGGCGAGCTTCGTTCATCAGGCCTCCAGCAGGCTTTTCCTGCCGAACAGGCCCCGCGTCCGTACCGACACCACCGCCACGAGCAGGATGTAGATCGAGAGCAACGACCATTCCGAGGCGTAGGCGCCGGTGAGTCCGATCGCCAGGCCAACCAGCAGCGCCGCCAGCACCGCGCCCCAGAAGCTTCCGACGCCCCCGAGCACAATGATCAGGAACGCCGGGATCACCGCGTCGACTCCCATGTGCGGGCGGATGCCCCACACCGGCGCGAGGATGATGCCGGCGACAGCAGCCAGCATGGTGCCGAAGACGAACACGCCGAGTCGAAAGCGCGCGAGGTTGATGCCGAGCGCGCGCACCATCTCGGAATCGTGCGCGCCCGCCTTGATCACCGCGCCGTAGTGCGTCTTCTCGATGACGAGCCAGGTCAGCGCGATCACCGCGAGCGCGATGCCGACAGCGTAGAAGCGGTAGGTCGACCAGATCAGCCCCTGGAAGAGGAACGCCCCGCTCATCGCCGG
>Ga0070704_100001030_pt1 | contig 14358 bp, 7 predicted proteins | sample KBSK5252metaG_FD_65467 | JGI IMG/M metagenome (GOLD analysis project Ga0070704, IMG submission 65467) | Corn, switchgrass and miscanthus rhizosphere microbial communities from Kellogg Biological Station, Michigan, USA - KBS K5-25-2 metaG | ecosystem: Host-associated > Plants > Roots >...
AAGCGGGCGGAGGAGTGGGCCGGGCAGCAGGACGAGACCCGTCATCGCTTCCTGCGCCAGCGCCTCGAGCTCGACTGCGTTGCGCGCCTGGCCGGCGACCCTGAGCTCCGCGCCGAATGCGCCGAGCCCGGCAACGATCGCGAGACTCACGATGGTGAGCGCGATTACCGCCTCGAGGAGACTGAATCCCCGTTCAGTGCCGGACATGCGGGGCTCCACTCCAGCGGTCCACCCATACCGTCACCACCGGTCCTCCGCCGCGCACGAAGAGGGTGTCTCCTCGCGCGGCACCTCCGGAGGCAAAACGGAAGAGCGCGTTCGTAGAGGCTGCGCCGAGCGTAATTCCCTCCGGTAGCGCGAGAACTCCCTTAATGATCGGCTCGACCGAATCGCCCTTCTCGGCCGTCATCGAATAGGCCCGGGTTCGCGGATCGATCCGGAGCGTCACCGGCTCGGCGCGCGCGAGTGCGCTGGCTCGGGCGGTGCGCAGCATGCTCACCAATTCGGAAGCGGCGGTCGATGCGGGATCGTCAGGCGGATCGGCTGAGAATGCGGGAATGGAGACCGCAGCGAGCACGCCGAGTATCACCAGCACCACGACGAGCTCGAGCAGGGTGAACCCGGTATCGCGTCTCATCGCACCGCACCGGCGTTGACGCTGTAGACCGCCTGGAGGAGGGAGAGTGCCACGAAGCCGACGATTCCGCCGAAGACCAGGATCATGGCGGGCTCCAGCGCCGCGACCACACGCTGCAGGGCGCGCTCGGTCCGTTCTTCCAGGATCTCGGCGGCTTTGACGAGGAAGTCGCCCAGGCGTCCTGATTCTTCGCCGACCGCAACGAGCTGGGGGAGCAGCGCTGGAAAGAGCTCGCTCTCGGTCAGGGTCCGGCTGAGCGATGCGCCCTCGCGGATCCGGTCGCGGATGCGGGTGGTCTCGTCCTGGGCGAGCGGCTCCCCGATGGAGTCGATCGTATCGTCGAGCGCCACGAGGAGCGGGGCGCCGCCGCCGAGGAGGGTGCTGACCAGCCGGGCAAATCGGGCACCAAGCTCGTATTGCCGGAAGGAGCGGAGCAAGGGAATGCGGAGAAGGAAGCGGCCGAAGGCGCGCCTGCCGTCGTCGGTACCGCGACTCCAGCAACCCAGCACGACCGTGCCGATCGCGAGTACCAGGAGTGTGAGCCAGTAGGTCCGGAGAGCGGAGGAGAACGCGAGGAGAGCGGTGGTGGATTTGGGGAGCGTCATCCCGGTGTCCTGGAGGAGGGCCGCGAATCTGGGCACGACCAGGAAGAGGAGCACGAGAATAGCGGCGCCGCCCGCCAGGCAGAGGATCAACGGATAGATCGAGACTGAAAGGAGACGGGCACGCAGCGCGGCGTCGTGCTCGAGCTGGGCGGAGAGCCGGGCAAAGGCGGAGTCGAGGGTGCCGCTCCGTTCACCGGCGCGAACCAGTCCTACATAGAGCGGTGGAAAGAAGCGTGGGTGCTGGGCAAGGGAGTCGGCCAGCGAACGGCCGCGCTCGACCTCGCCGCGAATCGAGTCGAGCGCCGAGCGCACTTCACCGGTGGCGAGGTTGCCGGCGGCGGAAAGGGCGCGGGAGAGCGGCATGCCGGCGGGAAGGAGCGCGGAGAGGGCGCGGGTGACCTCGAGTACTTCGCGTTTTCGCGTGAAGCCGAAGCTCAGACCGGGGCCGGCGTCCGCGGCGGATTCCTCGAGCTCGAGCACCACCAGCCCGCGGGCCTCGAGCGATTGCGCGAGCGCGGCGGGGCTTGTTGCGGCCTCGGTGCCGCGCACCCTCCGGCCGGCAGCATCCACGGCACGGTAGGCGAACGGCGCCGCCACGGACTATTTCCCTTTCCAGCTCAGGATGTCGGCGTCTTCTCCGTCACCGCCGGCTTTGCCGTCGGCGCCGTAAGAGAGGAGGTCATAGCCCGTGCCGCTGGCGGTGCCGGGGGAGCGATAGACGTATGCGCGGTCCCAGGGATCGGCGGGGACTTCCTTGCGGAGGTACGGACCTTTCCAGTTGGGTGACAGCGGCTCACGCATGGGACGGGTCCAGAGCGCGTCGAGTCCTTGTTCCGAGTTGGGATAGCGTCCGGTATCGAGGCGATAGGCGTCGAGCGCGGCTCCGAGCATCTCGATCTGGGTGCGAGCGGTCGCGTCCTTGGCGGCGCCCACGTGGCGGAAGACATTGGGGGCGACGAGGGTGGCGAGGATCGCGATCACGACGATCACAACCAACAATTCAAGGAGCGTAAATCCGCCAGACACTCGGACACTTTGGGACTTCGCCTGAACGCGATCGGGCGATGATAGCCGCCGGAGCGTTGTCATTGGTTCTCCTCGGACCCCTCTACACGAATAAGAGATCCTTTATCGACTCTTGCGCACCGCGAGGCTTTGTGAGTGACTACGAACCTGGCTGGCTTGAAAACTTTGCCAGATGCTCGGCAATTTCACGTCGGAACTCCGAAGTCTCGGTGTCCACGCCGTTGCCCCGGGCCGTCCACGCATAGATAAAGCGTTCTCGTTCAATCAAGCTGACCGTCACGCGAGCGATGTACAAGAAGAAATCCATTGTGTCCACCGGGGGCCACTCGTGAGCCTCATCCGCAAAAACATACGTTCGGGCAATCTTCAAACGCTCCTCATCAATCACTCGGAACGTCTTAATACCGAATGCCACCGACCGCCGCTCGCTTCGAGTACGGCCGTCCTGCCAGACCACATGGTCTGCCCCGCATCTGACTGTAAGGGCTCCCTCCTGGACGTAAAGAGCTGCAAATTCGACGTGTCGCCTCAGGCCCCACCCGACTTGACATTCATCTGCAAATCCGAAACAGCCCCTGAATTCGATCCTTCCCGAGGATGGCACGTGCCTTTCCTCGATGATTCCGCTGACGGAGTCAATTACGTATTTGGCTCGGGCGCCTGAATGATCCTTAAAGCCGGCGAGTCCGATGAGATTCGAACCAGATTCACTATGGCTTACATCCACAATCGGGACCTCCAAGTAGAGCGGCAGCGCCGCCAAGGACTCCAGCCGCCCCGCCAGCGTTCCACGTCGCGCTCGTCCGACCTGCCGCTTCAATTATTGCAGTCCAATTTCCGGGTCCGTACTTAAGCTCCAGCGCTGCCAGGTCGACGATCCGTGAGGTGCGATCCAGGCCAAGCCGGAAGATAATCTTCAACGAATTCCGCGCATTTAGAGCCCATCGAGCAGCTTCCTCGGTCGCCTCACCAGCGATAAGGGGTATTCCTTTGGCTAGTCCGGCATAGGCCAGTCGTCCACCCCCAGTGAGGAGCATCGCACCGGCTCCGATCCGGTTGCCCCGCCGATACTCCTCGGAACATTGGTCGACGTTTTCAATCCCGAATAGGCTCCTCAGATCATCGCCAAACCCGAAAAGCAATGCGTCACCGAATCCTGCGATACCATTCACACGAGCCGGTGTGAGCAGATCCCCAAGAGACCACAGTCCCGAGGGGTCTCTGCCGTTGATTGGATCGTTGAAGACGAAGGCATAAAGATTGGGGTCGCCACCACCGAGTCCGATGGGGTCCTTGCTAAGCCACCGGCCTGTTTGCGAGTCATAGTCCCGAGCGCCAAATCGCGCGAGACCAGTCTGCTCGTCGTAAAGGCCTCCCCCAAATCCGAAGGGCTGAAATCCAGGGTTCGTGTTCTGAAGTACCTGTCCCCACTCGTCATAGTCCAGCCTTTGCGCAACCGAACCGGTTTGTTGATCCACCACAAGGCGAATGCTGCCGAGGTGGTCCGTCACAAAGCGATAGGTCACCCCACCTTTCACCATGTAATCCGGCACGTTTGCCCGCGTCGTATAAACGAATTTGCTCACCACTTGTCCTGATCCATCAAGTTCAGCGATCGGCGCAAGCTGGCCCTGGTATAACCAGCCCTTCACCAATGCACCATTGACTTTCTTGCCGATACGCCGGTGTTGCCCGTCCACGAGGTACTGAATATCAGTACCGTTGGAGAGAACGAAGCGAGTGAGGTTTCCAAACGGATCATAGGTAAATTTGGTCGTGTCCGTACCGACGATGCGGAACTTGATTTGCCCCGCATTATTCCAGTTGTACTGTGCGCTGCCGTACAAGGTTAGCCTGTCCTGTCCGTCGTAGCTTCCCCCGAGATTGAGCCCGGGCCCAGTGAGGCTAGTGCGGTTCCCATTCGAGTCGAAGCCGTAGCTCCTGACAAGGGCTCCGTTGAGCTTCACGTCCTTCAGGCGGCCCGGTGTGTCGTAGATGTACTCCCAGGTCGATGCCACTCCCTGAACAGTCTCTTGAAGCGTGGTGATGCGACCGACATCGTCTCGAGTGTAGGTCACCGAGTACACCGAGCTAGCGGAGACCGTGGCCCCCTGGTTCGCAAGCTCGCCGAAGCCGTTGTAGCCGTAGCTAGTTTGCACCGCCCCAAGGCTAGTGCCGGTCACCGCCCCGTGCTGCGCGTGACGAGTCAGGATCAAACTCCCTGCCTGGGTCATTAGTCCATCGGTGTCATAACCGTAGCTCACGAGCTGAAGCCCGTTGACTGAGACGGTGGCCGGCGAGAGGTCGTTGTTGTAGGTGAATCCTACCGTTCCAGGAACTGCACCCGTCCAGGTTAGCGCCGTAGGAAGGAGTCCATCATAGCCATACTTGAGACTATCCCCCGCTGCGTTCTTGATCGCGAGAAGCGAGCCGGTCGTGGGATGGTATGCACCACCAAAGCTCCCTGTGGGACCGCTCACGCTTTGCGTCCGACCAGATGCGTCGTAGATCACATGCAGGGTATCACCGTCCGCGGTCACCGAGTTTTCAACTTGGCCATCCGCGTTCCAGCTTGCACTCGTCGCGGTGCCCCCCGGCGGGGTGTAGCCGGTTGCCAATCCGATCGGGTTATAGGTCAGCAAATGTGGGCTCCGACCAGGAGGCGTGAAACTCGTGAGTCGCCCAGTCAGATCGTAGGTGAACCCGATTACCGCGCCGCCGGGATTTATCTGGCTAATGACCCGCCCTAGGTTGTCATAGGCAAACGTGGTCGGACGGTTGAGCGGATCAACGATGCTGTCCACGTGACCCGCCGCATTGTAAGTGTATCGAAGGGTGCGGTTTGCGCTTGTCATTTGCTTTACCCGGCCCAACGAGTCATAGGTCAACGACACCGTGTTGAGGCCCGGGGTTTGCATCTGGGTGACACGTCCCAGAGAATCGACGAATGAGATGCTTTGCCTTCCCATTGGTGTTGTCTGTATGTATTTCCGGAGGTTCCCATCGTAGGCAGTGATGAAGGCGCGGTTGTTGACCCACGCGGTATCAGCCCGATTCAATACACGCGAGGCGTCCAATGGGTCTTTGGTTGCACCCCCTCTAACGACTAGGCTGAAATTCCTCCCGCCCGGTGAACGAATGTTGAGAGTGGCCAGTCGAGGCGCCTGCAGACCGAGCACCGGATCCGGAGCCAATGTGTAATCCGTCACCATCCCGCTTGGCGCCACAACTGAAACTGACCCATCCGGTCTGGCTGTCGTCGTGGTCGTGAACCCCGCGGACCCCGTTGCCGTCCGTACAAAGCTGCCATCGGCCTGACGATGCACTCCGTACTGCCACGTTCGACCCATTGCGCTGGTCTGAAGGACCGAGAAGCCGGTGCTGTCCGTGGTTCTGACCGGCGCCGTCGAGCCACCGGCCGGATTCAAATCGAACGTGAGCCGGCCGGTCGAATCGAATGTGAAGGCGTGGGCAAAGCCATTGGGATCCCGCAGCGCCGTCAGCATCCCGCCGGAGTCATGAGTCAGGAGGGTCGTGTCGTTCTGGGCACCAACGAGGCGAGCGAGATAACCATTCGCGTCGAGGGCGACCGCCGTCACTTGCCCATGAGGCGCAACGATCGCGGTGGGATTGCCCGATCCGTCGCGTTGAATCGTCGTGACATTGCTATTGGCGTCCGTGATGGAAGCCAGCAGGCCACTGACGTTGTACCCGAAGGTGTACCGGACGATACCGGTGGCCGCATCTCTCGTGTCGAGATGTTTCCCCGACGCATCGAACCGGAAGACCTCGTTCCCATCCGCAGAACCCAGTGAGACCTGGGTCGGCGTCGGACTCGTGATGGCGGGCGCAACCTGAATGACTCTGCTCGCGTTCGAGCTGGAGTACACCTTGCCGTCGGGTCCGACCGCCAGCTCGAGGTTGCCGCCGCAGAGACCATCACCCACCGCCCACCAGCCATCGACCTTGCCGATGCCCGCCAGCGGCGGGCAGCTGCCATACCAGGGATTCGGCGTCCCGTTCGGACCATTCGGAATGCCCGCGAACACGCTGACGATTCCATCCGGCCCGATTCGCCGGATCCGCGGCCCGCCATCCATCGCCTCGCCGACGTAGAGGCTGCCGTCGGGACCGAGCGCCGCCCCCTGAGTACCACCGAACAACGCCTGCAATGCCGGGCCACCATCACCGCATGACGGCTGCGCACCGCATTGCCCGGCGACCGCGAACGCATGAATGATTCCGTTGGCATCCACATAACGGATTCGATTCGCCCACCCATTCAGGATGTAGTACCCGCCGTCGGGACGGGCGACCACCCGCTTCGGATTGACCTTGGACTGCCGCGCCGGACCCTCGTCTCCGCAGTCTGGGAAGCCGGAGATCTGGCTGCACCCCGAAAGCCCCGCCACGATCAGAATCGTTCCGTCGGTCCTCACCTTCCAGATCGACTCGGAGCTCGCGATCAACACCCCGCCATCGGACGCGACTGACAATGCAATCGGATGAAGCTCGGCCTCCAGAGCCGGGCCACCATCACCGCAATTGAAGAGCTGGGTGTTGTTGTAGAGACACCAACTCCCCGAGCCGGCGAAGGGGCGGATGATTCCATCCGGATCGATGCGCCGTACCCGTTTCTGGATCGAATCCGCAATGAAGAGCGTTCCGTCGGCGCCGAATGCGAGCGCGCTGATGTAGGAGAAGGTGGCCTGACCGGCAGGTCCACCGTCGCCGCAGGGAGCTACTGAGCATGCGGCAACGGTCCCCGCGAGCGTGCCGATCGTGCCGCCGGGCGTGAAGCGCCGGATGAGCGTGCCATGCTGGTCCGAGAAATACACATCGCCGTTCGCCGCGACCGCCACCGCGCCCGCCCAGTTCAACTTCGCCGAGATGGCGGGACCGCCATCCCCGGCGTATCCCAGCACTTCCGTACCAGCCGCGAGGCGGGCGACGTTGTATCCCACAACCTGCTGCCGGTCGCCGGAGCCGAGGTGAATGGTCTCCGCCGCCTCGTCGTGCAGATGGTTCGGGCTCAACGTCCAGCCGCCGAGACCCCGGGGCTGCGCGGAGCCGACCACCGCCTGATACTGGCGCGTTTCCACCAGCTGGGCATTCCTGCTCCACGTGCCGGCTACATCGCAAATCGCACTGGAAGGCGAGCTATCACCGACGCAGGTCAGCCCGAAGGCTTTGGCCGTCGCAGTGGCCATGTAATACACCATCGGGTAGATGTAGTGCACTCGCACCGACATCCGCTGCTGGCCGCGCAACTGGCGGCCGTAGGCGTCTAATCCATCCCAGGTGAACCGGAAGTTCTGGTTCGGCGTCGGCATAAAGCTGGCCTCCACCGTCTTGCCGGCGACCGTGACGTCGACGTCGGCGCGCACCAGTCCGGCGGGGACGTTTGCCGTCGTCACCGGGATCAGAAGCTCGTAGGCCCGCGCGTTGCCGGGGACTCTGTCGCTCCGGTAGTTGAGCGTGAACGGCGTGCCGGCAATCGGCAGGCGCTCGCCGAGGACGCTGTTTTCGCACTCGATGATCGAGCCGGGGCATTCATGCGGCTCCTTGCCAGGAAGCCGGTCGTCCGTCGGTCCTCCACTGCTGCCCGGAGGGCCTCCCGAACCCCATGGACCGCCACCCGATCCGCCCGCGCCGCGCGGTGCTCCCGGAGGGCCCGTCAGGTTCGGCCTCGGCCGGAAGTTCCAGTCCCAGACCGAGAAGTGCCCCGCTCGCGCCCGCCACAACGTCTTGTTGGCGGGGTAGAGCATCGCCAGCCGCTGCAGCTCGGCGGTGTTGATCCCGAGCGAATCGAGTGCGGCCTGACTCGCGGCAGAACCCGACCCGGTCACGTCGACGGTGGCAGTCCCGCCGCCGATCGACAGGATCTTGATGACGCGGCCGTTTTCCTCGGGAACCCAGGAGGCGCGCAGCTTGTCGTACGACCCGATCGGCACGACCGTGCCGGTGGGCACCCCGAGGAAATTGTCCAGATACATCGGAAGCGGCTGCGAGAAGGCCACATTGGTGGCCCCCGCGGCCACCGCCTCATCGACGGTGTACTCGGCGGCGTAGGTATACGCGCTGGTCATCGGGAGCGCAGCCGGCATCGCAGAGCGTCCCTGCGAGCCGACCGTGTATTCTGATGCCCGTATGGTCAGCGTCGTGAGCGGCTGCGTCCCGCCCCCGGGGAGCGTCATCGTGGCAGTTGTGCCCGGCTTGACCAGGATGGTCGCCTGCCGGGGACCGTCAGCGTCCGACACCGTGCTGCTCTGGGCCACCGAGATCGACGGTGAGGCGAGATCCACCACCGTGGCCACCGTATCCATCGGGACCAGCGCCACACTGTCCACCGCCACATAGTCCTGCCACGGAACCTTGACCGAGCGCTGGGAGGGCAGATAGCCGGCCCGCTCGTACTGCACCACGAGCGGTCCTCCTCCGTTCACCGCAATGTCGAACCGGCCGTCGGCACGGCTGTGGGTCAGTCCGAGTTCCGGATGGTCGAGGATGTAGATCCGGGCTGCCGCAATTGCGCCCCCGTCCCGGGCAAACACCTTTCCCCGAATCACCGCGACCCGGTTGGGATCCATCGCGCCGGGCGCCACACCCACCTGAATGGCGTTGGCGCCGGTGTAGAGGAAGCTGGTCGCGTCCACGAACGCCGCCATGCCGGTCGGCGGAAGCGGGGGCGCGATGGTCGATGGGTCGGGGGGAATCACGTCGCCGAAATCGACTGCCCGAATGACCGTGGTCGAATTATTCGCCTGGTCGGTCGCCACGATGGTGATCGTGTTGGCGCCGGCCGAGATCCCCAGCTTCTTGCTGAAGCTCCCGCTGGTCACCGGGAGGTTGATCCCGTTCGCCGAGACCGTCACTACCGTGGCATCGGTCACCGTCCCGCTCACGGTGACGCTGTCCGACGTCGCCACCGAATTGTTCACCGGAGAGGTGACCGTGAGCGCCGGCCTGAGCGTGTCGCGAGTCACCGTGCGGACCACGTTCACCGAGTTCCCCGACGGATCGTTGGCGGTCGTCACCAGCGTGTTGACGCCGTACACCAGCGGAACGGTTCCGCTCACCGCGGTGCCGTTGACCGTCAGCGGCGTCCCATTGGTGTTGACCGTGATCGTCCCGACGCCGGTGACCGTGCCGGTCACCAGAGTCGTGGCGCTCGCCGTGAACGAATTGTCCGCCGGCGCCGTGAGGGTGAGCACCGGCGGATCGGTGACCCGGCGGATATGACGGAGGACGGTCCTGGCCTTCCCGCCGGCGTCGGTCGCGACGTAGGTGAGGGTCTGCCATCCGGTGACCGGCAGCGGCACTGTCGCCGACCAGGTGGCGTTGTTGACGACTGTTGCGGCGGCCCCGTTGATCGTGACCGACGTCGGTGTCTGATCGACGATGGTGCCGTTCGACGGGATCGACGTCGCATTGACCGTCGTGCTCTCGGCCGGCGCGATCACAGTCAGCTGAGGAGTCACGGTATCGGTTGCCGTAATCCGCATCCGGATGAATGAGCCCGTCGGCCCGTTCAGGTTCAGATTGAGCGAATTCGATGCGCTCAGCTCCGTTAGAACCTTCGTGAATGACCCAACGGCGGTCGACAGATCGCCATTCGCGGTAATGGTTGTCCCATTGATCTTGATCCACTGGCCGGTCACCCGCTGGCCCCCGGATGCGTTGCCATTGACCACGTACATCCGGTAGGGCGGCGCGGCACCTGTGGGAACCGTCAGCGTGAGGCTGTATGCCTTGCTGGTGCCGGTCGGGATGTTCAGCAGCGAATCGCCGAAAATGTTGTAGGCCGGATCGGGAACGCTGAAGACGGTGGCCTTGATGAACGAGCCGGCGGGGCCAACCAGCGTCATTCGCATGGTATCGGTGGGTGTCGCCGCCAGCTCGGTCACGAACGACGGGGTGCTCGAGGTGATATTGCTGCTGCTCACAACCTCCTTGCCATTCCATTTGGTGACGGCGCTGTTGACCCGGTTGGTGCCATTGGTATTGCCGTTCACGATCCTGAGCTTGTACAACTGCCCCGGCACCACCGAAATGGTGATCTGATCTATATAGACGGTCCCGTTGCCGCTGGTGCCGTTGTGCTGTGTCGGGCCGAAATAGAAAGTCGTGTCGTTCACGAAGAAGAAAGGTGTTGCTGCGGCTCGCGAGCTCGCCACTCTCGCGATGGAGGCGGTACCGACTCCGGCGGCGACCAGCGCCAGGATGACCTTTGCCAGGCCGGCCGAGCCGTGCCGGGAGAGATCGACGGTCGAGCGGAATGCACGGCTCCATCGGGGAAGGCGCATCGGGGGCTCCGCGGGATGTATTACGATTACCAAATGCCCAGAAAGGCGAGCGCGCGAACCAGATTTGACTCTGGTCGGCATTGAGCGAATCTTCGAACGCGGAAGGGAGCCTACAACCCCCAGGAAGTTGGGGGATCCGACGCAGATCGTTTCTTCCGAACCCTCATTTCAAGAATCGAACGTGCGGATTCTGCTCGTCGAAGACCATCCTCTCATGGTGGAGGGGATCCGCACCTCCATCGGTGCGGATCACGACATCGTGCAGATCATCGCCAATGGCGATGAAGTACTGCCCTGGCTTCGGCGGAACGACGTGGATCTCGTCACCCTCGATCTTTCACTGCCGAATCTCTGCGGCGCCGAGGTGCTCCCCGACATCCTGGCCTTGCCCCATCCGCCGCGGGTGCTCGTCGTCACCATGCACGACGCCCCATCGATCGGGAACTGGATGCGGGCGCTCGGTGCGCATGGCTTCATTTCCAAGGATGCGCCGCTCGGAACTTTTCGGAGTGCGCTCGCGGAGGTCGGAGCCGGCCGCACCTGGTTCCCCGCTCCGGAAGAGGAGCATGGCTCCAGGCCACGTTCGTCACGATGGACGCCGGAGCTGCGGCTGACCCGGCGGCAGTACGACGTGCTCGATTCCCTGGGGGACGATCTGTCACGGAAGGGGACGGCGGCGCGGCTCCATATCACGGAGTACACGGTAGACGAGCATCTCGCGGCGCTTCGGAGGGTATTCAAGGTCTCCACCAACCCTGCCCTCATCCGCGCCGCGATCGAGCACGGTTTCCTGCCGCAGCTCTCGGTTACGCGCCTGCGCCCCAGGATCTGCCCGAATTGACGAGGTGATGCGAGGACCTTCCCATGGGGACCCTCCGTCCAAACCCACGCACCCTCGCCTTTCCACCGATTTAGTCGAATGAAACGCGACTGACTTCGCGCAAACGCGGCCGTCATCGGGGAATTCGCGCCCACATCCGAGGCCTCCGAGTCCTGCAATCTTTCGCCGGACGCCTCTGCTCCTCCACCGGGGAGCTCACCGCTCCGGCAGCGAGCAGCTTCGTTTCGTCCAAGCCCTTCACCGGACTGACCGCGAGTGACTTTTTCTCGCCGGAAGCGCCAATCGGTGGTCCGCGAGTGGCTTTGAGGCGACCGACCCCACCAAGTCACGGCCCGAGACTCCAATACCAGAACCGGGTTGTTCATCCCCGTCGCCGGAGAATTCACTCCTCCGAACCCGACGACTTCCAATCGACCCCCGAGCAGCTCCGAGGCCGCAGGCCCCGCAACCGCCCCGACCAGGACCTTCAATCGCGCTGCAGTAAGGCTCGAGGCTCGACCGGGAGTATCATCGTCTCGACCGCGTGAGGTGTGAACCGGCCGCGGGAACGAATCTCCGGTCCGGGAGGTTGTAGGTCCTGTCAGCGCCCATCTTCGAGCAATCCCGGGTTGCAAATCTTCGATCCGAGTCTCCAAACCGTGGTCACGCAAGCCGGCTGGCTGGATCCCGACCGGTCACCAGCCTGGCCCCGTCAACTAACGTGGACACCGCGCCCTTCCACCGGATGATCATCACGGCGCGAATCGCAACCGATGGCGGCCCGGACCCCGCCGCGATAGCTTCGACGCATGCCCCTCTCACGCCGCGGTTTTCTCCGAGGGCTCGGCGCTGGCGGCGCCGGGCTCGCCCTGAGCCCAGCTCTCAGCGCTCGGGAGCTCCAGGCCTTCCCCGCCCTGTCCACGCTGGCCCCGCTCGCGCGATCCACCGGGCCGATCCAGCTCGATCGCAATGAGAACCCAAACGGCCCCGGCCGCCATGTCCTCGAGGCCATCCAGGCCGCCTTCGGCGACGCGTCGCGCTATCCCGACGATCCCGAGGAGGAGCTGCGCAAGGCCATCGCCGCATCCCATGGCCTGACCCCCGACTGGGTGCTGATGGGCTGCGGCTCGACCGAGATCCTCCGGGTGGCGGTAATGGCGTTCTGCCGGGGCGATCGTCCCCTGGTCACCGCGGCCCCGACCTTCGAGGAGCCGGTGCGGATGGCGGGGACGTTCAAGGTCCCGGTGGCCGAGGTGATGGTGGGACGGGACATGGGGCTCGACCTGGAGGCGATGGCCCGCGCGGCCGCGCAGCCGCCGGCGGGACTGGTCTTCTGCTGCAATCCCAACAACCCGACCGCGACGGTGCACGGCTTGGCGGCGATCAGGGACTTCCTGGCGCGGACCCACGCCGCTTCGCCCGAGACGACGGTGCTGGTGGACGAGGCCTATCACGATTTCGTGGAAATGCCGTCCTACGCCACCGCCATTCCATTGGTAAAGGAGGATCCGCGGCTGGTTGTGTCCCGCACCTTTTCCAAGGTGTATGGCCTGGCGGGGTTCCGGGTGGGCTATGCCGTCGCCCGGCCGGAGACGATTGCGACGATGCGGCCATGGCGAGTGGGGAACGGCATCAACCTCGGCGCGGCGGCGGGGGCGGTGGCGGCGATGGGTGCGCCGGCGCACATCAAGGCGGAGCTCGCCAAGAGCCGCGAGTCGAAAGCCTTTACTCGAAAGTTTTTCGAAGGACTCGGCTACAGGGTCGAGCCGTCGGAGACCAATTTCGTGATGGTGAACATCCGGCGTGATTCGAAGGAGTTCAAGGACGCCTGCCTGGCTCGCGGAGTGATGGTCGGGCGGCAATTCCCCCAGTTCAAACAGCACACCAGGATTTCGATCGGCAGCATGGAGGAAATGGAGCGGGCGACGAACATCTTTCGCGGAGTGCTCGCGGCGTCATAACGCGGGCACGAGCACTTCAACGAGTTTCTTGCCAGGCACGCTTGCAGCGCCCAAAACTCTGTTCCCCAATCGGTTAGCCCTCCTGAGCGCCCAATCGAGTCTCAAAGGATTCCCCTCGGCGAGCCCCCTCCGGCTTGGGGGAATCTTGCCCGAGTCGTAGAATCTCCTCGCGGCCGATGCGGGCATGGGACGCGAATGGGAGTCGCTGCCGATGGAGCCACGCTGCTACTTGAAGACGATGGGATATCCCGAGCTGCTGACGCCCGAGGGGCGCCCGGTGAAGCTCAAGGTACGGAAGCACCTGGCCCTCCTGGCATACTTCGCGGTCGATGGACGCTCCTATCACCGCCGAGAGAAACTCGTCGATCTGCTGTGGAGCGGTGTGCCGGTTTCCAATGGGCGCCACTCGTTGTCCATGGCGCTCACGGTGCTTCGATCCATCCTCGGACCTGAAGCCATTCGCAGCTCGACCCTCCAGGTGAAGGTGCTGCCCGGGGCAGTGGCGCTCGACCTCGATCGGCTTCACACCGGACGTGTCGACGCCAACGGAGACCAGCCGGCGCTCGAAGTCGCGGGGTTCCTGCAGGAATTCGAAATCGCCGACGCGCCCGCATTCCAGGATTGGCGCGATCGTCAGCACACCCAGCTCCTTCCGTCGATTCAAGCCGGATTGCTCAGCATGATCGACCAGGCCCGCCGCTCGGGTGACATGCAGCGAGTCATGTTGCTCGCCGAGCGTCTGTTGAGTCTCGACCCGCTGGCCGAAGAGGGGATTCGGGCGCGGATGGAGGCGTTTGCACTGCAGGGCGACCGATTGTCCGCGCTCAGAGTCTTCGAGGACTGGAAGGAAGTCCTCCGAAGTGAATTGGGCGCGATACCGTCGGAGTTGCTCGAGGGGATCGCCGCTCGGCTTCGGCGCCGCGGTGTGGAGCGCGCCCAGGAACCTGGGAGGCCGGCGGGACAGACCGACAGTTGGGCCGATCGATGTTTCGTGGGCCGCTCG
>Ga0070704_100001031_pt1 | contig 14352 bp, 13 predicted proteins | sample KBSK5252metaG_FD_65467 | JGI IMG/M metagenome (GOLD analysis project Ga0070704, IMG submission 65467) | Corn, switchgrass and miscanthus rhizosphere microbial communities from Kellogg Biological Station, Michigan, USA - KBS K5-25-2 metaG | ecosystem: Host-associated > Plants > Roots >...
GGATCGGTCACGCCGCTCAACACCAGCGTCTGCGCCCGCCATCGCGGTGATTCCAGTTCAGCGCGCAACAGTTCAGGAGCCCTGGTTTTCACCATGATTTTGCTCTCGAAATCGAGACCGGCCGAAAAGCCAAGATACTCATGCGTCGGCCGCGCGTAACAATAGATGCAGCCGTGCTCGCATCCGCGATACGGATTCAAGCTCGTTTCAAAGCCGACATCCGGACTGGCATTCCGGGTGATAATCGTTCTCGTGCCGTCGCGAAAATACTGCGTCGGACTCCGCGGTTTTTCTTCGTTCTCGCAGGCGACATCGACTACGTCTGCGTCAGTTAAATCGACGTGCAGTTTTTCGAATCGGTTCGCCGGGCTCCAGGACGCGCCGCGTCCTCGAATCGCCGCGTGGCTCTGCGGGGTTTCGACGATCACGGGGTTGAACTTTTTGCTCGCAGACACGCAGTAAGTTCACATGAACATATTACCTTGTCGAGCCAATCTTTGAAACGCTCTCCGTGGCGGTGGGGCGTCCGCCATGAATATTGGAATTAGGATTTGTTCTCCACCCGGCAATGTCAAAAATGATATGAACGGCGCGCGTGTCAGGTCGTCTTTACGGTCTGGCACGCCGTGAAGTTGACTCTAAAGTCGATAGAAGTGCCATTCTTTCGCCGGCTCGATGAGCATTTTTTCGCCCTTCAGACGATCTTCGGCGTGCCTTACATGCGGTGTGGCAATGTGTGCCTCAAAACACGCTTTATCTCTCCATTCCATGTACAACAGAAAAAGCGTTGGATCATCCGCGCCTTGGGACCAGTGGTATATTTGGCATCCTTTTTCATCCAGACTTGGCGCTGTGACCTCTGCGACGACCTGTTTCATCGTTTCGATTGCGTCAGCGCGAGCGTGGAACCCCGCGGCGACAATGTAAGAATGGAAAGCCATAAGTTCGACGGACACATACATAGCGGTGTCGAGCAAATCTTAAAGTTCCTGCTATAATTGCGCACCAATCATTGATCACCAGGTTTCCGGAGGGGTGGCAGAGCGGTTGATCGCGCCGGTCTTGAAAACCGGAAGGCCGAAAGGCCTCGTGAGTTCGAATCTCACCCCCTCCGCCAAGATCATCGTCGCGTCCGGCAATCGCTCCATCGCGCTGCGCAGATCATCAGTTGATATCCAATCCAGTGAAGGATCCCGTCGCAGCAACAGTACGGCTACGAGAGAGGGCTTTCGCGTGCGGTCTCCTCCGACGCGAGCGCTCGCGCCTCACGTTCGGCGTCCGCGATAGAGCCTTTGCTGCGGGGAAACCAGGCGATGCCGGCGGCTAGGACGAGGGCGAGGAACACTATGGCTGTTGCGAGGCTGAATCGGATACCCTCGACGAAATCGCTGTCGGCAGCGGCAAGGATCGCCATCTGCGTGTCGGCGTTAAGATGTTTGATCGGCCGGCCGGGACCGATCTCGGCAGAGTAAGCACGGGGATTCGCGTTTCCGATGATCATATCGGCGACTTCCTTGCGCTCGGTCGGATCCGGAAGCGCGTCGGCGAGATGGGCGCTGAGGGTCGTCGTTAGTGTTGCCGCAAGGATCGAGCCGAGTACGGCGAACCCGACGGTGGAACCAAGCGCGCGCTGTGCGCTCATGATGCCCGATGCCATTCCCGCGCGGTCACTCGGGACCGTCGTCATCGCGAGCGAGGTAATCGGCGTCAGGCACAACCCGGTTCCCACGCCGGACAAGACGAGGCCGACGCTGACGACCACGGTGCGTTCTTGCAGCCCTGCAATCAGAAAGGCAAAGCCGACGATCTGCGACGCGATGCCAAGAAGAATCAGCCGCCGGGAGCCGACCATTCCCACGAGTTTCCCCGCCGTCAGCGACACGATCATCATACTCATGCTGTACGGCAAAAGGAGGAACCCAGCATCCGTCGGCGAGAAACCGCGTACGTTCTGCATGTACTGCGTGATCACGAGCAACATTCCATATACGGCGAACATCACGGCGAAGATCGTGATGATCGCGAGCGAGTACGTGCGGTCGCCGAAAAGCGTGACGTCCATCATCGGATCCGCGTTTCTGCGTTCGCAGAAGATAAATGCCCCCAGCGCCGCCCCGGCGACCACGAACAGCGTCAGCATCTCCCTCGAGAGCCAGCCCGCACGCGGACCTTCAATCACGGCAAACGCGAAAGCCCCGACCGCCGTCATGAATAGAAGCTGCCCGGGGATGTCGAACGTGCGCGGGCGTTCGTCCCGCGACTCCGCGACAAAGCGCCACGTCAAGACCAGGACGACGAGTCCGATGGGGATGTTGACCATGAAGATTGAGCGCCAACCGGTCCCCTGCACCATGAAACCGCCGAGTGTCGGCCCGATTGCGATAGCGGTGCTCGCGACCGCGGTCCAGATGCCGATCGCCCAGCTCTTCAACTTCGGATCGGGAAATGCGGCGCTAACGAGCGCGAGCGAAGTTACGTTGACCGTAGCTGCCGCAACCCCCTGAACCGCGCGCGCGAGGTTGAGCGCATCGAGTGAGGACGTCATGCCGCAAGCCGCCGAAGCCGCCGTGAAGAGAGCGATGCCGGCAAGGTAAAGCTTGCGGCGACCGTACAGGTCCGCTGCTGTCCCGGATGACATAATGGCGATCGTCATCCCAATGCTGTACGCCGTGACCACCCACTGCAGGCCCGCCTCGCCCACTTTGAAGTCCGACTGGATAGCGGGTAACGCGACGTTCACGATCAACGCGTCCAGAAAGATCATGAAGAGGCCGAGGCTCGTGGCCGCGAGGGTGAAGCGCTGCGTCCTGGTCATTGGGCGCTCAAAAGTTTCTTGCTCATGATTGCGTTACAAGGCGAAAACCTTCGACTCGTCCGACCGGGCGACGATTAGCTAGCTGTTACCGTCTCTTGCGACCTTTGGCCGGTCCGTTGTCATTGGTGGCCCTCGCAGCATTAGGTGGGCAACGATCAGCGCACAGAGAAATCCCAGGATCGCCGCGCAGACGACATCGGACAGATAATGCGCCCCGATGTACATCCTCGAGAAGCCGATCAGAATCGGGATTGGGACGCACATAAGGCCGATGCGCCGACGTGCAATAAGTAGAACGCCAAAGAACGCGGTCGAAGCGCCAACATGTCCGGATGGAAATGAGTGATATTTCGAGCTGAAACGCGGTCCGCCCCAGCGTGTTTCAGCATGCACCGACGGCCGCGCCCGTGGAACGGCGCGTTTAACCACCGTTCCCACCACACCTGTCAGGAGCATCGCTAGCAGCATGGCGAGGAAAATGCGCGTCCACTCCTGGCTGCCCCGGCGCCACGCCGATCCCAGGAGAACCAATCCTAATGCCGCGTGCGACGGCCAGTCGCCCAACAGGCTGACGTAGCGCATGAAATTGCGCATCGCAGGGTTTTGATGCTGCATCATGAAGTCGCGCACGCTGTCGTCGAAATGAAATGACACTGCGATTGCCAGTCCCGCTATCATGATCCCGACGAACCAATAGAAAGCGACGGAGTACTTCACAAATCCGTTCCCAATCTCACGAATAGTTTGTCATGTCGAGCGAAGTCGAGACATCCTGTGATGTGACTCTTGAATTCCGCCACGGGATTTGATTCGCTCCCCTCCAGTTCGCTCCGCCTCCGGCCTTCCCGTCCATGTCGCGGCTTCCCTAGCCGCTCCATTCTCGACTTCGCTCGGAATGACCGTTATCAGATGCTGCTGAGCACATTGAAATCTGCACCCGCAACATACGCGATACTGTTTTTCGCCTGCGTTCTGTTTCACATTCTCGGGACGTGGAGTTTGCCGCTGATCGATCGGGATGAACCGCGCTTTGCCGAAGCTTCGCGCGAAATGATCCAGCGCGGAAACTACATCGTTCCCTACTTCAATGATAAGCTTCGACTCGATAAGCCTCCTCTCACTTACTGGGCACAGATCGCCTGCTATCACTTTTTCGGCGAAAATGATTTCGCCGCGCGCTTCCCCTCGGCAATAGCAGCAGCACTCACTGCCATAGTAATCTTTGTCTGGGGCCGCCAGATGGGAGCAGAAAAGCTCGGGTGGTGGGCTGCGATCATCTTCACGCTTTCGCTTCAAACCTTCGTTCACGCGAAAGCCGCCGTCGCCGACATGTGGCTCGTGTTGTTCATGACCCTGGCGCATTGGGCCGGATACGAATTGATCCAACGCCGAACGCCCAACTCCGAAAGGATTCGCGAGCGGGCTGCTCAACGCCCAACGCTCAAGCAAGGAGCGGCGGTCTCCTCGGGCGCCGTAGCCTTGGGGAAGGCGACCAGACCGCCGTGGGCGATTTGGAAATCGCCCTTCCTTGTTTTTTATCTCGCGCTCGCGCTTGGTTTTCTTGCCAAAGGCCCAATCGCGTGGACTCCTCTGCTGACCGTCGGTGTGCTAATCATCTACACCCGGAATTGGCAGGCGGCCCGACGCTTTAAGTTTATCGGAGGAATTTTACTGACGCTCGTCTTGGTCGCGCTTTGGGGAATCCCGGCGCTGATTCAAACACGCGGCGAATTTTTCGTAATTGGAATCGGACGACATGTCGTTAGCCGTTCGTTTACGACACTGGAAGGCCACGGTGCGAGTTCTCTCGGCATGTACGTGCTCCTATTGCCGTTTTATTTTCTCACGGTCTTCATCAGTTTCTTTCCGTGGTCGATCAAGTTGCCGTGGCTAGCGCAAAGATTATGGCGGAACGAGAAGGCTGGGGTCGACGCCCCCGGCTACAACAGACACCCGATCGACGCTTATTTGATCACAGGCATCGCGATCGTCTTCATCATCTTTACTCTCGTCAGCACGAAATTACCGCATTACACCCTGCCGGCGCTTCCGTTGCTTGCACTTTTGCTCGTGCGGCATTGGCACCAGGCAGGGGCAGCTGAAAGCGCCCGCTTCCGGCTCGCAAGGATCGCGATCACAATTGCGTGTGTGTGGATCATAGTTGCTCTCGTGGTACCACCAATTGTGGCGCGGTTTTTCCCCGCGTACCAGCTCCTTCAAGTGTCTCACGCGTCTTTGCAGCCAAACATGCAATTTGCTGCGGTCGAATTTCAGGAGCCAAGTTTGGTATGGTATTTTCGCTCTCGCGTCCAAGGTTTTCTCACGCCGCTCAAAAAGCGTCGCGCTGCTGAGTTCATGAGCGCACCCGATCCACGTTTTGTCGTGCTGCCTACGCCCGTCGCGGGCGAACTTTTCGCGAACCCACCGGCAGGCTGGCGATTCTTTACAGTCAATGGTTTCAACATCGCGAAAGGCCAACGCGTCGATCTCACGCTGGTGCTCAAGCCGGAATAAGTTCGATTGACGATTCAACGATTTAACGTTGTAACGATGTAACGAATCAAATGATCACATTCCTTGATGGTAAACTCGCGAATGCCCTGCCCACGCAGGCGATCGTGGATGTAGGCGGCGTCGGCTACGAAGTGTTCATTCCACTCTCGAGCTATGACAAGCTGCCTCTTGTCGGACAGCCTATCCGCATTCTCACGCATCTGGCCGTCCGCGAGGATGCGCACGTGCTCTACGGCTTCATGACGCCAGCCGAGCGGGATCTTTTCAGGTTGCTCGTCAACAACGTCAGCGGCATCGGGCCAAAGCTGGCGCTCGCAGTTTTGAGCGGGATGAGCGTAACCAGTTTCAAAGCTGCGGTGGTGAATTCTGACGTCGCAGCAATATCGAAGATAAGTGGTCTCGGAAAGAAAACGGCTGAGCGAATCGTTCTCGAATTAAAGGATAAGGTCGGGGTGGCTGCGGCATGGGAAGCAGCGAGCGCCGCGCATGCGCCGACGCCGGAGCAAGAGCAAGCGAACGAAGCTGTGCTCGCGTTGATCGCGCTCGGTTACAAGCAAGCCGATGCACATAAGGCCGTGCACGATTTGCAGCAGAAAGGCGAAGCGAAATCGGCCGAAGAACTGGTGAAGCTGGCGCTGAAGCGAATAGCTGCGGGACGCTGAAATCCCACGGCAAACGCTCAACACTCAACGTCCAATTACGAGGTTCTGCCTAATTGAGCGTTGGACGTTGAGCGTTGGACGTTGGACGTTGGCAAGGAAATGATCGCCGCCGCGGAAGATCGTCTGCAAACAATTCGCGCCGCTTTCCCCAAGGAGGGCCTTTTTGCCGACAAAGAGTGGCTGCTCTCGCCTGACGCATTTCCGATCGACAGGAAATCTCTTGCCGATCTCGAGCAACTCGGGCATCGCTTGTTTGTCTTTCAACGGGCTTGCAACCAGCTCTATCAGCTCAGCGTCAAAGGCAAGCAGCCCGAATGGGTCGCCCGCTATCTCGACGCCGGTAAGCCAAAGGAGCTGATTGAATTTTCGCGGCGGAAGGAAATCCGCGACGATTTGCCGCGAGTAATCCGGCCAGACCTCATCCTCACTGAGAAAGGCTACATCATTGCCGAGATCGATTCAGTCCCGGGCGGGATTGGCCTGACCGGTTGGCTAAACCAGACGTATTCTTCCTTCGATAACGACATCATCGGCGGCGCGAGCGGAATGTTGGAAGGATTTCGTGTGGTTGTCCCAAGTCGCGCCGACATCGTGGTTTCGCAGGAATCGGCAACCTATCGGCCGGAGATGGAATGGCTCGCCGCGCGACTAAATCAAAATGCTGTAGCCGGAGGCGGCTCGTCCGCCGTAGCCTTGGCGAAGGTGGATGACTCCGGCTCTGTTCACGACCTCAGGTCTGCCGGGGTCGACGCCGCCGGCTACAGCTGGCGCGTTGTGGCGGCGGAGAATTATCAGCCGCAGGACGGACGCGCAGTATACCGGTTCTTCGAATTGTTCGATCTGCCAAATATTCCCGGAATCGAAAACGCGCTGCGGGCGAATGCAGATGGGCGAGTTACGATTACGCCGCCGATCAAGCCTTACCTCGAAGAGAAAATGTGGTTTGCGCTGTTCTGGCTTCAGCCGCTGCGCGAATTTTGGCGACGCGAACTGGGCGAGAAATACTTCATTAAGTTACAAGAAATAATTCCGTACTCCTGGCTGCTCGATCCAACTCCCCTGCCCCAGCACGCAGTCATTCCACGTTTGGAAATTCACGACTGGCGCGAGGCTGCGAAGTTCAGCCAGAAAGATCGGGAGCTTCTTCTGAAAGTGAGCGGCTTTTCGCCACTTGGCTGGGGCAGCCGCGGAATCGCGCTCGGGAGCGACCTGCCGCACGCCGATTGGGAAAAGCAAATCGAACACGCGCTGGCAACATTCGAATCGTCACCAACAATCCTGCAGCGTTTTCACAAGGGACGTTTGTTTGAGCACAGCTACTGGGATCCGGATTCAGGCGACCTCAAAGTAATGAAAGGCCGGGTGCGCCTCTGCCCGTATTATTTCGTCGAAAGCGATCGTGTGAAGTTACGCGGTGCGCTGGCCACTATCGTTCCAGCGGATAAGAAGTTTTTGCACGGTATGAGCGAAGCGATCCTGGTTCCCTCAAAAGCGCAATAAGAAAAACGGATCCGACGAACTGGCAAAGATATAAATAGACGGTGTGCCGCATGAAAGCAGTCTGTTTTTGCGTGCAAAGGCAACCGGCTTGCTTCAAAACCGAGGCCTATGACAAAAAACATTGGAATGCTGCTGCTCGGGATCTATTTGATTCTCGTCGGGATCACTACGCTCTTTCACGTTGGAATCGGCGCAATCGTGATGGGAGTCGTAGCGCTCATAGCGGGCGTTTTGATTTTGATTGGCAAATAAATCACGACCTACAATTTCTTTGTAGCTACCGCCCTGTGGCCGGTTGACGAAAAAGCGTTGAGGCGAAACCGAACGGCGCACAACGCCGTGGCTACAGGTTCCGAGTCGCCGAGTTATAGTGCTCCGACGGCCGCCGAAATCAGTAAGACGACAATGCTGAGCGAGATAAAGATTTGGATCATTGCGAGAACCTTTGCCCAGCGCGCGAGAAGCGGAGCGTCGGTCGGCCCGAATGTGGAACTCTGTGTGAACGCAACGAACAGATAATCGACAAAGCGTGGATGCCAGCGTGCACACGCAAATTCAGGCCGCTCATCGTGTGGAATTTGCATCTGTGGAAAAAGGAAACTCTTGCTGCCGAATCTTTTTTGCTTTTGGCGAAGGGTTGGCCCGCCACCGTCCAGACGCCAGTACCAGAGCGCGAACACGATCACATTCGTTAGCCAGAGTAGCCCGCCGGACCGGAGCAACTGCAAAGGAGATTCGCGGTGCGTCGGCAATAGGCGGACCAGCAAGATTACAGAGGCAATCAGCGCCAGCGTTGTGATTCCGTTAATAACGAATCCGAGAAGGCGATTGAGTGATTGTTTTCCCACTCGGTGGCTATATACAGTCGGCACGAGCAAGACGACAATCACAGTCGGCAACAACCAAATTGGGCCGACAACGACGTTGCGCGGCAACGCCAGGTAAATACCGCCAATGGCGAGAACTGCGGCGATCGTCTGTCCCCGCGGCTCTGGTTTATCAATGTACTCTGGCATTTCTGTTTTTTCGCATAAACGAAATTCGCAATCTGATCAACTTGTGCCGATCATCGAGTGAACTACGTCACGCTTGCTTTGTCTGGCCCGGTCAGCAAATGTGATCTCTCTCGCCCTTTCGGGACTAAAGCTGGAGGGCTATGCGGCGAATCCTTATCCTGTTTATAACCCTTGCGGTAGGCGCTGCTGCGTTAGCAGCACTGTCGATTTTTAAGGGACGCGAAATCTCATCGTTCATAGATCGTTACTGGACGGTTGAAAGCCGGTCATCGCCCATTCAATCCATTAGATACGAAGGCAGCGGGACCGGGGGAATTCTCATCATCAATGATGTCAGCTTGAGTCTGAATGACGTTAAGCCTGGTTTGTCGCTTAGTGTTGGCTCAACCAAAGACAACCAACTTGCACTGGCGACAAGTGGCAAGGTTTTCCCTTTAGGACCGTTAACATCTACCTCCGAGGATCCCGTCGAGCATCTCGCCACTGCGCGGCCTCCGGGTGACCAGGCTTTCCTCGCCACACGTCACAGCGGTCTTAGCTGGCCGACACCGTTTGATATGAACTTGATGACCGGTCAGTCGCCGTCTTGGAAACGACACATCTATCAGGAAATTCGATGGAAGAAATCGTCTGGTGCGAAGCTGCACATGCTTTGGCGTTACGAGCAATTTTTTTATCCCGGCAATGGCTGGACAAGCGGACTCATGACCCGTGAAGGCTCGACGGGGCTGATTCTAGTAGACATAAAGGACTGAGGACGGCCCAGAACGTCCTCCCTTGAGCAAAGCGCCTCTTTTCTGCATCCTTTTGCGGTGCGACTCGCGCAAAAATTTCAAAAGCTCTTCACCCGCGACGCGGCGGAAAGCCTGTGGGAGCACGCTTGCCGGTGGACGCACCCGGTAAGTTCTCAACGCATTCTCGCCACGATAGATCAAGCGGAACTGATAAGGCTGCGTGAACATTACCCGTATCGACCGAACGCGCGAAAGATCAACGCCTACGAGGACGCCAATTACTGGGTTGGCGTTAACGTAAAGCGCGTGCAGGACCTCTGGCTTGATCGCTCGCCGCCGCTCGACATTCTGGATCTAGGCTGCGGCCCCGGATATTTTCTCTATCTCTGCCGGCTGTTCGGCCACAAGGGTCTGGGGCTCGATCCCGATGACGAACCTTTTTTCTGCGGGACGACTAAGTTCTTCGGCGTTAGTCGCGTCGTCGGGCGAATCAATGCACAGACGCCTTTGCCGGATCTCGGCAAACAGTTCGACCTCGTTACTGCGCATCGCGTGTGTTTCCACCGGATCGCGCGGCGCGAAAACGGTGAATGGCTGGAATGGATAGAGGCTGACTGGAAATTCTTCATCAACGATGTGCGCACGAGATTCCTCAAACCTGACGGGCGGCTCCTTCTGGAATTCAATCGGCGCGCAGACGGTTCTTCTTTTTTCACATCAGAGCTGCGCGCGTTCTTTGAATCGCAAGGCGCGCGGATCGTTCGTTGGAAGGCCTTGCTTGCTGCCGATCCGGCTGAGCGGCCACGATTCAAACAAATCTAAATCCGGGGAGCCCATGCGTCTCGCAGGCTGGCGATCGCGCCTTCGCGATCGTGAACTTTTTCTCCCACTCACGGCGGGGCTTGCTCAGTAGACCTGCTCCTCAAGCCGAAGTTACAAGAAATGGTTTCGGCGAGGCGCCGAAACGAACACGCGAGGGCGCGTGCGCTCCCCAATCCTACAGTTTCCAATCGGAGCAATCCCAGCCCAGCAATTGCTCAACTTTAGAGATGTCTTCGGCGAATAGATTGTAAAGGAAAACGCGCTCTTCCCAGTTTATTGCCCGCTCGTACGGCACAACATTTCTGTCTTTGTTGCGCATCGAACGCAAAGGTTTCCGGCCAAGAAATGAGAAGATTGAGCCGAGTGTTTGCCGCTGTTTCGCTTTGAAGTCTTCGAATTTCACGATCTTCAGGTGCTCGCGCGGAAAAAATTTGAAGACGCGTTCGAGTTGGCGTCCATAAAATCCTCGCTCGAGATAGGCAAAACGACGCGCTTCGGTCGGCGGCGCGCCGGCGATGCGCGTTTCTTCTTCTCGAATCGCGTCGAAAAAATCCAGCGGCTCGCGGCCTCTGTATCGTTGCATGTTCCAGTGGGCAAACGCTCGCTCGACTGGATTCCGCAGAAGAATCAGCAGTTTGATCTTCGGATTGTAATTCCAAATCCGCTGCATTGCCGGCTCATGATACAGGTAACTCGGCGTGCAATCACCTGCGATGGTCGAGGGAGCAATCGACGGATAATGCTTGTGCAATTCCTCATAATTGGGCTCGGCAACGAACATCGCGTCGTTATCGAAAAAATGTATCTCCTGCTGATCGCCCATGCAGATATCGGGATGTCTGCTCAGAAAGTGATGCAGCGCCGTCGTGCCGGATTTTTGCGCGCCGGCTAGAATGAAGTCGAGGCGGCTAATCTTTTTGCGGCGCCTGGTCCGGAACATTATGGCAAATGTAAGCCAAATTTCCGTGTGCGGGCGATTGTATTTCGCGAAGCTTTGGAGTGCGGGGGCGTCCCCAGACCGCTTTTGCACGTGGCGCGCAGTTGGAGGAAAGCGACGGGAGTACGCGTCGCACTCCGAAAGCACTTCGTGCGAAATGAATGCTGTCAGTTGTCGCTTTTGCCTCTGCCCTTTATGGTCCGCGCATGCTAAATCGATCTCAGGCGTTTTTTCGATGTTCACTTTTATTTCTTGGCATCTCATTGAACTCATCCCTTTTAGCCGATGAAGGCATGTGGCTTTTCAACGCGCCGCCGCTGAAACAACTTCGAGAAAAATACCAATTCGAGCCGTCGCCGCAGTGGCTCGAACATCTCCAAAAAGCCAGCGTTCGCTTCAATTCCGGCGGGAGCGGATCCTTCGTTTCGCCGAACGGCCTCGTCATCACAAACCATCACGTCGGCGCCGACACTTTGCAGAAGATCGGCAGCGCCGAACACAATTATCTGAAGGACGGTTTCTATGCGAAAACGCAGGCCGATGAAATCAAATCCACTGATTTGGAGCTGAACGTCCTAATGTCCATCGAGGACGTAACCGCGCGCGTTGCTGGCGCAGTAAAACCGGGCGTCTCGAGCGATCAGGCTTCCACTGCCCGCAACGCGGCCATTGCCGCCATTGAAAAGGAAAGCAAAGACAAAACCGGATTGCGATCCGATGTGGTCACACTCTATCAAGGCGGCGCGTACCACCTTTATCGCTACAAACGTTATGATGATGTGCGGTTGGTCTTCGCGCCTGAGCAGCAAATGGCCTTCTTTGGCGGTGACCCCGATAACTTTGAGTATCCCCGGTATGATCTCGATATCTGTCTTTTTCGTGTGTACGAAAATGGCCAGCCAGCAAAGATCGAGCACTTCCTCAAATTCAATTCCAATGGGCCGAACGACGGCGAACTGATTTTTGTAAGCGGCAGTCCCGGCAAAACCGACCGGCAGCTCACCCTGGATGAGATGGCCGACATGCGAGATCGCAATCTGCCGTACTTCCTGAACATGTTTTATCGTCGCGAAGTGCTGGAATCGGCTTACAGCGCGCGTTCATTCGAAAACGCACGCAGAGCGCGCGACGACTTGTTCGGAAATCAAAACAACCGGAAACGGTACAACGGTTATCTGGCCGGGCTGCTTGATCCGCAAATCTGGTCGGCGCTGGAAGCGCGCGAACGAAAACTGCGCGATGCGATTGCGCGCGATTCGAGATTCAAATCCGCACTTTCTGCGTACGACCGAATCAAGCGTGCCCAGGCTGAGATTGTGAAGAACGCGCCGGTGTACAATTATCTCGAGCAGGAACGGCCGGGCATCGTTGGTTACCGCCCGCCGCGAGCCTTCGCGGGGGATCTTTTCAAGTATGCGCGTCTGCTGCTGCGCGCAGCCGATGAGCGCGCGAAGCCTAACGGAGAACGGATCCCGATGTTTCGTGACAGCGCACGCGAATCGTTGGAACTGGACCTGTTTTCCAGCGAACCGATCTATGACGATTACGAGATTTTGGAACTCACAGACTCGTTGACCGATTTCGCCTCTGCCTTCGGCGAAGACAATCCGCTGGTAAAAAAAGTGCTCGCTGGGAAGTCACCGCACGCGCGAGCGGTTGAGCTTGTCTCAGGAACAAAGCTCAAGGACGCGGCCGCGCGGAAAGATCTCTACGGCAAAGACGCAGCCGCACTGCAGGCGGCACACGATCCGATGATCGATCTAGCGCGCTTGATCGATGCGCAAGCCAGAGAAGCGCGAAAGACTTTCAACGGACAGGATGAAATCAAAAAACAAGCGTATGCAGATAGTGCGAAGGCGCGGTTTGCTATTGAAGGCGCGAGCAGTTATCCGGATGCGACTTTTACGTTGCGGCTCTCCTACGGAACGGTGCGCGGTTACGAGCAGGACGGAAAGCAAATCCCCGCGTTCACCGATTTTGCCGGTCTATATCAGCGCGCGGCCGAACACGATAACCGACCACCATTTGACCTGCCAAAACGTTGGCTCGACAAGAAATCGGAGCTCAATCTGGCAACCAAATATGATTTCGTCTCCGACACAGATATTATCGGCGGCAATAGCGGCAGCCCTGTGGTGAACAAGGCAAACGAATTCGTCGGCATCATTTTCGACGGCAATATTCAATCACTGGTGGCCGACTGCACTTACACCGACACGCAGTCGCGTGCCGTATCTGTCGATTCGGCTGCGATCATCGAAGCGCTTCGAAAGGTGTATGACGCGCAGCCGCTGGTTGATGAATTGGAAGGCAGGAGGTAACGCAATGTTGTCATTCCGAGCAGAGTCGAGGAATCCCGCGATGTGACCAATTGGTTTCGCCGCGGGATCCTTCGACGTATCTCGCGTGTGCGGGACCCGCTCAGGATGACAATCCTATGGCAGTTGTTTAAGCAACGTCTTCCAGCGTGCCCAAGCTTCGTCGCGAGCCTTCTTGTCGGCTTCGCGAACGGCGGGATTGGTGGGTTCACCTGTGCGCATGAAACCGTGGCCGGCGCCTTTGTAGATGACCGGCTCATACTTTTTCCCGGCGGTTTTCATTAGTTCCTCCGCTTTGGGAATCGTCGCGTCTACGCGCGCGTCATTTTCGGCGTAAAAACCATATACCGGGCACGGAATGTTTTTTACTTTGTCGGCTGAATCTGCAGCCGTTCCGTAGAACGAGTAGGCAGCCTTCAGTTTCGGATTCTCATTCGCATACGCGAACGTCACGCCCCCGCCCCAGCAGAATCCACACACTGCCAGCGTGCCGTTACATGATGGAATCTTCGTCAGGGCGTAATCGGCCGTCGCGTCGAGGTCTGTTTTTACCTGCTCCTGCGACAACCCGGACGTTGCTTTACGAGCAGCGTCAAGGTCCTCGAACTTTTGGCCGTGCAAATCGGGCGCGATCGCAATCACACCGTTTTCGGCCAGTTGGTCGCACAGGCTACGGACCCAATCTGTGAGTCCAAAAATCTCGGTGACTACAAGAACAGCCGGCGCTTTGTCTTTGCGCTCGGGATAAACGACAAACGCCTTAATTTTGCGGTCGCCGGATTTGATGTCTACCCAATCGGCGTGGCGAGGTGAGTTGTTCAACCGGTCGCGACCGAAATCCTTGATTTCTTCGGCTACAAGCCCCGAGCCAGCGAGAAGCACCAGCCCGAACACAAAGTGTTTCATAACGAGCACCAAACGTCGATTTCCGAAACCTAGCTAGCCGGCTTGGTCTTACGCAACATCACATCGAAGCTCCAAGCGCCGGGCCCATAAAGAAAGATGTAAAAGAAAAGAAAGCAGTAGACGACGGC
>Ga0070704_100001032_pt1 | contig 14351 bp, 15 predicted proteins | sample KBSK5252metaG_FD_65467 | JGI IMG/M metagenome (GOLD analysis project Ga0070704, IMG submission 65467) | Corn, switchgrass and miscanthus rhizosphere microbial communities from Kellogg Biological Station, Michigan, USA - KBS K5-25-2 metaG | ecosystem: Host-associated > Plants > Roots >...
AGCGAACAGCCGTTTAAGCATAAATAACAGCACTGGCCGAGCTCCGGTAGAGCAATATTTCCTGGCCATCCAGCCGGTAATAAGCCAATTTGGCGATCGCATTGCCTCTTCAGCTCCTCATATGTTTAACGACGCTGACCCGGAGCAGATTGCCATAGACACCAATGCGGCTTTGGAACAGCTGTACAAAACCTCCGTTCCTACCGAAGCTTTGGCTTACCATAAAGCAGAAATTGGCGCCATGGAACAGTTTGTAGACATGGCAAAAACCGCTGAAGTGGCCGATAGCCCCAATGTTGACCCTTGGCCGAAAGTTTACCATCAGTACGCAGTTGTTAACGACCAAACTAAAACTGTACGGGATGAGTTTAGGCGGCTGGACCAGCAGTACGCGCTCACAACTCCGCGCGGCGGAAACATTCCCGCTTCTGCGGATCAGGGCGGTTTTATTAAAACTGCCAACGCGCTTGTTGCCCCCGGCGGCGCGGTTATTGTGGTAGACGATGTTTGGGGGACCGCTGAAAAAGCAATCCGGGAAGGCATAGCCTCCGGTTTTGCCAAGTTCATGAATAAATTTTTAGACAAGCTTATTACTGACATCCAGGAAAACTATTATGTGGCCAACTTCCTTTACTACACTGATGCTTTAGTCCGCGGCCAGTATGTTGACGACTATTTGGATAAATACGTGGCCAACCCGGTAGACAGGCAGTTAATTACCAGATTTATTCCGCAGTTCAACTGCGCGGACAATAAAAGTGACCTGGGCCCCATATTTGTGGCTAAGGCCAGAGAGTATTTAGGGTTTGACCCGTCAACAATTGACCCTAATTCCTCGGACTTTTATTCTAAAATAAGCCGGTTGCCGGACTTGTTCCCGGAGAATGAGGCCTTGAAAGTCATGGAAAAAGCCAAAGCTGCCATGATCCAAGCCAACCAGTCGGCGATCATTGAACAACTAACCCCTACTAGCACTAAACTGCCGCGAAGTGATGTGCTGGGTAAGCAAATTACAACTACGGTCGCTTCTATCAACGCCTCCTTGCAAGCAGCTTTCAATGCCAAGCTGGGGTTGGGCACAGAAAATTCTCAGAGCGTAGTAAGTGAAATAGTTTCCTCCGCTATTGACCAGTTTGCTAACAAATACATTTTCAAAGGAGTGGTTTTGAAAGAACAAACTACTTGTATTGAACTGCCGCAATTGAAGCCGATAGTTCCGGGCAACACTAACACGCCCCCCATCTTTTAAAGAATTTAGTTTATGGCCAAAGAGCCCATGATTAAAAATAACCCAGAATCGACTGCCGGAAGCAGGAAGTTAAGGATGTCCCGGCATTCCCTTGGAGCGGTTATTTTGGTATCAATTTTGGCTGGTTTCTTAGGCGGCTTTGCTTCAACGGCATTTTTGTCTTCCCGGCCCGATTTGCAGCAAAGTTTGGGTAATGGCGCGGCCAACCGCAAAATAATCCTCCAGGAAGAGTCTGCCATAATAGATGTAGTGGAAAAAGCTAGCCCTGCCGTGGTTTCAGTGGTAATATCTAAAGATATCAACCAGTTTCGCCGTTCCAGCATTTCCCCATATGGCGATTTGTTCGGGTTGTTTGGCTTCCCCCAATCGCAAGCCCAAGGTAATACCCCTGCTACCCCCAATGTCCAGCAAGTTGGCGCTGGTAGCGGCTTTTTTGTTTCCAGCGACGGCTTAGTTTTAACCAATCGCCATGTGGTCTCCGATGAATCCGCTACTTATAGCGTGGTAACCACTGACGCCAAAACCTACGATGCCAAAGTTTTAGCCAGGGATACGCTAAATGATTTGGCTTTATTAAAGATTGAGATAACCGGCGCCCCAACTTTGCCGTTTGCGGATTCTGGTTCTATTAAAATTGGCCAGCAGGTCCTGGCTATTGGCAACTCGCTCGGACACTACCAAAATACAGTTACCAGCGGCATTGTTTCCGGCATTGGCCGGAGCGTTACTGCCGGAGACGCCCAAGGCAGTGAACAGCTGGAAGGGGTTATCCAAACTGACGCGGCTATTAACCCGGGAAATTCCGGCGGCCCGCTGCTTAACCTTTCCGGGGAAGTTATTGGCATTAACACAGCAATTGACCAGCAAGGGCAACTGGTTGGCTTTGCCATACCGGCAGAAGACGCCAGAAAAGCGGTGGAAAGCTTTCAAAAGACTGGCCATATTTCCCATCCGTTTTTGGGTGTCCGCTATATTATGCTAACCGACCAAATTGCCAAAGCTAGGGGAATCTCCCGCAATTCCGGGGCGCTAATTATGAGTGGCGGCCGTCAAGGACAGCCTGCGGTTATTGCCAATAGCCCTGCAGATAAAGCCGGTTTCAAGGAAGGAGACATCGTTATTGAAATTAATGGCCACCCCATTACCATTAATAATAGCTTATCGCGGGAGCTGAAAAATTATTCAGTCGGCGACAAGCTGGAAGTTAGAATTGACCGTCAGGGCAAAGAACAAACTATTACCGTAACTTTAGAGGAAGCTAATTAGGCCATGTCAAAAGTACTGGGCCTGGATTACGGGACAAAGCGGGTAGGCGTGGCGGTTTCTGATGAATCCCGGACTTTTGCCCGGGAAATCGGCATATGGCAAGCCGAAGTTTTTTTTACCCAACTAGAAACTTTTTTAAATGAAAATAAGGACATTGGGCAAATAGTAGTCGGACTGCCCTTGAATATGAGCGGCGGTGATACCAAGAAAACAGAAGAAGCCCGCAGTTTTGCCAGCCACGTTGAGAAAAAATCTGGCATACTTACAGCGTTAGCTGATGAGCGGCTGACCTCTTCCATGGCCCGGAACTTGCCAGGCGGCAGCGCAAACATAGACAGCCTGGCAGCACAAATTATTTTACAAACTTATTTGGACCAACAAAAACAAAATGAGTGAACTAAGGCAAAATCCAATAACTAAGCAATGGGTGCTCATTGCTCCGAAACGGTCCAAACGGCCGGAAGATTTCAAAAACCAGACGGAAAGCGTTAACTTGCCCGAGCTTGACCGGGACTGCGTATTTTGTCCGGGCAATGAGAAGCTTAACCCAGACTTATCGGACGCTGTCGGCCAGGCTCCGCAAAACGAAAACTGGGAAATTCGGGTGATCCAAAATAAATTCCAGGCTCTGGAAAAAACCACTTCTTACCGCCACCGCGAATTTTACACTTCGCGCAGCGGCTACGGGGAGCATGAAGTTATTATTACCCGCAAGCACAACGAACCGTTGGCTCTGCAGCCCCAGAAATTGGTGCAATTGACCCTGCAAACTTTTATTGACCGCATTAATGCCTTAAAAAAAGACCCAAACTTGGCTTATGTCCAGGTTTTTCATAACCACGGCCGGGATGCTGGAGCTACCGCAGTGCACCCGCACCACCAAATTTTAGCCACCCCTTTAGTGCCGCCTCATATCCACACCGAAATGCGCGGCTGCTACCATTATTGGGAGGCTGGAAAAACCTGCATTTACTGCGATATCGTTAAAGAAGAAATTCAGGTGCGCGACCGGCTGGTGTATGAAAATGAACACTTTGCGGTTATCTCTGCTTATGCTTCGCGCAACGCTTTTGAAACCTGGATTATCCCTAAAAAACATAAAGCGCGGTTTGAAGACTTGCAACCAGAAGAGTTGCGACATTTAAGCGTGGTGCTAAAAATGGTGCTTGGCCAGTTGTACGACAAATTGGGCGACCCGGCTCTTAATTTTTACATTCATACTATGCCAACCACTCGCGACAAGCATACCTTGCACGAAGAAAGAAGTTACCATTGGCATATGACCATTTTTCCGCACATTAGCGTGTGGGGCGGTTTTGAGTATGCCACTGGCATTCCCATTAATCCCGTAGCGCCGGAAGTAACCGCGAAATTTTTAAGAGGAGAATGATTATGAACATGCATAAAAAATTAAGAGCCTCAACTATATTAATCGGATTAAATTTGTTACTGATGCTAGGAATCGGTGTAATAGTTTTATTTACTTCGGATTCAGGCGGACTATTCGGCAGCGAAGTCCTAGTAGGGTTTTACACAATTCCATGGTTAATTCCAGCAGCCTTATTGTTGAAAACTTTTGGGATTCAGGATTTAGGAAAAATTTTAGATACTGTCCCATGGGGATGGCTATTATTAATGAGCGGAATTATATACACTGTTATTATATATTTAATCGCTTTGGTAAGTCGACGATTAACTAGGTTTGCTAAATAATTATTATGCCCAAATTAATAATTGCTAACTGGAAACTTAATCCTTTAACCTTATCAGAAGCTGAAGCACTGGCTGGTAAGATTGACAACGCCCCTTTGCATACTACAGTGTTGTGCCCTCCCATGGCCTTTTTGGGAAAAATTGTTTATCCGCACCTTGGGGGGCAGGACGTTTTTTGGAAACTCAAAGGCCCATATACTGGCCAAACTTCCGCAGCGGCGTTAAAAAGCATGGGAGTAAAATATTGCATTGTCGGCCATAGCGAACGGCGCTCGCTCGGCGAAACAGATGAAGAAATTCATGGAAAAATTGAAATGCTCCAGGAAAATGGAATAACCCCGGTCCTATGTGTTGGCTACGGCACCACCATTACCGAAGATGATTTGGAAGTCATAGATACCTTGCAGCCCCAACTGGAAGCGGCGCTTGCCGGCGGCATTGACCGGAAAAAAATAGTGGTGGCATACGAACCGGTTTGGGCTTTGAGTAGCGGTCCCGGACAGGCTAAAAAAACTCCGACCATGGAACATATAGAAAAAGTCGCCTTGTTCATCAAAACCAAATATGGAGTTGGCAAGGTATTATATGGTGGAAGCTCTACCAGCGTGAACGCCAAAGACATCCTGACGCAGCACAATATTGATGGCTTATTAGTCGGCGGAGCAAGCCTGCTGCCGGATGACTTTAACAAAATAATTAATACCAAATTATAGCCATGTTATACATAGCTTCCGACCACGGCGGGTTCCGGCTTAAAGAAAATTTAAAGAAATTCCTAAAAAAAGAAGGAGTTAAGTTTTCTGATTTAGGTGCGAAAAAATTACAGCCCAAAGATGACTATGTAGATTACGCTGCAGCAGTGGCCAAAAAAGTTTCCGCCAAGCCGACCGCCGACCTGGGTATTTTAATCTGTCGCAGCGGTCAGGGCGTTTGTATTGTGGCCAATAAATTCAAAAACGTCCGGGCCGCATTAGTCTGGAACACTGCGGAAGCAAAAATCAGTCGCAACGACGACATGAGCAATATTGTCTGCCTGCCCGCCGACTATATTAGCCCGCGTACAGCCGAGCATATTGTAGATACCTGGCTGGAAACTCCTTACTCCAAAGAAGAAAGGCATCTGCGCCGGGTCAAAAAAATTAGCGTTTTGGAGAAAGGAAGATAATGCCAGTAATTGTCCCGGCCATCCTGGAAAAAACTGGGGAGGATTTTGACGACAGAAATTTTATCTTGGAACGGATCTCCGGAGTAGAGCGGATCCACGTTGATTTCGCGGACGGCAAGTTTGTCTCCAACCAAACCCTTCCAGCCGGCAAGTTGGATATCTTAAATCCTGCTTTCCATTTTGAAGCCCACCTTATGGTCAAAGAGCCCTTGGACTTTATTGACTACCAAATAGCCGGCTTCAAAACCGTAATTATCCACTACGAAGCTTTTGCCAGCGAAGAACTGGTAGACAATGCTGCAACTGCCATAACTAAGCTGGGCATGGTCCCGGGCGTAGCAGTAAACCCGGAAACGCCGGTTTCCGTTTTGCGCTATTTTGGGGACACGATCCGCCATTTTTTAATCATGACGACTCATCCCGGGCTCCAGGGCAACCTGTTTTTGCCAGAAAGCATTGAACGAATCCGGGAATTGAGGCGGCAGTTAGCCCATGTTACAATAGAAGTAGATGGAGGGATTAACTCCAGCAACGCATACTCGCTTATAACTGCCGGGGCAGATTTGCTGGTGGTGGGTTCAGCCATTGTTAAGGCCAGCAACCCAGCCGAAAGCTATGCGGAAATAGAAAATTCTATCTTGGCCGCTCCCGAAACTAAAACATAAAGTATGCCAGAAAAATTTGCACAAAAACTAAATTTTAACGAGCTTCAGTTAAAAGCTAATGAAATCCGTTTGGATATAATTGCGGCTTTGCTGGAAGCTGGTTCTGGCCATTCGGCCGGCCCTTTGGACTTAGCCGAAGTTTTTACCGCGTTGTATTTTAATGTTTTGCGCCACGACCCAAAAAACCCGAAGTGGGAAGCGCGCGACCGGTTAGTTTTGTCCTGCGGCCATGTTTGTCCAGTGCTGTACGCAACACTTGCCGAAGCCGGTTACTTCCCTAAAAAAGAACTTAAAACCCTCCGCAAGCTCGGCTCGCGTTTGCAAGGCCACCCGCATAATTTAGATTTGCCCGGGCTGGAAACAACTTCCGGGCCCCTAGGGCAGGGCAGCTCGCAGGCAGTAGGCATGGCATTGGCGCTAAGGCTGGACCATTCGTCCAGCCGAGTCTATTTAGTTATGTCTGACGGCGAGCAAGATGAAGGCCAAACTTGGGAAGCAGTTATGCTAGCCGGTAAGTATAAGCTGCACAACTTAACTGCTCTAATTGACCGCAACAATATCCAGATTGACGGTTACACAGAAGATATTATGCCGCTGGAAAATTTGCGCGCTAAGTACGAAGCATTTAATTGGCATGTACTGGAAGTTGACGGGCATAACATCCGCGATATTATAGACGCCTATAACGAAGCCAAAGCAATTTACGAAAAACCCACCGTAATAATCGCCCACACCATTCCCGGCAAAGGGGTGGACTTCATGGAAGGGAAGTTTGAATGGCACGGCAAGCCGCCGAATGCGGAAGAAGCGAAACTCGCCTTGCATGAACTGCGCACTTTGCAGGGCCAGATAAAAGGGGAGCATGAATGATCAACCACCACTTAAAACTTAACCCGAAGCTCGGCGATGAGGATATAGAGCAAAAAGCCACTCGCGACGGTTATGGCGACGCTTTGTTGGAATTAGGCGAGTGGGACGAACGAATTATGGTTTTGACTGGCGACCTGGCCGAATCCACCCGCGTCCTGGAATTTGCCAAAAAGTTCCCCGACCGCTTTGTGGAATGCGGGGTGGCGGAACAAAACATGATGGGTGTTGCGGCCGGACTTGCCCTGGCTGGAAAAGTGCCGTTTGTTTCTTCCTACGCCGTGTTTTCGCCGGGCCGTTCCTGGGACCAGCTGCGCGTTTCCGTGGCTTACTCCCAGGCTAACGTAAAAATCGCTGGCGCGCATACGGGAATTTCCGTGGGGCCGGATGGCGCTACCCACCAAGCTTTGGAAGATATAGCCATTACCCGGGTTTTGCCGAACCTGACCGTAGTTGTTCCTTGCGACTATTGGGAAACCAAAAAAGCTGCCTTAGCCCTTGGCGAAACCGTAGGGCCGGCTTATTTCCGTTTTGGCCGCGAAAAAACCCCTATTATGACCAGCAAAGAAACTCTTTTTCAGGTCGGAAAGGCGGAAATTTTCAAGGAAGGAACCCAGGTTGCCCTTATAGGTTCCGGCCCAGTGCTATATAATGGACTTATGGCTGCCCTTGAGCTGGAAGCCGAAGGGGTCAGCGTTTTAGTCATAAATAACCATACTATTAAGCCGATTGATATAGAAACCATTGTTTGGGCTGCCAAATTGACTGGCGCCGTGGTAACCCTGGAAGAACACCAAGTTATGGGAGGTTGCGGGTCCGCTGTGGCGGAAGTTTTGGCCCAGCACTACCCTGTACCAATGGAGATGGTGGGCATGCAAAACACTTTTGGGGAAAGCGGCTCGCCCGAAGAGCTAATTAAAAAGTACGGTATGGATAAAGACAGCATTAAATTAGCCATTAAAAAAGTTTTAGCCAGAAAAAATGAAAACTAGACACGACATAATTTCCATAGGAGACCCCACCATAGATACTTTTGTAATGATCCACGACATTAAGATTATTAATGCCAAAGGGCGGAAGCAAGCCATAATAAGTTGGGGAGACAAGCTTCCCGTGGATGAATATTACCGCACCGTGGCCGGCAATGCCGCCAATAACGCGGTAGGCTCGGCTAGGCTCGGTTTGAGAACTGCCTTTTACACTGTCCTGGCGCACGACACTGGCGGGCGGGAAATTATTCATAAAATGAGAAAGGAAAATGTACACACGCAGTACATAGTCGTGGATGACAACCATCCAACTAATGCTTCTACCGTCCTTAGTTATAAAGGGGAAAGGACTATTTTTGTTTACCACCTGCACCGAAAATATAAGCTGCCAAAACTTGCTACCAGCCAATGGGTTTATTTAACCAGCATGGGGGTTGGATTTGAAAAAATTTATAAAGATTTAGCCCGCTACTTGGATAAAAGCAAAGCAAAGCTCGGATTCAACCCGGGAACCTTCCAGCTGCGTGCCGGCGTAAAAGTTAACGCCAAAATTTTAAAACGCACCGAATTGCTATCTGTAAATAAGGAAGAGGCTCAAGGCTGGGTCGGCAATGTAGATGACATTGAAGAATTGTGCAAACGCCTGTGCAAGCTTGGCCCAAAAGCCATTGCCTTAACCGATGGCCGCAAAGGCGCTTACAGTTACAGTAATGAAGGATTTTACTATATCCCCGAATACCCGGGACCGCGCATAGAAGCCACCGGAGCAGGGGATGCATTCACTACCGCCTACATTGCCGCCTTAATCTACGGCAAAAAGCATGCCGAAGCTTTGAGCTGGGGCCCTATAAATGCCGGGAGCGTGGTAATGAAAATCGGGCCCCAGGAAGGCCTCTTGACCCGCAAACAGATTGAATCCCATCTCCGAAAAATGAAGTCATTCCGGGCAACTAATATCACTAATCCAGCCATTAAGAAAAAGATTTCTCAGTTAGTAGCTAAGAAAAAAGACTGATATGCCTATTTCCGGAAACAAAATGCATGACCCTAATTTCCGCCTGCGTTTTCTGCTGCTAGTTTTTTGCGGCATCATTGCCGGAGCTGCAATTTTGTACTGGCGCACCGAAATTCTTGCCAGCCAGGAGTATATTGAATTTCCGGTTGGCACCTCTATTAGTTCCTCTAGACAGTCCAATAAACCTGCTAATGTCCCTAAACAACCGGTCCGAAAAGACCTCAAAGGCTATGAAGACTTGTATAAATAAAAATTATTAATTAAATTTGAACTTATGCCACAAGACGGAAAGATAAAAGTTGCGATTAACGGATTTGGCCGCATTGGCCGTATGGCATTTAAAATTGCCTTGGACAAGCCGGAACTGGAAGTAGTGGGTATTAATGACTTAACTTCGCCTGCAGTACTAGCTCAGCTATTAAAGTATGATACCAATTACGGCCGCTACCACCGCGAAGTCTCTGCCTCCGAAACCCATATTATAGTAGACGGCGTTAGCTACCCGGTATTCGCCGAAAAAGACCCGGCTGCTTTGCCTTGGGGCAAGCTCGGCGTTGATGTGGTAATTGAATGCACCGGCCGGTTTACCAGCAGCGATAAAGCTTCCGGCCACCTAAAAGCTGGGGCCAAAAAAGTCATTATTTCCGCTCCGGCCAAAGACGAAGGCATAACTAAAACAATTATACTCGGGGTAAATGACCATGAGTATAAAGGTGAAGATATAATTAGCAACGCGTCCTGCACCAGCAATTGCATTATTCCTGTTGCCGCTGTCCTGCATAATGTGTTTGGCATAGAAAAGATAATGATGACCACTATCCACAGTTACACAGCCGAACAGAATTTGGTGGACGGCCCTCCTCCAGGCGAACATTCTACCGATATGCGCCGCGCCCGTGCCGCAGCCGTAAACATTGTCCCGACCACGACCGGATCCGCCATTTCCACCTCCCAAGTTATTCCAGAGCTCAAGGGCCTATTTAACGGGCTGGCTTTTCGCATACCGACCCCAGTCGGCAGTTTGTCCGACTTCGTGGCTTTGCTGAAAAAAAACACGACCATAGAAGAAGTGAACCAGGCGTTTATTGATGCCAGCCAAACCCCCTTGTATGCCGGCAAGCTTGTTGTAACAGATGAACCGCTTGTCTCTTCCGATATTGTTGGCAACCCAGCCTCGGCCATTATTGATTTATCTTTGACCCAAGTTGTTGACGGCAATTTCGTTAAAGTCGTGGCCTGGTATGACAACGAGTGCGGCTACTCCAACCGCTTGGTAGAAGAAGTAATTTTAGTGGGGAAGCACAAATAAAAAGAGCCGGCTGTGTTCAAAAAACAAACACAGCCGCCCTTAGCTCGTTGAATAACCTGGCTAGTCGTTCACACACCCGCTTCGCTCATTTTGAGCAAGGCTCTGTGGGCCCAGTCGGTAAGGCCAACCGCTGGAACCGTGAGTAGTCCGCAGATTATTGCCATTCTAGCTTCGGCGTTGTCGAATGCAATGGACACTGCTACCGCGAACGTTACACTCACGAGGCCGAATAGGAAGGTAATGGATCTGTAAAGCACTAACAAGACTATGTGAAACAGAATAGGAAAAAGAATATCCACGGCGTCCTCCATAAAGAAATTTAGATCAGCACTTTGTTATATTATAGCATAAAAATAAAAGTTTGTCAATACCTTATATAAAAGCAAACCCAAAATTCCCTAAAATAAGCCAAAAATTATGGCTATAAAATTCATCAAAAATTCAGCTGCCCTTAAAAACAAAACCGTATTCCTCCGGGCGGATTTTAACGAAGAATTAAAGGACGGCAAGTTACTGGATGATTTCCGCATCCAAGCCGTTTTACCCACTATTAAGTTGTTGTTGAAGCAGAATTGTCGGATAATCATTGGCAGCCACATGGGCCGGCCCGAAGGCGCTAAAGACAAAAAATTAACTTTGGAACCGGCTGCCAAAGACTTAGCGCGCTTGCTGAAGCGAAAATTTATTGCTGTGGATTCTGACTTGCCGAAAGCGCCGGCCGGAAAAGTAGTTTTTTTCAAAGGGGACATTACTGACTACGATAACCGGCAAAAAATAAAAGAAGCGACTGCGACAAATATTATTGTTTTGGAAAACCTACGGTTTTATAAAGCGGAAGAAGACAGCGGCGTTTTATTCGCCGAGCAGCTGGCCGAACTGGCCGACGTTTACGTGAACGACGCGTTTGCAGTGTCGCACCATAAAGCCGCATCCTTGGTCGCTATTACCGAACATTTGCCGTCGTACGGCGGGCTGCTCCTGCACAAGGAAATTACGGCGCTTAATAGGGTAATGAATAAACCCGACTCGCCATTCGTGCTGATAATGGGCGGAATAAAAATTACAGACAAGGAAAAAGCTTTAGAGCATTTGGGCCGGTTGGCCGACCATATTTTGCTGGGCGGGGGACTTGCGAACTTACTGCTCAAAGCGCAAGGGTATGAAATTGGCCGTTCCAAGAGCGAGGACAGTCCGGAAAGCCTGCGGGTGGCTGAATCTATTTTAAGGAATTTTAAAGGCAAGTTGGTTATGCCCAAAGACCTGGTAGTGGCTAAGTCCTTGGAAGATAAGTCTTCCATTCGCGCGGTGCCGGCTTACCAGGTGCAAAGTAATGACATTGTTTTTGATGTCGGGCCGAAAACTATTTTGGAATTTGCCAGCTACATAAAGAAAGCGAAAACTATTGTTTGGAACGGGCCGCTGGGCCACTTTGAGGTGAAGCCGTTCCATACTGCTACCATGGCCTTGGCGCGGCTGTTCGGCGGCGTCGCCAGCCGCAAATGCTTTGGGGTGGTTGGCGGCGGAGAAACTGTTACCGCCATCCACGAAGCCGGGCAAGTCCAACACGTGGACCATGTTTCAACTGGCGGCGGCGCTATGCTGGAATATTTGGCCGGCCTGGAATTGCCGGCTTTGAAAGCTTTAGACAGTAAAGCTTGAACGTTAATGGAACACAAAATTTATAAAAAAGCGGTCTTGGTAGTATTGGACGGATTTGGGGTAGCGTCTTATGGGCACGGTAACGCCATCGCGCAGGCCCAGCCGGAAGTTTTAGATTATATTGTCAGCCATTACCCTAGCTTGACTTTGCAAGCTTCCGGGCCTTTGGTGGGTCTCCCGTGGGGGGAAATGGGGAATTCCGAAGTCGGGCACTTGAACATTGGCGCGGGCAGAATCGTGGGGCAGGACTTGCCGCGAATTAACGCTGCCATTCAGAACGGGGAATTTTTCAAAAATCCCGCGTTTTTGGCTGCCTGCGACCACGTGAAAAAAAACAATTCCCAGTTGCATTTGGCTGGGATGATTTCCGGCGGCAATGTCCATAGTTCGGACGAACATTTGTACGCGCTTTTGGGCCTGGCAGCTGAGCAGGGCGTGAACAAGGTTTATATCCATATGTTTACCGACGGCCGTGATACCGGCGAAAAAGTGGCTTTGGAAAGTTTGCAAAAATTAAACGCCAAAATTGCGGAGATTGGGGTGGGTATAGTTGCCAGTATTGCCGGGCGGTTTTACGCCATGGACCGGGGCAAGCACTGGGAGCAGACAGAGATGACTTACCAAGCCATGGTTAATGGCGTGGGCGCCGCGGCCTACAGCGCCGAGGATGCGATTTTGGATTCTTATAACCAAGGGATTTACGATGAGATGATCCATCCTACGGTAATTGTCAGGAAAAACGACAATGACGCCGACCTATACCCCATGGCCAAAATTGAGGAGCATGACGCGGTGATCTTCTTTAATTTCCGGCAGGACCGGGCGACCCAGCTGCTACAGGCTTTTATTTCCCCGGAAATCATGGGGATCAGTTCGCACCACGAAGCCCCGGCTGATTTGTTACTGGTCACCATGACTGAATATTATTTCGGCATGCCGGTTACGGTAGCGTTCCCCACCCAAAACCTGGCCAATAATTTGGCGGAGGTCATCTCCAAAGCCGGATTGAAGCAGTTCCACATTGCGGAAAGCGAAAAGTTTGCCCACGTCACGTCATTCTTTAACGGGGGGATCAGCCAGGAATTGGCAGGGGAGGAGAGGCACATTGTCAAAAGCCCGGCCGACAACGCCAGTAACTATTCCGACCATCCGGAAATGTCAGGCATGGAAATAACCGACATTTTGGTAGACAAGATTTTGCATAGCGACACCAATTTTATCTTGGCTAATTTTGCCAACGCTGACATGGTAGGCCATACTGGAAATTTAGCTGCCGGCATTAAAGCGGTAAAGTATTTGGACCGGTTTTTGGAAAAAATAATGGAAGCTAGCTTGGCTGCCGGTGCTGTTTTGGCCATTACCGCTGACCATGGTAACATTGAGCAGATGATAAACATGAAAACCGGGGAAATAGACAAGGACCATACTACCAACCCGGTTCCGTTCCTGCTTGTTGGCAGTGAATTTTGTTTTGAAAAAGGCAAGAACCGGGACTATTTGTCGCTGTCATCGCGCGTGCCAGATGGGGTAATAAGCGACATTGCCCCGACTATATTGGCGCTTATGGGTTTGGAGAAACCCAAAGAAATGACTGGAATTAGCTTGCTGGAAGGGTTGGAAAACAATTGTTGAATTGTGTTAGAATGAGGAATGGCTAAACAATGGTTGCTTGCTCCTCCTCTTCCCGATGAATACATAGAACAATTTCCCGAACAGAACCGGCTGGTTTTGCAGTTATTGTATAACCGCGGGATTGCCCCGAATAATGTAGAACATTTCCTGCAGCCTGAATATGCCAATTTATACAGCCCGTTTTTATTCCAGGAAATGGAGTTGGCGGCCAACCGGATTTGGGAAGCAATAGAAAAAAAAGAAAAAATTTACATCTACGGCGATTATGACGCGGACGCGGTAACCGCCAACGCAGTGCTCCAGCAAACTTTCCGCTATTTAAGGGTGGAAGCATCCAGTTATATTCCGGACCGGTTCAGTGAAGGGTACGGCTTGAACGTGGAAGCATTTAAAAAACTCAAAGCCGATGGGGCGCAAGTGGTTATCACGGTGGACTGCGGTACCAATTCCGTAGCCGAGGCGGAGTTTTGCCGCGCCAACGGGATTGATTTAATTATTACCGACCACCATGAAATAACTGGCGCCACGCCGGCCGCATTTGCTTTAGTAAACCCGAAAAATCCAGCAGACTTGTACCCGGACAACCAAATTACCGGCGTGGGAGTGGCTTATAAATTAGCGGTCGCTTTGCTGTCCAACCAAACTAAAGTTTGCGCAGCGAAAGGGATTTTGGAGCACGAGTATGTCCCGGAATGGGACAAGTGGCTGCTGGACTTAGTGGCAATAGGTACAGTGGCTGACGTCCATTCTCTGCTGGGCGAAAACCGGATTTTAGTCCGGTTCGGCCTAAAAGTTTTACAGAAAACCAAATGGATCGGCTTG
>Ga0070704_100001037_pt1 | contig 14323 bp, 10 predicted proteins | sample KBSK5252metaG_FD_65467 | JGI IMG/M metagenome (GOLD analysis project Ga0070704, IMG submission 65467) | Corn, switchgrass and miscanthus rhizosphere microbial communities from Kellogg Biological Station, Michigan, USA - KBS K5-25-2 metaG | ecosystem: Host-associated > Plants > Roots >...
CTAGCGGAGTTTTTGCCTTGCCTTTGCCTGTCTGGCCAAACTATCATGACGCTGCTGCCTATTAGGTCACTTAGTCTTGTCGGCGGCGAAATTTTTAGGTTTCAAGGCTTTTGATTATCCCGGCGCGTCTTACTGCGTCATAACGTACCCAAAGAGAGGCTTTCATTTGTTTAGCGATCAATTCCGCCGAGGCGAATCAGATAAAGGTAAGTTGAGCGGGACCACCGGGTCCAAAATTGTCTCGACGCTCTCAGACGTTGCCTGGAAAGCGTTTCAGTCAGTCAACCGGCGCCTTCCCGAAGGCGAGGCCATTCGGCCGAACTGGGCGCCCGGCCCACTGCTGAAATCCTACGAGCGTTCCGCGCCACCATTAGGTTTTCCCAGAGAGACAGATTCACTCTGTCCGCGTTGCGTGAAAGAAGTGCGCACAGCGGTGATTGACGGCACTACGCCACTCGAGTCATTGATGAATGAGCATCCGGGGGAAATCAAGGCACAGATTCTGGAAGAGAACGGCCAGGTCGTAATGCGTAAGACCTGTCCGAAGCACGGCGAGTTTGTGGACGTAATGGCCACCGACCCGGCGTTTCTCGAACGCATTGAATCACTGTTTTTTGGCCGCGACTTTAAGGCCGCCGAAGATTCGCATGTGCACAAGCACGGCACGTCGAATATCAAGTTCGGTCGTGGCGCAGTGCTGACCGTGGATCTTACCAACCGGTGCAACATGATGTGCAACCCGTGCTTCATGGATGCAAACCAGGTTGGCTACGTCCACGAACCGACCTTCGAAGACACTACAGCGATCCTGGATCGCGCCGTCTCGTTCAAACCGAAGCGCCAGGTGATTATTCTCTTCTCTGGCGGCGAGCCCACCTTGTCTCCTTACTATCTGGAAGCTGTCGCTTACGCGAAGAAGGTTGGCTTTTATCGGATTCTGGCGGCCACGAACGGTATTCGCTTTGCCGAAGACATCGAGTTCTGCAAGGCCGCCAAGGCCGCCGGTCAGCATGGCGTGTATCTCCAGTTCGACGGGGTCGGTGAAGAAAAGAACAAACATCGCGGTGTCGGCAATTTGTTTGATGTAAAAGTGCGGGCGATTGAGAACCTGGCCAGCGTCGGCATCAAGGTCACGCTTGTCACGACGATCGTGAATACCATCAACAACGACGGCATCGGCGCGATCGTCGAGTTCGCGGCCAGGAATATCGACAAAGTTCAAACGATTGCCTTCCAGCCTGTTTCGTTCACCGGACGCGATGAGGATGTACCCGACGATGTGCGGATCAAACAACGATACACGCTCGCCGGCATGACGCACGATCTTAAGGATCAGCTCGACGGGCGCATGCAGCCACTTCGTGATTGGTTCCCGCTTTCGTCTTACTCGGCGTTCACCAGTGTGATGGACATGCTGCAGGGAGCAGATGCCCCCTGGGGCTGGTCGTCATGCAATTGCCATCCGAACTGCGGCATCTTTACGCTGGCCGTCGTTAACCGAAAGACCGGAGACTTCAGATCGCTTTTCGACTTCTTTGACTATGAACAATTCATGAAAGACGTCGCGGTGATCACGGACACAGCCCGGGGCAAGAAGCTCTCTTACGCTCAATTGGGCATGGCGATCATGCGCAATTTTGACTCGGCCCGCGCGCCCGAGGGCTTTCCGATATCGCAGATCATTAATCTGTTCAAGCCGTCTTCGACCAGTTCTAATTCCGATCGCAACGACCGGATGAAGACTAAGACCGCGGAAGATTCAAACGATGCGTGGCGGGTGCTTTGTGTCGAAGGCATGTGGTTCCAGGACCTTTTTAACTATGACTTTCGCCGCACAGAGATGTGCGTGATTCCTTACGGAACCCAGGAAGGCGAGATTTCCTTCTGCGCCTACAACACTGGAGTGGGCTGGCGCCAGATTATCGAGAACATGCATAAGACCGCCAACCTCGGCGAATGGTATGAAGAACACGGCCGCCATGCGGTTTACGCCGCCGGTCACAACGTTCCCGGAATCACCAAGAAACATTCACTGAGTCTTCCCATCGTGAATGCGATCATTGAACATGACGGTAACGGACAACCCGCGCCGCTTAGTCCGTATCTGATTGAAGAGCAGGAACAAGACGCGGTAGGAGTTTAGTCCGGTTCGCATAACCTCTCCCCTCCCAAAATGAATACTCATCCCGAAACGGCTTCGGCTGACGCTGCCCGGCACCCGTGCTCTGGGCGCCCCAGGCTGTCCGAAACCGAAACTGCTTTCGTGGAGAGTCTCATTCAACCACTTGGACCATAAGGAGAGTCAAAAAATGTTACATGCCCGACGGATGTTTGGCACTCGAGCCTCAAGAGTTGTTTCACTTACACCGCTGCTGACACTGACAATTCTCCTCCTGTCTGTCGTATCTACCGCCCCAGCGCAAACCGCTAACGCTGCAAGTAACTATCAATCCGGGTCACAGACATTTCCTGAAAAACCGCCGGACGATCCATTCAAGGCGCGGCTTATCCCCCGCAACTCGAAAATCTACATCGCGCCCATCAAGGCCGAAGATCCTAACAAGCCGCAGGCTGAAGGATTCGAAAGCTATCTTGCGGCTGCTCTAAGGAAGAAGAACGTGCCCCTGCTGATTGTTGCCGATCGCTCGCAGGCTGATTTCATAATCGAGGGCACTGCCGATCAAAAGGGGGCTGGCTGGGCAAAAAAGCTCATCCTCGCAGACTTCAGAAAGTCGACTTCTGCATCAATGACCGTAACTAACCTGAGAACCGGAGTGGTTGCTTATGCTGATTCGTCGGACAGATCGTCGGCGAATCGTGGACTGCGCTCCTCGGCGGAAAAACTGGCAAAGTATCTAAAGAAGAAGATAGAGGACGACGAGAAGAAGCACTGAGACTCGTTCTCTTCGGGCTCGGGTTGTAAGTTCAAGCCTGTAGTTCGAGCTGAGTTAATTCCGACCAACAAAGAAATGCGTGGCGAGCAGTTGCCACGCATTTTCTTTTCCAATGCCTAGGGCTTCGCTAGGCCGGATGCTTGAACCCGATTTCCTTTCTGATCCGTGGCAGCTGATCGAGAATTGTTTGGATAATCTTTTTTGGCAGATCATGGAGCTCGGCTTCGATCCGTTCGAATCGCTCGTCACTCTTGCGGCGCCATTCATCGACTTCGCCGCGCCAAGCGTCAAACTTGAGTTCATGCTCGTCGCTCTTGCGCTGAAGCACGAGCCGCTCTTGGTCGTTCCTGGCAATCTGCTCGACGAAGGCTGCCTGATTGTGAATCAGCAACGCCATCGCTTCCTGAAGATGATTGTTTGCGGCGTGACGCTTTCTAACTGCCATGCTTCAGAGTTTCTCATTCCCGGCAAGCTGAATTACGCAAAAACCTAACGCGTTGTGACACCAAAGGGGTTGGATGTTGTTGCAATTCTTCTCGGCATCCTTCTTGCCAAGTAGATCGCGCCCGATCGACTCAGGCAAGGAGGAGAGTCGCCTTGAAGAGCCTCTTATCATTAATCCTATTAGTCTTGTCGCTGCCTGCCGCCACGCTTGCTCAATCGGCCGCGGTGCCTGCTGATGCAGCAAAACTCATCCAACCGTCGCAGGCGACCGCCAACAGCGAAACTCCAACACAACCGCAGATTCGCCAGATCAAGCTTCCCGCAGGTACTTCTTTGGACATCGAAGCCGTCTACACGGTCAGTTCAGTGGATATGCAACCGGGTGACATGCTGAGCTTCCAGACTTTGATTCCCGTAAAAGTGGACGGTGTCACAGTGATAGACAAGTATTCGCTGGTTACCGGTCGGGTCGTGCAAGCAAAGCGGGGCGGGCATTGGGGCAAGGCCGGTAAACTGACCTGGATTATGCAGGACGTAGTGGCAGTTGATCTCACGAGGGTGCCCCTCCAGGCGCAAAGGGATCTTCCAGCCGGCCGTCAGGGAGTGAAGGGGACGAGTCACGGCGGCGAAGTAGCCGCAAGGACCATCGTGTTTGGCGCCTTGCTGTGGCCGATTGCTCCGGTAGTATTGATGAATGGCTTCAAGCGCGGCGAGAACGCCGTCCTTCCCCAGGGAAAACGATTCGTCGTCTTCGTAGCCAGCGACACTCTTTTGAAAATCCCCTCCCCACCAGTGCAGTGAACGGGTCTGTAAGACCTTCTTTCTTAAACCGCAGCGAAAAGAAAGACGATCTGGAAGAAAACAAAAAACCGGCGCGGCCACATAAGACCACGCCGGTTGAGGCAACACCTGATTGATCGCGACTTATCGCTGAGGAGTTGGCGGGGCCGCACCCTGTGGCACGATCCAAAGTTCAAACAACCAATCCTCGCGCTGCGCCGCAATCGTGATAGTGAACCGGCTTGAGTCAATGCCACGCGAGTTCACCAGATAATCCGAGATCCGAGTAGCACGCGCCTGCGCGTCGCTGGCGCGAGCTCGCCGCGAAGGATAGACGATGATGTACCCTTGCGAGCCGGGCTCACTCTGCAACTGAATTGCATAGTTATCCAACCGTGCTTTCTCGTCATTACGAGCGATGTCGTAATACTCGTCAAATTTCCGCGATCTGGTAACGATCTCTATCGCGCTCGCGCAACTCGCCGGGCAAGGCGTGCCAAACCCGCCTACATCAAGGTTCGCGCGAATACTCTGTCCGCCCATGCCCTTCGTGTCGACCGTAATAGTCGGCGTTCCCTGACCACTGATGATTTGGCCGGCGGAAACTGTCCAGTGATAACTTGGCCTGATATTAGGCGAGCCGCCGCTGAGCGTAGCGGTGAAAGTCAGCGAGGCGTCTTCGGTGCCCCGTTCGGGACATGAAACTGTTACGTTCGGGCAAACTATCTCTGGCGGTGGCGGCGGGCAATCGGTGACTACAATCGAAATGGATGAAAACGCCACGCAGTCGAATGCGCGACCATCGTCGACTTCAACCACGGCTTGATAGACACCAGGCTGTGCTCCTCCCAGGTCCCAGGTTGTGTTCGCACCTTGTCCCATCAACCTTCCACCGTTCGTGGTCCACTTGTAACGTAACGGTCCATTCACAGGTGAGCGCGCGGTGGCGATTAGACGTACGCGCGAAGATTCATCAGCACAAGCCCTGACGGTCACTGGATCGGAAGCCAGCGAGACCGACGGCGGGCCACTTTGATCCCGATCATATTTCTTCTTCTTGGGCTTTGCGTCCACAGACGCAACCAGTGACAACGCGACGACCGTCGCAAGCGCGAGGCCAAACCAGAGACTCTTTCGAGGCATCATTATTTACCCTTTCTTATGGGGCATGGCCCGGGGCAATCGGGCCACCCTTGCGTGTTTTCCGGAAGTTTAGACTCCCAGCACTCTGAAATCCAGATATAACAAGGAAGTAAAAGAGCCAATGGCGTGATGTTTCCACCGAACCAAACGGGGAAACTGCCTAACAATGATCCATATTCCGGGCCCGCCACGGGCAGCCAATTGCCTGACCGCTCGTTTATGCTGATTACCTTCTCGTCAGACTTGACCCGGTCGCTACCAGTCACGGTACAGTCTAGTTGATGCCACTAGTAAAGGCGCGTCTTGCGGCGAGCCGGCAAATGTACGAGATAAAGATTGGGACTGGCCTGTTGTCCGAGCTCGGCGAGCAGGCGCGGGCCAGCGTCGGACCGCTCGCAAAGCGCATCACTGTCATCTCAAACCGTCCCGTGTTCAATCTTTTCGGAAAAGAAGTAAGTCGCAGTCTGGGCCGCGCGGGGTTCTCTGTCAATCATTGGTTGATGAAGGAAGGCGAGCGTCATAAGTCTCTGCGTTCGCTGGAACAGTCGCTGAATTTTCTAAGCAAGTCCGGGTTGGAACGGAGCGACGTGGTTCTGGGTCTCGGCGGTGGAGTAGTGGGCGACCTTGCCGGATTGGCTGCCGCTACCTACATGCGCGGCATTGCATTCATCCAGGCCCCAACCACGCTGCTCGCGCAGATCGACGCCTCAGTTGGCGGCAAGACCGCAGTGAATCTGGCGACGGGCAAAAACCTTGTCGGTGTTTTCCATCAACCGAAGTTGGTCATAATTGACACGGCCACTTTGCGAACTTTGCCCCGCCGAGAATTGACCGCCGGTTGGTGCGAAGCGGTCAAGCAGGGAGCAGCAGGCGATCGCAAGCTATTCAATTCAACAGTCCGCTTTCTGCGCAGTTGTGGCACAGACTTCAGTTCGTGGAGCCAGGCCAATGCAACTCAGACCGAAGAGCCGGCCACAAGAATAAATACATTGATCGCCGCGCACTGTCGCTTCAAGGCCTCGATAGTCTCCAGGGACGAGCGCGAGGATTTGCGCCGCACCGATCATCTTTCCCGGCGGATTCTGAATTTCGGGCACACAACCGCTCATGCGCTTGAAAGCGCTACTGGTTATCGTCGTTTTCGCCATGGCGAGGCGGTTGGTCATGGAATGCTGGTGGCGGCTGAACTTTCAAAAAGTCTAGGCATGCTCGGGCCCGGCGAGTTAGAATTGTTGCGCGAGGCCGTCGCACTGTGCGGGCGGCTGCCCCACGCTGGCGATCTTGCTGTTGATGAAATACTGCGGGCAATGAAACCCGACAAGAAATCAGTGGGAGGCTCCACGAAATGGATTTTGCTGGAACGTCTGGGGCGGGCCCGTGTCGTTGATGGACGCGAGATTTCTGCGAGAGCTTTGCGGGCGGCCTTGCGAGCGGGTTTGAGATCCAATCCATTGAGGTAAGGAAAGATGAGTCACAAAGTAGTTCTTCCGAAACAAAGTGAGCGAGGTGGCGCGCGCGCCAAGTTCATAATCTTTATGGCCGTATTCGCCCTGGTAATCTACGTCGGTTATATGTACGTCCCCGTCGCGATCGACGCCTATTATTTTAAGGACCAGATGCAAAGTAAGGTCGACCTCGCCGCCACGCAGGGCTACGACACCGCATGGGTTACAGAGCAGCTTAAGAAGATCGGACCCGAATATAACGTGCCGCCGGACGCGAATATTTCACCCGTCCAGAAAGAGAGCCGGGTTGAAGTTCACGTGCAGTTCACCCGCCCGATTTCATTCCCCGGTTATACCTACGACTACAAATTCGATCACACTGCAAAGAGTACGACTTACTGGTCAGCCAAATAGACTGGAATGGATTAAACCGCGGTTGGGGCGGCGACGACGTAACCCTGCAACTGAACGAGGCCTGCCGGCGCTTCAGCCAGCCAGGTCGTGGGACAGACTCCGCAGCGAGTGCATTGATTGACGGAAGGACACGGGGCGGTTGATTGAGCTTCGTGAGCGCGTTCGTCTTCCCGCTGCATGAACTCGCGGGAAAGACCAGAGTCGACAATTTCCCAGGGAAGAATCTCTTCGTAACTGCGATGGCGGCTGGTGTGAAAATGCGGATCGATTCCAGTTTCGCGCAGCGCCGCATTCAGATCGCCCTTCAACCGCGCCGTAGCTTCGATCACCCGGGCAATCCGGCGATCTCCTGATGAGAAAAGAGCCTGTTCGTGAGCAATCCGCGCCGACATCGCGCGAACTTCGACGTTTGGTATGCGGGACAGGTGCTTGGAAACCCATTTCAAACGCCGCTTCAATTCCTTTTCCTCGCAGATCGCTTCCCATTGAAACGGCGTATTCGGCTTGGGCACCAGACCATTAAGCGACGGGATGATCTTGCCGGCTCTGCCAAAGCGTTTGCCTGCTTCCAGCATCCGGTCCTTGATGCGCTCAACCAGCGTGATCATTTCCGCCAGGTCTTCATCGGTTTCGGTCGGCAGCCCAACCATCATGTAGAGTTTTACCGTCAACATGCCACGATCGAAAACCGCGCCGCAGATATCGACAATTTCGTCGTTGGTGAGATTCTTGTTTATGACCCGACGCAGGCGATCTGATCCGGTTTCCGGCGCCACGGCGATCTGCTGATCGCGCGACTCAACCAAGGCGTCGAGCAACTCCTCTGAAATCTGATCGAGACGCAAGCTGGAAACTGAAATGCGATAGTCCATCGCGCGCAGACCCTGGAGGATCTCGCTGATCTCAGGATGATCGCAGACGGCCGTCGAAACCAAACCTATCTTGTCGGTCTTACCACGCCACTCAGCAGCCTTGTTCAGGATGTCGCGCGCGGGCACCACACGCGGCGGCCAGTAGTTGTAGCCGGCCCAGCAGAAACGACAGCCCTGCGAGCACCCACGTGAAATCTCGATCAGAAACCGATCGCCCATTTCGGCCTGCGGCGCCCAGATAGTTGTTGACGGTGCAAAGACTTCGTCGCCCCTTAGTTGGGCCGCGATCTCAGTTTGTCCACGGCGAATGGCCCGGCGCAAACTGCCTTCCTTCGGATTCTCAGCTGAAATGGCGCGGCCCACGCGCGCCGGCACCCCTTCGGCCAGCGGCGTGTAAGCCGCAATGGTCTCGTCTTCGTTATAGCTGACGTCGTAAAGCGACGGCACATAGAACCCTCGCCCCTCTCGCGCCAGCGCGAGCAGGATTTCCTCTTTCGTTTCATTCTCCAGAATCGCGTCGACCAGCTTCGGTCCGAGGATTTCGCCTTCGCCGACGCCGATGACGTCGGTGAATTCCGCGATTGGTTCCGGATTGAGAAACGATGCGGCGCCGCCCATTACTATCAGCGGATCGTGTTTGGTTCGATCTTTCGCCCAGACCGGCACGCCACTCATCTGCAGCATGCGCGCCAGGTTCACGTAATCCGTTTCAAACGAGATTGAGAACGCGATTACGTCAAAGTCGCGCAGCTTTGTCTGCGATTCCAGCGAGAGCAGCGGCGTCCGCGTCCGTTCGTATTCTCCCATCTCATCCAACGGGCGGGTGTCAGAAGACCGGCCGTGAGTGAGGGCTTGATCATAACCCGAGCCTTTGCTTGAGCGCGCACTGCTTACATTGTCCGGCAAAAACGCGCGTTCGCAGGAAACGTCGGGGATGCGATTGAACAACTCATACATTGCCTGAAAGCCAAGGTTCGCCATCCCGATCGAATAGACATTGGGATAGCACAGCGCGATGCGCAGCTGCGCGCCACGCTTTAGCACCCAGCCTTCTTCGCTGGCCAGTTTCCGCTTATAGCTTTCGACGATTGACTTGGTGGACATAAGACTACGGATGGACGTATAGGAGGTCCATAGGGCCTTTTAATTACCCGTGTTGCACGGTCTCCAGGAAGGCCTTGAGCTTTCGCGACCGTGAGGGATGGCGCAATTTCCTTAGCGCCTTGGCTTCGATTTGACGAATGCGTTCGCGGGTCACGGCGAAGTGTTGCCCGACTTCTTCGAGGGTGTGTTCTGAGCCGGTGGTGCCCAGTCCAAAGCGCATCTTGATCACCTTCTCTTCGCGCGGCGTCAAAGTGGCCAGCACTTCGTCGGTGATTTCGCGCAGGTTCGAAGCGACTACCGCATCCGAAGGGTTCAGAATGGATTTGTCTTCGATGAAATCGCCGAGATGCGAATCTTCCTCTTCGCCAATCGGAGTTTCGAGCGAGATCGGCTCCTGCGCAATTTTCAGGACCTTGCGCACTTTCGAAACAGGGATGTCCATCTTCTTGGCGATTTCTTCACTGGTCGGCTCGCGACCCAACTCCTGCACCAGCGCACGCGAAGTGCGAATCAACTTGTTGATTGTTTCGATCATGTGCACCGGGATTCTGATCGTCCGGGCCTGATCTGCAATCGCGCGCGTGATGGCCTGGCGAATCCACCAGGTCGCATAGGTCGAGAACTTATAACCACGCCGCCACTCGAACTTGTCGACGGCCTTCATCAAACCGATGTTTCCTTCCTGAATCAGATCCAGGAACTGCAAGCCGCGGTTGGTGTATTTCTTGGCGATGGACACGACCAGACGCAGGTTAGCTTCGACCAATTCGCGCTTGGCCTGGCCGGTCTGATGTTCACCGGTGACAATGGCCTGAAGCGAACGTTTGATCTCGATCGGCGGCAAGTGATAGTCAGCTTCGACCGTCTGCAAACGCTTCTTTCCGTTTGAAACGTGCTTTTTGTAAGCCTTGATGTCATCAGCTTTCAGGCGCTTCCTGGTCAATCGGTCGCTGTAGGTGTCGACTTCGCGTTCGGCGGAACGAACTTCTTTCTGCACATTCCGAATCGCGTTAATCAAGCGCTGCCGCGTGCGTTCGGTCATGTTCAGACGGCCAATCTCGTCCGCGATCTCGATGCGCAGACGGGCCACCTTGCGTCGCAGGCGCAGAAGCTTCTTGGTCTTCTTGCCGCGCGTTACCTTCTGTTCCGTGCGCAGCTTCACCCACTCTTTGAGGACGTTCTTAAAGAGTCTGCGAATGTTTTCGATGCCTTCGATGGTCCACTCGCGATACTCTTCGGCCTTATCTTCTTCGCCGGCGAGTTCAGCCTGCTCGGAAAAATTAACAACTTCCCGGATATTGATGGTGTGGGCCGTCAGCTCATCGCCAACTTTCAGCAGTTCAGTCACGGCAATCGGCGAGCGAGCGATAGCTTTTTGAGTCTTGATCTGGCCGCGTTCGATGCGCTTGGCGATGGCGACTTCACCTTCACGCGTCAAGAGCGGCACCACGCCCATTTCGCGCAGGTATAGCCGCACCGGATCGTTCGTCTTCTCCAGTGCGCCGGCCGAAAGATCCAGTTCCAGATCTTCATCGCCAGACTCTTCATCATCGGTGGCAATCGCCGCCGCCTGTTCGATCAGGCGCTCGTCGGAATCCGCCACATGAATATTCGAAGCATCCAGCTTCTGGAGCACGTCTTCAATATCGTCGGGAGAAACCACATTCTCGGGCAGTTCGCGATTCAAATCGTCGTAAGAAAGAAATTTCTTGTCGCCGCCCAACTGCAACAGTCTATCCATTACATCGTCCCTGTCTTTTTCTTCAATAGCCACTTTATTTTTTCCCTGAGTACCGCGCGCTTAATTATCAATGCACGGTCTTACTTGTTTGCGCCGGCAGAAAGTCGCCGCGCTGCTTCGCCAATTGCAAAAGCTCCAGCGCCAGACGATCCCGGCGTTCGGCTTCGCCCGCGCGTTCAGCTTCAGCCACCTCGGAACTTAATTCGTCAATCCGCCGATCGATTTTCATCAAGCGCAATGCATCGACACAGCTATCGGCGGTCGTCATTGATTCGTCAAACGATTCTGCCGTTTCGTTCATCATCAGCCGCGGCAGCAGGTCCGCGGCCAGCAAGTCGCCCGCGGTTTCCTGATTCACGGAATCAAAGCAAATCTCACTTCCCTCTTTATCGAGCTTTAGCAACGCTCGAAACAGCGATGCAGTTGCCAGGTCCTCGTAACCGGTAACTTCCAATCGCGGCAGAACGATCTTTCGCAGCTCTTCGTTGGCCAGCATCAGCCCCAACAGTCTTTCCTCTGCCACCGTGGGCTGACTGGCCGGACTGCGCCTAACCATCTCCTGAACGGCGGCCGCGTCCGTGCTTGCGCCGCTTCTAATCCGCTGCCAAAGTTCGCGGCGTTGCTCAGGCTGAACGCGCAAAGCATCCATCGCAATGTCAAAATATTCGCGCTTCTGAATCCGGCTCTGGACAGCGCGAACAAACGGGAGCGTCTCCTCAACTGCCGCAGCCTTGTCAGCCGGGCTGTGAAGGTTACGATCCCGTACCGCTTGATCGATCACAAATTGTATATGGGGCTGTGCCTCGCCTCGGCGCTGTTGATACTCCGTCACGCCGTATTTTCTGATGAAATCGTCCGGATCGGCGTTGTCCGGGAGGACCAGAACCTTGACTTCAAGATCTTCTGCCAGAATCGTTTCGATCGCTCGTTTGGCTGCCTGCACGCCCGCGCGATCACCATCATAGTTCACCACTACCTTACGCGCAAACCTGCCGATCAGTTTCACCTGCTCGGGCGTCAGCGCCGTGCCGAGGCTGGCCACGACATTTTTGACCCCAAATTGATAGGGAACGATAAGATCCAGATAGCCTTCGACCAGGATGGCAAAGCCGTTCCGGCGAATCTCGTCCCGGGTCAAATTAAGCCCGAACAAATGACGGCCCTTTGTGTAAGCCGATGTCTCCGGCGAGTTTAGATACTTGGGCTCGCCTTCCGGTTCCAGAGTTCGGCCGCCAAACGCGATTGGTTTTCCCTGGGCGTCAAACACGGGAAACATGAGCCGCCCGCGAAAGCGATCGTACGAACCACCTTCGTCTTTCTTTACGACCAGCCCACTTTTTTCCAGTTGCTCCTGACTCGCGCCTTTTTGACGAAGATGAGTCGAAAGAGATTCCCAACTGTCAGGAGCAAAGCCCAACCGAAAAGTCTTAACCGTTTCATCACTGATGCCACGGTCCTTAAGATACTGCCGCGCGCCGCGCGCCGGACCTGACTTGCTTTCCAGTTGGTCCTGCCACCATTGAAGCGCCCACTGATTCAACTCAATAACCAGATCTGATTCCTTCTGGCGCGCTTCAAAGCGACTGTCGTCAATCATTTTGGGCAGCGGCACGCCGGCTTTCTCAGCGACTATCTTGATGGCTTCGGGAAAAGTCACCCGTTCGATCTCCATCACAAATGTGAATACCGAGCCGCCTTTGTGACAGCCAAAGCAAAAGAACATCTCCTTTGCCGGATTAACGGAAAACGAAGGCTTGGTTTCTTTGTGAAATGGGCACGGCGCAGTCCAGTTGGCCCCACTCTTCTTCAGCGAGACATAGTCCTGCACGATCCGAACTATGTCCGCCTGTCGCCGAAGGTCATCAATGAAAGTTTGTGGAAAACGCATGTGGACTCAAGCTAGTTTTTGAGCTCTACAACAGTGGCGCCGGTGCCGCCGTGGTCCTGAGACGCCGGAGCGAACCTGGCCACATGCGGATGATCCTTAAGTAATTCCGCGATCGCGCGCCGCAACGCACCCGTTCCGTGGCCGTGAATTATGCGCACTTCACTGACGCCGTTCAAGAAAGCTTCGTCGAGAAACTTGTCCGTGAGTTCAACTGCTTCGTCAGACTTCTTACCGATTAGATTCAGCTCGGCGGTGGTGGCCATGCCGGAATCTGTTGGCCGCGAATGCAGGTGAAGCTCGGTTGAAGAAGCCTGACGCCGCGTCTCTTCCAGCGATGGCTTCACCCGCCCGGTCTGGGTACTGGCGTCATTACGGCCGCTGGTGGTGACTTCAAAAACCAGCTCAAGATTCTCGAGTTTCTCGCGCATTCGCAGCGAACCCACGCGCACTTCGGCTTCGTCGTCCTTGATATGGTTGACTATTCCAACTGAGCCGAACGAAACCATCCGCACCCGATCACCAATTTTCAGATCGCGTGCGGGCCCGCGGATGTCCCTCGTGGCAGCACGACTATCGCGCTTTTTGATCGGTTCTGTTTTGTCCGCTTCAGCCGGAAGATCGCTGACTTCCTGACCATCACGAATTACGCGCACGCCGCGAAGTTGCGGAGACCCGCCCTTAGACGACAACCCTGAAGCTTTACGATCGGTTTTGATCGGAGTTTGCACCATCCGCTGAGCTTCACGCTTTAGCTCGGCCGCGCGTCGCGCAGCTTCGCGGTCAACTTTCAAACGCGAGGCGCGGTCTTCGATCTTAGCGGCGAGTTCGCGGCCGTGCTCTTCAAATTCTTTTACCGCCCTGTTTAGTTCCCTCTCGAATTCAACCTGGCGTGCCGCTTCGCGCTTTTGAGCTTGTTTTTCCAAAGAAGAAAACTTCTCGGCCACGGCCGCGCGTTCCTCTTCCAGGGATTTTCGCAAACTTTCCGCTGCTTCAGCTTCGCGCTTGATTCGGCGTAAATATTCAACCGCATCGCGTGAAGACTGTTTCACCTGCGCGCCCGCTTTGCTGATCACTTCTGCAGGGATGCCGAAGCGCCCCGCGATTTCCAGGCCCGAAGACGAGCCGGCGATGCCGACCAATAAACGATAGGTGGGTTGCAGGGTCTTCTCGTCAAACTCGACGCTCGCGTTGAGCACGCCCGGTTCAGTCGCCGCGAACGTTTTCAAGCCTGAATAGTGAGTTGTCGCCAACACATGCGCGCCGCGCTGTTTGAAGTGATCCACAACCGCCACCCCAAGCGCCGAACCTTCCTCAGGATCAGTTCCGGTTCCGACTTCGTCGAGCAGAACCAGAGCCTGCGACTCGCACGACTCAATCATCTTTCCGATGTTCGCGACATGCGAGGTAAAGGTCGAGAGATTGGCGGCCAGCGATTGGTGATCGCCAATGTCGGCGAGAACTGAAACGTAGAAAGGCACACTCGCGCGCGTTGCCGGAACGGGCAAGCCTGACAAAGCCATCAGCGTCAGCAGTCCGGCGGTTTTGAGCACAACCGTTTTGCCGCCGGCGTTCGCGCCTGAGATGACCATGACCGATTC
>Ga0070704_100001038_pt1 | contig 14320 bp, 25 predicted proteins | sample KBSK5252metaG_FD_65467 | JGI IMG/M metagenome (GOLD analysis project Ga0070704, IMG submission 65467) | Corn, switchgrass and miscanthus rhizosphere microbial communities from Kellogg Biological Station, Michigan, USA - KBS K5-25-2 metaG | ecosystem: Host-associated > Plants > Roots >...
CGATGCGATCACACTCAGCACGGGGATATGGCCGTCGGGAGCTCAGACCGTCCGCCTCGTCGGCAAGTTCGGTTGGGCCGTGGTTCCTGATGACATCAAGCGGTTGGTGGCACTCAAGGTCTACGACCAGATCAAGGGAAGCTCCGATCCCCTCTCGAGGATCATCCAGCGTCAGACCCTCGACGCAACGATTACCTACGGGCCATCTTCGGAGGTGACCGATATTTCGAATCGTTACCGCCGCTCGCCGGCATTGGCTTATATCGGATGAGCGCCGTCGTTATCTGGAGGCCCGAAGCATTCAACGCCAAGCTGATAGCCGCAGCACGCCCAGCGGCCGCTGAGGTTGCGCTGGCCGCCAGGGCGAAGGCCGCAGGAGCCAGTAAGCGTGTGGCGGGTTCCATCTTTATGGCGGGGACGACTACGAACTTCACCATCGGCTCGAACTCCCCCCTGGGGATCCTGTTCGAGAAGGGGGTTGGTCCCCACGAGATCAATCCCAAGAAGAACGTGCTGAAGCTGGCTGACGGTTCATTTGTGACAGGCCCCGTTAGACACCCCGGGATGGCCGCTAAGCCATTTCTAGAGCCCGCCCTAGCCCTGTGGGCACCCGCCTATCGACGGACGGCCTCAGGGGCTCTCCGTGGCTTCTAGCTGGCAGACCTTCGTAGACGCCGTGATGCTCGATCTCACCACGAATGTCCCTGCATTGCGTGACGGCGTCCGGGAACACCGGTATAGCCCTTATGACCCAGAGGAACTTGTCGCCGAAGTAGGCGAGCGCCACTTATCAGTCTTCCCTGTCGCCGCGCAGGCGCAGGAAGCAACACCGCTCGTGACTGGCCCTGGTGGGGATCTCATCACCGAGATATACCGGGTGACATATTGGGAGCATGCCGGGGATGAATCCTCGAGGGGTTCAGACGAGGAGGCCGCGGCAGACTTACTGGCCCTTGCGGAGGATGTCCGAGACCGTTTCTACGCCATAGCGAATCTCCGCATCGGGGGGACTGAGCTCACCCGGTACATCGGGACGGCATTCCCCGAACGATCCGGTCAGGTGCGCTGGTTTGCCATCGGTGTCCAGGCCCGCCGCTCTGTCGTAGCGACTTAGGAGGCATGCGTGCGTTACAAGTCCAAGGACAAGACTGTTGAGGTTGAGGGTCCCAACAACCGGGGCGAGGTGATTGGCCCCATCTCCTTCAAGACCGGCTACTACAGCACCACAAAGCCCGACGAGATCGCCTTGCTAGATGAGCTCGCCACCGACCCCGCTAACCCAATCGGGTTCGACCCGAAGGAGAGTGAAGAGTAATGGGCCTTACAACCCCTGCAAACAACTTCATCTGGGGTATCGCCAAGCAGACCAACGAAGCGACGGTGAACACAGTCGAGGAGTATGGCCTGCCTGTCTATTCCGGGCGCTCCCTGCCGGTTCAGACCACCCAACGAGTTGATGTGACCGACAACACGGCCATGGCTGCCGACCCTTACAAACAGGGGGATGAGCATTGGGAAGCTGATGTAGTCGTCCCTGCGTTCGGTGCCCCGCTGCCTCGGCTTCTTACTGGCCTATGGCCGACAGATACCAAGACCGGGGCTGGCCCATTCACCCATACCATGTCTGGTCTCGGTGGAACGACAAACAACTGGTTCACGACGTTCAACACGGATCTCCTCGGTGGTGCAGTCGAGGAGACCTTTGAGGCCGGCATCATGTCGGAGTTCTCGATTTCCGGCGACGGCACGGGTGGTCCCGCAAAGGTGGGGGTGAAATACGTCGGTAAGCGTCCGACCATCGCCAACTACACGAATGCCACAGCGCAGGTCATCGGAACGGATGGTTACTTCACCTTCAGTGGTGCCGTCCTTCAGTACGAGGTGGACGCTGGCACGCCGATCACCGAGACGAACATCCAGAGCCTATCCCTAGTGGTCCCTCGCCCCGTGGCCCCCGTGGCTACGGCCGATTCAGTCTCGGTCAACTTCCTGGCCCTGTCGAAGATCGAGCCCACGGTCTCAATGACCCTTCTCATGGATGACCATGAGGCCTACCGGGCTACGTTCTTCGGTGCGGTGGCCGGGTCAACCCCCTCGGCAACCCTGGTCAAGGGGTCGGTGAAGTTCAACCTGGTTCACTCGATTACGGGCACTCACAACGCATCGTTCACGATGGACTCAGTAATCCTGATGGCCGAACCCCCGGTGCCCGACCCCGGCGCAGCCCCGCTGACGGTGACGATCAACGGTGTTATCACCAAGCCGGCCTCGGGCGACCACGTCAAGCCGGTGGTCGTGAACGCGGTCTCGACGACTTACTGATCGGGGCGAGGCGGAATCAGTTTGCGCTTAGCGTTCTTTCGAACGACCAAACCAACTAGGCCGGCCTGAAGATATGTCCCGATTGCGCTGGCGGAAGCCTGGGCAACGAGTTGTTCCCGCTGGGCCTCGGCCGCACGCTGGATAGATAACTCATATTCCGTCTGGTCGGCGGCTCTGCGCTCTTGCTTGTTCATGGGGTTCCTCCCTATAGAACCCCACTCTATCACCCCCGTCTAGATGCCGATGCGAGCCTGTCCCCCAGGCCCCGGCGGAAGGGAGTCATCATGAATGCCGAGGAAACCCTCGGACGCCTGCGTAAGAGGTACGACGTAACGCTGCCTTCGGGCATGAATGTGACTATCCGTCTCCCCCGGATCCGGGATTGCATCTTCGCCGGCAATGTGCCTATGCCTGTAATGCGGCACCTCCAAGAGATTGCTACTCAGAACGGTGACGCCCCCGAACTCTCCTCCGAGGAGTCGGCGCATATTGCCCGGTTCCAGGATGAGATTGTTCTGCGCACCCTCGTTGCCATTGAGGGTGAAGAGGTCGAGATGACCCCCGAGGCCGTCTCCGAACTCGACCAAGAAGATTATGACGCCCTCGCGGCCTACGGGACGCGGGCAACCCCTTTAACGGCGAGCCCTCAGTGAAGGTGCTTGCCGATTTCGCTTTGTCTGAGACCGGGAAGCTTTATGGGCGCGTCTGTGAACAGTGGGGCGTAGATCCCGCAGCCTCTCTCGAAGAAGTGGATGACGTTCTTGCAGCCAACCTGCGACTCGCCCTGCTCGTTTCGATGAACGAGCGCGAGCTCGATTCAGTAGACACGGTTGAGAAGACGCGGTTGGCCGGCGCGGATATCAGAAGGAGGATGGGTGGCTGATTTAGGTTCCCTCCTCGGCTCCGCTGGTATCGGCGGCGGGATTGGCAAGGCCATCGTTCAACTGGAGTTGGACAGTAAGAAATACCTCGCGGAGATGGACGCCGCGAAGAGCGGTACGGTTGCCAGCACCAACGCGATGGGTACCAGCGCGTCCAAGTTCGGTTCTGTTGCGAAGATCGGGTTCGCCATCGCGGCGGTCGCGGCAGTAAAGTTCGTTGCAGATTCTGTCAAGGCTTATCAGGAGCACGAGCAAGCGCTTCTGAAGTTACAAACAACGATCGATAATTCCCCCCAGCTTGTTGGTGCGTCTACCAAAGCTTTCGAGGATCAAGCTACCGCATTACAGAATCTCACGGGTTTCCAGGATGAAGAAGTCCTCAAGGCCGATGCTGTTCTCGGACGGTTTAATCTTACTGCCGAGCAACTCCAGAGGATCAATCCTCTCATCCTGGACTATGCCCGTGCTACGGGTCAGGACGCGGCGACGGCAGCTGGTGCTCTCGGTAAGGCGCTACTCGGGAACACCCGTGCACTGAAGACCCTGGGCATTGATTTCACTGCGACCGGAAAGACCGGTCAGGATTTCAATACTATTGTCGAGGCCCTCCAGAGCAAGGTTGGGGGTCTTGCCGAAGCCTATGGGAAGACCCTGCCAGGACAATTGGCAATCGCATCAGCGAAATTCGACGACGTCAAAGAGAAGATAGGTAAGGCTGTAATCCCAATCCTGAGCAAGCTCCTGGATGTAGTGACGCCGCTTATCAGTGCCCTGGACGTTATGTCACAACATCTAGAGGTTGTTGTTGCTGCGGGTCTCCTATTCGTTGGCTGGAAATTCATTCCAGCCCTGCTCGACGCCATTGCCGTTGCCAGTATCCGGGTTGCGTCAGTATTCGGAGCTTCGCTTACTGCACAGGGCGGCATGTCGGCGGCATTCGCAACCGCTAGTGCTTCCATTGGAAGCACCACCACAGCATTGGTGACCGCTATCCCACTTCTCGGGTATTTCGGTACCCAAGCACTTACCACTGCCGCAGGAACACAGACCGCCACTGAGCGAACGGATGAACTACGCCAATCCTTTGAGGCTGGCACGATCTCTGCTGGACAGGCGGCAGCGGCGATGCGGGGTGTGATTCCCCCGGCCAAGGCCGTTGCTGAGGGCCTAGGCGACGCGGCTGGTGCGAACGATCACCTCACCAAGTCGGCTATTGATGGCGCTAATGCGCTTCAGGCTCAGGCTGATGCTGTTGACGCGGTGGTCGAATCGATGCGGGAACAGTATGACGCTACGCTCGCCTTGGCCGATTCGACCTTCGGACTCATCAAGGCCACCCGTGATAACAGCACCGCTGAGCATGAGCTTGCGGCGGCTCATCACCGGGTCAATGAGCTCCAGCGCGAAGGCAAGGAGGGTACGAAGGCCTACGCCGAGGCGCGACGTGACCTCAGAGAAAAGGCCCTCGCTGCTGCGGAATCCGAACTCGGGCTAGCTAGCGCCGTCCGCAAGCTTCAGCAGGACATCGCTGACGGTAAGACCTCTCGAGCGGAGGCAGTCGAGTCGATTAAGGCACTCGGTAAGGAAGCGGGCCTCACCGGCAAGGACATTCAGGGCCTTGTAAATGATATCAAGAGCGGATTGGCCGACGCTGCAGCTACAGCGAAACGGCTGGCCCCCGGTATTGGTCACGATATTGGGCATGGAATCTTCGACGGGATTCAAGCCGAGGCCCCCGGTGTTATAGCGGCGGCTGAGTCGATGGTGCTGCGGGCAATGGCTGCCGCAAGAGAGGCGGCTAAGGCCAAGAGCCCCTCAGAGAAGATGATGGAACTTGGGGCGGATCTCGCTAAGGGCCTTGAGCAGGGCATCCTGAAGAACACGCAGAAGGTTGTGGACGCTACCAAGTCCATGCTCGAGAAGGTCATCGGTGCCGCGTCCTCATTCCGTAGTGGGATCAGTGGTGGGATTGGAGGCTTCGGCAACCTCGGGGCTGCGTTCGGTACAGGAGAGATCCCGCTCAGTGAAGTAATCGCCACTCAGGTTAGTGGGGCCTCACAGCTTGCTGGGATTCTCACGGCCCTCAAGCAGCAGGGCGCATCTAAGGGACTTCTTTCACAGGTGGCCGAGAGCGGTGCGGTGTTTGGCCAAGCCTTGTTGGATAGCGGCCAGGTCGCTGAGGCCAATCAGGCGATTCTGGATATTGCCGAGATGTCCAAGCTGACGGGCAAAGCCCTCTCAGAAGCATTCTTCGGTGACCGGATCGACAGACTCCAGGACAAGCTGGAACAGAACAATGAGGAACTGCGCGACATCAACCGTGCCATCCGGGGTCTCGAGCATGGACACGACGTGGTTCTCGATGGGGAGAAGCTCACCATCAATGTTCGTCAGCACCTTATTCGTGACGGCTCTCGTAACCCCGACATCTTCGGTGGGCGGGCTTGACTCTTCCAACCCTGACCGTCTCTATCGGCAGGCCGGCCGGTTGGGAGTTAGGCATCGCCGGATCCTCGGAGCTCGGTGTTACCACGACCCTGGGAACGCTCGACAACTACACGGCCATCACATCTAGGGTCATCGACTTCTCCATCCGTCGAGGCCGGCAGCATGAACTTGACCGTATCGAGGCTGGCACTGTCTCGCTGACGGCCATCAATCAGGATGGCGAGCTAACCCCCCTGAACACTGCGAGCTCGTTCTATCCCGACATCCGTCCGATGGCCCCCATCAAGATCCAGGCCACGTTCAGCGCCGTCACATATGACCTGTTCACGGGATTCGTCGAGGGCTGGCCGGTGTCTTGGGAAGGGGCCTCTCGCCAGGGCACCGACCTCGTTCGTATACAGGCCGTCGATGCCACCAAGGTATTGAACCTCTGCACGGTCACCACCACTCGCCCCCAAGAGACCTCCGGTGTTCGGATCCAAGCCCTACTCGACGCTATCGGATGGCCCAGCACTCTCTACTCCATCGATACCGGACAGTCCTTGGTTCAGGCCGCGACGCTAGTCAACGACAATGTGCTCAGTCATATCCAGGATGTCGCTGCTAGTGAGTCTGGGCAATTCTTCATCTCCGGGGATGGAGTGGCTACATTCTTTGATCGCTTCCACACGACGCTCCTAGATGATGTCAACGACCTCTGGGGGGATGAGGTTGGCGAGAAGCACTACGCCTCGGTCACCCCTTCCTACGATGACCAGACCATCTGGAACCGCGTTATCGTATCGGCCCCTAGTTTCGCGGATCAGATTGCCGAAGACCTCACCAGCCAAAGTGTGTTCGGTGGCCCAGCCGGCGCACGTCCCCGGACGCTGTCGGTCGGCACGCTACTGACCTCGACAGCAGACATGCTCGCGCGGGCTGACTTCCTAGTGTCGAAGTACGCGTTCCCAGAGTTGCGGCTCACGTCTCTCGACATCGACAACGCCAGCCTGGATGACACGCAGTGGCCCCGCATCCTGATGAAGGATCTCCACGACCGCATTCTCGTTCGGAAACGCCCCCAGGGCGATGTGATCGAGCAACCCTCTTTCATTGAGGGGATGCAGATCAACGACGATGCCGGCCACTGGCGTATCACCTGGCAGCTATCTGCCACTGCCCTGCAACAGGGCCAGTGGGAACTCGGCACGGTAGGCAAGTCGGAACTCGGCGTCACCACAACACTCGTCGGCTAAGGAGATCTCATGGCTTTCACGGTGCCCAGAACTTGGACTGATGGCGAACTCGTCACCAAGGCCATCATGGACCCACATATCCGCGACAACTTCCTGTCGATGGGGCCACACCTCATCGTGCGCAAGACCGCCGATGAATCGGTGACATCATCGACAGTATTTCAAGCAGATGATGTCCTGATCCTGCCAGTGTCGGCGAACGAGGTGTGGAAGTTTGAGTTCTATCTGTTGGTGACCGCTGCAGCCACTGGTGACTTCAAGTGTCGATGGACATTTCCAGCAGGCGGTACGTTCTCGGCGCGTAGCGCGAATGTGGGGTTCGGTGATGCCACACAGAACACCCTATGGGCGACCACCACATCGCCCGCCACGGCCTATGCCGGCCTCGCCTCGTTCGCGGCGAACACCACTGCGACTCCCATAGTCATTGACGGGGTGTACGTAAATGCCGGTACTGGCGGGAGCGTAACGCTGGAGTGGGCACAGGATACCTCCAACGCAACAGCCACCGTTGTAAAGGCAAACTCGACCCTCTGGGCCGTGAAACTCGCATGACCCTCGCCTGGGCTCCAGGCGGCAACTTCGGTAGCCCCATCTACTCTCTACCGATACGAGTCGTGGATTACGTCCGCAGCACATTCATCAATGAGCGCCGCCGTAGATGGCGGGAGGCATGTGATCTCGCTCTCAGTCGATGGAATCTGCCTTTCGCATTCGAGACCCAACCGGAGTCCGAACAGGTATATCGGGCGACCGACGAGACTGTCTCCACCCTCAGTGTCAACCCGCTCATCATCCCTGGCGCCATCGTTCTCGTTCGCCTGCACGTTGAGCTTGCAAGCGATAGCGCTGGATGGATTCAACAGATGGGTGGGGGTATCTGCTTCTTCACCCCCTGGCGTGGATGGTGGCCTCCATTCCCCGCGTCGGAGATCGCCGGAGTCATCGCTCATGAGGTTGGGCACGCCCTTGGTTTCGGGCATGGGGGGAATGGCGTGATGTCGGGAAGCAACCGGCCGAACGATGAGGAGGTATCACTTGCCTCAACCTATTACCTCTGACTACGGCCTAGGCCGCATCCTCGACCCCGAGACCCCAAGAGCAGCAGCCCTGTATCCCGTCTTCACCGGCATCTCCCTCCGAACCAGACGGAATTGGCGCCGTGCCGACATCGCCCCCTTGAACCAAGGAGCCACGGGTACCTGTGTAGGGAATGCTTTTGCCCATAGACGGGCGGGTGGTCCGGTCCAGGTCACCGGGATAGACGAGGCTTGGGCGAGGCAGCTCTATCTCGAGGCGTCGGAGATCTTCTACGGCATCCCGGACACGACCTACCAGAAGGGGATCTCGGCCGTCTCGGCCTGCCAGGTGCTTCTCAACCGCAAGGCTATCGACCGCTTCGAATGGGTGGCCCACTGGAACGCTGGCATCGACGATCTGAGATACACACTGCTCGAACTCGGCCCGGTGTGTGTGGGATCGAACTGGTACGCCTCGATGGACTCCCCTACCAAGGTCGGGGACCAGTTCTACATGAACGTGGACTACACCAGCCGGGTCCGGGGTGGGCATGAGTTCGTCATCGACCGGATCGACCTAGACCCCCTGGACGGATCTGAGCCCTATTACACGATGCTGAACTCCTGGGGCACCAGCTGGGGGAAGGGCGGGACCGCCCGCTTCAGGCTCAACGACCTCGAGACCCTCATCTTCGAGGGTTGGGGCGATGCTGTTTTGGTTCACGAGCTCCCCCGCCTGGCCGCTTGACCCCCCATTGCTGACCTGTCAGGATTGAGACCATGACCACATATGACACCCCCTATGGACCTGTCTTCGATGGCGGATCGTGCAAGGACGACTACCCGAACATCAATATCTATCACCAGACCAAGACCCGGATCGTCAAGCTCCAGGGGCCGGCTCTTAGGGCGTTCAGGGCTGCCGAGGAACGGTGCGCCACCAGGCGCAAACCACACATCCTCATCACCGGCATCGGGTGGCGCTCCTGCGCTCTCCAGCGGGAGCTCTGGGAATCCGACTCGAGCCGCTTCGCTAACCCCGATGGTTCCAAGCATTGCCGGGGCCTGGCTGTCGATGTGGATATGGGTCAGGGGGCTTTGAGACTTAAGACGATCCACAAGGCCCTGCTCGCTGAGGGCTGGCACCAGTCCGTCCCCGGAGAACCCTGGCACTACTCATTCAAGGTGGTCGGATGAGCGATGGATCTATTGCTCTACCTCCTGGTAGCCGTAGCCCTGGTAGTCGGCATCATCGCCCTACTCAAGTGGGTGCAGGCTGAGGATGCCCGTGGGCGGATCCGCAATGAGTTCAAAGACATCGTTTCCGACCTTGACGATGATGACCGAATGCCTTGATTGCGGCGCCCCGGCTGAGTCCATCGGGGGACATGAAGCGGCGGGCGTCGACTTCGACGGCCGGGACGCCCTGTTCTGGCTGGACATGATCCAGTGTGCCGCCGGCCACCGCTACGAACTCGTTGACGACACACGCACCGTCTACCTACAGAAAGAGTTATGGGGTTGAACGAACAGAGTCCGGTCCATGAAAACAACGGCAACACGGTCACGCTTCGGGAGTACATCGAAGCAATCATGTCGGAGCGTGACCGGGCGCTGACGGCTGCGTTCACCGCCCAGCAATCTGCCCTCAGCCTTGCCACGCGGAACCTGGAACTACGTCTTGAAAAGCTGAACGAGCTACGGCAGGAGGTCACACAGGACCGCAGTAGCTACATGACCCGAGACAGGGCCGAGGCCGAGGCCGACGCTATCAATACCCGCGTTGCTGCCCTTGAGTCCTTCCGAGGTAAGGCCCTGGGATTCGGTGCGCTGGTCTCCCTGCTCTCTGCTGTTGGGGGGGCACTCGTTGTAAAGGCGATAGGCGGATGAATGACGACGACGACCCCGTGATGCCCCGGCTGGCTTCGGAAGAGGAACTCGCAGCCGCTCGCAAGATGTATGACCGCGCCCCGGCCTTCACGCCCTACATGGTCACGATCACCTGGACGGTCGGTGACTCCATTGAGGTCAACTGCGGAGACCTCGAGGGATGGGAGGTTCTCGCCCTACTCGACCAGGCCAGGGAGATCGTCCAAGAGGCCGAACACGCCGACGCTCAATCCGAGGGTGAAGATGCCGAGCCCTAGGGTTGCCACTCCCCCGCTCCGTCAATGGGGTCCGAACGGTCAGCCCATCAACGCCCCGTGGTCTGAGCTCTGCCATTGCTCCTGTCACCCACCTCAGAAACCCCCGCCCGCTGTCGAAGCCAGGCTCTGCCGAGAGTGCGCGGATGAACGGTTCATGGATTGGAAACCCCTAGTAGATGAGTTGATGCGAGATGACTGACACCCAACCCACTCCGATGACCTCCGACGAGATCTGCGGACACATCCGCGACCATTGGGTGCAGAACATCGGTGCCGACTGGGACGAAGCCAACGTGCGGGCCGAGCGGGGTTTCTGGCACATGCTCCAGACCCACGCCATTCGAGAATGGGGGTTCACCGACGAGGGGGAGACGCTCTACGAACCTGTCACCAACATCGTCTATGTCCTGATCCAAGGAGGGTCTTAGTGGACTTGTACCAACTGCTCCTGATCATTGCCGTCGTCGTCTTCGCCGTAGCAGCCTGGCTAGCCAAGAGCCTCGAGTGCCTTGGCCTGGCCCTGTTCGCCGGCGCATTCCTGAGTAAGACATTCTGAAGGAGGAAGTATGAGTTGGGGTTTTACGAAAGACGATGTCAAGCGTGTGCTCTGGACCGGAGTCCAGGCCTTCGTAGCGGTGCTGGCCCTTGGTCTGACGGACGTACTAGAAGCATTCAAGGGTGGTGGGCTCGAGGCAGCTAAGGCTGTCGGGCTCGCGTTGATTGGGGCTGCTATCGCCGCTGCGATCTCTGCCCTGAAGAACGGCCTGCTTGCTGATTCCTCCCCGATCAAATGAAGACCGAGACCTGGACCCTAGGCCCCGTCTACCCCGTGGCATCTTGCACCCGATGCGGTGCCGCCGCCGATGAGAAGGATGTAGCCACGGGCTTCTGCTGGCGATGTGGCTATCTGGGGGCGGTTGAGTTCAAGGAGACGGATGCTAGAACCTGAGCACCAGCATGTTTGGTGGCATTACTTCATCATCCAGGGTAAGCGGGTGTGGGATAACCCATACGAGCCAAGCCCTTGGGACTACACCGATCACGGCTACGCCTGTTTCTGCGGGGCATCTCCTTCCGAAGGGGTGCCCCGTTGATCTGTTCTGACCCTCGTTGTACCGGCTCGCATGATGACCGGAAGTGGGACACGCTCTGCCCCCGAACGGTTGAATCGAAGCTTGCGACGGCACGAGAGCGGTATGCGCGCTCGACCTGGGTTGAGCGCCACGCCAAGCAACTCAAGACCCGTCGCTACCAGGCCATAACTAGACACGAGAGGAGGGCACTTGGCTCGGTACTGTGAATGTGGCTGTGGCCGTGAAGTAGCGGCCCAGCATCATCGGTTTGTGCATGGACACAATCGCCGGGGCGTACCGCTATCCCCGGAAGCTAGGGCCAAGGTTACTGGCCGGCCAATCACATCGAATGAGCCCGGTGTTATCCATCAATGGCTCAACAAGCATCATCAGAAGATGGGGGTATGTGAGAACTGCGAGAGGTGGGGACGCACCGGCTGGGCTTATCTCGATCACCCCAATCCGCATACGCGCATTCGGGCTGACTACCTCGAACTCTGCCGGAGGTGCCACCGTAGGATGGATGATCCGGTATATGGGTGGAGCAAGCAGCTTCCGACAGCGGCCACCCGTGAGCAACGCCAGGCAGCGGGCCGTCTCGGTGCGGCGGTGCGGTGGGGGACGCTGTTCTACCTCGCCGCAATGTGCTGTGCGCGTTATCGCGAGAAAGACGAAACCGACCTCACCTGGAACCGTATCCGCCGTCAGGTAACCAGGGATCTAGACACCCGGATCCAGAACTTCCGGGAAGAGCTCTTGAACGAGATGTTGACGGCCTCCTGGGAGAAATACGTCGCAGCCATCGAGACTGGCAGCCTCGTAGAACTCGAGGATGAGGCAACTCGGTGGGTCGATGACCTACTCAGTCGGCAACTGCGGCCCGCGATCAAGGCGAAGAATGGCAGAGTGGCGAAAGCGTAGGCCCCTTCGCACGTTGGACCTAGACATCGAGAACAGACCGCTCAACTACGCTGGCGAGGACTTCACATTCTCCGAGATCACCGCTATAGCCTGGAAGTTCATCGGAGAGCCCGGACCTATTCAGGCCCTATGCTTGGGCGAGGACATAAGCGGGTCCGGGGTGAAACCGGAGCACCGCGAGGGCAACCGCTCCGGCCGGCACCCCCGGGGTCCCTCGCAATTATCCTCCAGGGCCATGCTGCTTGGCTTCGTCGCTGCCTACGTCCAGGCGGATATGGTCACCGGCCATAACATCATCCGCCACGACCTACGCCTCCTGAACGGTGCCTTACTCGAAGAGGGGCTATCCCCCCTGCCTCCCAGATTGGTATGCGATACGTACAACGATCTGAAGCGCAAGGGCGGGGTCTCGGGCTCTCAGGAATCCCTAGCGAAGATGCTGGGAGTGCGCTCGAGGAAGGTGAACCTGGGCCAGACCGACTGGCGGGAAGCCAACCGCCTGACTCCTGAGGGGATCGACAAGACCCGCCGGCGGTGCGTGGGTGACGTGAAGCAGCACATCGCCCTCAGGCGCGAGCTCCTGAAACGGGACTGGCTGAAACCGCCGAGGGTGTGGCGTCCCTGACACGTCAGAAATGGCTTGTAAGCCACGCTGCGGCCCGTATGGGGCTAGGTTGGTGGTTCCCCCCGGACTGGCTGGGCCAACCCCACAGCGACGCTCTCAACGACTTTCCGCCGTTTGACCTCTCGGGCCAGATCATCGACCAGCTTGAGGGCACGACTGGCGTTGGGGGCCATCACGTAGATGAACACGCTGACCTCAAATAGGTGGTTAGAGCCTGACCCGCTCAAGGGCATCACGGATTCGCTCCGCGTCGGTGTGAGTGTAACGGGCGAAATTGGATAGATCGGCGTGGCCCATCGCTTGCCGCCAGGTCTCGGGGGCGGTGGTCCCGGCGAGTTCGGTAGCGAAGGAATGTCTGAGCAGGTGGGGCCAGACCCGATCTGGTACGCCGGCCTGGATACGAGCCTCCCGTAGCCAGTTGCGGACCTGCTCCTCTCGCACCCCCACGATGGTGTCGCGGTCGTGGGCTCGAGCATCCTCGACCAACCAAGCTGCGGCTGAGGCTGCAAGTCGGTTCAGGGGCACCTCGTATTGGCGACCGCCCTTGGATTCCCTGACCCAGAGAAGTGCATCCGTCAGGTTCACATCCTCGGGTCGCACTTCGACCAGCGAGCCCACTCGCATACCTGTTGCGAAGGTGAGCAACAGCGTCCATCCACGCCTCGGCTCCCGCTTGAATGCTTCCCGGAGGATATCCCGGAAGACCTCGGGGGCGATATGGGGAGCCTTGGATTCTGTCGGTTTCTTGATGTGGAGCCTGGCGGTCGGGTCTCGCTGAGCCCGAGGGGCTGCCCAGCGCCAATAGGACTTGATCGCCTGAAGGAAGGCGTGTCGCCCCGTTCCCGTCTTGGGCATAGCTCCAAGGTAGGACACGAGGTCGTCCTCGGTAGCCTCCCAAGGGTCTACGAGCGTGTCGGCCGCGAAGCGGATCAGCCAATAGCGATATTGGCGGATTGTCTTCACTCGATGGTTGGTTGCCTCGAGGAAGTCGGACCATGCTCTCAACCTTTCCAGCATGATTTATGTGTCGGTCACAGGACTACAGCACGGAGTCGGCCAGCGGGGGGGTTCAGGTACCTAAGCGACGAGGGCCGGTCGGGTTACGTCGAAGGGGGAGTTGAGAAATCCCGGAATAGTCCCACCCTTCTTGAGGACGAGGGCGAAACGCCTCGCCTCCACGATAGTCGGGACTTTCTGGTTTGTCTCCCAGCGAACCAGTGACGATACAGACTTGCCCACGTAAACCGCCACCTGCTCACGGGACAGCCCAGAAGCCTCCCGCATCTTGCGAAGCTGTGCGCCAATGTCCTTGGCGTTGGCGATTACCGCCACCTCCCGATCTATATCTGACCGAGCCATCTCTGCTACCTCCTCTCTCACCGCCGCATTCTGACTGTCGACGTTAGGGTGTCAAATCTTGATACGCCGAACGTACTAGTCCTAGTCCCCCATTCTCCCCACACCGAGCACGGCGGCCCGTAAAAGATTTGAAATGACAAATCGGGTAGTCAGTCTTGACATGTCCGAACGGGCGGGTCAGTATGGCCTCCATGTCCAGCGACTGGAGGACTTGATGAAGAAGCTGATCGTGGGGATCGTGACCATCACATCCCTGCTCGTTCTTGCCCCATCCGCCCAGGCCGTGCCTC
>Ga0070704_100001041_pt1 | contig 14316 bp, 10 predicted proteins | sample KBSK5252metaG_FD_65467 | JGI IMG/M metagenome (GOLD analysis project Ga0070704, IMG submission 65467) | Corn, switchgrass and miscanthus rhizosphere microbial communities from Kellogg Biological Station, Michigan, USA - KBS K5-25-2 metaG | ecosystem: Host-associated > Plants > Roots >...
CTGCGCTGATACGTCACCGGGATCTGCGTCGCTCGGGGCGCGGCATCCTCGGACTGGTCGACGACGAGCCACGGGACGTCGGCGCGGAGCACGAATTCGGCGGCGCGCGATCCGGCGAGATGTCGGACGGTGAACGTTGCGACGCTGTCGGTGCCCGAAAGACCATTGCGCCAAAACGCCGCGGTGGCACCGCTGGTGGCCTGCACGCCGTAGACGGAGCCCTGGTGGCCGCCCTCGAGCCACTGATATGCCGCTTCGAGCGAGGGCATCCCGGCTCCCTGGTCGATCGCGCGTGCGCCGTTGAACGGCCGCGCCGAGACCCGGAGCGCTTGATTGATGTCCGCGGCGCTCGCGCGACGCCCCTCCTGCGCCATCGCCGACACTAGACAGGCGGCGAGGCCCGCGGCGTGCGGCGATGCCATGCTCGTGCCGCCCTTGATCTCGTTCCCCGTGTCCCAGCGCGGGACGCTCGAGAACGCGACGCCGGGCGTGACGATATCGGGTTTCGCCAACTCACCGCCGCGCGAGCTGAACCAGGCGAGCACGTCGCGCGCGGGTGGAACCCCTTGCTGCGGGGCCCGCTGGAATGGCCCGGGGTAGGCTGCGCCGACCGACAGCGCCAGGTCCGCCGAGCCCGGGAACCCGAGCGTGGACCAACCGGGCCCGTCGTTGCCGGCGCTGATGGCGAACACCGCGTCGGGATGGGTCAAGAGAAATGCGTCGATGATCGAGTCGATGACGGCGCGGCCTTCATGCTCGTTGCCCACGCCGAAGCTCATGTTCAACACGAGCGGCAGATTACGCGCAGCCGCAAATCGCGCGGCATAGTCGATCGCGCGCATCATGCTCGCGTGGACGGTGACGCCGCCGCGGGCATTGTTCGCGATCTTCAGGCCGATGAGCTGCGCGCCCGGTGCGACGCCGGTGAATCCCGCGACGTCGAACAGGTTGTATCCCGCCGCGATCCCCGCGACGTGCGTGCCGTGCCCCGAGGTATCGAAGAAGAGATCCAGGACGGGCGAGCTGTCCGCGCGCACCTCGCTGAAATTCGCGACGATGTTGAGCGGCTTCTTGCCGAGGGCGATCATCTCGCGTCCCTGGCGGTAGTCGTGCAACGGCATCTCGTCTTCGAATGAGCCGTCGAGATTCGTATCGAGGAACGCGACCCAGCCGTCGGAGGCTTTCACCACCACCACTGGGAATTCATCGGTGTTGCGGCCGTTGCCGTTGATGTCCGCGGCGGGCGGGCGGCCGAGGGGCAGCTCGCGGAACACGCCGCGGTACCATGTGGTCGCGGTCGTCAGCCGTCCAATGCGGGCGGCTCCTTTCATCTCCTTATCGGTGGGCGCGGGAAACGCGGTCAGCGCCACGCGGCCTTCCGCCGAGAAATCGCGCAGGTCCACGATCTTCGGCGCGCCGGTGCTCGTCGCGATCAGTCCGGGTACGCCGGGATCGATTCCGGAGTCCAGAATCGCGATCAGCACGCCGCGGCCGTCATACGTCGGATGCAGGTTCCGGAACAGGTCCACGCCGGTGCTCTTGAGCGGCATGAGTCCCAGCATGTAGGCGATCGCAGGATCGACCGCCGGTGCGCGGCTACCGTCTGCCGGGGCGGGGCCCGGTGCGGGGGCGGCCTGCGGCGGTGCGGCCTTGCGTGCGGGCGCGGTTTTGGGGGCGACCGCTTTGCTCGAAGCGCAGGCGGTTCCGAGAACCAGACAGGCGACGACGAAAGGCTTCACGAGACGCTCGGCAGTGCAAAGGCCCCGAGGTGCGGGCCGGTGAATTCGTTGGACACCTCGAGGAGAAACGCGATGGTATCGCGGGTCTCTTCGGGTGTGAGAATCGCATCGACGAATCCGCGCGCGCCAGCGAATTTCGCGTCCAGCTGATGCTCATAATCGGCGCGCATCGCAGCGACGGCTGGGGCATTGTCCGGCTTGGCGGCGTCGGCGCCGTATACCGCTTGCACCGCGGACTCCCCTTCCATCACGCCCATGCGCCCGGTCGGCCACGAGATGATGAAGTCGGGATCGAAGCCCTGGCCCGCCATCGCATAGTAACCAGCCCCGGAAGCATGGTTCATGGTCAGGACCAGCTTGGGCACGGTGGCCGTCGCCATCGCCTCGACGAACCGCGCACCCGCACGAATGATCCCGGTATGCTCGGCTTCGGTGCCGACCATGAATCCGGACACGTCCTGGATGAACAGCAGCGGCACGCGCTCGCGATCGGCGTTCTCGATGAAGTAGGCGACTTTTTCGGCGCTCTCGGTGTAGATGATGCCGCCGATCCGCGGCGCTTCGTTCTGCTTCTTTCCTTTGATGACGCCGCGCGAGTTGGCGATCACCGCCACCTGCCGTCCTTCGATGGCGCCGTGCCCGCAGATCATCTCCGGAGCGACGTCGGGCTGGAATTCGTCGAGCCGCCCCGCGTCGAGCAGGCACTCGAACACCGCGCGCACGTCGTAGCTCATGCGATGATCGACGGGAATGAGGTCGTATAGCTCCTTGAGATTGCGCTTCGGCGCGGGATACGTCCGCCGCGCGACCGGAGCGTGCGGCAGCCGGCCGACGTACTCACGGATCCGGTTGAGGCACTCCTTGTCGTCCTTGGCCCGGTAGTGCGCGACGGCGCTGACGGTCGTGTGCGTCGCGGCTCCGCCGAGGGTTTCCGCGTCGACCACCTGCCCCGTCGCGCCTTTCACCAGGTTCGGACCGCCCAATCCCATGAACGACGTGCCCTCCACCATGAAGATCACATCCGACAGCGCCGGCAGATACGCGCCGCCCGCGATGCAGGGTCCCATGACCGCGGCGATCTGTGGCACCTTGAGGTAGCGCCGCATGATCGAGTTGTAGTAGAAGATCCGGGCCGCACCATACTGACCCGGGAAGACGCCGCCTTGATACGGCAGGTTCACGCCGGCGGAGTCGACCAGATAGATGATCGGGATGCGCTGGCGCATCGCGATCTCTTGAGCGCGCAGAATCTTCTTGATGGTCTCAGGCCACCACGATCCCGCCTTGACCGTCGCGTCGTTGGCGACGACCACGACGGGCCGTCCCCCCACTCGACCGAGACCCGTCACCACGCCGGCCGCGGGCGCCTGGCCGTCGTACTCGTCATAGGCGACCAACAGGCCGACCTCGAGCCAGGGTCCGTCCCGGTCGAGCAGGGCGGCCACACGCTCGCGCGCCGTCAACTTGCCCTGATCGTGCTGGCGTTTGATGCGCTCCGCGCCGCCTCCCAGCTCGAGGCGGGCGCGGAGCTTCTGGTACTCGTCGCTGAGCGTCTTGAGGCGGCTCACGCGGTGACGTGCTCCGCCGCCCACTCCTGGATGTATTTGATGAGGTCAGCGGTTGGCGTACCGGGGCCGAACAGCTTCCCGGCGCCCTGCGACTCCAGCGCGCTCATGTCCTCGGGGGGAATAATGCCACCGCCGGTCAGCAGGACATCCTGCCGGCCGGCGGCGTCGAGCAGTTTGCGGACGCGCGGAAACAGGGTCATGTGCGCGCCCGAGAGAATCGATAAGCCCACGACGTCCACGTCCTCTTGAATCGCCGCCTGCGCGATCATCTCGGGAGTTTGGTGCAGGCCGGTGTAGATCACTTCCATCCCGGAATCACGCAGGGCCGCCGCTACGACTTTGGCGCCGCGATCATGGCCGTCGAGCCCCGGCTTCGCGACGAGGATACGGATCGGCCGGCGCAGCTTCGCCATCAAGCGCGGAAGCGCAGCAGCGCCGCGAGGCCGTCCACGACACGCCGAGCTTTGTCGTCGTAGAGGACATCCACCTGCGCCCGCTGACTCAGCGCTTCTTCAACCGCCTCATCGATTCGGGGATCGTCATCCTGGCCGTCGGCGAGCAGCGTGCGGACCTGCCCGCGACCGAGGGCTTTGAGGGTCGCGTCGACACCGTTGACGGCCCAACCGCGCGGCGTGCCGTCCTTCACCGCTTCGGCGTGGGCGCGCTCCCATGCGCGCTCGCGCTCTTCGCGCAAGACGAGCGTCGCGTCACGCACTTCCGCCGCGGTGGCCTGTTTCGGGTTGAGCTTTACCACACCGAACACGAGATCGTGGACATAGGTGTGAAGGTGAGGAATCACGGCGCCGGCGTCCACACCCACGCTGCCGAGGACGATGCCGGCGAGCGGCTTCGTGCGATTGATCTGGAAGATGCGGTCGGCGATCTGCGCGTACAGCCGCTGCTTCTCGGTTCGAATCCGCTGGTGGTAGTTGTGTTCTCCGGCTTGGGCACCGTGGAACTTGCCGGCGCGGGATGCCTCGATGCCCGCGAGACCGGGCAGCTCGACGCAGTCATAGGCCGTCACCTCGAAAAACCGGGCGGCGGTGCGGTCGTACACGACGGCCAGGATCGTACCGAACTCCTCCTCGAGCCCGAGCAGCTCGCGGACGAGCGGCTGGTGGTCGACCGCCAGGCGGGAGCGATGCACGTGCGGCAGCGGCAGCGTCTCGAACAGTCGCAGCTCGTGCGATGCGAACACCGCGATCGCGCGGGATCGCGGCAGATGGTTCGGCTCCTCGAGATAGTCGAGCACCTGGCGCAAGCCGGCCGCGATCGCCTCGCGGTCCTCGTGCGACAGCGCCTGCCGCGAGAGCGCTGATTCCCGCTCGCGCACACGATTCTTCATCTTGATGAGGTATTTGCCGCGGGTGCGGTCGCGCGGCTCGAGTTTGAGGTAACACGTCACCACCCAGTGGCGGCCGGGCGCCATCGACGCCAGCCGCGAGATGGCGGCCCGCGCGTCCTGTTCGGTCATAGCGGCTGGTATGGCGCTCATGTCCTAGAAGAAGACCGGTTCGCGGTACGCTCCCCACACGCGCTCGAGCGCGTGCCGGATCTCGTACAGCGTGGCGTACGCCCGCGCGCAGTCGAGCATCGGGCCGATCACGTTCTTGTCCGACTCCGCCGCCTGCCGCAGCGCTTCGAGCCGTTGTTCGACCACAGCGTTGTCGCGCTCGGCGCGCATCTGCCCGAGCCGCCGGCGCTGCTCGTCCTCGGCGTCGTTGGAGACCTTGAGGATCTCCACCGGGTGATCGTCGTCGGACAGGAATTCGTTCACGCCCACGATGAGTTGTTCGCCGAGCTCCACCTGACGCTGGAACGCGGCGGCCGACTGGGCAATTTGCCGCTGGAACCAGCCGGTCTCGATCCCGCGGACGACGCCGCCGATCGAAGTGATTTCCGCAAACAACGCCTCGGCCTCGCGCTCGAGCTGATCGGTGAGCGCCTCGATGTAGTACGAGCCGCCGAGCGGGTCGATCACCTTCGCGACGCCGGTTTCGTGTGCCAGGATCTGCTGCGTTCGGAGCGCGACCTGCACCGACTGCTCCGTGGGGAGCGCCAGCGTCTCGTCGAGCGAGTTCGTGTGCAACGACTGCGTGCCGCCGAGGACGGCCGCGAGTGCCTGATAGGCGACGCGGACGATGTTGTTGAGCGGCTGCTGCGCGGTCAGGGTCACGCCGGCCGTCTGGCTGTGGAACCGCATCATCCACGAGCGCGCCTGCTTCGCCTTGTAACGCTCGCGCATGTGCCGCGCCCAGATGCGGCGGGCGGCGCGCAGCTTGGCGATCTCCTCGAAGAAGTCGTTGTGAATGTCCCAGAAGAAGGAAAGCCGCGCGGCGAACGAGTCGATGTCGAGCCCGCGGGCAATGCCCCGCTCGACGTAGGTGAAGCCGTTGGCGAGCGTGAACGCGAGCTCTTGCGCCGCCGTCGCGCCCGCTTCGCGGATGTGATAGCCGGAGATCGAAATCGTATTCCACAGCGGGGTGTGTTTGGCGCCCCACTCGAACATGTCCACGATGACTTTGAGGGCGGGCTCGACCGGATAGACCCAGGCGTGCTGGGCCATGTACTCCTTGAGAATGTCGTTCTGCACCGTCCCGCGCAGCTTGGCGATCGGGACGCCCTGCTTTTCGGCCGCGGCGACGTAAAAGCAGAACAGAATCGCCGCCGGGCCGTTGATCGTCATCGACGTCGAGACCTGATCGAGCGGGATGCCGTCGAACAGCGTCTCCATGTCGGCGAGCGACGAGATGGCGACCCCGCACTTCCCCACTTCGCCTTCCGAGCGCGGATGATCGGAGTCGTAACCCATCAGGGTCGGAAAGTCGAACGCGACGGAGAGGCCGGTCTGGCCGTGCTCGAGCAGGAATTTGTAGCGCTGGTTGGTGTCGGCCGCGCTGCCGAATCCCGCGAACTGGCGCATCGTCCACAGCTTGCCGCGGTACATCGTGGGGTGAATCCCGCGCGTGAACGGATATTCACCGGGGCGTCCCAGCTGCTTCTCGGCGTCAAAGCCATTGAGGTCGGCGGGCGTGTAGAGCGGTTTCTTTTGGATTGTCATTTGCCGTCCCTTACTTTCTCCAGCACCTCGGCGGCGACTTCATACGGTGTCCGGGTCCCGGCGGCGACGTCATCGATGCGCTCGGCCAGCAGATCTTCAGCCTGTGTCTCATCCCATACCCACTGGCGGATTGCGCGGTTCACGACGGCCCTGGTGCGCGCGGCGAGACGGCGCTTGCGGCGCTCGCCGAGCTTGCCGGTGGAGGAAAGGAACTCGTGATGACGTTCTAGCGCAGTGACGAGTTCGGCGATGCCCTCGCCCTTCGAGGCGACCGTGGTGATCACCGGAGCCTCCCACTCAGCAACCGTTTCCGCCCGTTCCCGCCCTTTACCGCCCGTTCCCGCCCGTGGGTGATGGTGCGGTTTGACATTCACGAACGCATTCCCGCGCCGGATCCCCAGCATCACCTCGACCTCTTGCTTGAGCTTATCCGCGCCGGGCCGGTCGCTCTTGTTGATGACATACAGCTCCGCGATCTCCATCACGCCGGCCTTGAGCGTCTGGATCCCGTCGCCGGATTCGGGCACGAGCACCAGGACGGTCGTCTCGGCGGTCGCGGCGACGTCGAGCTCGGTCTGCCCCACGCCCACGGTCTCGATGAGGATGCGATCAAACCCGAAGGCCTCGAGCACATCGGCGACCTCTTCGGTGGTGGTCGCGAGGCCGCCCTGCGCGCCGCGCGTGGCCATCGAGCGAATGAACACGCCGGGGTCGAGGCTGACCGACTCCATGCGAATGCGGTCGCCGAGCAGCGCGCCGCCGGTAAAGGGGCTGGTGGGATCGACGGCGATGACGGCAACCTTGAGCCCGCGCTCGCGATAGGCGCGGACCAGCTGCTCGGTCAACGTGCTCTTGCCGGCTCCCGGGGGCCCGGTGATGCCGATGCGCTGGGTGCTGCTCTTGCCGATCCGCTTGTGGATTTCCGACAACACGCGCTCGAAGCCTTCGCGCTGGTTCTCGACGAGGCTGATGGCGCGGGCGAGCGCCGCGGTATCGCCGCGCGCCAATCCTTCGAGCACCGCATCGAGTCGCATACGCTCTAAGGATAACGCCGGACGGGGCGTGGCGGTCATAGCAGAGTGCCGCGGAGGATCACACTTGCCACGCTGAAGTAAATGACCAACCCGGTCACGTCCACGAGCGTCGCGACGAATGGCGCGGAGGCGCTCGCCGGATCGAAGCCGAGTCGCCGGAGGATGAAGGGCAGCAGCGAACCCGCCATGGTTCCGAAGGTCACGACGCCGATCAGGCTGGCGAAGACCGTCATCGCAACCAGCAGATAGTGTACGCCATAGATCCCGGTGATCGCGTGCCAGAGGGTGATGCGCAAGAAGCCGATTGTCCCGAGCACCATACCGAGCACTACCCCGGTCGCCACCTCGCGCCGGATGACGCGCCACCAATCGCGGAGCGTCACTTCGCCGAGGGCCATGGCGCGGATCACGAGCGTCGAAGCCTGCGAGCCCGAGTTGCCGCCGCTCGAGATGATGAGGGGAACGAACAGCGCGAGGATGACAGCTTTGGCGATCTCTTCCTCAAAGAATGCCATGGCTGTCGCCGTTAGCATTTCGCCGAGGAACAGGGCGGCCAGCCACCCCGCGCGCTTTCGGACCATGCGGCCGAACGCGACCGTCAGGTACGGCGCGTCGAGCGCCTCCATACCGCCGAATTTCAGCAGGTCTTCCGTGGTTTCTGCCTCGACCACGTCGATCACGTCGTCAAAGGTGATGCGTCCCAGAAGCTTTCCGGTTTCGTCGACAACGGGAACGGCGGCCACGTTGTAGCGCGCCATGAGCCGCGCGACTTCCTCCTGATCCTGCTGCGGCTCAACCTGGACGGCCGGCTGCTCCATCACTTCGCGCACCAGCTTTGTCGGCGCCGAGACGATGAGACGGGCGATGGGGATGATCCCCTGCAAATTCCCCTGCCCATCCACGGCGTACACTTGATAGAGCTGGCTCTCGTCTTCGTCGCTCTGGCGCCGGATCGCCTCGAGCGCTTCGGCGACGGTGACGTCCTCGCGGACGCTGACCACGTTCGTGGTCATCAAGCCGCCGGCGGAATCCTCCGGGTACTTGAGCAGCTTCTCGACGTCGGCGCGATCGCTGATTTCTTCCAGTACCGCCTCGCGATCGCTGGCGGACAGCTCGGCGACGAGGTCGGCCGCGTCGTCGGAGGGCAGCTCCTCGACCAGCTCGGCGGCGTACTCCGGGCCGACCGCCACGAGGATCTTCTCGGGGTGTTCCGCCGCCTCCATTTCGGCGAGCGCGAACGAGGCCAGCTCGGTCGGGAGCTCGGAGATGACGCGGACACGGTGAGATTCGTCTAGGGCCGCGAGGATATCGGCGACATCGGAGGGGTGGCAGTTCTTGACGCGCGCGAGGAACGGACGCAGGTCGTCCTGCTCGGCGAGCTCCTTGAGCTCGTCGAGTCTGAGCTCTGGTGCTTCGGGCATGGTCATGTCGAGCTCCCACCCAGCGCGATCGTCCGGACGGCACCGCGACGCACCGCGACGCGTTCGACGCGCGTGGCGCTCGCGGCGAGGATGTCGAACTCCAGTCCCTTGAGCGTAAATCGTTCGCCGGCTCGAGGGATGCGGCCCAGCGCCTGAATCAGCATGCCGGCGACCGACTGCGTGCCGCCCCCCAACTGCACGCCGAGCTTCTCGGCGAGTTCCGCTGCGGGGGCATTGCCTTCGACCTCCACGACGTGAGTGATCTCGGGCGCTGTGGAGGTCGGCTCGAACAGCTCGCTCACTAGATCGTTGAGCAGATCCTCGAACGTCACGAGCCCCGCGGTGCCGCCGAACTCGTCCAGGACAACCGCGAGGTGCTGGCCGCCGCGCTGCATTTCGAGCATGAGGTCGGCGGCGCGTATGGTGCCCGGCACGGTGAGTGGCGGGCGCACCAGAATCGGGCCTTCGGGTAGGCGCCCCAGCAGATCGAGCGTATGCGCGACGCCGACCACCTCGTCGAGCGACCCGCGGTAGACCGGATAGCGACTGTACCCCGACTGATGCACCACGTGGGCCGCTTCGGCGGCGAGGATCCCTTCCGGGAACGCGACGATGGCCGTCCGCGGCGTCATCAGTTCGCGGACCGGCCGATCCGAGAACGCCAGGACGCCGGAGACGACCGCCATTTCATCGGTCGCCGCCAACGCTTCCGTGCTCCCCGTCGAGAGCAGCGCCTCGAGCGTCGTGCGGGTGGAGCGCTCGCGGCGCGGAATGAATGGGGACAGCATGACACCCATGCGATCCATCCACGGCACGGCCCGCGCGACCAGGGCCTCCGCCCAGCGGCGGCCGACGACGCGCGGCACGAGATAGGCGGCACTGATGAACATCGGCACGGCCACCATGATCGTGAAGATTCCGAGGAACGTGGGCGTCGTCGCAGCGAGCAACGCAGGGGTAGCGGCCGCCGCGAGCAATACGCCGAGTGTTGTCAGCATGTTGGCAGCCGCAATCGTGCGCCCGGGGTTCTGGAGTACTCCTGCCGCCTGAGCCGAGCCCCGCAATTTGTACGCCACCCAACGCGTCAGCTCGTGCTGGCTCACGGTCGCCGCAGCAACGCCGATGGCCGCCGCGAGACCGGCGAGGATCAACCCGACGAGCAGCACGATGAGCGCGACGTTCATCGCTTCTCGAACGAGACCTGGGTGACGCGGCGCTGCTCCACCCGCTCGACCACTACCCGATAGCCGTCGAGCGTCAACTCGTCACCGGGACGCGGCACGCGTCCGAGCACGGAGTAGACGAGCCCGCCGACCGTCGACACCTCGGTATGAGAGATGGTCGTGCCCAGCGCGGCGGACAGCTCGTCGAGGCTCGTGCGCCCGTCCACCCAGAGACGTCCCCCGTCGTGCCGAATCGCGGGCGAGGTCTCGGTGTCGTGCTCGTCGCGGATCTCGCCGACGATTTCCTCGAGAATGTCTTCCCGCGTAATGAGCCCCGACGTCCCGCCAAACTCGTCGACGACGATCGCGATGTGCGCCGGCGTTCCCTGAAAGTCGCGGAGCTGGTTGTCGAGCGTCTTCGTTTCGGGCACGAACGCCGCCGGCCGCACCAGCGACTGCCAGCGCGTCATCGGCTCGGCGAGTCCCAGCGCGATCGGGACGAGGTCTTTGCCGAACACGACGCCCGCGACGTTGTCGGGCGTTCCATCGTGGACGGGCAGACGCGAGTGCTGGCTCTGCCGAATCGTGTCGAGCACTTCTTCGGTGGATGCGGAGATATCGACGCCCGTCATATCGAGCCGCGGCGTCATCACTTCGTCGACGGTCGTGTCGGCCAGCGTAAACACCCCGAGCAACATGTCGCGCTGGGCGACACCGAGGTCCGGCTGCATCGGTCGCGGGGTGTGCACGACGGCGTGCAACCCCCGGTCCACCCAGGCCAGCAGCCACAGGAGGGGGCCAAACGGTGGCAGGGTTCGGCGTGCGAGCGGGAGCGCCGCTTCCGACAGCTCCGGAGCGATCCTCGCGACGCTGCGGGGCAGCGCATCACCAATGATGAAAAGGAGCACCGTCCCGATGATCAGGGTCGCCAGCGCCTCCACCCACGGCCGCGTCCACCACGCCACCGCATTCGCGGCCGCGACGGCGCCCAGGACAAGCAGTGCCAGTCGGGCGACGTGCAGCGCTCGATGGAGCGGCACGCGCCGCTCGGCCGCGATTGGGGGCGCATCGCCCAGGGTATGGAGTGCCTCTCCGACGGCCGCTTCTTCGGCGAGCGCCAGCAACGCGGCCCACACGCCCGCGCCGATGGCGACGACGAGCCCGATGAGGCGCAACGCCGCTTCGGTGAGCATCAGCCCAGGAGCCTTTTGACGTAGCGTTCCTGGACCTGCCACATGCGGGACCGCGTCCGCCCCGGACCTTCCGGGTGGTCGTATCCCAGCACATGCAGTGTTCCGTGCACGGCGAGACGGGTCAGCTCTTGGCGGTCGAAACCCGCGGCATCGGGCGAGATGTAGACGTCACCGAGCAAACTCCCGTCAGGTTGCGGCAACGCGTAGGCGATCACGTCGGTCAGACCGCGGCGGCCCGTGGCGCGGCGGTTGGCGCGTCGCATGGCGGCCGGGGACAGCAACGTGATGTCCACGTGCGACCCCCGCGGCGCCCGTTCCCACGCCAGGACACGCTTCGCGATGCGCATGAGCTGGTCAGCGCGAGGTACGCGCTGCCTCGGGCTGCCACGCTGCGCTGATGCCGCCACTGGACTCCGGATAATCGATGCGGTTGTGATACATCCCGCTCAGTACCACGAGGAATGCCGACTTCACCTGCTCGATCTGCTGCAGCGTGAGCGGCGCTTCGTCCAACTGGCCGGCATTGACCTTGGTGCGCACGATGTGATCGATCGCTTCCTCGATCTTCTGCGGCGTCAGGTCCTCGAGCACGCGCAGCGCCGCTTCCACCGAGTCGGCGATCATCGAGATCGCGGTTTCCATCGAGCGGGGCTTGGGACCGGGATAGGTGAAGTCTTCGATATTCCGCGCCTGGTTGCCGTCGCTCTTTTTTGCCTTGTCGAGGAAGTAGGTGATCTCCGTAGTCCCGTGGTGTTCGGGAATGAACGCCGCGACCGAGTCGGGCAGATCGGCGTCCGCCGCGAGCGCCAACCCATCGGTGACGTGCGCCTTGATGATCTGCGCCGACTGCAGCGGCTTCAGCCGATCGTGCGGGTTGTTGCCCGGGATCTGGTTTTCGACGAAGTACATCGGGTTCTTCACCTTCCCGATGTCGTGGTAGTAGCAGCCCACGCGGCCGAGGAGCCCGTTGGCGCCGATGCGGTTGCACGCCGCTTCCACCAGGTTCGCCATCGCGACGCTGTGGGCGTAGGTCCCGGGTGCCTCGACCGACAGGCGCCTGAGCAGCGGTCGGCTCGGGTCCGACAACTCGAGCAGCGTGAGGTCGGTCGTGATGTGGGTGACCGCTTCCGCGACGGGCAGCAGGAAGAAGGTAAGCCCGGCGGAGACGAGGCCGTTGATGGCGCCCCACAACCCGCGCACTCCGATCTCGTCGATGGGCCAGCCGCTCGCGAGCCCGAGGGCGAGCGCGCCGGTCAGGTAACCGCCCGCAATGATGAGGACGGGCGCGTAGAAATTGCTGCGGCTGCGGAGCGTTCGCACCGAGAGCGCCGCGGTGACGCCGCCGACCACGCACAGGAACGTCGCCGGCACGTCGTGAAACACCGGCTGCAATCCCACGACGACCGCCAGGATCATCGCCGCGATCATCGAGACCCGACCGTTGAACAGCACAGTCATCATCATCGCGACGAACGGCATGAAGATGACCTCGGGGTGGCTCGGATAGAATCGCGCCACCATGCCCGCCTGGACGAGCAGGATCGCGAACAGCGCGCCGATCAGCGCGACCTGGCGCTGGTCACGGTAGGTCTCGCGCCGATAGAACACGAGGAGCACCCAGAAGATCGCGATGATCAGCATGTCGCGCAGCAGGGGGCCGATGACGCCGCGGATCGAATACGTCGTCGCGGCTCCGCGGCGCAGCAGCTCCTGATGGAGCGTGACGAGACGCTCGTGCGCCTCGTTGGTCACGATTTCGTGTGCGCCCACGATGCGGTCGCCGGCCCGGACGATGTACTTGCTCGGATCGACGCTGCCGCGCAGCTCGTTGCGGCGGCGCTCCGTTTCCAGCGGCTTGGGAATCAGCGTCGGCCGGAAGAATTGGCGCACCAGCTTGAGATACAGCACGTCGCCGACGCTGGAGCCGGCGTCGGGATGCAGCTGTTTGGCGCGATTCAGATATTGCGCGAACGTCAGCACCTGATCGCGCAGCACCGACGACTCCGTCGTACCGCGGCGGACGATCAGCTCGCGCGATTGCTCGCCCTGGAGGACGCCGGGTCCGGTGACGCCCTGCGCGAGCGTGCGATCGAATAGTCGATCGAGCGCCTGCAGCATCGCGCGGCGTTTTCCGCTCTTGCTGAGGTAGGCCGCCTCCTGCTGGGACAGCGGCACCTTGTATTCGTCGGCCGCGCGGACGATCGCCTGCGGGCCCTGGTCGGTGGCGGCGTCGACGGCGCTGAAGAAGGCCGCCATCGCCGTCGCCGAGCTGTCGTAGGCGCGCTGGCGGAACTCGTAGATCGGCTTGGCCGATGCGGCGAGCTCCTCCGCCTCGCGCTGCAGCTCGTCCTCCGACTTGTTCACCACGAAGTTGAACGGCGCGACGACTTCCTTGTCGGATTGGGCGCCGGGCTCGAGCAGCGGCGCGACGTCGGCGCTGCCCGACGGGAACGCCACATGCGCGACGAGCGCGAGCGCCGGCACCCACACCCAGCGCACCAGGTGATAGCGCACCTTCTCCTGCGTGGGGAGTTTCATCTCAACCCTGCGCGTCCTCGGCGTAGGCGCGGATGATGTCGCGCACCAGGCGGTGGCGCACGACGTCCGCATCGCCAAGGTAGACGAACCCGATGCCCTCGATGCCCGGAAGGATCCGCTCGACCTGCAAGAGCCCTGAGTCCTCGCGATTCGCCAGATCGATCTGCGTCTTGTCCCCCGTGATCACGGCGCGCGAATTCACGCCCAGGCGCGTGAGAAACATCTTCATCTGCATGCCGGTCGCGTTCTGCGCCTCGTCGAGAATCACGAACGCATCGCTCAGCGTCCGGCCGCGCATGTACGCGAGCGGCGCGATTTCGATCGTGCGGGTCTCGAGCGCTTTCTGCACCCGCTCGTGCGGCATCATGTCCTCGAGCGCGTCGTAGAGCGGCCGCAGATAGGGATCGACCTTTTCCTGGAGATCGCCCGGCAAGAAGCCAAGGTTCTCGCCGGCTTCGACCGCCGGCCGCGCCAGAATGATGCGCCGGACGCGCTTGCGCGCGAGGGCGTCCACGGCCGCGGCCACGGCGAGATAGGTCTTGCCCGTACCGGCTGGACCGATGCCGATGACGATGTCGTGCTCAGCGATCGATCGGAGA
>Ga0070704_100001049_pt1 | contig 14272 bp, 32 predicted proteins | sample KBSK5252metaG_FD_65467 | JGI IMG/M metagenome (GOLD analysis project Ga0070704, IMG submission 65467) | Corn, switchgrass and miscanthus rhizosphere microbial communities from Kellogg Biological Station, Michigan, USA - KBS K5-25-2 metaG | ecosystem: Host-associated > Plants > Roots >...
AGCCATATCGCGCTCAATCACACTGAGATCGATGTCCGCAATACTCTTTGGTTGCTGTCGTGCCTCTCCTGGTTTCGGCGTTCGCATTGAGTCGAACGTGCGGAAAGTCTTGAATGTGACGCGCTTTGTGTTGTTGAGATATTGCGGAGAGTAAATCAAAGCTTCACGAGTCTTGAGTGTGGGCAACACAGAGACGATCTCCGCAGCCTCTTCCTTTGTGGCGACTACTTCCAGCCATTCACGAACAGTCTTGATGTCCTTAGGTGAAGTGGTTTGCATTGCGACGAGAGTTCCGCTAGCGTAAAGCACTGTCTTATTAATCATTGCGGAACGCTGCGTTGCTACCGTGACACCAAATCCCCGGTGCCGCCCTTTATTCTGAATTAGCTGGATCGCCTCAAGGCAATGCGGATCGTAGAACTTCTCTCCAGCGATCATGTCTGCTTCATCTAGGAATACATGAACGACGTCACGGTTTCGGCGGTAGAGAGTGCTCGCCAGATCTGTGACGAAGCGGACCATTTCAGCTTTGCCAAAGTCGCTGACATCAAGCACTGTCGAGACGCGCTCTTTTACAAGGAACTCCGCGATGAACTTGCCAGCCGTGGATTCAAGGGGTACGTCTCCGTGATCACCGCCCATAACCAGCACTGGATAACCCGGCCCAACGCCTGCCGCACGTACGCCCCAAGCGTCACCCTTTGGATCAACGAAGATAACGAACTGACCAGCGTCAAGTAGCGCCTCGAACAGCACGCGCATACCGCCACTCTTTCCGGCACCCGTACGGGCGAGAAACGCGATCCGCTCCGTTACAAAATCAAGCGGGAGATCTAAGTTATCCGCAATAGTTAATCGTTTCGACATGATGTTTAGTCAAAAGTGGGAGCAGCGCAAAAGGCCGAGGGCCTCAATCTGACCTCCGCACCGCTCCCGCCAAGCATCGCCGCCTCCCACAGCGGGACACTTGGAGCCGCTAAGCAATGATCGTAATAGTTTCCATGTGTTCACGCAGATAGGTGGCGATCGATTGAATGGCGCGCAACTTCCACCCACCACCATCCGCCTCGAACAACGCACACGAGGGCATAACACCTTCGCGCCCCTGTCGGAGCCTTAGCACAAACTGAGATGATGGCTGGGTGACTTCTCGAAACGTCCGATAAGGCATCAAGTCAACGGGGTTCGGGACCGGCACATCTTCAACGCGGGCAATTCCGGCGCGAGCGGTAACAGACTGCGTTACTCCGTCGTCGCTTGTTTGTCGAACGTTTTCCTCTTTGATATTGCCAACAAGCCGTAGGACACGCTCACGATCATCGTTCTCAACGAATACTGACTGCAACTTGATGTTGAAGGTCTCGCAATCGTAGAACTCGCCAAAGCGGAAATTAGCATCGTTCAATACTGCCTGCGCTGACGCTCTCAGGTATTCGCGCCTTTGCTCTGCGCGCCCGAACAGCCCGCTAACCACAGTAACGGTCACGGGATCAACAACATGAATCATCCAGCCATCGGCAACGACTTCTTTATCAACGCCATTGTTGATGTACTCAGCGATGCCCGACAGGGTGTTAATGTTGAGTGAAGCGGGTAGGTACTCTTTCGGAGGTAGGAAGACAGGCCGATTAGTAAACTCGCCTTCGCTTACTTCAACGGTTGAGGTAAACACGGAATCCTGGATTGCCTTCACGGCATCGGAGGGAATCAGGGGGACTTCATTATTTGGCATTTGCACCATCCTTCTTTATTCCGACTACGTTATCGTCAAATGCGAGTTGACGGTTATCGCGCTCCGTCGCCACCGGATGCCCTGCTCGTTGACCGATGTAAATAGCTGTGCCAACCGCTTTCACCGGCGCGAGTTTCGACTGGGTAGCAATTGCAACCGTCCCAAATGAGCGATCCTCATCTGGCTTGATGTCCACGGTCAAAGTAATTCTCCTGACCGTAGAAGGTCTGGTATTCGGGTCGAGAATGTTAGCGAGAATCTTATCCAGTTCGGCCTGAAACATTTCCAGCGCCGCGCCTTGCCCTATCGTGTCAAGGCTCACGTACTTTTCTTCTGCCATTTAGCTTTCCTTTCGAGATTTAGACTTTGAGCCGTTCTTTGGGCGACCTGCCCGCTTCATGTTTGGGTTAGGCTGAAAGTTCTTGAGCGATGCCGCCACAATGCGAAGATTCGGGACCTCAACTATTGTGGTTTCTAACTTGCCAGCCTTAATTGCGGCACGGATCGCCTGCGGAGATACGCCTTTCAGTTCAGCGGCGTCGTTAATAGTGACCGTTCTCATGGCGCAGAAATATACTAACTGAAATTTAGTTTGTCAACGTGAATTATTGCTTGACACTCGGAAATAAATCCCCTATAGTCCATTTCGCGCAAGAGCAGGCGCGTTTGATAACGAAGGCGAACTTTAAGGTGGTTAGAGTTTTAGCCGGGAAAAGTAGCGAGCTTGGTTTTCGGAGCGAAGATCGCCGCGCTTGCTCTTGGCGGAAACCACGATGAAGAAGGGGGGCATAGATGAGCAGGGGGCTCTTAAAACTAAGCAACGCCGCGAATACTATTGAGGCGCGGAAAGACTTCGCCAAACTGATAACTATTGCCAAGGAGCAGGGCAAATCGCACCTGGCTATTGAGCACATGTATCCAGAGAACGCAGGCTGGCGCGTTATCGACAAGCACATCAAGCAACTACGGGAAGCGCTTGAAGCGAAACGGCTAACTGGGGGAGAAAGACAGGGTTATGATGCTGTACGAACTAGACAAGACTGAAAAAGAAGTGCTCAAGGGAAAGTATTCAAACCATGGTCCTTTGAGCAGGATGAATCCGCGACCGGGGGAGAAGGTAGAAAAGTTCTATTGTCCCGCTTGCGAAGAATGGCATGAGGGCAGCGTACTTGGAGGCTCGATAGTTGACTCCGGTTCCAGTGAGTAGATAAAGGGAGAAACCATGATAGTCAGTGTAACAACAATGCAGAACGGCACGACCACAGAGCTTGAGGGAATCAGAACAATGCAAAGGCTGAATCGGATCTTGCAACTCGTGGCTGCCGCGTACTCGGACGATCCCGGCACAAGCGACCTAGACGATGAGCAACCAGTATCTCCGGTCAGAGAATTGACTTTGGGTGACGTGCGACTGGCGCGGAGATTAACACTATGATCCACGAACCACTTGAAGAGTACCACCGACAACGTGACGCGCTAATTGGGAAGAAAGCCGACCATCTTAGCCCACCCGCGATCTACACGAGAGGCGTAGTTTTACCAGAAGATAAACGGAGCAAGAGGATCTCTTTGCTCACTGTGATAATTCGGATCTTGCTGGCGCTGCTGTTCTTTGGATTAGTCAGTTTTGTTGTCTTCTTTGGGTTAGTAGGAAAGGAATAGAGATGGGACTTGATACGACACATGGTTGCTGGAACGGGCCTTACTCACAATTTGCTCGCTGGCGTCAATGGCTCAACTTGTTTGTAATGACGAAGCGGGGGCAGGCAGGCGATGAATCCGCGAAGCAAATATCCTACATGGGAGCGATCGCAGAGGCGATTGATAGAGCGTGGAGTGAGGGCCACTACGAGGATCAATCTATCCCGATTAATGTACTAATGAATCACTCTGACTGGGATGGTGATATTCCGGCGGATGTCTGCGGCCCACTAGCCGATGCGCTTGAGGACTTGCTGGATCAAATGCCTGAGCGCGGCATTTACGACGAGAAGCGCCCCGCAACCGAACGCTTTATACGCGGCTTGAGACGGGCAGCCGAAGCGGGTGAAGCCGTTGAATTCCACTGACTATCGGAGGGTCTAAATGAGCGTCTACCCCATATATCTAGTACTTGGAGCCAAGTTATGAACAGAGAACTTTTTGCAAGTAAGTCAACCATTAGAGCCGCGATCTTTGATGTCATTGACGTCGGCGAGAAAGACGGTTCCTCTTGGTTATTTTTTCGCAATGAGACTGAATCTCAGAGCGCAACACGCCAACGCTTTGCTGATGCAGTAGTCAGCATGATTGAAGACTTACAGTCAAATTTCAGGTTCACCAAGCTTGAGAACCTTTGTCCTACACACATGCGCGAAGCACTACCACGTCCTACATCTCAGGTTTGTGCTGAGTGTGAGAAGAAACAGAAAGCAGCAGGAGCATGAGAACGGCTAGCATCCCATTATCGGCCTACTCCGAAGCCGGGAGAGGCTCACGACATTGGCGAGCCTGTGAAAAGGCCGCAGAAGTCCTGCCGGATATTGTGATTATTGGCGAGGTCTATGGTGAAAAGTTCTATCGCGTACAGCAACCTGGTCGCGATCCTCATGTAGTGCGCAGATGGTGCGACACGTTTGGAGATGAACAAGTAGAGTGCAATTGTGAGGCGGCGGTTATCCCGCAAGAGCCCACGCCATGCCTACACGCCGGGGCGGTCTTAATGTTAGAGCACGGACTGTTATATGCCTAAACGAATTCAGCGCAAACGAACGAAGGGTTGGACCATGCCGCCGAACACGGTTTATGTGGGACGCCCTTCGATCTTTGGTAATCCGTTCTTTGTAGATAGCGAGCACGACGCGGCTTGGTGCATTCGTATGTTTCGGCATTGGCTTAACGGCGCACCTAACACTGGGGGCGGGCTACGGAGAATATCTCTGCTATCGAGATTGTCAGAACTGCGCGGTAAAGACCTCGCGTGTTGGTGCAAAGAAGGCGAACCCTGTCACGCTGATATTCTTCTTGAGCTGGCAAACCAATGAGCGTTATCGAACTAGAACTATCAGATGCGCTCAGCGACGACAAACTCTCGCTTCAATATCAACCTGAGTGGTCGGCTTTGAGAAGCGGTCACAGCGGACGCGAAGTCTTCCATTATGCAGTTGTTAGCGATAGTGGAAGCTTATACGAGACGGAACTTTTTCTCAGCGACCTAAACACGATCTGCGGCTTCTGCAACTGTAAAGCTTCTGAACTTGGGCAAAAGAAATGCAGACACGTACGCGCAGTATTGGCTGATGTGATTGATAAGAAACCTGAGTTCGGAAAGGAAAAAGAGCATGAGAAACACTAACTGGAATAACTACTGTCCGCGATGCTTACGCTATGTATTTAGTCGGCGCGTCGCCAGTGGGAAGCCTTGCCCGCGTTGCGGGCAACCATGTGTTGAGTACGGTGATATGAAGCGCCAGCAACTTGACCACAGGTCGCGAGAGCTTCAAAAACTCCGAGACGAACAACTGCGTTCGGTTTAGAAAACGGCGTTATATGGTTCAACGTGCGTGGGACATTCAGTTCGGTGATAACTGGTGGCTTAGTCTTGGATTTCACTTGGACCATACCGATCCATCAATCACTTTGCACTTGCCGTTGATCGTTATCTGTTTCGGCAGATGTAAGCAGCCGGGGTTTAACCATAGCCTCTACAGGCTGATCAAAGGAGAGAAATGAGCAACAGACTGGAAATCATTGGCCCGTTTGATGAGTATCGCGTCACGGTCAACGGCTATCAAGTGCCAGACCTGCAAGCCCGTCGTGTCAACGGCCTAATCTGCCTATCGCTCAGCAACAGCTTGGGCTGTGACATTCCTGACGATGAGCGAGCACTGCCTATAATTGACTTCATTGCGAATGCTATGGCGGTTGCTGCGGGTTATACATGCTTTGGCGAAAACAGCCAGCCGATAAATCAGTTTCGCAGGCGGCTAATAGGGTTTGACTTGGGGGAATTGAGTCCCGAATCATGCTCGGACCCCAGTGTTGGAGAAATTGCCAGGGAGCAATGACGCCTTCCGATTACTTTCTGCGCCTTTAGTAGTAGAGGGTTAAATGCGAAAGGGAACCAGCAGCATGAGTAAAGACAGGGGCTCCTTGTGGTACTGCTGCGTGTATTGCCGGGTGGGCCTGTGTGCTCGGCGGGGCGGAAACATTGGAAGCCGTGCAAGGTGCTCTAGATCGCTACCGGGATGGGGATCGCAGTTTAATTGAGCGTATTCCCGCCACCGCTAAGCAACTGCTCGGGCTTACGCAGCAAGAGGCCGACATTCTATTTCATGGCGACCCCTCAGGCTATAACGAGGAAACGGACGAATATGGTAGTGGGTGGCCGCAACCGTTTGCTGACGAGTGGTATTGTGCCCTGGGTGATGAGCAACCCGCAATCGCAATTGCCTACCTCGATTACATTATCGAAACAGGGAAGGTGCTGGAATAGGAGAAAATGAAAATGTATCCATCACAGAAAATAGTAACGGTTTGCGATAAGTGCCTAACTGAATCCTGCGTAAATGGAATCGCTCGATGTGCGGAGGCTAGGTGGGGATTGGCGGGAAGGGTCACTGACACGGAAGAGAATATAAGTAAGCTAGAGCCGAGCGAGGCAGAACAGGCAGGGTAGCAATGAGAACGCTTATTAAACCCGCTAACCAGACATTGTACCGGCAGCGATGTAAGGCCGCGAAGGCATGTTTTGAGCACGTCGATCTTATGCCAGCTTTTGTCGTTACCTACACGTGCTATTCAGTAATGCATCGGGCTCTGGGAGGAAACCTTGCCATACTTCGCTACGTGATCGGGCAGGTCTTTTCCCAAGCTTGGAGTAACTACAGTCGAGAGATGTGGTGGACATGGCATCTGTACATCCGCTGTCGCAGTCGAGGCGAGATTCAGGAGTTGATTGATCAAGACCTTGAAGAACTTACAGGCGAAGATCATCGGGAGTGGCCCGATGTAATCACAACCGAGAATTCCTATCTAGGATTCACTGAGGATGGCGAGCAGTACAAGGTGCCGAAGGATCTATTATGACCACAGAAACACAACCACGCGGCGTTAAGGAAATCGAAGAAGAAATAACGCGCATCAACGCTCGTATCGGCGCAATCAATCAGGAGATGAACTACCTACGTGCGGAGCGAGACTCGTTAAATAAACTTCGTTTAAGTTCGCAGGAAGAACTGCTAGAGGCACTTGGTAGGGAACTACGGAAGGAATCTCATTAATGAAATATTTAGGATTTACTGATAACGGCGAGCAATACAAGGGTGCCGTCAGAAATATCCGCTTGGTTCAACTGCGCCAAGTGTGGCAAGGAGGTCCGCGTAACTGAATGGATCTCGCTGTGCAATGAATGCGGCGAAGAAGAAGAGGCAAGGGAGCAGGCTATGACCACAGACACAGTAAAAGGCGCGGCCTCAATTTCGCCCAAAGTCTGGGCTTGTGACAACTGCGACGCAGAAGGCACGGAAGAGGAACTACAACGGAACCACACATGCGGATCGGGATCAACCACTTTAGAAACAGAGAAGTCTCCAAAAGAGATCGCACGAAACATGGTTGCTCAGTGGAAAGCGGACATCGGCCAAGTAGTCAAATATGAACGTCTGGAAGCCGACATCGAAAAGGCTCTCCGCGATAGAGACACACGTGCCGCAAAGATCGCAAAATCCGCATTCGCTGATGAGGGATGGTCGAGCCATTACAAGAACGCCGCGATCGCAATCGCATCGGCTATTGGAGGGGAATCAAATGGCGAGCAAACAGGCACAGTCTGTCGTGCGTGAAGTGTTAACAGTCGTTGGTGTTCTTGGTAGCGATGCTGACATCAAGGTCGCGCTGCATAATGTTGACGCTGAGCTTGCAGAAGTGCGTGAAGTAGTGAACGAATGTATTAACCGTTTAGTTCGTCTTGGGGCGGAAGACGATAAGAAGACGCTTGGGCCAGACCCGACGCTGCAACGCGCTCGCTCACTATATAAAAGCTGGAGATTAAATAATGTCAACTAGTTCAGAGACACCTGCGCTAGAGCGCCCACAGCAGGATGAATTTCTCGCGCTCATTGAGAAGGTAGCACTAAACCCTGATATTGATGCTGAGAAGTTAAAAGTAATCGTTGGCTTAAAACTCCAACTTGAGGACCGGGCGGCAGAGAAGGCTTTTGACGCCGCTATGCAGGAAGCGCAGAAGGATGTTCAGGCGCTTCGTTGGGACAAAGTCAACAAGGAAACTGGTAATAGCCGATGGGTTAGTTTTCCGAAGATTGACGAGATGCTGAAACCTATTCGTGAGAAGTACGGCTTTAGCGAGTCTTTTGGTGTTGAACCAGAACTACCAGCGCCGAACCTGATGATGATGTATTCGGACGTCACCTATAAAGGGCCGGAAGGCACCCACCGGCGCCGCTTTCACTTGCCAATGTCAATTAGCGGAGAAGGGCCAAAGGGGAACGGCGTTATGACCGCTGCTCAGGCCGTAGGCAATGGCTGTAGCCTTGGCATGCGGTATATCGAGAAGATGGTCTGGAAGATTCCCATGCTTGTCGATAAAGACGACAACGACGGGAATGTTATTAATCCGACCGTTAGCGAACCGCAGAAGATAGTGCTTCGCGATCTCTTCGGAAGGTTGGGCGAGGCAACGCAAACTAAGGTTCTGGAATATCTGAGCAAAGCCTACAAACAAGAAGTCAAGAGCGTCGAAGATGTCCCTTCCAGCAGATACAAACACGCTGAAACCACACTTGCTAGAGCACTCAATGGAGAAGGGAAACCTACTCAGCCCCGAGCTGCTCAGCCCGGTCGATGGAAAGACGATACTGACAAGCCAACCGCTATCAATGACATTCAAGTTACAACGCTTCAAGAAGTAATCGAAGGTATTGGTAAGAACTGTAAAGCAGAGTTTCTGGCAGAGTTTAAGATAAAAAGGATCGGGGATCTGCCGGTCGATAAATATCCTGACGCGTTGAAATGGCTGGAACAACAACGGAGGAAGTAGATCGTAAAGGGAAAGGTGCAAAGCAATGGCCGTTAGTGACTTCACAAAAATGCAGCCGTTCCCCGCCACGGAGGATGACGTAAAAGCGCGATGGGGTTCTCAGGCCGGACTATTTCGATGCGCAATATGCGGACATAAATTCGACGTGGGCGACATGGCACGGTGGTTCTATACGAACACGGACGTCGCGCATAAGACCATTCGCGGTAATCCGTTTGTTTGCGGCGATGGTCGTCACGGTTCCGATGATGACGTGACGGAAGAGCTGCTTGCGATGGCTGCGGCTGTCGGACGAATCAAGGAACAGTATTGGTGGTTTTTCAGATGAACTGCGGCTGCAAACAAAACGACGAGGGGCTCACGACCATATTCTGTCGCCCGTGCGCCATGAATCTTGAGCAGGGAAGCGAAGAATGGAGACGTGCTCGGCTCGGGAAACTCACTGCCAGCCGGATCAGTGATGCGCTTGCCAAGAATCGACAGGGAACCGGACCGGGTATTACGCAATTGAATTATCAGGCGGAATTGATATCCGAACGCCTAAACGGAACCGCCTATGAAGGTTTTCAGAACTCTTACATGGAGCGTGGCAAAGAGGAAGAAGAAGCGGCAGTCAAGGCGTACGACCTTTTTGCTGTTCGCTTGAATCTCGAAATACGTCCCATCGGCTTTGTCCAGCACAGATCAATCCCACACTTCGGCGCATCGCCTGATCGTGCTGTGGGCAACATCGGTCTGCTCGAAGCGAAGAACCGGAAGACAAACATTCACTTCGATTTATTGAGAGGGTTGAAAGTCCCGACAGGTGACGTTGACCAGGTTTTGACGGAGCTCGCCTGTGCAGAGTGGGCCGAGTGGTGCGATTACATTAGCTATGATTCCCGCGCCCCTGTGGGAATGGATCTCTTTGTCAAACGGTTCTATCGAGACGATCACAAACAGCGGATAGCTGAGATTGAACAGCGAGGCCAAGAGTTTCTTGCAGAGGTTGAGAGGCAGACAAAGATACTCCAAGAACGCTCAGTGTCAGGATTCATCTTTTTGGAACGTGAGATTCAGGATGGCGGGCTCACGGAGCAGCTTGAAGACTCTATCGCGCTCGCTAAGAAGCCTAATGTAGTACGCGCACGTAAAGGAAAAGTTATTCAGTTAATGAAGTGAGGAAATCAATACATGCCTGATGTTGTTGTTACAGTTCCGAAGAACTTTGAATACGCCGGGTTGGTTGGGATTGAAGCGTGGATTAGAGAGGGTGACGCGGCGGGCGATCCTTGGTCTGGTGAAGAGTGGCACTTTTATCTTGGTGGGCCTCGCCCGCAAGTTAAGCCAGGGGATAGGGTTTACGTTGTCTGTAACGGGAAACTGCGCGGATATGCCCCCTTAGTACGACTAGAAGATTACCGTGGCTACGTAAACGAGAACGGAGAGTATATCGGCGGGGGATATGCGCTGGTCCGACATGGTGGTGCGGTTGCTGTGACTATTGATGAGCCGATAAGAGGTTTTAGGGGCTTTCGATACCGATGGTGGAAATACGAGCAGGAGCGCCCTTTCCCCGACTGGAAGACACCATGAATCTGAACCTAACATTGAAAGATAACCGACCAGTTACCAGCCTTGTGATCGATGAAGCGCAGCGTGTGCGTGAGTGGCATGTCAGGGTTGGCTCAAACGGGGTCACAAAGATAGAGCCCTACAACGAGTTCGCGGGACCAGACTGGTTTCTTTGGTTTGCGATCTATGTAGGCGAAGAAATTGTTTGGAGAGTAAACGGGAGATATGTAGTGGAGGTGGGATATGGGGCATAACGATCACTTACAACAACCAATCATCGATCGGGTAAGAGGCGAAGCGAGGGGGATTTGCTACAAAGGAATCGCCTTAACTTCGTCTGATTTTATTCTCACTGCGCCCTCTCTTGAAGTCTTAACGGAGAGGTGGGCCATGTTCAGCAAACAACCGCTAAACGAAGAGAAGTGTGTTGATGTCGCTGTCTTTAGCCAACGAGATACGAAAGAACTGGAGTAACCATGAAAAGGCAAACAAAAGCTGACAGGATACTGAATGATTCTGAAATGCGGTTAGAAGCGGCGCGCATTGAGGAGCAAACCGCCCAATCCCGACTAAACACAGCCAAAGCCGTCAGAATGGCGCTAGAAGCCGCTCATATCGCTTGGCAAAAGGAACTGGCACCTACGCCTCGTAAAGCAGCAAAGAAAGCAGCGGGAAGCCCTGTGGAGCTCAAAGATCCGGCATCTGACAAAGAGCTGATGTGCGGTGTATGTGGTAATGCGCCGGGTTTCCAAGATCACTTTAAGCCTTCGCCAAACTATCACGAGTTTGAAGGCCCAAAGCCTGTAGCGCGTGTTTCGCGCAAATCAAGACTGAAATCAGAGGCAGTGTTATCCGATCAGAGTTCAGGGACGGTAACGGATTCTGCTGGCGTTGCAGCAAACGCAGCAAGCGGAGATTAAGGTGAGTAAGACTATCCGTAAGTATAGCGGTAAAACCGAGACGATCTACATACAGTATGCCGATGAAGATGAAGTAGATGAGGGCGGCCCTCGCTTCGAAGTCTGGCTTGATCGAAAGATTCTTGGTTTAGGTCACACGGAATTGGAAGCACTGCAAGTCGCGTGGCGCAATACGGGCGATATACTGCTACTCATTTCAGAGGCAACAATCAGTGCTTCCAGCGGAGGAGATTAGGATGAGCAACCCACTTTCTAACCCGGATACGCTCAATCTGAATCCAGATTGGCCCGAAGATTTGTCGGAACCTGAGCCCGTCCTTGTAGACTTTGCCTTGGCGGATCTAAAGCTGTGGATTGAGGGCGGACTTAGTAAGTTGAAGAGTCGATCTGTTTACGATGAGCACGGTAAGTGGACTAACTCCTACGCTTGCGCCGAATTCCCCGATTGGGATCTAAGGCAAAAACTCGATCTAATCGAATCGGCAAATAATGACGCGGTTCGGATCTTGGACCTGAATCACCGTCTTGTTCAATGCCTGAACGAAGCGCTGGAGCAGACTGGTTGTGATGGAGACCTGTGCCTCTATCGCTGGCATGAAACCGCACGCGCTCTTAAACGCGAAGTTGATGAGGCTATTGCATCTCACCCATCTCACCCACTAAATCCTATAGGGAAGTAGCCACGGAGGGGAATATGCATCTCTGCCCGGATTGCGAAGATGATTGCGATTGTGATGGAGAGGATCTATTTCACGATACCGCTCCAGCAGATTGCAGCCACGACTGTGATGATCCGTATGACGAAGATCTTGACGATGATGATGGTTATTATGATGAGTAGAGACAACGGCAAATGTCACACCGCAAGCCTTGCATAAAGCGAAGATACCGCGATTATCAACAGGCTTTGCGTTCCATCCGACATGCTGCTCAGATAAGTGAGCGTGAGAAAGTGCCGGTGAGGGCTTATTTCTGCGGACGGTGCAACGGCTATCATCTTACCAGCAAGGAATACGTTCCCACACACAGCAACGCCTCTCCTGGTTAAAGAAGAGGCGCAAGCCGTGTTCAATTGTGCGAAAGGTGAAAATCGCGTTGGCGAAACAGTATCACGGCAAAAGATTCTTGACAAGTTTAATTCAGGGGAATAAATTGGTCGCGTTCAATTGTGATGGTACAGAAATCGTTCCTGCCACCACAATCTACAAAGTAATACAATGTTGCCAGCACATTCAATTAGACGGGATGAAACAGGCCCAACGAACTCTCGCGAGTCGGCTGATTAGCTGCGAGGGTCGCCCGCTGCGCCAGAAATGGGGCAGACCGCATCGACCATTGTTCCGAACACGCAATGGCCCGTATTGACAGCGCAACCTCAATATGGAAAGTGCGAATCAGCGCGTGAAACCATACGGAAACCTCAGTGGCAACACATTCGCTGGCAGCATTGAACGGTTAAACGCGGCTTAGATCCCCCTGTCTTGTCAGAATTGGCGCATTGCCACAAACTGACATCTACAGGGGCAGACCGCGCCCAGCCGTTTCCTAGTATCAACACATGAATTCTTAGACTAAATTTAACCCTGAGAAAGAGAGATAAGATGACTAACGCTAATAATCCTTTAGAACAGCTAGAAGAGATAAGGGAATTAATCAGGGAGCACCAAAACAAGCAAAACTTGTCGCAAGGATTTGGCACGCCTGCACAACTCGTTAAGTCAATTCTGCGCGAATATGAAGATAAAACGACAAAAGCGTACTCAGACGTGAAGCATTTCCGCGATGATATGTTGACGTACTTTCGCGCAATGGCGTTAATCCTCACAATGACGGGCGAAGCGGCAACACACGCAGAAAAGAACGCCAGGTTGCGCGGCGCGATCGAATTAATCGAATCGACCGTTCAAAAGCTGCGCCATCAGAACCTTGAATCACTATTTGACATTTATCGCTGGCCTGACTTATTTCGCTCCGATTGGCCCACACGCCGCTTAATGGAACGAATCCACGATCTTGAACAGCAAGTAAAGGACTTACAACCTCAGCCTGTAGAACTAGAACGCATTGACAACAACACAATAGCGGACACGGAGCCGAGATGGTGAAAGGGATTGAAAAATGAGCGAATCTTACGAACGATTAAAAGCACAGAAGGACGCTTTAGTAAACCGACAGCGCAACATTGAGCGATCCGCAACGATGCGCAGTGCTGATGAAGAACGCGAGGTTCTGATCTATTGGCTTCTCCGTGCTTATCAGAGCGGACACAGGGAAGGATGGGAAGACGGTCCAAGCACAGATGAAACGATGGACGGACTTCTCTCTGTGTTAGCAAATCGCGGGTACGATCCAAACCTCAGCGAATCTGCCAAGGAGCTACTTAAACAACCGCCACGGTACTGACGCTACACGCAGGATGAGCTATGACATTTGAGATTCTTTATAACGAATCAAACGGAGCGAGTGACGCAGAAGGAGAATAGAAATATGACTGGTAGCACCTGGCTAGACCTGCTCCGAACCGCTATTGGAGTTCATAATCTAACTGATCGAGATGTGTCCATTGATGAAATGCGAGGCTTGCTGGTTTTAGCGGAGAAGGAAGCTGCACAAAAAGGCAAGGATCTTCTGAGGGAAGTCTGGGCGGGACAATCGAGAATACATGCTGAAACGGCAGATGAATATGCAGAGCGTTCGCATGAAGTAGCGCCTGATTTAGCCGATGCTTACAGCGCCCTCAGTGAGGCCCATCGTCAATTATCTGATGCACTGCGCCTGAAAGCAGGCAAGCAGATCGATGCTGACTTTGATTTCAATAGTGCTCCACATCCAAGCGCACATTACGAAAGGGGAGAATAGGTGAACTTTCGAATCGCAGACCGGGTGAGCGCCGACATGATCCGCAGCCTCTGTTCCGAAACCCAGAGGTCAGGACCGGAGCCAGTGATGCATCTTCTGGGTTTGCTAAAGACGTTAGACTGGTTAATAGGGACCGCGCCAGACGAGCAGCCTCCATCATTTCGAAAACTG
>Ga0070704_100001056_pt1 | contig 14247 bp, 12 predicted proteins | sample KBSK5252metaG_FD_65467 | JGI IMG/M metagenome (GOLD analysis project Ga0070704, IMG submission 65467) | Corn, switchgrass and miscanthus rhizosphere microbial communities from Kellogg Biological Station, Michigan, USA - KBS K5-25-2 metaG | ecosystem: Host-associated > Plants > Roots >...
AGATCGCGCGGAATTCCCGGAGCAGACCGGCGACGACGCGGAACTCGCCGCGGGTGAGCAGGTTGGGGAAGAGCCCGTCCAGGATGCTGAGGATTTCCGACCGGACGATCGTGACCGGCTGTGACTCGAACGTGTCGAGCAGCGCGTCGAGCGCCGCTTTTCTCGCGTCGCGGGTGTATTCCTCCTCCACCTGACGGCGCAGCGTGCCGGTCTCGTTCTCCTCGAGGAAATACAGCGTCGAGTCGAAGTCATCCAGGTCGACGCCGCCGGGACGATCCGCCGCGTCGGCGCGCACTTCCTCCTTGACCGCCTCCTGGGCCGCGGGATCCTGCTGCATCGCGAGATCGATCGCCTGCGGGTCGAGCACGACGAGGGAGTCGGTAATGATCTCCGCGAACTGGTACTCGATATGCTGAAAATCCTGTTCCCACAGCAGGGTCAGGAGATCGTCGGCGGCATCGCTCGCGAGGAGACGCGCCCGCGTGACGACCTGGAGGAACCGCACCAGCTCCTCCTCCTCGACCCCCGGCCGAATCGTGAACTGCCGCATGCCGTCCTTGTAGAGCATCCAGGCGAAGCTGTCGTGGCGGTTGGGCTGCCGGTACACCACCTGGTCCTCCCAGGTGATGTCGCTTTCGACGACGGCCAGCGACAGCTTCTGGGTCGAGGACCAGATCGGAACGAACGCGTCGCGAATCGCCTGCTCCGCCCGCTGATAGACCGGATTGTTCGGGAGGTACATCTGGAACGCCCGGAGGCCTTTGACGATAGTCCGCATCAGCTCCTCCACCTGCGTGGCAGGCAGCGCGAGTTCTGATCCGGTTGGAATCGTCACGTGCGAACCTCAGCGTCGGAAAAGGGGCCGAGGATAGGGATTGTCCGCTGCAACATAGTATGGGACCTTAGGTTAAGGCACTAGGCAGTGAACCTGTCTGGCGATTGATTTTCGGGACTTGTTCGGTTACCTTATGGTATCCCTTTGGGCAGACTCCCGAGGGATCTCAGCCATCAAGGACATCCTGCCATGCCTCTCACCAAACGCCAAAAGGAAATCCTCAGTTACCTGGAGGGGCACATTCAGGCCCGGGGGTTCGCGCCAAGCTTCGAGGAAATCGCGGAGCATTTCTCCTTTCAATCGCTGGCCACGGTCCACGAGCATCTGACCAATCTCGAGCGCAAGGGCTACATCCGCCGAAGCTACAACGAGAGCCGTTCCATCGAGGTCCTCCCACCCAAGGGAATGAGCGGCGCCACCGAAATCCCGCTGCTCGGCGTGGTGGCCGCCGGCATGCCCATCGAGGCGGTTCTCCACCAGGAAACGCTGCCGGTTCCCGATGCCATGCTGCCCGCCCGGGGGCCGAATTATGCGCTTCGAGTCCGGGGCGACTCGATGATCGATGAGCATATCGTGGACGGCGATTTCGTGGTGGTGCACGGGCGCCAGACCGCTGACAACGGCGAAATGGTCATCGCCCTGGTCAACGGCTCGGAGGCCACGGTCAAGAAGTTCTTCCGCGAGCCCGGCGGCTGGGTTCGCCTGCAGCCCGCCAATCCCACCATGCAGCCGCTGCGATTTCCGGAGAATGACATCATGATTCAGGGGGTCGTGGTTGGCGTGATTCGGCGATACTGACCAGCGAGTAGCGAAGAGCGAGGAGCGAAGAGGAAAAGCAGTCCCTCTTCGCTCTTCGCAACTCGCGACTCTCCCTCCGCCATTCGCTCCTCGCGCTTCGCGACTCCCTTTGCCCTAACCCCCCCGCACGACTAAATTTTTACATAATGGCGCGCACCTTTCTGGTCACGCTGCACTACGACGGCGGAGGGTTTGCCGGCTGGCAGCGACAGGCCGAAGGGCGGACGGTGCAGGCGGAGCTCGAAATCGTGCTGGAGCGTCTGGCCGACGTTCCGGTTCGGGCGCACGCTGCGGGCCGGACCGATGCCGGGGTGCACGCCCGCGGAATGGCCGTCAGCTGTACCATGCCGCTCCGCTGGACCGCGGAGGCATTTCATCGGGCGCTGAACGCGCTCCTGCCGGATGATTGCTGGGCCGAAGCGGTGCGAGAGATGCAGCCCGGATTCCATGCGCGGACCGCAGCCACCAGCCGCCGCTACCGGTATCTCATCGGAACCGATGCCGGCGCGGCGTCCCCTTTCCGCCGACGTTACGAATGGGCGCTTGGACGGCCGCTCGATCGCGACAGTCTCGAAGCCGCGGCCGACGCGATGCTGGGTGAGCACGACTTCCACGCCTTCAGCGTCCGGAGCTCCCCCCGTGCCCACAAACGCTGCCGCATTCGTACCGCCCGGTGGTCGTTGCGGCCCGAGAGTCCCGGCCTGGGGTTCGATGTCGCCGCCGACCGCTTCCTTCACCACATGGTCCGAATGCTGGTGGGCACGATGGTGGACATCGGCCTCGGACGCCGCCCGTTGAGCGACATGAACCGACTGCTCGCCCTCGATGCCGGCGTCACGACGAGCCCTCCCGCGCCGGCCCGGGGGCTCTATTTCATCGCGGCCGAGTATCCCGCGGAGTGTTTCGCGTGACCGCCCGCCGGATGGTCGCCGTGTGCCTCGTGCTGACCGGCGCGTGCCGGAACGGCAACGACGGGCTGATCCCTCCGGCGAGCGCGCAGCGCACCGCCGAGAACACCGCGATCAATTCCTCCCGTCGCACCGCGGTCGTCGACGCCGCGAGCCGGCTGTCTCCCGCCGTCGTCTCCATCACCGTGTCCTCCCGGCGCCGCGTCACCGAACGGAGCCCCTGGGACTTCTTCTTCATTCCACGGGAAACCGAGCAGCTCGTCCCCAGCTCGGGGACCGGCTTCATCGTGAAGTCGGACGGGGTCATCATCACCAACCAGCATGTGGTAGCGGGGGCCGAAACGATCACCGTGACGCTCCCCGACGGCACCGATCTTCCCGGCACACTGGTCGGCGAAGACCCCACTACCGATATCGCCGTTGTGCGTATCGATCGCCGGAATCTGCCGGTCGTCGCACTCGGACGCAGCACCGACCTCCTGATCGGCGAGTGGGTCGTGGCGCTGGGAAATCCCTACGCGTTTCTGCTCGGGAACAGCGAGCCGTCGGTCACTGCGGGCGTGGTGAGCGCCACCCATCGCAACATCCTGCCGAATGGCGAGCAGCCGGGGCTCTACCTGGACATGATCCAGACCGATGCGGCGATCAATCCGGGGAACTCCGGAGGACCGCTGGCGAACGCGCTCGGAGAAGTGGTCGCGGTGAATTCTTCGATCTTTACCGGTGGGGGCGGCAGCAGCGGTTCGATCGGTCTCGGCTTCGCCATTCCGATCGAGCGCGCGATGCGGGTGGCCGACGAGCTGCTCCGCACCGGCACCATGCAGCGGGCCTGGACCGGGCTGGAAGTCGCCGGTCCGAGCGCGATGCAGGACTGGAAAAGCCAGGGAGGCGTGACCGTCACGCGGGTGGCGGCGGCGAGCCCCGCGGCGCGTAGCGGCATCACCGAGGGCACCGTCCTGATCGAGGCCAACGGGCGCCGGCTGCGGAACTACCTCGATTGGGAGGCGGTCAAGCTCGATCTCCATGTCGGTGACAAGGTGTCGGTCCGGGTCAAGCGCGGCGCCGGGAGCGAGGCGCGCGACTTCACCACCGGCGACCTCCCGACCAGCACCGCGACCAAGGTGACCGTGCTGCGGGGCCTCGAAGTCGTGACGGTCACGCCGGCGATCCAGGCCGAGCGCGGACTCCGGGCCCAGCGCGGCGCGCTGATCGTCCGGGTGACGGACGATGTCGCCCGGGGCACCGGCCTCCGGGAGGGCGACGTGATTCTCGCCATCAACCGCTCCCTGGTAACAGACGCGAAGCAGTTCGGCGACCTGCTCGAGGCGAGCCGCGCCGACCAGGCGTTCCGGATCTACTTCGAGCGCGCCGGACAGACCATCTTCACCGATATGGTTTTTCGGTGACCGACTCGCGCTACCAGTCGCCGCTCTCGACCCGCTACGCCTCCCCGGCGATGCAGAATCTCTGGGGTGAGCCGCACCGCGTGGGTCTCTGGCGCCGGCTCTGGCTCGCGCTGATGGAGACCGAGCGGGAGCTGGGCCTCGACATTCCCGCCGCCGCGGTCGAGGCGCTCCGGGCGCACCTGGACGACGCCGATCTCACCGTCGCGGCGCAATACGAGCGTCGCTTCCGCCACGACGTGATGGCGCACATCCACGCCCTGGGCGACCAGGCCCCCGCCGCGCGGCCCTTCGTCCACCTGGGCGCGACCAGCGCCTTCGTCACCGACAATGCGGATTTAATGGTCGTGCGCGACGCCATGCGGCTTCTGGTCGGCCGCCTCGGCGCGCTCCTTCGGGCCCTGGGGGCGTTCGCCGCACGGCACGCGGCGCTGCCCTGCCTCGCGTACACTCACTTTCAGCCGGCGCAGCTCACCACGGTCGGCAAGCGGGCCACCCTCTGGGCCCAGGATTTTTCGCTCGATGCCGAGGAGCTCTGCCACCGGCTCACCGGACTCCCCTTCCTGGGCTGCAAGGGGACGACCGGCACTCAGGCGTCCTTTCTGGAGCTGTTCCAGGGAAACCACGGCAAAGTCCGGGAGCTCGACCGGCTGATTGCGGAACGAATGGGCTTCGCGCGCCCCGTCGCGGTCTCCGGTCAGACCTATCCGCGAAAGCTCGACAGCTCGGTGCTCGACGCCCTCTCGGGGCTCGCGCAGTCGGCCTCGAAAATGGCCGCCGACCTCCGGCTCCTCCAGCACGAAGGGGAATTGCTGGAGCCGTTCGAGTCGGAGCAGATCGGCTCCAGCGCAATGGCCTACAAGCGAAATCCGATGCGCGCCGAGCGGATCAACGGTCTGTCCCGGTTTCTGATCTCGCTCCAGCAGAACGCGGCGCACACGGCGGCCACCCAATGGCTCGAGCGGACCCTCGACGACAGTGCCAATCGCAGGCTGGTGTTGCCGGAGGCATTTCTCGCCGCCGACGCGATTCTGATCCTCGCCACCAACATCGTGACCGGACTCGAAGTGCGGGAGCAGGTCATCGCGCGCCATGTCGCCGACCAAATGCCCTTCATGGCGACGGAGCGCTGGCTCATGCTGGGCGTGGCCGCGGGGGGGGACCGGCAGAGCCTGCACGAGGTGCTGCGCTCCACCAGCCTGGCCGTCGCGGCCGATGTAAGCGTGGGCCGCCCCAACGATCTCATGCACCGGCTCGCCGGTCATCCGGCGTTTGCGAACATCCCGGCCGCCGCGCTGTCGGCGGAGCTCGACCCCGCGCACTACACCGGGCGCTCGGAGACGCAGGTGACGGAGTTCCTGGAGGAATTCCTCGCGCCGGTCATCGCCCGTGCCGCTACGCACGCCGCGCCGCCTGCGGCGGAAGAGGTCCGGGTATGACGGTGGTGGCCGCCACCCGCCTGCCCCTCCCGCTCTGGCGGCGCGGCAAGGTTCGGGAAGTGTACGAGGTCGACGACGCGCGGCTCCTGCTCGTCGCCAGCGACCGGGTGAGCGCGTTCGATGTCGTCATGTCCGAGCCGGTCCCGCGGAAAGGCGAGGTGCTGACCCAGATCACCGTGTCGTGGCTGGAGATCCTGGGCGGACTCGGTCCCCATCACTTCCTGACCGCCGACGCCGCTGAAATCGTTCGCGAAGTTCCGGCACTCACCGGGCACCGCGAAGCGCTCGCCGGGCGTTCGATGCTGGTCCGGCGCACCGAACCCGTTGCCTTCGAGTGCGTTGTCCGGGGCTACCTGTCCGGCTCGGCGTGGCAGGAATACCGACGGAGCGGCACGCTCGCCGGCGAGCCGCTCCCCCCGGGGATGCTTGAAGCCCAGCGGTTTCCGCGTCCGCTGTTCTCTCCCGCCACCAAGGCCGAGACCGGTCACGACGAGAATGTCACGATCGATACGATGCGGCGGGTGATCGGCGCCGCCCAGGCGGCGGAGCTCGAATCGAGGAGCCTGGCGCTCTATGAAGCCGGACGGGATCACGCCGAGCGGCGCGGGATCATCATCGCCGATACGAAATTCGAGTTCGGTGTCGATCCGTCGGGGACGCTTCGCTTGATCGACGAAGTGATGACGCCCGACTCGTCGCGCTTCTGGCCCGTCTCGGGATACCGGCCCGGCCGCACCCAGCCCAGCTTCGACAAGCAGCCCCTGCGCGATTATCTCGCCGGGCTGCGCACGGCCGGCGCCTGGGACGGCAACGCTCCGCCGCCCCCGCTGCCGCCCGAAGTCATCCTCGCCACCAGTGCACGATACCTCGAGGCGTTCCAGCTGCTTACCGGCCGGCCGCTTCCGGAGAGCACCTGATGCGTGTCGCACCCGAAGGCTGGCCGTTCATCGCCGTTGCATGGATCATCCTCGCCGCGCTGGCGTGGACCCAGCTCTGGCTCGTCGCCATCCTCTGGCTGCCGATCGCGGTCTGGGTGGTGGCATTCTTCCGTGACCCGGTGCGGGACGGCCCGCGCGGGGACGAGGTCGTGCTCGCCCCCGCCGACGGCAAAGTGGTCAGCATCATTCCGATCGACGAGCCGCTCTACATCCGGGGGCCCGCCATCCGCATCGCGATCTTCATGAACGTCTTCAATGTGCACGTCAACCGGTATCCCGCTCGCGGCCGGGTCGGCTTCCGCGCCTATGTCCGCGGACAGTTCGGGCATGCCGGGCGGGAAAAGGCCTCGACGGAAAACGAGCACAGCAGCGTCGGGCTCGACTCACCGAAGGGCCGGATTCTTATTCGTCAGATCGCCGGCTCGATCGCGCGCCGGATCGTGACGGACCACGCCGAAGGGACCGACGTCGGACAGGCCGAGCGGATGGGCCTCATCCGCTTCGGCTCACGGGTCGATGTGTTCGTCCCGGCGGGGACCAAGGTCCTGGTGAAAGAGGGAGACAAGACGCTGGCGGCCAAGACGGTGGTGGCCCAATGGAAGTGAGACAGGATCAGCCGGAGCGCCGCGAAGGGATCCGCCGCGTCGTCGTGGTGATCCCGAGTGCGTTCACCCTCGGGAACCTCTTCTTCGGCTTCTGGGCCATCGTGCAGGCGTTCAACGGAAACTTTCGCCAGGCCGGGTGGTTCATCGTCTTCGCCGGAATCCTCGATTCGCTCGATGGCCGGGTGGCGCGGCGAATGGGCACCGGAAGCCGATTCGGCGCCGAGCTCGACTCCCTGGTGGACGTCATCTCGTTCGGTGTGGCGCCCGCACTCCTCATCTACTTCATGGAGTTCTCCACCGCCGGGCGCTATGGGTGGATCGTGTGTTTCCTGTACGTCGTGGCGGTCGCCCTGCGGCTGGCGCGATTCAACGTCCTCTCGCACGGCAAACCGACACCGGGGTGGTTCACCGGGCTCCCGTCGCCCGCGGCCGGAATGACGCTGGCCACGTACTACGCGTTCAGCCAGACGAAATGGTACCGGATGAACGTGGCCGGCCTCGACCTGGACCATCAGGGACTGGTCGTGCTGCTCCTCCTGCTGGCGGTGCTGATGGTGAGCAAAGTGATGTACCCGCGGGGCGCGCCGGTCAGTCTCAAGTCGCCCCGGGGGATCGTGGTCCTCGTGCTGCTGCTCGCGGTGGTCGTCGGGTCCATCGTCTATCCATCCTCCATTCTGTTTCCCTTTTTCCTCGCGTACGCCAGCTTCGGCGTCCTGCGGCACGTCTTCCTGATCCTCACCGAGCGCGGAGCCGACGAATGACCTGGCGGGTACATGTGCGAATTCTCCCACGCGCCGGGCTGCTGGATCCCCAGGGCCAGGCGGTGGAGCACGCCCTCTCTGCACTGCACTTTCCCGAGGCGAGCAACGTCCACGTCGGGAAGGCGATCGCGCTCGATGTCGCCGCCGCCAGCGCCGCGGAGGCCGAGGCCAAGGTCCGCACCATGTGCGATCGGCTGCTTGCGAACCCGGTCACCGAGGATTACGAGATCGCGGTCGAGTCGGGGGCCCGCACATGATGCGGGTAGCCGTCGTCCGCTTCCCCGGGAGCAACTGTGAGCCCGAGGCGTGCCGCGCGGTGGAGCGCGCCGGGGGAGAGGCGTTTTACGTCTGGCATCGCGATACGTCTCTGGCCGGGGCCGATGCGGTGATTCTCCCCGGTGGATTCAGCTACGGCGATTACCTCCGGAGCGGAGCCATCGCCCGGATGAGTCCGATCATGGACGCCATTCGCGCCCACGCCGCGGCGGGCGCGCCGGTGCTCGGTATCTGCAATGGTTTCCAGATCCTGTGCGAAGCCGGGCTCCTGCCCGGGGCGCTCGCGCGTAATGCGGGTCTCAAATACCTCTCCCGCCCGGTGGATGTCCGGGTGGAGCGGACCGAGACGCCTTTCACTTCGGACTATCGCCCCGGAGAAGTCATCCGCCTTCCGGTGGGCCACGGAGAAGGACGCTTCGTGGCTCCCGAGGCGCTGCTGGACCAGCTGGAAGCCGAAGGCCGGGTGGTGCTCCGATACTCCGACAGCGCCGGCACGGATGTTCCCGCCAATCCGAATGGGTCCGCCCGGGCCATCGCCGCCGTCTGCAACGCGGCAGGCAACGTCGTCGGTATGATGCCACACCCCGAGCGCCTTGCCGAGCGGGTCCTCGGGAGTGACGCCGGCCACCGGGTCTTCTCTTCACTCACTACTTACATGATCTCGGAGCCCCACGGCGCATGAGCACCGACAAGCCGAGCCGGAACGAGGACGAGTATTTCGCGCGGGAGGAGGCCGAGCGGCTGGCGCGGCTGCGCGCCAAGGGCCGCGCCGAGCAGACCGCCGCCGAGCGCAAGTTGCACTTCATGAAATGTCCCAAGGATGGCTCCGACCTTCACACGGAGGCCTTCCACGGCGTGCACATCGACCGGTGCCCCGAGTGTCACGGGATCTGGCTGGACGGTGGAGAGGTCGCCCACCTGATGAAGGAGGACGATCCCGGGGTGCTCGGGCGGGTGATGGGCGACCTGTGGGCCGCGCTGAAGAAGGGCCGCGGCAGATCGTGACCCACACCGCCGTCGCGCCCGACGCGCTCCCCTTCCCCGGCGAGCGGCCTGTCACGGCCGAGGTGGTGCGCGAGCACAACCTCAACGATCGGGAATACGCCGAGATCGTGGCGATGCTGGGACGGACGCCGACGCTCACCGAGCTCGGAATCTTCTCGGCGCTCTGGTCGGAGCACTGCTCCTACAAACACACCAAGCCGATCCTCAAGACTTTTCCAACCGACGGTCCGCAGGTCGTGCAGGGTCCGGGAGAAAACGCCGGAGTCCTTCGCCTGCCCGACGGATGGGCAGTGGCGTTCAAGATCGAGTCGCACAACCATCCCAGCGCGGTCGAGCCGTACCAGGGCGCGGCCACGGGCGTGGGCGGGATTCTGCGTGACGTGTTCACGATGGGCGCGCGTCCGGTCGCCCTGCTCAATTCGCTTCGGCTCGGGCCGCTCGACGAACCCAGGAACCGGTACCTCTTCGCCGGAATCGTGAAGGGCGTGGGCGACTACGGCAACTGCGTCGGCGTGCCGACGCTCGGCGGCGAGGTGGCCTTCGCACCGGGATACAGCGGGAACCCTCTCGTGAATGCGATGTGCGTCGGCCTGCTCCGCGAGAAGGACCTCATGCGGGCCAAGGCACACGGTGTCGGCAACATCCTGCTGACGATGGGGTCGCGAACCGGGCGGGACGGAATTCACGGCGCCAGCTTCGCCTCGGAGGAGCTTTCCGCCAAGAGCGAGGCGCGCCGCCCTCAGGTCCAGGTGGGGGACCCCTTCACTGAAAAACTCCTGCTTGAAGCGACACTCGAGCTGATCGAGGCCGGACTGACCGTGGCAATTCAGGATATGGGCGCCGCGGGGCTGACCAGCTCATCCGCCGAAATGGCGGCGCGCGGCGGGGTCGGCGTCGAGCTCGATACCAGCCTCGTCCCGACCCGCGAGCCGGGAATGACGCCGTACGAGATCATGCTTTCCGAATCGCAGGAACGGATGCTGATCGTCGCGCTGCCCGCGCGGGTCGAGGCAATTCAGTCGGTCTGCGCCAAATGGGAGCTCGACGCCACGCCCGTCGGCCGGGTGACCGACGACGGGCTGTTCCGCGTCGTGCACGGCGGGGTGACGGTCGCGGCGATTCCGGGCGAGCGCCTGGTGGACGGCTGCCCGGTGTACCATCCCGAAGCGGCCGAATCCCCCGCCGTCGTCGCCCGCCGGAAGGCGCTGCCCGAGGCCTCCCCCCGGGCCGACGTGCTCGGTGCCCTTCCCCTCCTGCTCGATGACCCGACGATCGCGAGCAAGCGCTGGGTCTACGAGCAGTACGACTCCACCGTGCAGGCGGAAACGGTGCTGGGTCCCGGCGGCGACGCCGGCGTATTGCGGGTCCCCGGCACCGGATTCGGGCTCGCCGTATCGGTCGACTGCAATCAGCGCTATGTCGCGCTCGATCCGTATGAGGGAGGCAAGGCCGCCGTGGCCGAAGCGGCGCGGAACGTCGCTTGCACCGGGGCGGTGCCGCTCGGAATCACCGACTGCCTGAACTTCGGCAACCCCGACAAGCCGGACGCTTTCTTCCAGTTCCGCGAAGCCTGCCGAGGCATCGGCGACGCCTGCCGTGCGTTCGGCACTCCGGTCACCGGCGGAAATGTATCGTTGTACAACGAGAGCCCGACCGGAGCGATCGATCCGACCCCGACGGTCGGGATGGTGGGCCTGCTTCCGGATGTCACCCGACGGATTCCGAGTCATTTTCAGGCGCAGGGCGACTCCATCGTGGTCATTGGCACCAGCGCCGGCCATCTCGGGGGCTCGAGCTATTGGGAAGTCGTTCGCGGATTCGTCGGCGGGCCTCCTCCCCCGGTGGATCTGGACAACGAGGTACGGCTCCAGCGCTTCCTGGTCGCCGCGGCAGAAGCAGGACTGCTTCGCTCGGCACACGATTGTTCGGATGGCGGGCTTGCGGTGGCGCTGGCAGAGGCGTGCATCGGCGATCCCTACGCCGCCGCTCCCTTCGGAGCATCGGTCGCCCTCGCCAACACCGCCGGCCTCGAATCCGATTCGCTCCTTTTCGGCGAAGATGCCGCGCGGGTCATCGTGTCGTGCGCGAGCGATCGGGTCGCCGAGCTGCTCGCCATGGCCGCCGGCCACGGTGTGCCGTCGGAAGCCGCCGGACGAGTCGGTGAAGCGGGCGGCAAGCTCGAGATCCTCCTGCGCGACACGCAGGTGACGTATGACTGGGCCAGCCAGGGACTGAGACAGGCATATTTCGACGCAATCCCCCGGCGCATGAGGGTGGATGGCGAACGCGATCTGGAAGGGCACTGAGCATGTGTGGAATCATCGGAGTGTCTTCGATCCATGACGCGGGACGGGTGGCCTACCTCGGCCTCTACGCCCTGCAACACCGCGGACAAGAGAGCGCCGGCATCGTGACCATCGATGCCGCCGGCCAGTCGCACGCGCACCGCGGCATGGGACTGGTGGGAGACATCTTCCAGGAACGGCATCTCAAGGACCTGCCCGGCGATGTGGCGGTGGGTCACACCCGCTACTCCACCACCGGAAGCTCGGTGCTGGCCAATGCGCAGCCATGCATGGCGAATTACCGGGGCGGCGCCCTGGCGCTGGCGCACAACGGCAATCTGACCAACGCCCCCGAGCTCCGGCGTGCGCTGGTGGGCCAGGGCGCGATCTTCCAATCGTCCTCCGACTCGGAGGTGATCGTCCATCTCATCGCGCGCTCGCCCGCCGACGATCCCGAGGCGCAGATTCGCGAGGCGCTGGCCCAGATCGAAGGGGCCTACAGCCTGGTCATCACCGTCGGCCGCACCGTGTACGCGGTGGTCGACCACCGCGGCTTCCGTCCGCTGGTGCTCGGGCGCCTGGGAGACGGTGTCATCGTCGCTTCGGAAACCTGCGCGCTCGACCTCGTGGGCGCGACGCTCATCCGGGAGCTCGTGCCCGGAGAATTCGTGCGCATTTCGAATGGCGTGGTGAAGTCGCTGGCGCCGCTGCCGGTGCGGCCGGTGAGCCGATGTGTCTTCGAGCTGGTGTATTTCGCGCGACCGGACAGCAATGTCTTCGGGGAATCGGTGGACCGGGTGCGCCGCGAGCTCGGGCGACAGCTGGCGATCGAGCATCCCGCGCCCCGCGGCCAGGTGGTTTTCAGCGTCCCCGATTCGAGCAATGCGATGGCGCTCGGCTTTGCGGAACAGAGCGGGCTCAAGCTCGAGCACGGCCTCATCCGGAATCACTACGTCGGCCGGACCTTCATCAATCCGACCCAGGCGCTCCGGGTGGCCAAGGTGAAGATCAAGTTCAATCCGGTCCGTGAAGTCATTTCCGGCCGTTCCGTCGTGGTGGTGGACGACAGCCTGGTGCGCGGCACGACGAGCAAGGGGCTGGTGCAGATGATCCGCGCCGCCGGGGCGCGAGAAGTCCACCTGCGGCTCGCATCCCCGCCGATCACCGGGCCCTGTCACTACGGGATCGATACCCCGACTCGCGAAGAGCTCATTGCCGCGACGCATTCCTCCGATGAAATCAGGGATTTCCTCGGCGTCGACACCCTCGGCTACCTCTCGCTCGAAGGCATGCTGCGGGCGGCAGGCACCCGGAATTCCTTCTGCCATGCCTGTTTCTCCGGGAAATATCCGGTGCCGGTGACGCCGGAGGAACATCTCGCGGCCCTGCTCCCGCCGATGGCGGCGTCCCCGACATGAGCGACACCGCCCCGCAGCCGCTGGTTACTTCTTCGGACAGGGGCGCGCCGACGGCACCGCGGCAATGAAGGACGTGCTCGGCGGCAAGGGTGCAGGCCTCGCCGAGATGACCAACCTCGAAATCCCCGTCCCTCCCGGCTTCACGATCGCCGCAAGTCTCTGCCCGACCTACCTCGAAACCCGGAGTTTTCCTCCCCGGCTGCGCCCGCAGCTCGAGGCGGCCCTGGGGCGGCTCGAGGCCGCCACCGGACGGCAGTTCGGCGGAAGCGCCGATCCCCTCCTCGTCTCGGTGCGCTCCGGAGCGGCGGTCTCCATGCCGGGGATGATGGAAACCATCCTCAACCTCGGGCTCAACGACACGACCGTCGAAGGACTGCGCCGCCAGAGCGACAATCCCAGCTTTGCCTACGATTCCTATCGCCGCTTCGTGCAGATGTACGGGTGCGTAGTGTTCGAGGTGCCCAAGCGGGTCTTCGACGAGGCGCTGGAGCGGCGGAAGCGCGCCGCGGCCGCGGTCCGGGACATCGACCTGCCGTGGGAAACGCTCCGGGAGGTGACGCTCGAATTCAAGGAGGTGATTCGGCGGGAGTCGGGAAAGTCGTTCCCCGAAGATCCGATGGATCAGCTCTGGGGCGCCATCGCGGCGGTGTGCGAAAGCTGGAACACCCGGCGCGCCATCGACTACCGGAAGCTGCACGACATTCCCGACACGATGGGAACCGCCGTCAACATCGTGGCGATGGTCTTCGGCAACATGGGGGAGGATTCCGGCACCGGCGTCGCGTTCACCCGCGATCCGTCGACCGGGGAGCGCGCCCTCTATGGCGAGTACCTGCTCAACGCGCAGGGGGAGGACGTCGTCTCGGGGATTCGTACTCCCGAACCGATCGCCCGGCTCAAGGAGCGGATGCCCGAGGCATATCTGGAGCTCGAGCAGGTGGCCCGCACGCTGGAGCGACACTTCCGTGACATGCAGGACCTCGAGTTCACGATCCAGCGGGGCCGCCTGTACATGCTGCAGACCCGCCGGGCCCAGCGCTCGGGACAGTCGGCGGTGCGCTGCGCGGTCGAGATGGTGGATGAAGGGCTGATCTCCGAGGAAGAAGCGATCGCGCGGGTCCCACCCAACGACCTGAATCAGCTGCTGCATCCGACCATCGATCCGAAGGCGGCGCTCGATCTGCTGACGACCGGCCTCCCCGCCTCCCCCGGTGCGGCCAGCGGCGCCGCGGTGTTCGACGCCGATCACGCCGAAGCGCGCGGCCGGAAAGGCGAGCCGGTCATCCTGGTGCGGCGGGAAACCAGCCCGGAGGACTTTCACGGAATGGTGGCGGCCCGGGCGATTCTCACGGCGCGGGGCGGTATGACATCACATGCCGCGGTCGTGGCGCGCGGGATGGGCAAGCCCGCGGTCTGCGGCGCGGCCGAGCTCGACATCGATCTCGCGACCCGGCAGTTCCGCGTCGATACGGTCGTCGTCCGAGAGGGCGACGTCATCTCGATCAACGGCAACACCGGCGAGGTCGTGGTCGGCGCCGTCCCTGTGGTGACGCCGGAGCCGACCGGCCCGTTCGGC
>Ga0070704_100001057_pt1 | contig 14246 bp, 14 predicted proteins | sample KBSK5252metaG_FD_65467 | JGI IMG/M metagenome (GOLD analysis project Ga0070704, IMG submission 65467) | Corn, switchgrass and miscanthus rhizosphere microbial communities from Kellogg Biological Station, Michigan, USA - KBS K5-25-2 metaG | ecosystem: Host-associated > Plants > Roots >...
CCCGCGGCCTGGGCCAGGTCGGGCGTCCCGTCGCCCGAGCCCCCATCGGCCACGATGACTTCAGCCGCCCATGCGAGCCCGCCGATGCAGTCGGCGATTTGACTCGCCTCGTTGAGGGTGGGAATCACGACGGTGAGGGGCGCGGGCATCGGTTCGAATGTTAACGGGAACGTCGCCCGCCGAGCAATCGGCGCCGCTCGATCGCCTCCCCATACACGACCTCGGTCCGTTCGGCGGTGCGCTCGAGTGTGAACTCCCGGCGCACGAGGTCGCGGCCCGCGCGGGCGATCCTGCTACGAAACGTGCCGTCACCCAGCACCCGGTCGAGCGCCCGTGCCCAAGCCATGGTGTCGAGGGGCGGCACGAGCAAACCTGTTTCCCCGGACGTCACGAGGTCGGGGTTGCCGCCGGCCTCCGACGCAACCACCGGGAGGCCCAGGGCCATGGCCTCGAGCAACGCCTGCGACAACCCTTCAATCCGCGAGGGGAGGGCGGCGAGGGTCGCCAGCCGGTAGAACGGCAGGGGCCGCTCCGTGAACGACACGAACGCCACGCGGTGCCGCCCCGGAAGCGCGTCGCGCAGGGCGATCAGGTCGCGATCGGGCTCGATCCCCACACACGCCACGGCGACCGGCCGGCGCAGTGCCGGCAGCGCCGCGAGCAGGACGTGCTGGTCCTTGCGCCGCGCCACCACCACGATGACGGGGCGGCCGTCGAGCGTGCCGAGCGCCGCGCGCGCCGCGGCGAGATCGACCTCGGACGGCGGTGCGTCCACGCGCTCCAGATCGATGCCGTTGGGCACGACGCGCAGGCGGCCGGCGGGATGGAAGCGGCGTTGCAGCGCGGCCCTAACCGCCGCGCTCACGGCGATCGTGCGATCGGCGGTGAGGCCGATGGCCACGAGCTCCGGTGGCAACGTCAGCGGCATCGTGCGCCGCGTGACGACAAAGGGTTGTGGCAGCCGGCCGTGCCAGCGCATCAACGTCAGCGCCCGGCGGTCGCGCGTGTCGTGGCTGTTCACGACGTCCACGCCGTGGCGCCCGATCACGTCGTTGATCGCACCGGCCAGGGACCCAAGACTGTGGAACGGAAGGGGAACGACTTCGAGCCTCGCCTCGGCAGCGAGCCGCTCGAGCAGCGTCCCGGGCCGGCACCCGACGAGCACGCGATGACCGCGCCGCGCCAGGTGGACGCTCAGACTGAAGATGGATTGCGTGGAGCCCGCGCCTTCGCCCGCGTGCGTGAGTTGGAGAATCGTCAGCGGCTGAGGCGACATGCCCCGAAGGTAGTTATACTGGGGCGCCCATGCACGTCGCGGTCGCGTCGCACCACCGGTTGCCGGTCGAAGGCTATGGCGGCACGCAGCGCGTCGTGGTCGCACTGGTCCGCGGCCTGGCGGAGCTGGGCCACCGCGTGACGCTGCTCGCGCAGCCGGGCACGCGCGTGCCGGAGGCGGCGAAGGTCGTCGAGGTGCCGCCCAAGATCCTCAAGGACGTGGGGGCCGACCTGACGCCGTTCCTCCCCGTCGGCGCCGACCTGCTCCACGTTCATTTCCCGCTGAAGCGCGGACCCGCCACGATGCCGTTCGTTCAGACCACGCACGGCAACTCGAAGGCGGGCGCACCGCTCCTGCCGCAAACAATCTTCTTGTCGCGCGACCACGCGCGGCGCCACGGCAGCGACGCGTTCGTCTATAACGGCCTCGACCCCGCCGAATTCGTGTTCCGCCGCCGCAAGGAGCAGTGGGACCTCTTCCTCGGGCGGCTGCACAGCGCCAAGGGATACCACTGGGCGATCGAGGCGGCGAAACGTACCGGCCGGCGGCTGATCGTGGCGGGCGGCTGGCGGCCGAGCTTCACGGGCGCCGTCAAGTACGTGGGTGAGGTGGATGGCAAGCGCAAAGCGGTCCTGCTCGCGCGGGCCCGCTGCCTGTGGATGGCCGCGCTGTGGGACGAGCCGTTCGGCCTCACCACCATCGAAGCGTTGTTCTCCGGCACCCCCGTCCTCGGCACCCGTCGCGGGGCGCTCCCCGAGATCCTGACCACCACCGTGGGAGCGCTGTGCGACACGCTCGACGAAATGCTCGAAGCCGCCGAGACGATCGGGACTCGATCGCCCGACGCGTGCCGGTCACACGCGGAGCGCTACTTCACGCACCGGGTGATGGCTGAGGAGTATGTGCGGGTGTACCGCGCGGTGATCGAGACGGGGAAGTTGCCGGCGGGCCGGCCGACGCCCTACGCCAATTCGTAGTTGCGGAATTCGAACAACCGAGCGCCCGTCATCCGCTCGATCCAATCGGACACGTAGAAGCGCAGGTGCTCGAGCTTGAACTGCCGCGGACCGATGACGCGGTCGGGGTCGTGCGCCCGCAGGGCGATCCAGTCGCGCGCGGCCGCCGGGTGGGTGCCCGTAAACGGCTTCAGCAGCGGAATCCACTCCAAGTATCCACGCCGCTGTTCGCGCTCGGACTGCTCGCGACTCCACGGGTAGATGACCTTGCTCGCTTCGTATTTCTCGCGGATCGCCTTCGCGGGGCGAGCCCAGCCGTAGTGAAACATCTCGGCGTCGGTGACGCGCGCGCGGATCTTCCGATAGTCCGGTCCCACGCGGAATCCCTGGGCTCCCTGATAGGGACGGATGTCCTTGCCGATGCGCACGCAGCGGACCTCGCGCCGGTACCAGCGGCGGCTGGTCGCGACTCGATCGAAGCCCCCGTAGAAATGCTGATACTTCACGAGCAAGCCCTCGACCCGCTGGTCCCGGTCCCACTCGGCGACCTTCTCTTTCAGGATGCGCGCGCCGGTCTCGTGCAGGACTTCGTCGGCCTGGATGTAAATGCCCCACGAGCCGCGGCAGGCATCCATCGCCCGCTGCGTCTCGATGGACAGCATGAGGTTCTTCTTGGTGAAGTCCCACTCCGTGTCGAGGATCCGGATGCGCGGGTCGCCGATCGACGTGACGAGGTCGCGGGTCGCGTCGTCGGACTTCCCCACGTTCACGACGACTTCATCGCACACCTCGAGGACCGATCGGATTGCCGGAATGATCGGGAAGTCGAGCTTCACGGCGTTACGGACGATGGTGAAACCGGAAAGCATCGTCAGGTGCGGAATTGCAGGTTGTAGAGGCGCCGGTAGAGGCCGTCGGCGGCGAGCAGGTCGTCGTGGCTGCCACGCTCCACGATGCGGCCCTCCGCCAGCACGACAATGAAGTCGGCGTGCTGCACGGTGGCCAGGCGGTGCGCGATGACAAAGACCGTGCGGTGCTCCATGAGGCGCTCGATTGCCTCCTGCACCAGCCGCTCCGATTCCGTGTCGAGCGCGCTCGTGGCCTCGTCGAGAATGAGCAACGGCGGATCGCGCAGCAGCGCGCGCGCGATCGCGATGCGCTGGCGCTGGCCGCCCGAGAGCCTCGTGCCCCGCTCCCCCAGCATCGTTTGATACCCGTCCGGGAGCCGCAGCACGAACTCGTCCGCGTTGGCGGCGCGGGCGGCGGCGCGCACCTGCTCGAGGGTGAAGTCCGTGCGGCCGTAAGCGATGTTCGCGAGCACCGTATCGTTCAAGAGCACCGTCTCTTGTGACACGATGCCCATCAGCCGCCGCAGTGAACGGCGCGTATAGCGCGTGATGGGCACGCCGTCGATCGCGATCTCGCCCCGGGTCGGCTCGTAGAAGCGTGGCAGCAAGTCCACGAGCGTCGTCTTGCCGGCGCCGGAGGGCCCGACGATCGCCACCACCTGGCCGCGCTGCACCTCGAGGTCCACGTCCCGCAGGACGGCTTCGCCGGCCTCGTACTCGAACGAGACGCCGCGGTATTCAATTTTGTCCCGGAACGCGGCGTCGGCCTCGCCCGGCGCGTCGCGTTCCGCGTCGGGGAGATCGAGCACCTCGAATACCCGCTCCGCCGAGGCCGCCGCGCCCGCCATGATCGTCGGGTAGTTCGCGACCGACTTCACGGGAGACATGAGCCGCAGGCTCACGGCGAGAAACGTGATCAGCACCGCCGGATCGAGACTCGTCGTGGCGGCCAGCGCGAGCCGCGTGCCGACCACGAGGATCAAGACGATCATCACGCCGCCGAACACCTCGCTGACGGGGCTCGTGAGGCTCGAAAACCGCTGGGCGCGCAACACCCGTCCGCGGTAGCGCTCGGCGAGCTGCCGGAACCGCTCCAGCTCGAACGCCTCCGCCACGTACGCCCGCACCAACTTCACCGACGCGATCATCTCGCCCACGTGGCTCGTCACCTCGCCGCGCTCGGCGGCGAGCTCGCGCGACCGGCGCCGCAGCCGGTTGATCATCGGCCGGATGATGAGCAGGAGCGCCGGCGCGAGCAGCAGGGCGAGCAGCGTCAGCCGCACCGACAGGCCGAAGAGAATCACCACGTACACGAGGATGACGACGATGTTCTGGAGCAGCGAGGCTAGGGCCGCGCTCACCGCCGTCTTGACCTGGTCGGTGTCGCTGATGATGCGCGCCACGATCTGGCCGCCGCGCGTGCGCTGGAAGTAGCTGAGCGGCAAGGTCTGCAGGTGCCGGAACAGGCGCACCCGCAGGTCGCGCACCACGCCCTCCTGGATCGCGACGCTGCCGACGGAGGCCAGATACCCGGTCACGTTCTTGAGCAGCAGCGCGACGAGCAGGACGATGACCACGTTGCGCAGCGCCACGTCGGGCGTGCCGGCATGAATGAACGGCCCCGCGATCCGGTCGAGCACCCCTTCGACCGCGGAACCGCCGCCGCCTGCCTCGGGCAGGCCGGCGTTGCCGAACAGCGTGCGGAGGAAGGGGATCAGGAGGACGAAGGTGAACCCATCGAGGACGGAGGAAACGACGGTGGCGACGATCGTGGCGACGAACAGAGGCGTGTACGGACGGAGCAGCGACAACAGGCGGGAACTGCGCCCCATTCAGCGGCTGCCTCTCGGCGTCAGCAGCGCGACGGGGAGAATCATCTCCTCCGGCGTCGCGCCGCCGTGCAGGAACGAGCCGCGGTAGCGCGCCTGGTACTCCCGCAGCTTGGTGGGATACACGAAGAACCGGTCCCCCGTCGCGATGAGCAGGCGCACGCCGAGCGCCGCGCCCGGCAGGCCGAACCCCTTCAGGTCTTCGACGGCGATTGCAGCCTCGGGATCCTCCGCGCGCAGGTCCTCGCCGAACTTGTACCGCAGGTTGGCCGTGGCGTCGCGCTTCGCGAAGACCGTGGCCGGCGTTTCGCAGTGGATCGAGCCGTGATCCGTGGTGAGCAGGACGGGCACGCCGCGCCGCTCCGCTTCCTGGAGCGCGGCGATCACGGGCGAGCGCTCGAACCAGGTGCGCGTGAGCCCGCGCAGCGCGTCCGCATCGCGCGCCACCTCGTAGAGGATCGCGTTCTCCGAGCGGCCGTGCGTCAGCTGGTCGATGAAGTTGAAGACGAGCGCCGTCACGCCGTCCTGGGCGAGGTGGGCGGGGAGCCGCCGCAGCAAGTCGACGCCGTCGGCGGCCGTGAAGAGTTTCTCGTAGCGCACGGGCACCGGCTTGCCGACCAGCTCGCGCAGCTGTTCGGTGAGCAGCTCGGGCTCGTGGGCGTTGAGACTCTCCTCGTCGCTCGGCGCGCCCCACCACTCCGGGTGGCGCGCCGCGATCTCCATCGGGAAGAGCCCGCTGAAGATCGCGTTGCGGGAGAACGGCGTCGCCGTCGGCAGGATGCTGTAGTAGTGCGACTCCTCGACGTCGAACAGCGGCGTGATCAGGTCGCGCAGCACCTCCCACTGGTCGAGCCGCAGGCAGTCGATCAGCAGGAACAGCACGCGCCCGGTGCGCTTGAGCGCGGGAACGAGGAACTCGGCGCCGACGTCCACCGAGAGCGGCGGCCGGTCCCCCTCGGGGTCGGCGAGCCAGCGCGGGTACTGTTTCGTGATGAACGTCGCGAAGTCCTTGCGCAGGCTCTCTTGCAGGTTCTTCAGCGCTTCCGACAGGCCGGGCTCGTTCCCGGCCGCCAGCCGGACTTCCCACTGCGCCAGCTCCCGGACCAGCTCGATCCACTCGCGCCAGGCCAGCGCCGCGCCGCGCCGGCCTTCGAGCTCGCGGAACCGCGTCACGAAATCGCGCGCCAAGCGCTGTTGGCGGATGCGATCGCCGTCGAGGAGGCGCGTCACCACAGAGAGGATCTGGCGCGGGTGGACGGGCTTTACGAGGTAGTCGTCCACCTCGATGCCGATGGCATCGCGCATCAACCCTTCATCCTCGCTCTGCGTGACCATCACGACGGGCATCGCGGGGTCGATGGCGCGGATTTCGGGGATCAGGTCGAGGCCGCGGCGCCCGGGCATCTGCTCGTCGAGCAGGACGACGCTGTACGGCTGGCGCCGCAGCAGCGCGAGCGCGTCGTCGCCATGCGCCGCCTGCTCCACCGCGAAGCCCTGCCCTTCGAGAAACCGGCGGTGCGCCGCCAGTCCATCGACTTCGTCGTCAATCCAGAGGATACTCTTTTGCCGCGGCATGCTTCGGGAAAAGCTACTACATTGGCCGCGTGTTGCGCATACTCCTCGTCCGCTTCAGTTCAATTGGCGACGTGCTCCTCACCACCCCGCTCGTCCGGGCGTTGCGCCGTCGCCACCCCGACGCCCACCTGATCTACGTCACCAAGCGCGCGATGGCGCCGCTCGTGGCCGACAACCCTCACATCTCGCAGGTCGTAGCCCTCGAGCCGGACGAACCGCTCACGCAGCTCGCCCGCCACCTCCGGGGCTTACAGCCGACGCATGGACTCGACCTGCACGGCAGCCTGCGGAGCGCGGCGCTGCGCGTACTGGTGGGAGGTCGCTGGTCGGCGTACGCGAAACGCAAACTCGCCCGCACGCTCCTGGTCGCGACAAAACTCGACCTCTACCGCGGTGACGTCCCCGTGGCCGAAAGATACTTTGAAGCCGCCCGACGGCTCGACGTCCGCCCCGATGGTGGTCCGCCCGAGTTTTGCCTCGGCGCCGCGGCGCGCGAGCGCGTGGCGCGTTGGCTCGCCGAGCGGGGGTTGGAAGACGCTCCGCTCGCCGCGCTGGCCCCCGGAGCCGCGCACGCCACCAAGCGCTGGCCGATCCCCCACTGGCAGGCGCTGACCGAGCGGCTGCGCGCGGCAGGCTATCGTCTCGTCGTGCTGGGCGGACCCGAGGACCGGGGCGCGGCGCAGCAGCTCGGGCCGCTGGCGGAGAGCGCCGCCGGAGAATTCACACTGCAGGAGACGGGCGCGTGCCTCGCGCGCGCCAAGGTCCTCATCTCGGGGGACACCGGCGTGATGCACATGGCGACCGGCGTCGGCACACCGGTCGTCGCACTCTTCGGTCCCACGGTCCGGGCCTTCGGCTTCTTTCCTTATCATGCCCGCGCCACGGTGCTCGCGCAGGACCTGCGGTGCCGTCCCTGCTCCACGATGGGCACGGCGCGCTGTCCGCTCGGCCACCACCGCTGCCTCGTCGACCTCCTGCCCGCGCAGGTGGCCGCGGCCGCGCTCCGGCTCGTCGCGTGATCGACCAGCTGCAGGCGACGACTCCGGCCGAGGAGCGGCTCGTCGCCTTGATTGCCGCCGCGGCCCGGGGCCCGAAACGCGACGGGTTGTTCGCCTTGTGGCTGGTCGTGCGCACGGCGGAAGCGGTCCTGCCCCCCGCGCCGGTCAGCGCCAAGAATCACCGCCGCCGGCTGCAGGCGCTCGAGACCCGTCTGGGCAGCCTGGCCCTCCCCGCGCCGCTCAAGCGAGCCCTCGCCGCCGCCCGGCACCACCTCGAGGCGGCGACGGCGGACGCGGCTGCGGTGGTCTTGAGTCAGCTCGTCGCCCCCGCCCGCGACGTGCTCGGGCCGGAAGCGGCGGACGCCGTCGGCGTTGCTGCCCGCGCGGCGCGCGTACATTTATAGCGCATGTCCACGCGCCGCCTGCCGCAACGTGCCTCGCTCGAGTCTCTGGTGCAGCGCGTCGATGCGCAGCGCCCCGGGGAGCTCACGGGCGACACCGTGCCCACGGGATTCGCGTCGGTCGACAAAATCCTCGGGGGTGGCGTGCGACGGCGCGACTTGGTCGTGCTGGGCGGCGACATCGGTGCCGGGAAATCGGCGCTGGCGCTCGGCGTGGCGCTGCGCGTCGCGCAGCAAGGGCTCGGCGTGGCGTTTCTGTCGGGCGAGATGGACGAGGAGCGGCTCATGGAGCGCGCCCTCGCCATCGAGGGCCGCGTGACGGTGGACGACCTCCGCGCCGCCAAGATGAGCGACCAGACGCGCGCCGGGATCGGGGGCGCGGCGGTGCGGTTGCGTGGCCTGCCGCTGGCGATGCTGCCCCTCGCCGCCGACGATTTCGACACGATGGCGGACCGGCTCGAGCCGCTGCGCCAGCTGGCCCTGGTCGTGGTGGACTACCTGCAGCTCGTCCCGCCACCCCGGGGACTCACGCGCGTGACGCAGGACGAAGACACCGCACTCGTGCTCCGGCACCTGAAGGCATTGGCGCTCGAGCGGCAGGTCGCGCTGCTCCTCGTGGCGCAGCTGCCTCGCTTCCAGGCGCAACGCGAAAACCCGCGTCCGACGCTCGAGGACTATGGCGTGCTGGGCGCCCTCAAGCAGCACGCCGATGTGGTGCTGTCGCTCTTTCGGGAAGAGATGTATCGGCCGGGCGGGGGTGTGGAGGGGGCGACGGAGCTGATTGTGGCGAAGAACCGCAACGGCCCGACGGGATTCGTGGATCTTTACTTCTACCGTCGCTGGATGCGGTTCGAGGACATGCTCGATCCGGACCGCTGAGCCTTGCTGGAATCCGGTTCGATGATCCCTCCCATCAGCGTGTAGGTCGTCCCCGCGCCCCCGACATTGGGGCGCAGCGTGAGCCACAGGGGTCGCTGCTGCTTCTCCGCATAGATGGTCACGACACCGCTCGCGTCCGTCGCGTCACTCTGCACTTCCCAGCCGTTCAAGGGCAGCGCCTCGCGGTACCAATCCGCCACGGCCTTCACCGGAGCGGGGGTGGTGAGCTCCATCTTGCCGGCGTCCTCCCCGGCGGCGTAGCTGACCAGCGACGACCCGGGGTAGCCGAGAGCGTCCGGCAGCGCGCGGCCGATGATGGCGCGGGCGCGCCGGTCTTCGCGACCGCTGTCGCAGCCGGCGGCGAGGACGAGGAGGACGAGGAGCAACGGTAGTGAGCGGGGCATGGGCGGGAATCCTACCTGTGGCGCGCGCGCGCGGTCAAGTTGTAACTTGCAATGACCTATGGCTGGCCACAGTAAGTGGAAGCAGATCAAGCGGAAGAAAGCCGTCACCGACCAGAAGCGTGGTGCCGTCTTCACCCGTATCATCCGCGAGATCACCATCGCCGCGAAGCAGGGAGGCGGCGACCCCGGGGGTAACCCGCGCCTCCGTACGGCGATCGACGCCGCCAAAGCCGAGAACATGCCCGCCGAGAACATCGAGCGCGCCATCAAGAAGGGTACCGGTGAGCTCGAGGGCGTCGTCTACGAGGAAGTGACATACGAGGGCTACGGCCCCGGCGGCGCCGCGATCCTCATCCAGGCGATCACCGACAACGCCAACCGTACCGTCGCGGAGATCCGCAATGTGTTCACGCGCCGCGGCGGGAATCTTGGCGCCACGAACTCGGTGGCCTGGATGTTCGACCGCAAAGGGCAGATCGAGGTGGCCGGGGACGCCGACGAGGATGCGACGATGGAGGCCGCCCTCGACGCCGGCGCCGATGACATGGTGCGCGAGGGCGACGTCTTCCTGATCACGACTCCACCCAATCAACTCCACGTTATCGACCAGGCGCTGCGGGCCAAGCAGTTGCCCGTGCGGAGCGCCGAGATCGCCCTGCTCCCCAAGAACACCGTGAAGGTCGAGGGCGGCGAGGCGAAGCAGCTGCTGCAGCTCGTCGAAGGCCTCGAGGAGATGGATGACGTCTCGAAGGTGTTCTCGAACTTCGACATCGACGCCGAGGCCATGGCAGCGGTGACGGGGTGAGGTGAGGGTCCTGGGCGTCGACCCGGGCACCGCGGTCACCGGCTACGGGGTGATCGAAACGGGGAACGGAACCGCGGGGGGAAGCCCGCTGGGCCGTCTCATCGAGTGTGGCGTCTTCAAATTCGCCAAAGGCAGCTCCCTGCCCCGCCGGCTGCACGAGCTGCACGAGGGCATCGTCGAGCTGATCGCGCGACACCGTCCCACGGCGCTCGCCCTGGAGGACGCCTTCTATCATAAGAACGTGCGCACGACGCTCGTGCTCGGTCACGCCCGCGGCGTGGTGCTGCTCGCGGCTCAGGACGCGGGACTCGTGATCGCCGAGTACGCGCCGGCCACGATCAAGAAGACCGTCGTTGGCGCGGGCGGGGCCGGCAAGGTGCAGGTGGCCGCGATGGTGATGCGCCTGCTGCGGCTGCGCCAGGCGCCCAAGCCCGCCGATGCCGCCGACGGTGTCGCGGCAGCCTTGACCTACATCATCCGCTCGTGATCGCCTACGTACGCGGCCGGCTCGCGGCCAAGTCCGCCGACCGCGTGGTGGTGGAGACCGCGGGCGGCGTGGGCTACGAAATCACCGTCCCGCTCGGCGTGATGGAGCGACTGCCGGGCGCGGGCGCGGAGGTCACGCTCGCCACCGAGCTGGTCGTGCGCGAGGACGGGTGGGCCTTGTACGGTTTTCTCGACGAATCGGAACGACGCTTTTTTCAACGCCTCACGAGCGTTTCAGGCGTGGGGCCGAAGCTCGCCGTGGCCGTGATGTCGGCGTTGGGCGTAGAGCGCGGCGCTCGCGCGGTGCGGGAGAAGAACATTGCGCTGCTGTCGTCGGTGAGCGGCATCGGGAAGAAGACCGCGGAACGGCTCGCGCTTGAGCTGGGCGACAAGGTAGACGAGTTTGTGGACGGAGGGACGCCTCCGATGCCGGGGGGCGCGGAAGCGGCGTTGAAAGCGCTCGAGCGCCTCGGATACAGCACCGCCGAAGCCGACCGGGCCCTGCGGGAGACCCTGGCGGGCAACGGCGGACTCGAGGGCGAGACGGAGACGCTGGTGCGCCGCGCGCTGCAAGTGCTCACGACCAAGTGACGCCCACATGACGACCGAAAGGACGGCCACCATCACCGCCGAATGGATCTGCACGCGCTGCGGGTCGACGAATCGCCGCCTCGTCCACGCCACGGCGAGGCGCGCCGACGACGAGTGCCTCCAGTGTCACACGAAGCACACGATCGAGGCCGACGCGCGACCGGTGCGGTGGCGCGCCCAGCCCAAGGGCAAATAGCGGGTGGCCCGCGCCGAGATCACCACACCCGAGGCGCTCCCCGACGAGCGACTCACCGACGCCGCGCTGCGTCCCTCCCGACTCGACGAGTTCGTCGGTCAGGCGAAAGTGAAGGAGTCGCTGCAGATCGCGATCGACGCGGCCAAGCACCGCAAGGAGCCGCTCGACCACACGCTGTTCTTCGGCCCCCCGGGACTCGGCAAGACGACTCTCGCGCTCCTCATGGCGAAGGAAATGGACGTCGACATCCGGACCACCTCCGGGCCCGTGCTCGAGCGGCCCGGCGATCTCGTGGGCATGCTCACCGGCCTGAAGAGCGGCGACATCCTGTTCATCGACGAGGTGCACCGGCTGCGTCCGGCGCTCGAAGAGTTCCTCTACCCCGCGATGGAAGAGTATCACGTCGATGTCCGCATCGCCGACGGCCCGCACGCCCAGACGATTCCGATGCAGCTCGAGCGCTTCACGCTGATCGGCGCGACGACGCGCTTCGGCCTGCTGACGCCTCCGATGCGCGCGCGCTTCGGCCTCGTGGAGCGGCTGCACTACTATCCGCCCGACGACCTCGTCCAGATCATCACCCGCTCCGCGGGGATCCTGGGCGTTCCCGCCGACGCCGCGGGCGTGGTGGAGATCGCGCGCCGCAGCCGCGGCACGCCGCGCGTCGCGAACCGCCTCTTGAAGCGCGTGCGCGACTACGCACAGGTGCGCGCCGCCGGGAAGATCACCGCGGCCGTGGCCGTGGAGGCGCTCAAGCGGCTCGACGTCGACGAGTTCGGGCTCGACGACATGGACGCGCGGATCCTGAAGACGATCATCGAAATGTTCGAGGGCGGGCCCGTCGGTGTGCAGACGATCGCCGCGGCCGTCGGTGAGGACCCCGGCACGCTCGAGGAGGTGTACGAGCCCTTTCTGATGCAACAGGGGTTCCTCGCGCGCACGCCGCGCGGTCGCTGCGCCACAGCAAGTGCTTATCGCCATTTCGGCTTCACGCCGCCCACGAGCGCCGAACAAGCGAACATCTTTGATCCATAAAGCCTCCGATTTCGAGTACGACCTTCCCGCCGACCAAATCGCCCAAGAGCCCCTCCCGGATCGAGCCTCGAGCCGCCTGCTCGTGCTCGAGCGCGCTACCGGGGTCATCACCCACCGGAAGTTCCCAGATGTTGCCGAGTTGATCCCGGCAGGGGACGTGCTCGTCCTCAACACGTCGCGAGTGATTCCCGCAAGACTCCGCGGCAAACGGGAGTCGGGAAACGCGGCTGAGATTCTGCTCGTGCGCGCTCTTCCCGACGGCACCTGGCTCGCGATGGGGCATCCGGGCGGGAAGCTCAAGCCGGGGCGACAGGTGAGCTTCGGCGAGGGGGACAGTGTGGTGGAGGTTGTGGAGGTTCTGGGAGGCGGTATGCGGAAGGTGCGGTTCGTCGGCGCGCTCGACGCGCGGCAGACGATCGCGAAATACGGCGAGGTCCCGCTACCGCCGTACATTCGCCGCGCGCCCACGCCGGCCGACCGCGAGCGCTACCAAACGGTGTATGCCTCGCACGACGGCAGCGTGGCGGCGCCGACCGCCGGGCTGCACTTCACTCCGCACCATCTCAATCAGGTTCGCACCAAGGGTGTTGTGGTGGCCTCGCTCGATCTGCACGTCGGGCCCGGCACATTCAAACCCGTCGAGGTGGACGATCTCGCCGCCCATCCGATGCACCCGGAGGCCTACGAGATTCCGGAGAAGACCGCAAAGATCGTCAACGACACGAAAGCCGTGGGGCGTGGGGTGTGGGGAGTGGGAACTACAGTCGTTCGAGCGCTCGAGTCCGCCACAAACGAGCAAGGACAGGTGCGCGCCGGCGCGGGCGAAACGAGCCTCTTCATTCATCCCCCGTATGAATTCAAGGTGGTGGACCGGTTGCTCACCAACTTTCATCTTCCCCGCTCTACGTTGCTGATGCTGGTGTGCGCGTTCGGTGGCTACGAGGCGGTGATGGGAGCGTATCGGGAAGCGGTGCGGGAGGGGTATCGCTTCTACAGTTACGGCGACGCGATGGCGATCATTTAGGACCAAACCGCTTCGCAACCAGATCCGCCCAGGTCATCATGTGGAGCGCCCCGGCGCGAACAGCCTCGCCGGCGCCCGCCAGCATTTTCTTATTGAGGACCTTCTGAAACTCAAAGAGTCGAGCGCGCACCGCCGGGTCGTCCTTCAGTACGCGTGCCAGGCATCGGGAACAGATATCAGCGGGAAAGGGCCACGCAGCGCCCCCGAGAGCTTCGAGAGAGGGAGAACGCATTGCCGCGTGCTCGTGACACCGGGTGCACACCATGAGTAGCATTATGCCCGTGATGAACCCCGAGTTTCAGCGCTAACCTGATGTTCGAGTTCCATAGGTACGGGGACGCGATGGTGGTGATATGAGTGGGTGTACGTGCCCGGTTATTCCCGCCCTGAAGGGCGGGCTCGGCGCATTGCTGTCCTTAAGGACAACATCCCGCCGAGCCCGGGCTTCAGCCCGGGACTAATGTTCGAGTTCCGCATCCACTCGACGTCGGGCGCCGCTCGCACCGGCTCCCTCACCCTGCCCCACGGTACCGTGGAAACGCCCGTATTCATGCCTGTGGGCACGCAGGGCACCGTGCGGGCGCTCTCGCCCGCCGACTTGAGGGCCGTGGGCGCCGGCATCGTCCTCGCGAACACCTACCACCTGCACGTCCGCCCCGGCGAGGACGTGATCGCCCAGCTCGGCGGGCTGCACCGCTTCATGGCGTGGGACCGCCCCCTGCTCACGGACTCGGGTGGATTCCAGGTGTTCTCGCTCGCCGGGTTCCGCCGCGTGGACGAGGAGGGGGTCGAGTTCCAGAGCCACGTGGACGGAGGCCGCCGCGTCCTCACTCCGGAGCGCGCGACCGAAATCCAATGGACCCTCGGCGCCGACATTGCGATGGCGTTCGATCACGTGGCGCCGGGGGCGGCGGATGAGGCGACATCGCGGGATGCCCTGGAG
>Ga0070704_100001058_pt1 | contig 14244 bp, 12 predicted proteins | sample KBSK5252metaG_FD_65467 | JGI IMG/M metagenome (GOLD analysis project Ga0070704, IMG submission 65467) | Corn, switchgrass and miscanthus rhizosphere microbial communities from Kellogg Biological Station, Michigan, USA - KBS K5-25-2 metaG | ecosystem: Host-associated > Plants > Roots >...
CCGCCCATCATCATGTGCACGCCCTGGAAGACCACGCGGCGCGGGTTGCCCTTCATCCAGAGCACGCCCTTGTAGCGCAGCAGGTCGGGACCGTAGACCTGGATGATCCCGGACAGGAATTGCTCGAGCTTGTCGCCGTTGAACGGCTTCTTCGAGCGGAAGACGAACGACTCCACCTCGTCGTGGTGCTCGTGGTGGCTCTCGGCGAGGAAGTTCGGGTCGAGCTCGAGGATCGCGTTCAGGTTGAAGCCGCGGATATCGAGGATCTCCTCGATCGGCGCCTCGCCGAAATGCACTTTCTTGACCGGCGCGCGCGGATTCATGCGCCGCAGCCGCTCGATCAGCTTTACGGTTTCCTCCTCGGCGACGAGATCCGTCTTCGACATCAGGATGCGGTCGGCGAAGCCCACCTGCTCTTGCGCCTCGCGAAACTCGTCGAGTTGCTTCTCCGCGTGCTTGGCGTCCACTACGGTGAGGATCGAATCGAGCAGGTAGTACTTGCCGATCTCTTCGTCGGTGAAGAACGTCTGCGCCACCGGTCCCGGATCGGCCATGCCGGTCGTCTCGATGATGACGCGGTCGAACTTCAGCGCGCCGGCGTCACGCTTCTCCCTGAGCGTGCCGAGGATCCGGATCAAATCGCCGCGCACCGTGCAGCAGACGCAGCCGTTGTTCATTTCGACGATCTGCTCGTCCGACTTCTCGATGATCGCGCTGTCCACGCCGACCTCGCCGAACTCGTTCTCGATCACCGCGATGCGCTGGCCGTGGTCCTCCTTGAGGATCCGGTTCAGCAGCGTCGTCTTGCCCGCGCCGAGAAAGCCGGTGAGGATCGTCACCGGCACCATGTTGTCCTGCTGCATGAGAGAAACCCCGAATCGAAGGAGCGCGATTTTACCCCTTCGCGACCAGCAGCCCCTTCAGGTACTCGCCTTCGGGAAAATTCAGCGCCACCGGATGATCCGCCGCGGCGCCGAAGCGCTCGAGGATCCTCGCATCGGCGGCGGCATCTACCGCGGCGCCCGCCACGATCGACTGGAAGAGCTCTGCCGACACGCCGCCCGAGCAGGAAAACGTCGCGAGCAGGCCTCCTGCCTTGAGCAGCTTCAGCGCGAGCAGATTAATGTCCTTGTAGGCGCGTGCGGCGTTCTTCGCCAGGGCCGCGGTCGGCGCGAACTTCGGCGGGTCGAGGACGACGAGATCGAACGTGCTGCCGCGATCGCGCAGCTGCCGCAGATGCGCGAACACATCGGCCTGCGCGAACTCGAGCCGCGCGGCATCGAGCGCGTTTGCCGCGAGATTCTCGCGCGCGACTTCGAGCGCGGGCGCGGAGCTCTCGAGCGCCAGCACGCGCTTTGCGCCACCGGCCAGCGCGGCGATCGAGAATCCCCCGGTGTAGGCGAAGCAGTCGAGCACTTCGCGGCCGGCGGCGAGCGCTCGCACGCGCTGGCGGTTCTCGCGCTGGTCGAGGAAGAAGCCGGTCTTCTGGCCGGCCTCGACGTCGACGCGGAAGTTCAATCCATACTCGATGATCGGGCAGCGCCGCGCATCGCGGTTGCCGCGCGCGAACCCCGAGCGCGCGGCGAGTCCCTCCATCGTGCGCACCTCCGCGTCTGAGCGCTCGTAGATCGCTTCGCATCCGGTCGACTCGGCGAGCGCGTCCAGAATCGGCTCGCGCCAGCGCTCGGCCCCGGCGGCAAGGAATTGTGCGACGAACACGTCGGCATAGCGATCCACCACGAGGCCCGGCAGGCCGTCCGATTCGCCGTGCACCAGGCGCATCGCATTCGTATGCCGGGCCGCGGGAAGCGCCGATCGCAGCGCCACCGCGCGCTCGATCCTCGCGCGCAGGAATGCTTCATCGACCCGGACCGATGCATCGAAGCTCCAGACGCGCGCGCGGATCTGCGATTGCGGGCTCCAAGCCGCGAGCGCGAGCGTCTGGCCGTCGGCCGAGCGCACTTCCACGGTATCGCCGCTCGCCGGGTTTCCCTCGACCTTCTCGAGCGCGCCCGAGAAAATCCACGGATGCCTGCGCCGCAGCGACTTTTCGCGGCCGCGCTTGAGAACGATCATTTCCGCTTGGCGCGCGGATGTGCCGCGTCGTAGACCTTGGCAAGCGCCTGAAAGTCCAGGTGCGTATAGACCTGCGTGGTCGAGATGCTGGAATGGCCGAGCATTTCCTGCACCGCGCGCAGATCCTGGGACGATTGCAGCACGTGCGAGGCGAACGAATGGCGCAGCACGTGCGGGTGAACCGGCGCGCGCACGCCACGGCGCTTGGCGAGCGCCTTCAGCCGCGCGTTCACTACGCGTGGAGCGATGCGCCGGCCGCGCGCGCCAACGAAGAGCGCCCGTTCCTGCCCGGCGGCAAGCCGCGCGCGGGCGCCGAGCCAATGGCGCAGCGCTTCGCGCGCACGCGCGCCGACCGGAACCGTGCGGGTCTTCGCGCCTTTGCCGGTGACGGTAACCTCGCATTCGCGCAGGTCGAGCCTGCCATCGTCGCTGTCGAGCGCGACCAGTTCCGCGAGCCGCAGCCCGGACGAGTACAGCAGCTCGAACATCGCCTGGTCGCGCAGCAGTTCCGGCGCTGCGTCGGGCTCGCTGGCGAGAAGCTGCTGTGCCTCTTCGACCGACAGCGCCTTCGGCAGCGGGCGCGGGCTCTTCGGGGAGCGCAAGCCTTGCACCGGATTGTTGCGGAACCGGCGATGGCGAACGAGCCAGCGGTACAGGCCGCGCCACGCCGACAGGATCTTCGCCAGCGTACGTCCCGAGAGCCCTTGCCCATGCAGCAGAGCGACGAAACGGCGCAGCCGCGCGGTATCGAGCGTCTCCAGGCGGGCGTCCTGGGCGAGCGCGCACAGCAGACCGAGCGCATGGCGGTAGCTGGCGAGCGTCGACGCCGAGAGGCGGCGTTGGTGGCGAAGCGCACCGAGGTACGCCTGCACCAGGTCCTCATCCGGGTGCGTGGCCGTTGCGCGCTCCGCCACGCGCTTGGCCACTAGAGCCTCGCGGCGAGCGCGCCCGCGACCAGTTCCCCGATGCGACGCAGAAAGAGCGTGCCCATCTCCGCGTAGAAGCGCTGCGGGTCTTCGCTGCCGAACACGAGCAGCCCGAAGCTGCGCGTCTGGCCGAGCGGCACGAGCGCGAGCGAGCGAACGTGCTCCTGCGCGTCGCCGAACCAGCCAACAAACGGATTTCCCGCCGCGGGGCCGCATTGGGGCGCGCCCATCGCCTCGATCTTCGCGCGTGACGCATTGTCGACGGTCGCGCCTTCCGGGACGCCCTCGGGCAGCGGCTTGCCCCACAGGCGCATTGCGACGTGCGGCACGGCGAAGTCCTCGCGCAGGTGAAAGTACGTCGCCTGCGCGCACGAGACAAAGTCGCGCGCGCCGACCAATGCCAGCGACAGGCGGTGCACCTTCTCGCTGATCGCCTCGTTCTCCGCGCCGAGGCGCACCAGCTCGCCGATCTTGGCCTCGAGCAGTTTCGTCTTGTCGCGCAAGCTCAGGATCTGCCGCTCGGTGAGCGCGATCGTGCGCCCGCCGTGCGGATGCGGCACGTAGATCGACTCGAGCAGCTCGGGATACTGATCGAAGAACTGCGGATGTGCGCGCAGGAACCGCGCGATCTCGTCGGCGTTCACGGCTCCTCGACCTCGAGGACGCCTTCGTACACGGTGCGCGCGGGACCTTTCATCCAGACCGGATTGTCGCCGCCCAGCCAAGACACGGTCAATGTGCCGCCGCGCGCCTGCACCGCAACGGGCGAATCGAGCAGGCCGCGCACGATGCCGCCGACCACGGCGGCGCAGGCACCGGTGCCGCACGCGAGTGTCTCGCCCGCGCCGCGCTCGTATACGCGCAACCGGATCGAGTGCCGATCGACGACCTGCATGAAACCGGCGTTGACCCGGCCGGGAAAGCGCACATGGCGCTCGATCAACGGTCCCTGCTCCGCGACCGGCGCTCGCGTGACGTCCGGGACGAGCTGCACCGCGTGCGGATTGCCCATGGAGAGAAGCGCAAGCTCGACCGGCTCTCCGCCCACTTCGAGCGTCTCGAGGAACGGCGCGGCTAGCACCGGCGGCCCCATGTTCACGCTCACCTCGCCGTCGACTTCCAGGCGCGGCACGATCGGACCGCTCAGCTTCTCTACCCGGATCTCGCGCTTCGCCGTGAGGCCCCGCTGGTGCACGAATTTGACGAAGCAGCGCGCGCCGTTGCCGCACTGCTCGACTTCAGCGCCGTCGGCGTTGAAGATGCGGTAGCGAAAATCGGCGTCCGCAGCGCTCGCCTGCTCGACGACCAGGATCTGGTCGCATCCGACCCCGAAATGCCGGTCGGCGATCCGCGCGCGCTGCGCGGGCGAAAGATCGAGCGCGTGCTGCGTGGCGTCGATGACGACGAAGTCGTTGCCGGCGCCCTCCATTTTCGTGAACGGGATGCGCCTCATGCCGGGTAGCGCGCGATTCGCGCACGAATCAGGTCGCGCACCTGGAATGCGAGGTGCAGCGCGCGGCGCCCTTCGTCGCCTCCCACCGCCGGCGCGCGGCGCGCGCGGATCGCACGCACGAACGCTTCCGCCTGCAGCCGCAGCGCGTCGGTGCGCTCGAACGTGCGCTCGGTCTCGCGGATCGCGGACCCGCTCTTGCGCACCGTGCGCAGCCGCTGGCCCTGCAGATCGGCGGAGACGTAGCCCCGCCGGCGGATCACGCGAAGCTTGCGCACCGGGGACTGGCTGACGCGGCTCGCCGAAACGCTTGCCACGCAACCGCTCGCAAACTCGATCCGCGCGTTGGCGATGTCGATGGCGTCGGTCAGAACGCTGAAACCGCATGCGCTCACGTGCTCGACCGGCGCACTCTCCAGCGCGAGCACGAGGTCCAGATCATGGATCATCAGGTCGAGCACCACGTCGACGTCGGTGCCGCGCGCCTTGAACGGAGCCAGGCGCTCGATGTCGATGAAAAGCGGCCGTGCCTTGTGGGCGGCCAGCGCGCGAAAAGCGGGATTGAAGCGCTCGAGGTGGCCGACCTGCAGCACGGCGCGCCTCCTGCGCGCAAGCGCAAGCAGCGCGTCGGCCTCCTCGACCGAGCGTGCGAGCGGCTTCTCCACGAGCACGTTCACCCCGGCTTCGAGGCAATCCCGGACCACCTCGTAATGCAGTTCGGTCGGTACTGCGACGATCGCCGCGTCGAGCGCGCCCAGCAATCCGCGATAGTCCGCCTGCGCCGCGCACCCGACTTCGCGCGCCACGTCGCGCGCGCGCGCGGCATCGCTGTCGACCACCGCGACCAGCTTCGCACCCCTGCAGGACGCGAACTTCTGCGCATGGAAGCGTCCCATGTAGCCGACCCCGATGACCACGGTGCGCAGCGCTGCCATGTCAATCCTGCGGGTAGAAGCGCGCCTCGCCCGGCGGGCGCGTCTTGAACCGCTTGTGCATCCAGAGGTACTGCTCGGGCATCTCCAGCACCTTCCGCTCGATGTACTCGTTCATGCGCCGCGTATCGGCGGCGGGATCCGCAGTCGGGAAATTCTCCCACGGCGGCTCGATCGTCAGGACGTAGCCGCCGCGCGGCCGCATGCTCGTCACGCAAGGCAGCACTTTCGCACCAACGAGCCGCGCGATGCGCGACACGCCCGGCACGGTCGCAGTCGGTATGCCGAAGAACGGAACGAAGACCGCATCGCGCGGCCCGTAGTCCTGGTCCGGAAGATAGTAGAACGGCAGCCCTTTGCGCATCGCGGCCAGCACGGCGCGAATTCCTTCCTGTCGCGAAACCAGCGTGTGCGTGCCGAACCGGCTGCGGCCCTGCGTGAGCCGCTCGGACAGGCCGCGATCCTTCTGCGCCGAGTACATCGAAACCATATTGACTTCGGCGCCGAGGCACGAGCCGCCGATATCGGCCCCGACGAAGTGCGGCGCGAGCAGGATCGAAGGCGTCGCACCGAGTGCGCGCAGGTGCTCCAGGCCCTCGATCCGCACCAGGTGCTCGACGCGCTCGCGCGGCGCCCACCAGACGATACCGAGATCGAAGATGCTGCGGCCCGCCGCGCGAAAGTGATCGCGCGCAATCCGCTCGCGCGCGTCGGGCGCCATCTGCGGGAAGCACTTCGCGAGATTGATGCGCGTGACGCGGCGGCGCTCCGGGATCAGCCAGAACGCGAGGCCGCCGACCGCACCGCCGATCGCCGCGATCGCGCGCAGTGGCAGGAAATGCGCGAGCCACATCAGCACGAGCGCGACGCGGCTCAACCCGATGCCTCGCTCGCGTTGGGTGGCGGCTCCGCGCCGCGCGGCCGTTTGTAGCGGTTGTAACCCCACAGGTATTGCTCGGGGCGCGCGCGAATCGCCTCTTCCAGAGCCCGGTTGATGCGGCGCTCGGTAGACTCTCCTGCAAGCGCTGCAGGCAGCGGCCGCACCCGAACCATAAATCCGGCCGCGCGCGGCAGGCGTTCTCCGGTCACGATCAGGCAGACCGAGTCCTTGCGCTCCGCAAGCCGCGCGGCGAGCGTCATGGTATACGCCGGCCTGCCGAAGAACTCGGTCCACACGCCTTCGCCTCGTCCCGGAACCTGATCCGGCAGCAGCATCACCGCTTCCCCGCGCTTCAATGCGCCAAGCAGCATGCGCACCCCGCCCAGGTCTGCGGGCGCCATTCGTCCGTCCTGTCTGTGACGACGGCGCTCGAGCAGCGCACCGAGCCATGCGATCTTCGGCGGACGATAAAGCACGGTGATCGGGCCGAGGTCGTTCAGCACCTGTCCCGCGATCTCGAAGCAACCCAAGTGCGGGGTAAGGTAGACGATGCCTTTGCCGGCCGCCTGGGCGCGCTCGATGTGCTCGCGGCCCTCGAGCGCGCGCGCCAGCGCGAGTGTTTCGTCGCGCGGCCCGAGGGTGATCTTCGGCACCTCGACGAACATCTTCCCCGCCTCGCCGATCGCCGCGCGGCGCACGCGCGAATCGCGTTCGTACCCGGCCAGCGCGAGGTTGCGGCGCAGGTCGCGACGGTACGCTGGTGAACAATATGCGACCCAACCCAGCACGATACCCAGCGCATGCAGCATCCAGAGCGGCGCGCGCGACGCGACGCGCATCAGCGCGAGCGCCATCGAGTGCGTTGGGGTGCGCGTCGGCTGGGGATGCGCGGTAATCTCTGATATCCTTGCAGCCCCGTTTTCCACGCCATTCCAATGAGCGATTTTCTTTTCACTTCCGAGTCGGTGTCCGAGGGGCATCCGGACAAGGTGGCGGATCAGATTTCCGACGCCGTGCTCGATGCCATTGTAGCCAAGGATCCTGCGGCGCGCGTCGCGGCCGAGACGCTGGTCAAGGACAACCTGGTCGTGCTCGCCGGCGAGATCACGACCCATGCGACGATCAACTACGACCGCGTGGCGCGCGAGACGATCCGGCACATCGGATACAACGATCCGGTTCTCGGGTTCGACGCGGGAACGTGCACGGTGCTCGTCGCGTACGGGCAGCAGTCGCCCGACATCGCGCAGGGTGTCGACGAAGGCAAGGGCCTGGACCTTGATCAGGGTGCGGGTGACCAGGGCCTGATGTTCGGCTACGCGTGCGACGAGACTCCGCAGCTGATGCCGTTGCCGATCTACCTTGCGCATCGCCTGGTCGAGCGCCAGGCGGAAGTGCGGCGCGACGGGCGCCTTCCCTGGCTGCGGCCCGATGCGAAGTCCCAAGTCACGGTGCGCTACTTGAACGGCAAGCCCGACAGTGTCGATACCGTGGTGCTTTCGACCCAGCACGCGCCCAACGTAGACCACAAGCAGCTCATGGAAGCGGTGGTCGAAAACATCATCAAGCCGGTGCTGCCGAAAAACCTGTTGAAGGGCGACGTCAAGTACTTCGTCAACCCGACCGGCAACTTCGAGATTGGCGGTCCGAAGGGCGACTGCGGCGTCACCGGCCGCAAGATCATCGTCGATACCTACGGCGGCTCTGCGCCGCATGGCGGCGGAGCGTTCTCCGGGAAGGACCCTTCGAAGGTCGACCGCTCCGCAGCGTACGCTGCGCGCTACGTGGCGAAGAACGTGGTCGCCGCCGGGCTCGCGAGCCGTTGCCTGATCCAGGTCGCTTACGCGATCGGCGTGGCGAAGCCCGTATCGATCATGGCAACGACCTACGGCACCGGACGAATGTCGGACGAGTCGCTCTCCAAGCTGGTCGCGAACAATTTCGACCTGCGTCCGAAGGCGATCATCCAGACCCTCAACCTGTTGCGACCGATTTACTGCAAGACGGCCTCCTACGGGCACTTCGGCCGTGAAGAGCCCGAGTTCACCTGGGAATCCACCGACCGGGCGCTTGCTCTGAAGCAGGCGGCGTAGCCTGACTCTCGCGTTCGACGTCTACGGCGTCGGCAATGCCCTCGTCGACGTGCAGGTTCGCGTCGATGAAGAATTCATCGTCCGCCTCGGCCTGAAAAAGGGCCACATGGAGCTCGTCGATGCCGCGCGCCAGGCGCAGGTGCTCACTGCGCTCGCGCACCATCCGGTTAACCGCTGCTCCGGCGGCTCGGCGGCAAACACCGTGGTCGGGGTCGCCGAGCTCGGCGGTCGTGCTGCGTATTGCGGCAAGGTCGGAGATGACGAGCTCGGGCGCTTCTACCGCGACGATCTCGATGCAATCGGCGTGCGCTTCGACGGCGCGACTTCCGCCGAGCGAACGGGCACCGCGCTCGTTCTGATCACTCCGGACGCGCAGCGCACGATGCTCACGTACCTCGGCGCGTCATCGCTGCTGGACGCGCCCGATGTGCAGACCGCCTCGCTCGAGGGATGTGCTTACCTGTACGTGGAAGGCTACCTGCTCCCCGGCGAGAGCACCCGGCGGGCTGCGCTCGCAGCGATCAAGGCAGCGAAGCAGCAAGGCGTCCGGGTCGCGCTCACCGTTTCGGACCCGTTCGTCGTCGCGCAGTCGGCCGATCTGCTGTGGGAGCTGATCGAAGGGCCGGTCGACCTTCTCTTCTGCAACGAGCTCGAGGCTTCGGCGCTCGTCGGCACGAACGATATGGTCGAGTGTGCGCGCGCCCTGCACCGACGCGCAACGAGCGTCGCGCTCACGCTTGGCGCCAAGGGCTCGGTGCTGATGCACGATGGGACGCTGCATCCGGTCGAGGGAGTCCGGGTCGAGGCGGTCGACACCACGGGGGCCGGAGACATGTACGCCGCCGGCATTCTGTATGGCCTCACCCATGGCCTGTCCTGGCCCGAAGCGGGGCGCCTTGCATCGCATGCCGCCGCCCGCGTGGTATCCGTGCTGGGCGCACGCCTTGCGGCGAAGCTCTCCCGCGCGGAGGTCGAGTCGATGAGCCGGCCCGGCCGCGGCCACGAGAAGGGGGCCTAAACCGCAGGTATAATCGCGGCTGCTGAGGAGCGTTGCGTCCCCAAGTTCCGATCCGGGGGTCAGGCTCAGCGAAATCAACGGCGCTCGCACTGGAAACGGTGCGGGCGCCTTCTTTTTGGGCCCCGCGAAAACTCATCAAGGAGCCATGACATGAACGCACCCAACCCCGACTTTACCGACTACCGTGTTGCCGATCTCGCGCTTGCCGAGTGGGGCCGCAAGGAAATTGCGATTGCCGAGAGCGAGATGCCCGCGCTGATGGCGATCCGCCAGGAATACGCTTCGAAGCAGCCCCTCGCCGGTGCCCGGATCGCAGGCTCGCTGCACATGACGATCCAGACCGCGGTGCTGATCGAAACGCTGCAGGCGCTCGGTGCGCAGGTGCGCTGGGCGTCTTGCAACATCTTCTCCACGCAGGACCATGCTGCGGCGGCGATCGCGGCCGGCGGCACGCCGGTCTTCGCCTACAAAGGCGAGTCGCTCGACGAGTACTGGGAGTTCACCCACCGCATCTTCGAGTTCGGCTACAAGCCCGCGAAGCAGGCGCAGCCGATCGCGAGCGGGCCGAACATGATCCTCGACGACGGAGGCGACGCGACGCTGCTCGTTCACCTCGGCCGCAGGGCGGAGGAGGATCCGTCGGTGCTCGCCAACCCGACGAGCGACGAGGAATTTTCGCTCTTCGCCTCGATCAAGAAGCGCCTTGCGCTCGAGGCGCGCTGGTATTCGCGCATTGCGCAGAACCTCAAGGGTGTGACCGAGGAGACGACGACCGGCGTGCACCGCCTCTACCAGATGGGGAAGGAAGGGCGGCTGCTGTTTCCCGCGATCAACGTCAACGACTCGGTCACCAAGTCCAAGTTCGACAACATCTACGGCTGCCGCGAATCGCTGGTCGACGGCATCAAGCGCGCGACCGACGTGATGATCGCGGGCAAGGTCGCGGTGGTGTGCGGCTACGGCGAGGTGGGCAAGGGCTCGGCCCAGGCGCTGCGCGGCCTGCAGGCACAGGTCTGGGTTACCGAGATCGATCCGATCTGCGCGCTGCAGGCAGCGATGGAAGGCTACAAGGTCGTGACGATGGACTACGCAGCCGACAAGGCCGACATCTTCGTCACCGCGACCGGCAATTATCACGTCATCACCGGCGCGCACATGAAGGTGATGAAGAACAACGCGATCGTCTGCAATATCGGCCACTTCGACAACGAGATCGACATCGCCAGCCTGAAGAGCTGCACCTGGGAGAACATCAAGCCGCAGGTCGATCACGTGATCTTCCCCGACGGCAAGCGAATCCTGCTGCTGGCGGAGGGCAGGCTCGTGAACCTCGGCTGCGGGACCGGGCATCCCTCGTTCGTGATGAGCTCGTCGTTCGCCAATCAGGTGCTCGCCCAGATCGAGCTGTACGGCAACACGGGAAAGTACCCGGTCGGCGTGTACATCCTTCCCAAGGCGCTGGACGAAAAAGTGGCGCGGCTGCAGCTCGCGAAGCTCGGCGCAATGCTCACCGAGATGACCGATGCGCAGGCGCAGTACGTGGGACTGCCGAAGGACGGCCCGTATAAATCGGATCACTACCGGTACTGAGCTGGGGCAGAACGCCGAGTGAGCCTGGAAGCGAAACTGCCCGACTCGCGGCAGTCGGTCCTGCTGTACGGCACGACCCCGCCGCGCTCCGGGTCCGCGGAAGACGCGGTGCGCGGCATCGGGGTCAAGCTCGTCGAGCGGCTGCGGCGCCTGCCGCTCGACGCCATCGTGGTGTACGACATCCAGGATGAGTCGGGGCGTACCGCAGCGCAAAGGCCGTTTGCATTCACCGGCACCGTCGATCCGCGCGCCTACTCGCGCCTGATTGCCGAATTGGCGGGGCAACCGACGATCACCTACAAGTGCGTCGGCTCGATGGACGAGTCCGCATGGGACGGATGGCTGGCCGAGACGGCCCGCGATTTCGGCATTCGCTTCCTCTCCATCGTTGGCCGCCCCGTCTCCAGCGCCGGATATCCGCTCGCGCTTTCGCGGGCCATCCGGCTCGCCGCCGAGCATCGCAGCCGCTTCACCGTCGGCGCCGTGGTGATCGCCGAGCGCCACACGCAGCAGCGCAGCGAATCCGCGCGGATGCTCGCCAAGGGGCTGCAGGGCTGCGGCTATTTCATCTCGCAGACCGTGTACCGGCCGCATGCCACGGAGCGGCTGCTGCGCGACTACCTGCGCGATTGCCGCGGCGCGGGTGTCGAGCCGCGTCGCGTGATCCTGACCTTCTCCCCGGTCGGCAGGGAAAAGACCCTGACGTTCCTGCAATGGCTGGGGGTCCAGGTTCCCCAAGAGACCGCGCGCGCGATTTTCGGGGCTGCCAACCCGCTCGCCCAGTCGATCGAGATCTGTCGCGCCAATCTGCGCCGGATCCTAGAGCGCGGCTATAACGCAGCGATCCCGATCGGCGTCAACGTGGAGAGCGTATCGATCAACCGGGACGAGATCGACGCATCGATCGATCTCGCCCACGCGCTGCGGGAGATTCTGGACGAGCATGTCGGGCGCTGAGCAGGGCTCGGGGCGCCGCGTTCCGCCAGGGGGCATTTGACTTCGTGCCGGGCGCCTCGTATAAGGCGAACGGGTAGGCAACCGGCAATCTGACCGCTCGTTTTGCCGCTGCAGGTGCAAAATCGAGGATTCGGCCTTCAACGTACAGCGAATGAGCCAGCCATGATGTTCGGCCGTTACCGCGTACTGGGAGAACTCGGCCGCGGCGCGATCGGCACGGTCCACCGCGCCCTCGATCCGCTGATCGAGCGCGAGGTCGCGGTCAAGGCGCTCAATCCCAATCTTCCCGAGGACATCGCGGGCGAGGTGCGTGTGCGCTTCCTGCGCGAGGCGAAGTCCGCCGGGCGCCTGAACCACGCCAACATCGTCGCCATCTACGACGTCGGGGAGCAGGACGGCACCGCGTACATCGCGATGGAGCTGCTCGAGGGCCGCACGCTGCAGGACATGCTGCGCGATCCGGAGAAAATGCCGGTGCAGACGGCTGCGGACATCGCGGCGCAAGTGGCCGACGGGCTCGACCACGCGCACTATTTCGCGATCGTGCATCGCGACGTCAAGCCGGCGAACATCATGGTTTCGCCGTCCGGGCGCGCCAAGCTGACGGATTTCGGCGTCGCCTACATTCCGTCGTCGTCGGTCACGCACGCCGGGCAGGCGCTCGGGTCGCCCAAGTACATGTCGCCGGAGCAGGTGCTCGGCCTGCCGATCGATCCGCGCTCCGACGTCTTCTCGCTCGGGGTGGTGTTCTACGAGATGCTCACGCGACGCACGCCGTTCGAGCAGCCCGGTGATACGAACATTTATCCGCTGCTGCACCGGATTGCCGGCGAACCGCATGTGCCGGCCTCGGAGCTGGAACGCTCGGTACCCAAGGTCTTCGACGTGATCCTCAACCGCGCGCTCGCCAAGAAACCGGGCGACCGCTACCAGCGCGTCAGCGAAATGGCGAAGGACCTGCGCAAGGTCATCGAAACGCTGGCGGCAGGCGTGGTCGCATCCGAAGAGACGATCCCCGCGGGACGAGCGCCGTGGCGGCCCGACCCCGCCGTTCTCAGCCGCACCACCACGATCGCGCTGCCTCCGCGCGCGCCCGGGAGCGAGCGTTCGCACGAGCAGCTCCTTGCCGATCTCGATACGTTCGCGAAGACGTACGAGCAGACTGAGCGCGAGCGCGTCAAGGCCGAGGACGAAACGAGGCGCGCGAAGCAGGCGGAGCTCGACCGCTGGGCGGCGGAGCAGGAGAAGCAGCGGGACGACTTCGAGCGACAGCAGGAAATCATGTCCAAGGGCGGCGAAGTCTCCGGCCGCAGCAGCGCGGCAATCGCGTTGCTGAAAAAACGCTCGACGCAGAAGACGAGCGTGGCGAACGCGAAGACCGACCGGACGGAGGCGCTGACCCGCCTCGACGAGCGGCTGCGCGCGACGTTCCACTACCTCTCCGAATTCGTCCGCGAGCTGAATACCGCGCACCCCGAGTCCGAGCGCCCGTACGGGCTCATGTACGGGAGCGAAGCGGCCAACGCGATCCTGTCGGACGGATTCACCGACTACCGCACGATCGAGGTGGAGGGCAAGCCGCGCTTCGGTTACGTCACGTTCCGCTACAAGATCAGCTCGCAGGAGCCGCTGTCGATCCAGCTGCAGGGACCGGAGATCGAGCACTTCCGCGAGCGGCTGGACGGGCTCGGCATCAAGTTCAAGTATTCAGGGCGGATGACCGACCTGGCAGGAGTCTCGAAAGCGACGTTCTCGGTGTCCGGGCCGTTTCCCTGCAAGGCCACGGTGCGCGGCGACTATGAGAACCTGGCGTTCGTCTTCGAGCTGGAGAACGTGAGACGCTTCGGCATGCACAGGGCGCAGCTCGGTCTCGACGATTTCACCCACGACGTGCTGGATGAGTTCGGCACGTACGTGCTCGGCGCGGACGACGCGTTCGAGAAGCGCCTGATGGTGGCGTAGGCCTCAGGCGGCGCGCTTCTTGCGCTGCGCGTCCTTGACGTGCATCTGCGCGTAGGCGCCATGCGCCGCCGCTTCGGCGTCGCCGACATGCACCGCAAGACCCATGTCCGAAAGCACCGACGAGAGCGCCGTCAGGCAGAGCATTACGTTGTCGGGCCGGCACGAGTACCCCATCAGGCCGAAGCGCCAGATCTTGCCCTTGAGCGGCCCGAGCGCGGCGCCGATCTCCAGCCCGAACTCGTCGAGCAGGCGTTTGCGCACCGCCGCCTCGTCGACGCCTTCGGGACAGAACACCGCGTTCATCTGCGGCAGCTGGTATTTTTCCTCGACCAGGAACTTGAAGCCGATCCCCTCGAGGCC
>Ga0070704_100001060_pt1 | contig 14240 bp, 13 predicted proteins | sample KBSK5252metaG_FD_65467 | JGI IMG/M metagenome (GOLD analysis project Ga0070704, IMG submission 65467) | Corn, switchgrass and miscanthus rhizosphere microbial communities from Kellogg Biological Station, Michigan, USA - KBS K5-25-2 metaG | ecosystem: Host-associated > Plants > Roots >...
GTGCTGTTTCCGTTTGGATTCGGGCTGTCGTTCACGACGTTTGCCTATTCTGGGTTGAAAGTGACGGCGGGAAAAGAAACCAGCGTGAGCTTTACCGTGAAGAATACGGGTAAGGTTGACGGAGCGGAGATTGCGGAAGTGTATGCTTCGTTGCCAGCCAGCGCTGGAGAACCGCCAAAGCGGCTGGTGGGATGGAACAAACTGTGGTTGAAGGCAGGGGAAAGCAAAGTTGTGAGCGTCAGCATCGATGCCAAGTATTTGTCGATCTACGATGAGGCCGCCAGTGGGTGGAAGTTGATGCCTGGAAGCTACACGTTCATGGTGGGAGGATCGTCACAAGAATTGCCGCTGAGCGCGAAGGCCGATCTGAAATAAGGAAAATCAAAATGTGATGCGCGAACGAAGCAGGGAGAAGTGTGCGCGGACGGCATGGGGCGAGGCTGCGGCTCTTTAACGAAAAAATAGACTGCCGCTAAAGGGAGCGGAGGAGTTTGTAGAGTTCGTTGGCGGCGTCGAAGTCGGCTTCGAGGTCGCGGGAGGCGAGGCGTTCGCGGAGGTCGTCGAGGCGGCGGGAGAAAAGGTCGAGAGCGGCAGAGAGGACTTCTTTGTTGGTTAGGACGATGTCGCGCCAGGTGGAGTAGGGACTGCCGGCCAGACGGAGAGAGTCGCGGAGACCGGGGCCGGCAAGCGTGATGGGGAGGCCGTTTTCGTCGAGATGATCATAGAGGAAGGAGGCGAGGGCTACGGCGGCGAGTTGCGGGAGGTGCGAGGCGAGGCCGACGGCGTAATCGTGTTGTTGGGCGCCGAGCCAGAGAGGGCGGGCACCGATTTTTTCCAGGATTTTTACGAAGGCGGAGATACGCGCGTCGTTTTGATCGGAAGATGCGCCGATCAGGGCGTAGGAGTTGTTGCGAAAGAGGTCGGCGTCGGCGTGGGCGATGCCGGATAGTTCCCTGCCCGCCATGGGATGGCCGCCGAGAAAAAGTTTTGTGGAGTCATCGGGTAAGTGATCGACGGCGGATTCAAGGATGCGAACTTTGGTGCTGCACGCGTCGGTGATGAGAGCGTTAGGCGCGGCCAGGCGGATGACCTCTGGGAGCAAATCGAGAGTGGCGCCGATAGGGAGGGCGATGTAGACGAGATCGGCGTTTTCGAGGGCGGGAGCGAGGTCGCCGGAGAAGGCGGCGTCAATGGCGTTACGAGATTGAGCTTCGCGGACGACTTCGGTGCGGTCCCAGCCGGTGATGTGGATGGCGGTGGTGCATTGGCGGAGGGCGAGGGCGAAGGAGCCACCGATGAGGCCGGTGCCGAGGATGGTGACACGGTTGATGAGGTGGGCAGAAGGCATGAGTTAGGCCATGCGGCGGCCGATGGCTGGGGCGATGATGCGGAGCTCGGCCATGAGTTGAGTGAAGTCCTCGGGGTGGAGGGATTGGGCGCCGTCGGAGAGAGCGTGATCGGGGTCGTTGTGCACCTCGATGAGAAGACCATCGGCGCCAGCGGCTACGGCGGCTCGGGCCATTGGCGGAACTTTGTCGCGGCGGCCAGTGCCGTGAGAGGGGTCGGCAAGCATAGGCAGGTGAGAAAGTTTTTTGATGACGGGGATGGCGGCAATGTCGAGCGTGTTGCGAGTGTAAGTTTCGAAGGTGCGGATGCCGCGTTCGCAGAGAATGACGTTGTAATTACCGCCCGCGAGAATGTATTCGGCGCTGAGGAGAAGCTCTTCCATGGTCGCGGACAGGCCGCGCTTTAGTAGGACGGGCTTGCGGACTTCGCCTAGAGCGCGTAGCAGATAGTAGTTCTGCATGTTGCGCGCACCCACCTGGAAGACGTCCACGTATTCGGACATCATCTGGATTTGCGAAAGGTCCATGACTTCGCTGACGGTGAAGAGATTGAATTTGTCGGCGGCTTCGCGCATGAGTTTGAGGCCTGCCTCGCCGAGGCCCTGGAAGGCGTAGGGAGAAGTGCGAGGCTTGAAGGCACCCGCGCGGAGAATTTTTGCGCCGGCTTTGGCGACGCTCTCCGCGACGGAGAGAATTTGTTCGCGGGATTCGACGGAGCAGGGGCCGGCGGCGACGACAACTTCATTGCCGCCGATGCGGACACCCCGGCCGAGGTCGACGATGGTGCCTTCGGGTTTGAACTGGCGGCTGGCGAGCTTGAAAGGCTGCGTGATGCGCATGACTTCGCGCACGCCTTCGAGAAGCTCGAAATCGCGGTGATCGAAATCGCGATGAACGCCGACGGCGCCGAGAACGGTGTGGGATTCGCCGGTGGAACGGTGCACGTTAAAGCCGCTGGCGATGAGGCGATCGATGACGTGCTGGATTTGGGCGTCGGTGGCGCCTTCTTGCATGACGATGACCATGGTTAATCCTGACTCCCTTTCGAGTGCGGCGAATTCTACGCGGCAAAGATGCCGGGCTAAAGCCCGGCGCCTACAAAACCGAAAGACTTAGCATAGACAACAAATAAGACCTTGCGGGCATGCGGTTAATTCCGTTCTTTCGCGCCTTTCTCTTTTTTTGCGCCGTCGGGGTGCATGGCGTCGCGTTCGGCGGCGCGGGCTTCGTCAATGATGCGTTCGAAAAGGCGGCGTATGGCGGCGTCGGTCAGCGGGCCGGGATTGGCGCGTTCGGCGTTGGCGAGGACTTCGTTTTCGCGGTCCGGTTGATAGAGCGGGATGTTGGCCGCCTGCTTGAGTTTGCCGATTTCGAGCGCGCAGTGTGATCGCTCGTTCAAAAGTTCGACCAGCTTCTTGTCGATTTCATCTATGCGGCGTCGCCAATCACTGAGGTTCACGGGGCCACCTCGCGGCGGGAGAGGCCGTGGCGGGCGGCTTGTTTAAGCGAGCGAACACGAGTGGCGAGGGCCTCGGCGGCTGCGTCGATGTTGGCGGGTGTGGGATTGGTGGCGGTGGCTTTTTCGATTTCGGAGACCAGGGCGGAGCCGACTACAGCGGCGTCGGCCAGGCCGCCGAGAACCGAGACGTGGCCGGGGAGCGAAATGCCGAAGCCGACGGCGAGAGGAAGTTGGGTGACTTTGCGGGCGCGGCGCAGAAGTGCGGGGAGATCATCGGGGAGAGCGTCCTTCGCGCCGGTTACGCCGGTGCGGGAGATGAGATAGAGAAAGCCGGAGGAGACGGCGGCGATTTTTGCCAGGCGCTCATCGGTGGACGTGGGAGCGCCGAGGAAAATTGTGTCGAGATGATGCGCGGCGAGAATTTGGCGATAGTCGTCCGATTCTTCCGGTGTGAGGTCGGTGATGAGGACGCCGTCGGCTCCGGCGGATGCGGAGGAGGAGGCAAATTTTTCCAGGCCCATTTGCAGGACGGGATTGTAGTAGGTGAAGAGGACGAGAGGAACGTCGCTGGATTTGCGGATTTCGCGGACTAGATCGATGACTTGGGCGAGCTTCGTGTGCGCTTTGAGGGCACGTTCAGAGGCGCGTTGAATCGTGGGGCCGTCAGCCAGGGGATCGCTGAAAGGGATGCCGAGTTCGATGACGTCGGCGCCTGCTTCGGCGAGGGCCAGGACAAATTTGCGAGTGGCGTCGAGCGAAGGATCGCCTGCGGTGATATAGGCGACGATGCCGAGTTCACCAGATTCGCGGAGTGCGGCGAAGCGTTTGGAGATGCGAGTCTGGTTGGAGGTTGCGGCAGACATGGGATTTTGCGAAGGCTAAAGCTTAGAGCAGGCGGGAATAAGTGTCCATGTCCTTGTCGCCGCGGCCGGAGAGATTGAGGATGACCAAGTCGTCGGCGGACATTTTGGGGGCGCGTTCAATTAGGCCGGCGATGGCGTGGGCGGATTCGAGCGCGGGGATAATCCCTTCGGTGCGCGAAAGGAGACGCGCGGCATCGAGAGCGGCGGAATCGGAGACGGCGGCGTATTCGGCGCGACCTTGATCGGCGAGCCAGGCGTGCTCGGGACCGATGGCGGGATAGTCGAGGCCAGCGGAAATGGAATGCGTGGTGGCGATTTGGCCGTCCTCGGTTTGCAGAATGTAGGTGTAGGTGCCCTGCAGGACGCCGGGGCGAGCGCCGGTAAAACCTTGATGCGCGGCGAGGCGTGCGGCATGTTCGCCAAGCTGGCCGCCGCGTCCGCCTGCTTCAATGCCGACCATTTTCACGGTGGAATCGCGCAGAAATTGGTAAAAGAGGCCGATAGCGTTCGAACCACCGCCCACGCACGCAAATAAATATGCGGGGAGACGCTTTTCCGCGGCGAGAATTTGTTCGCGGGCTTCGCGGCCGATGACCGATTGAAAATCGCGGACCATGGTGGGATAAGGATGCGCGCCGAGAACGGAGCCGAGGAGATAGTGCGTGTTGCGAACGTTGGTGACCCAGTCGCGCATGGCTTCGTTGATGGCGTCTTTCAAAGTGCGGCTGCCGGAATCGACGCCGACGACTTGCGCGCCGAGCATGCGCATGCGCGAGACGTTTAGCGCCTGGCGGGCCATATCTTCCGTGCCCATGTAAACGACGCATTCGAGGCCAAGATGCGCGGCGACAGTGGCGGAGGCGACGCCGTGCTGGCCTGCACCGGTTTCCGCGACAATACGCGGCTTGCCCATTTTTACGGCCAGCAAGCCCTGGCCGATGGCGTTATTGATTTTGTGCGCGCCAGTGTGAAGCAAATCTTCTCGCTTGAGGTAAATGCGCGGCCCGCAAAGATGGGAAGTGAGACGCGAAGCATATTGCAAGGGTGTGGGGCGACCAGCAAAATTCTTCAGGAGATCGGCGAACTCCGCTTGAAAGCGAGGATCCGTTTTTGTGGCTTCGTAGGCGCGCTCGAGTTCGAAGAGCGGCACCATCAACGTCTCGGGGACATAGCGACCGCCGTAGGGGCCGAAACGTCCGGGAGCGAGTGAGGCGGATTGCAGGCTTGAACTCATGGTGCGGGTTGTCCCTTTTGTGGAGCGTCCAACTCCTGCTCGGCGCGGCGAACCTCGTCGATGAATTGCTTTAGCCGCGCGTGATCTTTCTTGCCGGGCTTCGATTCGACGCCGCTGGCGACGTCAACTGCATAAGGGCGCACGGAACGAATTGCGGCGCCAACATTTTCTGGCGTGAGACCGCCAGCTAGAATGATACGGTGAGCGGCGACGGCGCGCCGGGCGACATTCCAATCGGCGGTGGCACCCGTACCGCCAAATTGGCCCGCACGAGAACCATCGAGTAAGAAAGCAAAGGCGTCGTGATACTTGTCGAGCGTGGAGAGTGAAAAATCCGCGGCGACTCGAAACGCTTTGATGACAGGGACGGTGCGGGTCACTTCGGAAACGACGGTGGGAGTTTCATCACCGTGGAGTTGCGCGGCAGTGAATCGCACAAAGGCGTGAAGCGAATTGATTTCCGAAGGCTTGGCGTTAACGAAAAGACCGACAGGCTGGACGCCCGAAGGAAGCTTCGCGCGCATAGTGGCGGCTTCAACAGTCGATACGCGGCGGAGACTTTTTTCGTAGAAGTTGAAGCCGAGCATGTCGGCGCCGGCGTCGCAGGCGGCCTTGGCGTCCGGCCAATTCGTGATGCCGCAAATCTTAACGAGAATCATGGCGGGTTAGACCGGCAGCGCGGACCGGCCGAGGAATGTTCCCAGGGCCGCCGCGGGATCCGGCGAGAGCATGAGACTCTCGCCGATGAGAAACGCGTCGAAGCCGGCGTCGCGGAGTCTGGCGAGGTCGTCGTGGGTGCGAAGCCCGGATTCGCTGACGGCGATGCAGGCGTCAGGAATGCGCTCGATGAGTTCGAAAGAAGTTTCCACGCGCAAGTCCAAAGTCTTCAGGTCGCGATTGTTGACGCCGATGATGCGGGCGCCGGCGGCGAGAGAACGATCGAGCTCGGCGGGGGTGTGAACCTCGACGAGGGGTTCCATTTTGAGCTCGCGGCCAAGCGCGATGAGGTCGCGAAGAAGTTCATCGCCGAGAGCAGCGACGATGAGCAAAAAACTGTCGGCGTCATTGGCGCGCGTTTCCCAGACTTGCCAGGGATCGAAGATGAAATCCTTGCGAAGAACGGGAAGCTTGACGGAATTTCGCGCATCGCGAAGGTTTTTCAGGGAGCCACGAAAAAACTCGCCTTCGGTGAGCACGGAGAGAACGGCAGCTCCTGCGGCTTCTAATGTGCGCGCTAGTTCGACGGGATGGAAGGGATCGCGAAGAATTCCTTTTGAGGGAGAAGCGGGCTTTAGCTCTGCGATAATGTTCAGGGAATCGCGTGTGAGCGCGGCGGGAAAATCGCGCAGCGGCGTTGCGGCGTTGACGCCGTAACGGAGCGCCGCTTCCGGAAGGACGCGTTTGCGGTGGTCCACCTCGAGACGGCGTGCGTGCAGAATGCGGTCGAGGACGGTTCCGCTGTCAGCATGAGCACTCATGGCCATTACTTTGTATGCTAGAGGCGTAGTCTAGTGGTGTCAATTGGAAGAGGAACGTCAACAGTTGGCAGTTCAAAGTCGAAACAGAAAAAGCTGAGAGGAGAACAGGGGTCCACCTGGACACGCTATGAGTTATAGGGCTGAGTACGGGTCGTTGTTGGAAGAACTTGCCAAGGAGGCGGATGCAATAGCGATGCGGTTTTTCCGTGCAGACGAAATTCGCATCGACAGAAAGGACGATGGCTCGGCGGTGACTCAGGCGGACCGAGGCGTGGAAGAGATGGCGCGGGCCAAAGTGGCGGCGAGCGGATTGGCGATGGACGTATTAGGCGAAGAGATGGGCGGCGAGAATGCGAAGGCACCAGCGGAAAATGGCAGAGCGCGGCTGATTATTGATCCGATTGACGGCACGGAAGAATACTCGCGCGGGATTGCGACCTTCGGGACCTTGCTGGGAATCGAGCGCGATGGAGAAATTGTTGCGGGAATGGCTAGCGCGCCGGCGCTGGGGGTGAGGTGGTGGGCGTATCGGGGCGAAGGCGCGTGGCGGAATGGACAAAGAATTCATGTTTCGAAGGTTGAAAAATTGAATGCCGGAATGGCATTTACAGGCGGGACTGGCCAGAACAAAAACCGGGAGAAGGTCGAAAAGATGCGGCGTCTTCTGGACGCCGCGCGGCATGGCCGTTCGCTTGGCGGATTTTGGCAGCACATGCTAGTGGCAGAAGGATCAACGGAAGCGGCGCTGGATTTGCATTCAAAAGCGTGGGACTTAGCTCCGCTCGGGCTGATTGTGGAGGAGGCGGGAGGCCGGGCGACGGATGTGAATGGAAATCGTTCGATCTACAGCGGCAATATGTTGAGCACCAACGGGAAGATACATGAAGAGGTACTGACGCTCTTGAAGTGAGACGTAATACGGGCAAAAAAATCCGGCGTTTTCGGAGTGGTTGTAGATTTCAAAGAAGAATTGCAAGCCGCGAGATTTCACATCGGGGAAATGGCTCTCCAAATTGGATGTTTCGCCAGAAATTGTGAATATCTAGCATTTACCTGCGGACCAAGAGTCCGACGATGTTTCGCGAGGCGTTCCGCGGAGGAATGGCGATGGATATCAAAGCGCAAGCCGAAAAGACAGAAAAACTGAGGAAGCTGCATCACGGGCCGCGGATTCTGGCGCTTCCGAATGCGTGGGATGTGGCCAGCGCGCGAATTCTGGAGGAACTGGGCTATCCGGCAATCGCAACGAGCAGCGCGGCGGTTGCGTTTACGCTCGGATACGCCGATGGGCAGAGAATATCTCGCGGCGAAATGTTGGATGCGGTGGGGAGGATTACGCGGGCGGTGCGCGTGCCGGTCACGGCGGACCTGGAATCTGGTTACGGCAAAACACCGGAAGAGATCGCGGAGTTCACGCGCGCGATGCTGGCCGCGGGAGCGGTGGGCCTGAACTTCGAAGACGTGACAGGAGACGATGAAAGCACGCACGTGGAGCTGGGACTGCAAGTGAAAAAAATTCGCACGATTCGAGAGACTTCGGCAGCGCTGGGCGTCCCGGTGGTGCTCAACGCACGGACAGACATTTATCTGATGCCAATTGGGCCGGAGGGAACGAGATTTGAAAGGACGGTTGAGCGGCTGCGCGCGTATCGCGAGGCGGGAGCGGATTGCTTGTTCGTGCCGGGCGTGTGCGATCGCGAGATCATTGCAAAGCTTGTGAAGGCGCTTAGCGCACCGCTGAACATTCTGGCATCGGCGGGGTGCCCTTCGCTGGACGAGCTTGAAAAAATGGGAGTGGCTCGAGTAAGCGCGGGGTCGTCGGCGATGCGTGCGGCCATGGGAGCTTTTCAGCGAGTTGCGAAAGATTGGCTGGCGCACAGGTCTTACGAATCGCTGCAGCAGGTCGCTATTCCATTCGGAGAATTGAACAGCATGATGGGCCGCCGGCTCTCCTGACAAATTCCTTTCCACTATGGCTGAGAAAAGTGCGCTACTCAGAATTCTGAACGAAGAAATCGTGGCGTGCCGGAAGTGTCCGCGCCTGGTCGAGTATCGCGAAAAAGTAGCGCGAGAAAAACGGCGTGCGTTTCGCGACTGGACATACTGGGGTAAACCTGTGCCGGGATTCGGCGATTTGGGCGCCGACTTGCTAATTCTGGGGCTTGCGCCTGCCGCGCACGGGGCGAATCGAACGGGACGTGTTTTCACCGGAGACCGCTCGGGGGATTTTCTGTATGCGGCGCTGCACAAGGCGGGCTTTGCAAATCAGCCTACTTCGGTGCGACGCGAAGATGGGCTAAGCCTGAAGAATGCTTACATCGCGGCAACGATTCGCTGCGCACCACCGGCGAATAAACCTCTTCCAACAGAGATCGAAAATTGCCGCAGCTATCTGGTGCGCGAGTTGGATCTTTTGCAGCCCCGCGCGATATTGGCGCTGGGGAAAATCGCGTGGGATGCCTACCTTGAAATTCAGAAGAAGCGCGGACTGATTGCATCGCGGGCGGCGTTCCGTTTTGCGCATGGCGCTGAGGCAGAATTGACGGGTGGGGGCGCACGCCTGTTTGGTGTTTACCACCCGAGCCAGCAAAACACACAGACGGGGAGAGTGACGGCTGCCATGTACGGACAAGTTCTTCGTCGAATCCGCAGATTCCTCGCCGAATAGGCTCTCATTTGGATGCTTTCGCCTTGCGGCCCGACATCACTGCACTGTCGGCTTTAGCATGCATGGAGGTGTCGCAGATTACGGACACACCCTTGAAACATCTGCGCAGACTGTCCCGCGGCGGTTTCAAATGACTGCTTTTTCAATCACTTGCCGATGAAACAGAAATGTCCTATTGGCCAGCTGCCTGCATATTCGGAAAGCCGGGCCGGGAATCTGGAGGCAATATGCAGCCGAAGAGATCGAGACGGATTTTGTCAATGGTTGTTGTGCTAATTTTCATTTTAGCGGTCGGCAAGATCTGCACAGCGCAGGAATCACCCCAGGACCCGCAGCAGACAGAAAGGCCGGTCATCTCTGAGGACCGCATCGGTAAAGCCGAGTGCCAGACCGCGAAGGCAGCGGACGGCAAGCGGCATGGTTTGCCGATTGAGACTTACGGCGTCGCGCCAGGGACAAAGTTCTTGGTGGCGCTGGAGGATGACCTGGGCAGCAAGGGCACGCCGGAAAAAGCAAAGTTCAAGGTCAGAACGCTGGAACCACTGGAAGCCGGCAGTGGAATTTATTTGCCATCCGGCGCGGAAATCGTGGGACACGTGAGTCACGTGGAACCGGCCGGAGTTGCGGGCCGCGCAAGACTTTGGTTGACCTTTGACGAGATTCAAACCAGGTTCGGGCGGCTGCCGATCGTGGCGGAGGTCGTGAGCGTTCCGGGCGACCACAGTGTCAAGAGCAAGCCCAGTCAGGAAGGGCTGATTGAGGGGAGAAGCAGCACACAGCAGGACGCGGCCCAGGCTGCGGCGGCGGGAGCAGCGATCGGCGCAGTGAAGGGAGTCAAAGACAAAGACAAAAAAGAAGCCGCCGAGGGTGCAGCGCTGGGCGCGATCACAGCTTATCTGATGGAGACCGGGCGGGGACACGAACTGGATTTGCCGAAGGGTGCAAAACTGGAGTTGGAGCTGGAACGGGCGCTGTACTTGGTGAAAGAGTAGAAAGAAGTTCTGGAGGGAAATCCGCATCCGAAGGATAAGTGATTAAGAGGCGAGCCTGAAGTTGGGGCACTACTAAGTCAAGGATTCGTCGATGCCGGGGATGAGCCGGCGCAGAGCAGAGGCTGCGCCGGTTTTGCTTTTCTGGCGGACTCTGGACAGAACATTTCTGCTGACGCAGTTCTTGCGTGGGGGGCAGGCTGTGCTTGGCAAGCGCGGAGGGGCTTGTTAGAGTCAAGGTGTCCAGCAAAAGAGTGCAATCGAAGCCGAGCGATGCAGCTTGGGAGAGGCCGAGGCACATGGGGGATGAGGCGAGGAGTGCAGCGCGCGCGATGGAGCCGCTCGAGCGCAAAGACCGAGTGCTGATTGTCGAAGACGAAGACAACGCGCGCAAAGGCTACGAGCAGCTGCTGCAAAGATGGGGCTTTGATGTGCTCGGCGTGGGTACCGCGGAGGAGGCGCTGGCGAAATTCGCCAGCTATCAGCCGGATACGCTGATCGCGGACGTCGAGTTGCCCGGAATGAACGGGCTGGACTTGCTCAAACAACTTGGGCCGGAGCTGCTGGACGTTCCTGCCGTCATCATCACAGGCAAAGGAAGCGAAGAACGCGCCGTGGCGGCGATCGAATCCGGAGCGTTTTGGTACATCGAAAAGCCGCTGAAGGGGCCAGTGCTGCGGGCGTTGCTCGATCGCGCCTTGAGCAAGGCGCGGGACGCACGCCAACTCGTGGTGCTGCAACGGCAGTTGCGGGAAGCGGGACGGCTAGGCGAGCTGGTGGGCGCGTCGAAGCCGATGCAGGAAGTCATGCGCCTCGTGGAGATGGCCGCGCCGAGCTCAGCTTCCGTGCTGATCACGGGAGAGACGGGCTCCGGGAAAGAGATTGTAGCGAGAACGATCCACAAACTATCGCCGCGAGCCAACGGGCCGTTTGTCCCCATCAACTGCTCAGCAATTCCTGAAACGCTGATGGAAAGCGAAATCTTTGGTCACGAGCGCGGGGCGTTTACTGGCGCGGCCGAGCGGCGCATCGGCTGCTTTGAACTGGCGGACTGCGGCACCTTGCTGCTCGACGAAATCGGAGAGATGCCCGCACCGACGCAAGCGAAACTCTTGCGTGTCCTGGAAGACCGGAAAGTGCGGCGGCTGGGAAGCAAAAGCGAAACTCCAGTGGACGTGCGTGTACTGGCGGCGACAAACAAAGATCCGGAGAAGGCAGTGGCCAGCGGGGAGTTGAGGCAAGACCTCTATTTCCGGCTGAACGTATTTCACATCAATCTGCCGCCGCTTCGCGACCATAAAGATGATATTCCTTTGCTGGTGGAGCACATTTTGCGCGACGTCAACGCAAAGCATGGGAAGCATGTGCGCGGCATCGGCACGGAAGTGCTGGATATTTTCATGAGCCACACGTGGCCGGGGAACATTCGAGAATTGCGAAACATCCTCGAGCGCGCGGCGATTATGAGCGAAAAAGAGCTGATCACACGGGCATGCCTGCCGGGCGAATTCGGCAAAACGGTGCCGAAGAGTCCCGGCGATCTGTCCTCGATCAAGTTTCCCGTGGGGACGACCGTCGACGCGATGGAGCGCGAACTGATTCTTCAAACCCTGAATGCCACGGGGAACAACAAGACGCGGGCTGCCGAGCTTCTCGCCATCAGCCTGAAGACGCTTCACAATAAGCTAAAAGAATACGGCGGCGAACGCGCCGAGGCAGAGTAGGGACCCGGGATGCAGCTCCGGCTGCGAACAAAACTTACGCTGGTGATGACGGGACTCGTGCTGCTGGTAGTGGCGGCGGTGTCCGGCGTGTATTTCAGGCTGGTCCTTCAACAGGTCCTTGATCAGAGCGAAAAGGGAGCATCCCAAATCGCCAGGACTACTTTTGAACAGATCAATGGTGCGCTGCGGGATGCCAAGGCGCAAGGATGGCGGCCTGAATCCAACTCTCCCGATGATATTCACGATTACGTGGCCTACGCACTCGGAGCAAGCCAGGGTTTACAAGCTCAGTTGCAGGCGGCCAGTGCCTCGTCGGGAATTTACGAGGTCTCGATCACGGACCATGAGGGAAGAGTGCTGGCGTCGACGGATAAATCCCTGGTGGGAAAATTTCCACTGCGCCGGCCGCCGATCACGCAACTCACACAGCGTGGCATCTTGAATCAGCTAAAGGTTCTTGCTGGGCCGCGTGGCACGTACGAGTTCGATTTTCAGTTCAACTACGGGGAGGCGCCCTTCGGCGAAGTGCGCGTGGCAGTGTCTTCGGCACTTTTGCTCAACAACGAAATTCTGCCAATCGTGAAGAAACTCGGCACGATTGTCCTGCTGGCTTTATTGATTTCCACCATTCTCGCTGCGGTAGTTAGCGGGGCGACGCTGGCGCCTCTGGCGCGCATTTCCGAGCAATTGGACCGCATATCCGCCGGTCAGTACGATGCGCCAGTGCCGGAGGTGGCAGGTTTTGCTGGAAGCGGAGACGAACTGGGCCAAGTCAGCCGGAAAATTACACAGGTTGGCCAACAGCTGCGCGGAGTGCATGAGATCTTCAGCACGATGCGCGAAAACATGAACTCCGTGATGGCTGGGCTGGAAGACGGTTTACTTCTGTTTACGCGCGACGCGCGAGCGGTGATGGTCAGCCCCGCTGCGGAGAAATTCCTAGGCGCTCCTGCAGGGCAATTCCTTGGGAGACGTGTGACGGAGATTTTTCCAATTGGACATCCGCTACGCGATGCGCTGCGCATTGAAGGAGATGAGCTCAGGGAGGTTGCGGCGGAAACGGAATTGAAGACGACGGAGGGAGCAAAGCGCGTCAGCGTAAGCGTTCAAGCGATTCAAGAAGATGGCGAGCGAATGGGCGCGCTGGTGACTCTGCGCGATCTTGATTCGATCGAGAGTATCAACACACAACTGCAGGTAAGCGAACGGCTGGCCGCGCTGGGGCGAATAACGGCGGGGGTTGCGCACGAGGTCAAGAATCCTCTCAACTCGATGCGGCTGTGGCTGGAGAATCTGAAAGAGTCGTTGCCGCCGGATTCGGACGGCAGCGCGAAGCAGGCTGTAAATGTGCTGGATAAGGAGATCGACCGCCTCGATGCGGTCGTGAAGCGGTTCCTGGATTTCACGCGGCCAATGGATGTGCGGCTCGAACCCACGCAGCTTGCGCAATTGCTGAAGGAAGTTCTCGAAGTAGCGCAGCCACAAATGCAAAAGGCCAACATTCAGGTGGCGCAGCTATTGCCGATCGACGTGCCGGAAGTTTACGTCGATCGCGCGCTGTTGAAGCAGGCGGTGCTGAATCTGGTTCTGAACGCGGGAGAATCGATGCCCAGCGGCGGACAATTACGGCTGGTGCTGAGCCGCCGCGGCGAAATGGCGGAAATCGCGGTAGGAGACACTGGGAAAGGAATTCCGCCCGAAGACCGTCAGAAAATCTTCCAGCTCTTCTTTACAACGCGGCCGGGAGGCAGCGGCATCGGACTAGCCAGCACGTTCCGAATTGTGCAGCTTCTCAACGGTTCGATAGACTTTACAACGGAGGTCGGCAAAGGAACGACATTTCGAATCGAGCTACCGCTCGCCGCTTGATATCGAATTCCGCGCGGACACTATTGGATATGACGGAAACCTTTGCCCAAGCCCGCAATACCGTAATGCGAAATCTTGCGTTGATGATCTTTGGCGTGTTGGGCTGCGCGGCGTTGATCGTAAGCGGCTGCGCCGCCCAAAGAAAACATGCCATCCCCTGGAGCACGGCGGTGCTGGTTCGGCCAGCCGCGCTTCAACGATTTTCCCCAACCGAAAATGTCGAAGATCCCCTGCCGGATCTTAGGATGGAAATTCCGCCTCCTCCGGGGCCCCTAGCTGTGGCGCGCCCTGCTCCTGCACGGCCACACAGCGTTGCGCCTTCCACTAGTCAAACTGCGCCGGCCGGAAAGCTGGATACTCCGCAGATCGTTCCCGATCTGTCATCGCGAGAATCGGCCTCGCTGCAACGCGAAACCGACCTGAGCTTGGGCGCCGCGCAGCGCAATCTCGCAGCGACAGCCGGAAAAACACTGAACGCGACGCAATCAGATCTTGCTTCCAAGGTGCGCAGCTTTATTTCTGATGCGCGAGAAGCAGGCCGAGCGGGAGATTGGGAGCGGGCTCGCGAGCTGGCCAAGAAAGCGCAGATCTTATCGGAAGAGTTAACAGG
>Ga0070704_100001061_pt1 | contig 14240 bp, 15 predicted proteins | sample KBSK5252metaG_FD_65467 | JGI IMG/M metagenome (GOLD analysis project Ga0070704, IMG submission 65467) | Corn, switchgrass and miscanthus rhizosphere microbial communities from Kellogg Biological Station, Michigan, USA - KBS K5-25-2 metaG | ecosystem: Host-associated > Plants > Roots >...
TCAGAACTGCCATCTCGCTTTTTGCCAATTGCTCTTTCATCGCCCTTACAGCCCTGACCTGCTCTTTCGTCACCTGGCTGTAGGCTTGCTTCATTTCTTGCTCGTTCACAACTAGCGAATCGAGCCTGACGCCATCAAATTTCGCAGTATAGTCAAGAACAGCCGAGTCGCCGTGCACCGCGACATTTTTCATTATTGCTTTTGCGTCTTCCAAAAGCGAATCCTGAATTGCAGTTGCCTTGCGGAGCCGCACGGCTTCAACAACCGGCTCAGCAACATTGATTATCTTCATCAGGAGTATCCGTCCAAGTTTATCTCGTCAAGCGGCAGTATCTGCTTCGGCTCCAGTACCACCAAGCCCTGCGCCAACTTCCTCATCTTGGGCACTATTTTGATAAACTCGTTCTTGTCGATCACCGTGTTGACGCCGTACCACCCGTCCTCGGAAAGCGGGCTGACAGTCGGCCTCTTGAGGGCCGGCAATTCTTTCAGCAATTTGGGAAGGTTCTCTTTCTTGACGTTGACAAATATGTGGAGCTTTTTTCGCCCGTCGACGACACCTCTCAAAAGCGCTATCATGTCTGCTATTTTTTCGCGCTTTGCCGGGTCCTTGAGCGACTTTTTATTTGCGACCAAAACTGCGGTTGATTCAGCCACGGTGTCGATTATCTTGAGGTTATTTTGCGCTAGAGTGGTGCCAGTCTCGGTGATGTCGAAAATCGCGTCGACGTCCTCCGGCGGCTTGGCCTCTGTTGCGCCAAACGATAGGAATATCTCGACCTTCTTGTTTTCGCCCACCCTCATCCAAGGTGTTATTATCATGGGATCCGCGTTCCTGTACGCTTTTTTGTAGGCAGCGCTTGACTTGAAGTGCATTGAGGCTGTGGTAAGATATTCAGACGAGACCCTTAGCGTCCTGTCCATCTTTGCAAAATCTGCAATCATTTCGTCAAGATTCCTGTACGGGAAACTTGACGGCACCGCAATCACCTGCTTGACCCGCCCAATCTCGAGGTCAAGCAAAACTTCGACGTCAGCCCTTGCCTCAAGTATCCAGTCTCTGCCGGTTATACCTACGTCGTAGAATCCTTCCTGAACGTAGGTAGGGATCTCCTGTGGCCTCAAGATCTTTACATCGATCTCAGGGTCGCCCAGCTTGATTCTATATGTGCGCCCCCGGCCGCTCACATTCTGCCACGCCTGCTCAAGTAGCTTGAATGTGACTTCTTCAATGCTTCCTTTCGGTATTGCAAATTTCACCGTAGGCATTGGTAATTATCAGAAAGGCGTTTTACAGGATATATATCTACTTGCCAAATTTCCTACTGTGCAGCCTCATGTGGCCAGCCTGAATGCCCTCTGCAGACAGCGCCCTAATTGCAGCCAAATTCTGCGCAAGGCCGGCCGCAGCCATCGCCATAGCCAGCTCTTTTGCGCTTCTTGCTCCTAAAATCTGGAGCGCAAGTTTCGCAGTCGGGTGTAAGTTGATCACACCTCCTACAATTCCGACTGCCAGTGGCAATTCGATTTCGCCGGCAAGGTCGCCTTCCCTTGTCCTACGCCATTTTGTCAGTGACCGGTAGGTGCCGTCCCTTGCAGCGTAGGCATGGGCGCCGGCTTCTATTGCCCTAAAGTCCTGTCCTGTGGCAAGCGCGACCGCATCAATGCCATTCATCACACCCTTGTTGTGCGTCACGGCCCTGTACACATCGGAATATGCAAGCGCGTAGGCATAAAGCATCCGCCTTACGATTTCGCTTCCGCCAAGCTCCTCTTTATCAAAAACTGCCTTGCACTTGACCATTCTTTTCGTAGCGTAATTCGACAGTATTCTCAGCATAACTTCGCCCCCGGTAATTTCGGCTACCTGCGGCGCTATAGCTTCGCACATTGTGTTTATCGCGTTTGCACCCATCGCGTCCTTGGTGTCGACTACAAGTTCCACAATCAACATGCTGCCCATCTTGTTGGGGCTGGTATCGCGCAGTTGCCGGACCTGGAGGCCGACTGCAGTTACAGACCTGCTCTTGGAATTGGCAATAGCGAGCAACTGCTTCTTGCTCTTCAATATTTTTTGCGCTGCAGCCTTGCCGGTGCCGACAACCTGCACCTGACCTAGCATCAGAGAATCATCAGCCTCAGCAGTAAACCCACCATTTATTTTTGCGATCTTGGCAGCCTTGCTTGCGGCCGCGATGACTGATGGCTCTTCTATCGCCATCGGAATCATGCATTCTCTGCCGTTGATTACAAAATTGGTGGCGATCCCCATCGGCACAGACATGATGCCGATCGCGTTCTCTACCATCCTGTCCGCGTCTTCAAAAGCAAGCGGCCTGAGCATGGTTTCAATGTTGAGTACATCGGCGGCCTTTCTCACATAGTCAAGACGCTCGTCCCTGCTCATTTCATAAAACTTTTTGTCCATTACCGCCACGCAGCTATGGTTGGGTGATCCTTAAAATCTTGTCATCGCCCTGCTCGGGTATTGTCCTGCCGTCTCTGTTGCTAGTGGTGATGTAGAGTGTGCCGTCGGGTGCTTCGACCACATCACGAATCCTGCCATAGCCGGTAAGGATGTTTACTTCAGAATCTGATGGAAGCTCTATTAGCCGCAGCTGCTTGCCCCTTAGTGCTGCCAATAGGATGTCGTCCTTGTAGCCGAGTCTGTCAGAGCTTGCAATCGCAATCCCGGCCGGCGCTATGGCTTCCTGAAAGCAGACAATTGGCTTTTCGAAGCTCTTGCCATCACACTGCCTCTCTATAGGCCAGCCGTAATTGGCTCCGGGCTTGATGAGGTTTATCTCATCATAGCCTTCTTCTCCATGCTCGCTTGCATACATCTTCCTAGTCGCCGAGTCCCACGCCAGCCCTTGTATGTTGCGGTGACCGTACGAATACACCGGCGAGCCTACAAATGGGTTGTCATCTGGAATGGTGCCGTCTGGGTTTAGCCGGAGAATCTTACCTGCAAGCGAGCTGACGTTCTGTGCAAGCTGGGACTGACGTGCGTCACCTGTTGCTATATACAATTTGCCATCAGGGCCAAACTTGATCCTGCCACCGTCGTTCCTGTCGGCAGCCGGGATTCCGTCAATTATTACCTTCGAGTTGATGATCTTGTTGTCACTTTCTGTGAGCATCAGCACCTTATTGAAGACGTTCGAGCCGTTGAAATATGTGTGGTAGACGTAAAGTAGGTGGTTCTCTGTAAAGTTGGGGTGAAGCACCAGCCCGAGAAGCCCTGACTCCTCGTTCTGCCTTACGTTGATAAACGCTGCAGGATCTTCAAGCAACGTGCCATTCTCGATAATCCTTATCCTGCCGGGTCTCTCGGTGAAAAAGAGCCTGCCGTCCTCTGCAACATCGATTGCCCAAGGCACCTCAAGATTCTCGGCAAGCACCTGAATGCCTGAGTTGGTGTTGTTGCCTTTGTTCTGCTTGGGTTCTGGTATTGGAAGTGTAGTCTGCGATGGAGTGAAAAAGGTAGTTGCAGCAGCTGCTATGACTACGGCGGCAACTGCCACCACAATGAGCCGCCGCTCCTTGTCCATCGTTTACTTCAAAGCACCGAAGCATTATAACCTATGCTGCATGGATGAATGTGAACGTTTAAAATAGCAAGACCAAGATTCTCTATTGGGATGAAAGTATCAGAAATAATGGTGACAGATGTTTTTACACTTACGGCTGATGACACGGTTGCAAAGGCTTTGAACCTTATGGCTGACCGATCAATTAACCAAGTGCCTGTAGTCGACGATGGCGGCAAATATGTCGGCATGATATTTGCAAAGCAGCTTCTTAATTCTACTGCGCAACCTTCTTCGAAATTAAGAAGCTATGTTGTCAACACGTCATCGGTCGGCCCCGACCAGGATGTTGAAAAGGCTGCCCAGATGGTGATTGGTAGTGGGAACCGAGCTCTGCCTGTTGTGGAGAAGGGCCGGCTTGTCGCTATCGTTAGCGAGACGGACCTTGTGTCAACTGCAGACTTTGGGCACGCAATAGTCGACGAGGTCATGTCAGGCGCCATTGTGATTGAAGAGAACACTTCACTTGCCGACGCTGTCTCGAAAATGAGAAGGTACAACATCTCTAGGTTGCCAGTGATAAACACAAAGGGGGTGCTGCGCGGGACGCTCAACATCCTTGACGTTGGCAGGATACTCGCCACGCCCCGGGAGCGTACGAGCAAGTCCGCGGCAATCTCTGGCGGGACCGCTGCCATCATGGACGTCAAGGTAAAGGACATTGCGAGAAGAGTCGTCTCTGTGGAGCGGGGCACCAAGCTCAACGCTCTGGCTGATCACTTCAAGCGGAACGAAGAGGTCGTGATAGTCGGCAACGGTAGGCCGATGGGCATCGTCACGCCCAAGGACGCGCTCGAACTGGTGCTGCCGAAGAAGAGTAATGAACCCCTAATACACATGGCACACCTCGAGGACGGACAGGACAGAACAGAAATCCAGGAGCAGCTGACCCGCTTTTTGAAAAAGATCCAAGGCAAGCTTGGCGACGTCCGGTCAGTGGTTGTGTATGCAGACAAGCACAAGACTCGCAAGTATTCACTCCGGACACGGCTCATAACGTCAACGGGCGTGATAGACGCAAAGGCGGTAGGCTATGACCCGACCAGCGCGTCAAAGGAGTTGATTGCGCGGCTTGACCGGCGGATAAAATCGGAACACAGCCAGCGGGTAAAGTACAAGCAGCATCGCGAGTCTGCAAGAAGAGCATAATGGCGCGGATGAGGAGATTCGAACTCCTGATCGCCCGAGGGCGAATCGACTCTCAAGGCCGACGCATTATTGTGTTCTTTTTGCAAAAAAGAAGAAGACCACTCTGCCACATCCGCACATCAAGTTTTTCTTGGTTTCTTATTATTATACGTTAGTAGATTCAGTTATTGGGACAGTTGCTCAAGAGCTAACGCAAATATTCCTATCACTAGATCGATAGATTAACCAAAATCCTCGTGCATCATTATTGGGGAATTTTCAGGTGTCAAACTATAGCACAGACGTAATAAGCTGCCGCAAAAGCATTGCTGCACAGCGTTAGCGGCCGAGCTCCAGCAGCACGTATTGAATGAATACTCCAAGGGCGACAATTAAGGTTGCACAAAGGAGAATCTTTCTACCAGAGTCATGATCTCTCTTAACATTAGGGAGAAGAGGAGATAGAGACGTTTTTGTCAATCCTGGTCCTTCAATTCAGACAATCATCAAGCATATAGACCTCAGTCAGTATATGCCGCTTCCAGACAATATTTCCTATAGTGGGAGAAGAAATTTTCTCCGAGCTAGGGAACACGTCCCACCCAAGGGCACTATGGGCACTACGGAAGCCTGAGGGTACTGTTAAATATACTCGTAATCGCGGAACACTGAAATTTTCGATACGGCCCCGACAATGAACAGAATTCGAAATAAAACACTGAATTCTGCGACGCGATTTCCGCTCATTTTGACTTTAGAGTGCAGGATAGCAACTTTGCAGTACCCATGACGGCTCATCTCCCTGACAATTGTGCCGTCTACTGAATCGCATGATTTCGTATTATTTGCCCATCCTAAGTCAGAGATCGAACATCATGTAACATTTTTCCGGGTAGTTAACACCATACTTTCTAAATGTAAGCACACGAATCGTGGCATTTGTGGCGAGGGCGGCATCTCTGGATTATTCCCACGAGCAGTGTTATCTAATGAGCGAACTGGAATCACTTGGGCTGTCCACTATCAGGTTAAACGAATTTAATGACAATATTGAGCTTCGTGGCTTGATCACAAGGTTAAAGGAAAAGTTCTTGAATGAATATCATTCCTCTCGTGTTGCCGATGGCACTGCCCTTTAGACAATATTATGGAAAACACGAATTGAGTAGTAAGTCAACTAGAATTTGCCGAAAGTTGTATAGCTAGGTACGACAAGCATGAAAACAGCTTTATGCAACACTTGCATCAATGCAGGAATTGCGGCTGCCTGTATAGTCGCGAAATCAAGCATGATCACTTGTTCCATGAGGGTATTTGTGAAAAATGTTCTGATTTCAACTTGAAAAGTAACGCTGAGAGTGCTTATTCTTAGCATGCGCATGCACTTTATGGTTCTTTCCAAAGCCAACTGGCGTCAAAATATTGTTCCTTTCTTGCATCACAGCTGTGCCCCAGCAACCGAGACATGTCTAATCTAATGAGGGAATTCGCTAGCAGGTTGAGTAGTATCAAGCTGTCTTGTGTACCTACCAATTATCTGGTATTTCTTGGCTAGGCGGCTCTGCTGAAGATCTAGAAACTCTTTGTAGTATGCCAGCGCTTTTGGAATGGTGGTTGAGCGGCTCTTAGGGCCCATATAGACTTCTCTTTTTTCTCGAGTTTCAGGATCGTAATACCCAAAATACACATATTCATGGCCCTTAACCCGCTTGACCGTCATTGGCAAACTTGCAACACGCTCTGGACTGTTGCACACTGCTTTTCTTAAAAGTAATTGTCTGTTTAAGTCCGACAGTTATACCATATCCTGATCTAACCGTGTCCAAATTTTGTAACGGTCACTTGAAATGAACGTTTTGCCAATTGGCTGTGACCATTTTCAACGATTGCCGGTCAATTAATCCGGCACCTTCTTAATCTATAGCAGATGACAACAATCGTAGGTATCAAGACTAATGAAGGAGTCGTGCTGGGATCTGACAAAAGGGCAAGCAAAGGCTTTTTCATTGGCTCGAAAATAACCCAAAAGATTACAAAGATAGACGACACACTAGCAGTAGCAATAGCAGGGCAGCTATCAGACGCTGAATATTTGATCAAGGTGTCCAAAGCAGAGCGCAAGCTGATCGAGCTGAGGAGGGGATTCCCGCTCACTGTCAAGGAATCCGCTAGGCTGATCGCCAATCTTGCATATTCAGGTATGAAGAACTACCAGCCGTATTTTGTTGAATTGCTGGTTGCTGGAGTCGATCAGGATGGGGGGCACATCTATGCGGCAGACATGAGTGGTGCTATAACAAGCGAAGACTTTGCATCTTCCGGCTCTGGCTCACCCATAGCGTATGGAGTCCTCGAAAGCACATACCACAAAGAGATCACGAACGAGGAGGCAAAGCAGATCGCCACAAAGGCAGTATCTGCAGCGATGGAGCGCGATCCGGGCTCTGGCAATGGGATTGATGTATTGGTGATCCCGAACCTGGTAATGGAGGTTGCAAGGTAAATGGCTGAGGCAGGAAACTACGGAACGCGGTACCCATATTTTTATGGGCCAGAAGGCCGGTTGGTATTGGTCGACAGTGCGCTTGAAGCAGTAAAAAGGGGATCAACGACCATAGGCATCAAGACGCCGGCGTTTGCGATGCTGGCAAGCCACATTAAGCCAGTTAGGCCGCTGATAGACCCGGCTGAAAAGATATTCACAATAGACGGTCATGTGGGCGCAACCGGTTCTGGGTACATCGGTGACATACTGCAACTCATCGAAGAGCTGAGGCTTGAGGCGCAAAAACACAGGCTCAACTTTGAAAGCCCTATTGATGTCGGATCGCTTGCAAAGCACTTGGGATCATTCCTGCACAACTACACGATATACGCGGTCAGGCCGCAGGCGGCTTCCGTGATTGTAGCTGGCATCGACCAGACTGGATTGCAGCTCTATCAAGTGGATCCAAGCGGCACGTTCATGCGCGGCTCTGGCTTTGCAATCGGTCAGTCGTCTGACGTTGCGCTAGACGTAGTGCAGCGAGAGTACAGCGGCGACATGAGCATCGAACAGGCAGTGGCGCTGAGCAACAAAGCAATAGAAAAGGCACTTGGTGAACGGCCTGTAGTCGAAATAGGCGTGGTCAACGCTCAGGATGGGCAGTTCCAGAAGCTGCACTAGCTATTTTTTCACAGCTAGCGGCTTTATTTCCGGGCTCTTCCACTTGTTGGCCCAACGGGCCAATTCCTTTATTATCACCTCAAGCTCTTTTGCCTGAGGAGTCATGCTGTATTCTACCCTTGGGGGCACCTCTGGGTAGATCTTTTTTGTGACAAGGCCTTCGCGCTCTAGTTCTAACAAACGCTCTGACAATACGGTACTGCTGATGCCCGCAAGCGATCTCTTGAGCTCGTTAAACCTGATGACTTCTTTTGTGCTGAGGTTCTTCAAGATGTGCAGCGACCACCTTCTTCCAAGCACTTCCCATACGCCCACTATTGCACAAGTGGCGCCCTTACCGTCCATCGGTTCTTCTGGCATACCTAGTAGTAATTACTGACTTACTAATAAAATTATTGTTATGAACTTAAAGTTGCCCGCAGGGAGATACTGGTAGCTAGCAATCGCAGGACTCGTCGCTATCGCAGTCCTTTGCTTGGCCGCTGTCGACGTCAGCAAAGCCATGACAAGGTTTAACCACCCGCGAACTTTCGAAGCCAAGTCCCATGTATTCGATGCAACAGGTACTACCACAACATCAACAAGGACCTTTGTTATCACCGCAATGACTAGCGCCTCAGAACCAAAACGTTTTAATTGGTTTTACAAAAGTCGGATTACGTGCGCCCGGGTAGTATAGAGATACCTGGTTGCTTCTGTTAAACCAGAATCGTACAGTCCGGTCCAGTATGGGGGACTGTCACTCCTCCGACCCGGGTTCGAATCCCGGCCCGGGCGCTTCACATTTTTCAACTAACTTTTCTTAAGCTTCTTTTCAATCTTATTCATCTATGACGCTTGGTTAGGAAGAACCAGCGAATGATAATGAAGCATACAGTACAAACGAACTAAATTGATGGAATATCGGAAGCGTGAACACGCGTCAGAAGAGGGTGGTAAGCTTCTCACGCATCCCGTCGTTTGCAACTACAATATATGAGAGCCTCGTCTTGACATCAAGATCTGATTCGAGGTCCGAGCCGTCTGCCGAATACACCTTGGCGCCAGCTTCCTTTGTAATCAAGTAACCGGCAGCAATGTCAGTTGGCCGGATCTTGTTCCGCAAATCAATATAGACATCCAAGAACCCCCGTGCAAGGAAGCACATTTCAAGCGCGTTTGCCCCAAACTGCCTGGTATGATCTGCCTCTGCAATGATCGGCGCAAGGCGCTCGATAACTGGAGGTTTTACTCCTGATACGTTTATCCCTATTGTAGGATCTGGAGGACTCTCCTTCTTGGCTGATATCCTCCTGCCGTTGAGGAAAGCGCCCTTGCCGCTTGAAGCGTAATAGAGGTCTCCTCTTGCAAGGTCGATGATTGCTGCGTCAGTGACGGCGCTCAATCGAAAGTCAGTGGCGTAAGCGATAGAGCAGCAGTAGAACGGTATGCCGCGTACTGCATTTGTCGTGCCGTCAATAGCGTCCATGATAATGTAGCCGCGCCTGCCCTCGATCCTACCGCACTCTTCGCCAATTATAGTGGCGTCAATGCCCTGCCTTCTGACGATGTCGATTACCGTCTTTTCGGCTATTAAGTCGATCCTGCGCGACACGTCGCCTCCTGCACCCCTGCCCATCTGCCTGCTTGCCCGGGCGGTCCCGGCTAGGCCCTGGGTCTTGGCATGGACCTGCCTGCACGCCTGCTTTAGAATATCTACTATCATTCTACGCAAGCACAATTCAGGGTGGACTAAATAAAAGATTATGTCCTCGCAGAGGCTTGATCCAGAACAATCTAACTTCTGATATTTAGTTTTGGTGACTTGGTCCTACTGTCTAAAGTTATATCAGAGAAACACGATTATTTCTTGTTGGAGTCTGTAGCGACCCACTCGCACAACTATGATGCTGGCCTGATGGAGCGGTTGCTCTTCCGAGTGGCAAGAAAGTGGGTTGCTGGCTACAGCGCTGACGAGGCATTGGTCGCTGCGCTTGATTCCAACAGTCGCGGCATGTCTGCCATTTTGAACTTTCTTGGCGAGGACACCACCGATGTAAAAATGGTGGATCAGACAGTAAGAGAGTACCTGTCATTAATGGATCAAATGAACAAAAGAAAAGTAAGCGGGTGTGTCTCGGTCAAGCCCACACAGCTCGGCCTTGCAATCGACTTCGACATGTGCCTGAAAAATTTTGAAAAGCTTGCCGCCAGAGCCAGGAAGCTTGACCAATTCATGTGGATCGACATTGAGGGCATCAAATTCACCGAAGACACGATAGCGATCTATCTGCAGCTTCACGAGCGGAACGACATGACGGGCGTCGCCATACAGTCGTACTTGCGCCGGAGCGCCAGCGACCTTTTGCACATTATCGAGCACGGCGGTAAAGTGAGGCTGGTCAAGGGAGCGTACCACGAGCCTCATGAGCACGCGTTTTCTACAAAGGAAGAAGTTGACGTCAATTACTCTACGTTGATGAAGATGCTCTTTGAGGCCGACAGCTATTTCGCTATTGCTACGCATGATTCGAAGATGATCGAAGAAGCTATCAGGCTGAGCAAGAATTCAAGGTTCGAGTTCCAGATGCTGATGGGAATCCGCGATGAGCTGAAAAAAGACCTTGTCGCAAAGAAATTTGCAGTAGCCGAATACATCCCTTACGGCAGCCAGTGGCTCCCCTACTCCGTGCGCAGGATAAGGGAACGCAAGCGCAATCTGCTCCTCCTGGCAAGGTCTCTCATTCAGCAGTAGACAGGTTTTCAGTGATATAGGCTTATAATGCATCATTATGGAATAGGAATTGCCGAATGACTCCAGTACTCCTGCTAATATAGATGACCAGATTGCTTATCATAAGGAAATGGAACATGCAGCCATCAGAGCAGGAGATTTTACAAGAGCAGAGCACCATAGAAAAATGCAGGAAATTTGCCAGGGCCTAAAAGAAAAACAGCAATCACACAAAACTCCAGAGCAACTATCAGATGAGGACTACAAAGTAGGACCCACAAGTGCCGATAAAGAGAGAATGCCAGAGTAGATTAGAGAGAAGGATGTAACATGCGAACTCGCTTTGATGTCATTTGCAAAGAGAGATTCATACTTCTCTGATATTCTCCAGAAAACTAATCAGAAGCTCATTAAATTGGGTTGGGTTTTCCAAATTGCTCATATGTGCTGCACCGTCGATGAAATGAAGTTTGGAATTACTAATCTCCTCATGCATACTCCTGGCGGCAGCCGGTGGTGTAACTGCATCATGTTCGCCTACCAATAAAAGTGTGGGAACATTAATCTTAGAAAGAGAAGCTGTAGTGTCGGTTCTTCCGGCCATAGCAAGCAATGCTCCACAAATACCAAGCGGAGAATTTGATAGTATTGTTCTTCTTATTCCATCAATAATATCAGGTTTGGTGTTGAAAGTTCCAGTGGAAAACACTGCCTTCAAGAATCCTTCTGCATACCGCTCAACTCCTTCCTCTTTTATTTGTTTGATGGCATTTGCGCGCCTTACTTTGGCTTCATTTGAATCGGCTATAGACATTGTGTCGCACAAGATTAATGCGGTGAAACGATCCGGGTTTCGTTCAATGGCTCTCAAAGCGATGTATCCGCCCATTGAAAAACCACATACAATAGCTTTGTCTATTTTCAGGTGATCAAGTAGTGCTACCAAATCATCAACAAATAGCTCAATAGTATATTGTCCATCCCCGACATCGCTCCGGCCGTGCCCGCGGAGATCGTATGCAATAATGCGGAGAGTATTCTCGCCTTCTTGTAACGTCTTTATCTGTTCCTTCCACATCAGTGAACTAAAGGGAAATCCGTGTACAAGCACAAGGGGTATCGATGCTGCTCTCCCCACGTCAATATAGTAGAGATTAATTCCGTTGATAGATTCTAGCATATTATTTCACCGACAAGTCCATTAACGAACGAGTCCAATTAATTCTTTGATGCCTATTAATAACAAGTTCCCTCAATACAACTATGGAAGTCGTTTACCTTCAGAATGATTTCTTATTTAACAACCAAGGTCTCAATAATCTCGTAATAGAAGGCATTATTACATAAGTCATGAGACCAACCATTATGATTACACCTAGCAAAGTGCTTAATAGGATTGGAAGAGTTGCCGTAATCTGTCTTACCTGTGGAATCAATGTGATTAATAGGACAAAAACGATGCCGGTTGTGACCATGGCCATTTTGTAACGCGGAGGTACAGAACCCCGCTCTCGAGCTGAAGCTGGAGTAAACCAGAACTCTAGACCTGTCTGTATTTCTGTTTTTGGATCGCCCTCAGTTACATCCTTACTTTTCTTAATCCACTCTTTTCTTATCTCCGAGTTTTGCCATTTTTTCAGGTTTTCATACGTATTGAAGCGGAAAATTATCACATATTCTGGATTCGAAGACACGTCGGACGGGCGGATTATGTTTACTCCCATGTGGCCTTCAAATTTCATCGCCTCATGGATGATGCCATCCATCCATTCCTCGAATTCTTTGATCTTTCCTTTCTTCGCCTTTCTGGTAACGATAACCGTAACTGGACCATTATCATTACTTGCACCATGTTCACTATCGTCTTGATGTAGATTCATTTGGTGTCCTTCTAGTTGTATTATAGCGTTACCTTGTCTTTAGTGTTGTCAATCTGAAGTTGCTCTAATTGATATGGCCCATCTTGGCATTCTTATAGTCTTCAATATCCTGAATGATCTCTTCTGGTTTATCATCACGGATGGTCCATAGCGTACTACTGGCTCATTCAATGGGATGCCTGCAATCAGCAGAATATCCGGTGATCCTTATACAGTGAACGAAATTCCCTGATCTACAAATCAATCTTTTTCAATACTGACTAACCGACTTCTACTCAGCAATAGTTTGGCTTTGCTCGTGCATGAACTGTGTAAGGTAGTGGGGTCCGCCAGTTCCCCTGCCAGTGCTGCCCGAGTCCTTCCATCCGCCAAATGGCTGGCATCCGACCATCGCGCCAGTAGTCGCACTCGCCTGCCTGTTCACATAGACAACGCCAGCTTCGATGCACTCAAGAAACTCTGTGATCTCTTCCTGCTTTCCACTGAATATCCCGGCAGTCAGGCCATAGTCGGCTTCATTTGCGAGCTTTATTGCATCATTAAATTTGTCGTATTCAGCCACGCACAAAATGGGCACGAATAGTTCCTCCTTGAATAGCCGGTGCTTCTTGGGTAGACCTGTAACAATGGTGGGCTGGACGTAGAAGCCATGCTTTAGCTCGTTGTCTTTTCTGGCAGAGCCGCCAACCAGAACCTTGCCATCCCTATCTGCTATCCTGATGTACTGTTGGTATTTTTTGTAAGCATCTTCGTTGGCAAGCGGGCCGACAAAGGTATTGGGGTCAAGCGGGTTTCCGACCGGTAAGTTCTTTGTCTTTTCGACAAGCTTCCTAAGAAATTCGTCTTTTACTTTCTTGTGCACATAGACGCGCGAGCACGCGCTGCACTTTTGCCCCGAATAGCCAAATGCAGCTTTGAGAACGCCGTCGACCGCCTTGCCGATGTCCGCGGTCTCTGTCACTACCGCCGGGTTCTTGCCGCCAAGCTCGGCTATCATCGGCCTGGGCCTTGTTTTGCTAAACTCTTGAGCCATGCCATAGCCCACTTCGCGGGAGCCGGTGAACACGATTCCTGAAACATCCTTGTTGCCTACAAGCTCGCCACCCATCTTGCCGCCAGGACCGATCACCAGGTTAAATACCCCGTCGGGCAAGCCTGCCTGCTTGAGTATCTCAGCTAACTTGCATGCAATTATTGGTGTGTTGCTTGACGGCTTGGCTACCACGGTGTTGCCGGTAATGATCGCACCTGTGCTCATGCCGACTAGGATGGCAGCAGGAAAGTTAAATGGTGCAATAACTCCCCACACGCCGTAGGGCTTTATGACGCTCCTACTCTTTTCATTTGGCTGCGCGCTTTTCATCACTGTTTCAAAGCCTTTGTTCTTCTCCATTTCCTCGGCATAATAGCGCAAAAAGTCAATAGCTTCGTCGACATCTGCAATGGCTTCATAACGGTTCTTGCCATTTTCATACGAGATCCACGCTGCGAGCTCGAACTTGCGCTGACTCATAATGTCTGCCGCTGATCGGCATATCCTCACACGCTCCTGATAGCCAGTCCGGCCCCAAGTCTCAAACGCCTTTTTGGCCACTGCCACGGCCTGCTTGATGTGGCTGGCGCTTCCAACCGGAAGATGACCAAGCACTATCCTGGTATCTATTGGAGAGGTCTGGGCTGTGGTAGTTGGTGTCCTGAACTCCCTGCCACCTATTATCATAGAATATTTCCTACCAAACTCTGACCTCACCTGTTCTAGC
>Ga0070704_100001062_pt1 | contig 14224 bp, 13 predicted proteins | sample KBSK5252metaG_FD_65467 | JGI IMG/M metagenome (GOLD analysis project Ga0070704, IMG submission 65467) | Corn, switchgrass and miscanthus rhizosphere microbial communities from Kellogg Biological Station, Michigan, USA - KBS K5-25-2 metaG | ecosystem: Host-associated > Plants > Roots >...
CGTGCGTGTTCCAAGACGAGGTGGTGCCGGTGACCGTGAAGGGGAAGAAAGGCGAGCCGATCGAATATCGTGCCGACGAGCACATGCGACCCACCACGACGCTCGAGGTGCTGCTCTCCCTCAAGCCCTATTTCCGGAAGGACGGGCTCGTCACCGCGGGCAATGCCTCCGGGATCGTGGACGGCGCCGCCGCGACTGTGATTGCGAGCACGGACTACGCCAAGGCGCACGGTCTGAAGCCGCTCGGCCGGCTCGTGTCCTGGGCGGTGGTGGGAGTCGAGCCCAAGTACATGGGGATCGGTCCGGCGCCGGCGGCGCGTAAGGCGCTGCAGAAGGCCGCGATGAAGCTCGAGCAGATGGATCTGGTGGAAGTGAACGAAGCCTTCGCGCCGCAGTATCTCGCAGTCGAGCGGGAGCTGGGCCTCGACCGCGCCCGGACCAACGTGCATGGCGGTGCGATCGCCATCGGCCACCCGCTCGCCGCGACGGGGACCCGCGTCACGATCCATCTGCTCCACGCCCTGCGCCGCGCCAAGCAACGCTTCGGGCTTGGCTCCGCCTGCATTGGTGGCGGCCAGGGGGCGGCGGTGATCGTGGAAGCCTTCCCGGCCTGACGAGGAGTCGCGATGGACATCGTAGTGACGGTCGTGCTCGGCACGCTGGCGCTGTATCTCTTCGGCGGCCTCAAGGTGCTTCGGGAATACGAGCGAGCGGTGTACTTCTTCCTGGGCCGATCGTGGGGCGCGAAGGGGCCCGGCCTGATCTACGTGCCGCCGCTGTTCGCGAAGACGCAGACCGTCTCCCTCCGAGTGGTGGCGCTGGACATTCCGCCCCAGGATGTCATCACCCGCGACAACATCTCGATCAAGGTGAACGCCGTCCTCTACATGCGCGTGCGGGAGCCGGTGAAAGCGGTGATCGGCGTCGAGAACTACCTCTACGCGACGAGTCAGCTGGCGCAGACCACGCTGCGCTCCGTGCTGGGCGAGACCGAGCTCGACGAGCTGCTGATGAGCCGCGAGAAGATCAACAACATCCTGAAGAACATCATCGACAAGCGCGCCGAGGACTGGGGGATCGAAGTCTCCGCGGTAGAAGTGAAGGACGTGGACCTGCCGCCCGAGATGAAACGCGCGATTGCGCGACAGGCTGAGGCGGAGCGGGAGCGCCGGGCCAAGGTCATCAACGCGGAGGGTGAGCTGCAGGCGTCGGAGAAGCTCGCCCAGGCCGCGCACATCATCGGCTCCGAGCCCGCGGCCATTCAGCTGCGTTACCTGCAGACGGTGACGGAGATCTCGTCCGAGAACAACTCGACGACGTTCTTCCCGATCCCGATCGACATGTTCAAGGTATTCCTCGAGGCGGTCGCTCGGAAACCGGCGACGCCCGCGCTTCCCGAAAGGACTTCGGGCGAAACTCTCCCGGCCGCGCCACAGAAGAGGAAGCTGAAGGCCTAACGATGGCGAGCGAGCTCATCCGCCGGGAGGCGCTCGAGCGCATCATCCAGCGCGCCGCGGAGCTGCAGGCCGGCGAGCAGGACATCGGCGAGGGGCTCACCGAGCCCGAGGTGCTCGCGCTCGGCCAGGACGTCGGGATCCCGTCGCGCTACCTGCGCCAGGCATTGCTCGAAGAGCGGACGCGTCCTCCGGTCGAGGGGCGCGGCGGCCTGCTGGCGTGGCTGGTGGGCCCCGGGCGGCTCTCCGCCCAGCGCGTGGTCGCGGGCGAGCCCGCCGCGGTCGATCGCGCGCTGGGCGCCTGGATGCAGCAGGAGGAGCTGCTCCAGGTGAAGCGACACTACCCCGACCGCACCACCTGGGAGCCGAAGGTCGGCGCGTTCGCGTCGATTCAGCGGGCGCTCGGAGCGGGCGGTCGGCGGTTCGCCCTGGCGAGAGCGGCGGAAGTAGCCGGCCAGGTGACGCCGCTCGAGAGCGGCTTCTGCCACGTCCAGCTGGTCGCGGACGTGCGCAACGGCCGCCGCCAGCGGCTCGGCGGCGCGGGAACGGTCTTGGGCTTGGGCAGCGCGGCGACCGGCGCTCTTTGGGCGATGGGGCTGCTCGCGCCTTTCCCGTTCCTGCCGCTCCTGATCTTCGGTCCGGCCGCCGCTGCGATTCTTCGCAGCCACCGCATGCAACACGAACATGTCCAGATCGGGCTGGAGCAGGTGCTGGACCGGCTCGAGCGCGGAGAGATCAAGGCCGAGCATGCCCTGCCGGGCCAGAAGGTGAGCCCGTTCGTCCGCATCGCTGACGAGATCCGCAAGACGTTCGAAATCAACTGAGCGAGATATGACCGACATCAAACGGGTTGGGGTGCTGGGGTCGGGGCTCATGGGAAGCGGCATCGCTCAGGTGGCTGCCGCGGCGGGTTACGACACGACGGTGCGGGACGTGTCCCAGCAGATCTGGGACAAAGCGCGCGCCACGATCGAGAAGTCGCTCGCCAAGTTCGTGGAGAAGGGGAAGGTCGCGGCCGCAGACCGCGACGCGATCCTCAAGCGCCTGCACTTCACGACCACCACCGCCGACCTGAAGACGTGCGACATTGTCGTCGAAGCCGTCACGGAGGACCTGGATCTCAAGAATGCCATGTGGAAGGAGCTGGACGGCCTGTGCGGGCCCGCTACCATCTTCGCGTCGAACACGTCGAGCCTGACGATCGCGGCGATGGCGGCGGCCACGAAGCGCGGTGACCGCTTCGTGGGACTGCATTTCTTCAACCCCGTGCCGCTGATGCCCCTCGTCGAGGTCGTTCGGACCGTGACCACCTCGGAAGAGACGGTACGGCGTGCCTTCGCGTTCGCCAAGTCCCTCGGCAAGGAGCCCGTGGTCGCCAAGGACAACTCCGGCTTCATCGTGAATCTGCTGCTCGTCCCCTATCTGCTGGACGCCATTCGAGCGGTCGAGCGTGGTGTGGGGAGCGTCCCGGACATCGACAAGGCGATGCAGCTCGGCTGCGGCTATCCCATGGGGCCGCTCACTCTGCTCGACTTCGTCGGGCTGGATACGACCTACAAGATCGCCGAGATCATGTTCACGGAGTACCGCGAACAGCGCTACGCCCCGCCGCCGCTCCTCAAGCGTATGGTGCTGGCCGGGATGAACGGCCGGAAGAGCGGCAAGGGATTCTACGACTATTCCGTCGATCCACCCAAGGTGCTCGCGCTCGGCGTCTGACGCGCGTCACTCCGACCCTCGCTCCCAAGGATCCGCATGCTCGGTTTCGACTGGCCTCGTTTCCACGCGGCGGTGAACGACCTCCCCGCGGCGCTGCTCTTCGTCACGGTGCTGTTCGACATCGCCGCCTGGGTCACGAAGCGCGGTTCGCTCAAATCGGCGGCGCTCTGGACGCTGTGGGCCGGGGTGATCGGGGGGTGGGTGGCGGTGCTCGCCGGCCTCCAGGCCGAGCACGTGATCGAGCACGGCGAGGCGATTCACGAGCTCATGGAGCAGCACGAGCGACAGGCACTCGTCACCATGGGGTTTTTCACCGTCGTGCTCCTGTGGAAGCTGTACCGCCGCTTCGACCTGCCCCGCGTCGAGGAGCTGGTGCTGCGCGGGCTCAGCGTGTTGGGTTTCATCGGTCTCCTGTACACGGCTGCGGCGGGCGGCAAGCTCGTGTTCGAGCACGCAGCCGGCGTTCCGGCGGCAACCATGAGGGCGGAGCTGGAGAACCGGGAGGCCGGGCATCACCACGAGGCGGGCGAGGCCGAGGAGCACGAGCACGCGGACTCAGCCAACGCCCCAGCGGACTCGGCGAAGGCCCCAGGGCACACACACGCGCCCGGCACGCCGCCGCATAAACACTAATGCGGAACGCGGAAGTCGGAACGCGGAACAGCAGGGCAAGGTCGGTCGCAGCGACGCGCGCCCTTATGTTCCGCGTTCCCCGTTCCGCCTTCCGAGTTTGTCTGCTTCTCTCCGCCTGCACCCCCATCACCACCCGCCCCGACTTCCGACCCGACCCGCGTGCACTCGTCGTCACCCTCGATGCGCGACCGGAGCGGATTACCGCCGCGCTCGACAGCCTGGTGCCGGCCGAAAGCCTCGAGGTCGCGCATGCCAACGTGCGGGACGGCTACGTCGAGACCGCGTGGTATGACACGCAGGCTCATCGCACCCGTCATCACGAGCGCGAGATCACGAATCGGGCCGCCACGGTGAAGATCCGGTTCTGGGCCGACCCGTGGGTGCCGGGCCAAACCCGGCTCACCGTCGAGCCGGTCTACAGGCCCCGGTACGACCCCTCACGCCCGCAGCGCGACTTGGAGGTGATCGCGTCGCAGGAGCACGAGGGCTACAAGATTGCGCAGCGGTTCGTAGACAAACTGAAAGAGAGATTCGGGGTACCCAAGGCCGCCCGGTAGCGGGGGCGCGCTAGGCCCCCACCAAGCCCTTCACCCACTGCTCCATTACGTCGAGATCGAGCATCGCGTCGCGGCACGGCCCGTTGGGGAGCCGCATCGTGAGCCCGAGCACCGGCAGCCGGCCGGCCACGTCGCGAAGCCCGGTCATCATGTCCCGTTCGCACGCCACCGCGACCACCGCGCGGGGACGGCGCTCGCGGATGACCCGCCGCGCGAGCTGCCCCCGGGTCGCGACGAACACGGGCACCTCGTACCGCCCGGCGATCGCCAGCACGCCGTCAAGCGCTTGCTTGGACAGACAGCGAGGGATGAGGACCAGCAGCTCGCCTTTGCCGACGGTTCGCCGGCGCCGCTCCGCGAGCGCGTTGTACACGTCGATGGCCGCGTGCTCTACCCAATCCCGCCGGCCGAACGCCCGGGAAACGTAGGAGGTCAGGCTCATCAGGCGCAGATATGGCCCCCGCTCGAGCCAGCCCTCGGGGAGGGCCAGCACCCCCCCATAAAAGGAAAGGAGCAGCGTCCCGAACCACAGCCATGTCACCGCGGCCGCCGCCGCCAGGACGAGCCACAGCGTGCGGGGCAGCGTGGACCACAGGGTGCCGAGTCGCGGGCCGAGCAGGAAGATCAGGGCCGCCCCCACCGCCATGCCGATGCCGATCGTCAGGGCAGCGAAGCGAAAGAAGAGTCCCGGCGGCGCCGAGAAGTCCCCGTTCCCGGGGAGGGACCGCCCGTCCCACTCGTCCCACTCGTGACCGAGACGGCGATCGGTCTCGATGTGGATGAGTTGGGCGCGGGGAGCGTCGGCGGTCATATGCGGGTCAAGCATCACCCGCCCCCCCAGCGGTGTCAAGCGCGAATGGTGCGTGGTACGTGGTGCGTGGTAACTTGTGAGCCGTGACGAACCACGTACCACGCACCACCCAGCCGTCTTGACCCAGGCACCCCTTCCCCTCCTCACCGATCCCCGCAGTCGAGCCGCGTACTCGGAAGGCGCGGGGGTCTATCGGATCGTGCCGGCGGCGGTCGCCGTGCCGCGGGGCGTGGAAGAGCTGCAGGAGCTCGTCAACTGGGCCGGGGCGACGGGCTCGCCGCTCGTGCCGCGTGGCGCCGGGAGCGGGATGGCGGGCGGGAGCGTGGGGCGGGGCGTGGTCGTGGACATGAGCCAGGGGTTCGACTGGACCGCGCCCGACTGGTCCCGCCGGAGGCTGTGGGCCGGTGCGTCCGTGACCTGGGCCGCGGTGACGGCGGCCGCGCGACCCTTCGGGCTGCGGCTCCCCACCGACCCGTCCTCCGGCGCGTTCGCGACATCGGGCGGCATGGCGGCCACCAACGCAGCAGGGCCGCGCTCGGTGCGGTGCGGCAGCGTGCGGAGCTGGATCGAGGCCGTCGAGATCGTCGACGCCGCAGGCGTCGCGCGCCGCGTCGTACGGGGAGCGGGGAGCCCTAAAGGAGTCCCTGGCGGTCCCGGCGCGCGGTTCACGCTGTCCGCCGACCAGCGACGCCTCGTCGACGCGCGCTTTCCGAGAACCCGCAAGAACTCGGCCGGCTACGCGCTGAATCATTTTGCCGACTCGGGGGATGAGCTCGATCTCCTGATCGGGTCCGAGGGGACGCTCGCGTTCATCACCGCGATCGAGTGGCGGCTGGAGCCGATTCCCACCGATGTGGCGGGCGCGGCGCTCGGGTTCGGGGACCTGCACCAGCTCGCCGAGGCGGTCCCGTACCTCGTGGCCCTGAACCCGTCGGCGGTCGAGCTCCTGGACCGGACGCTGCTGGACGTGGTGCGGGAGGCGGGCGCCCGCCCCGGCCTGCCCGAGGGGCTCGAAGGACTCCTGCTGATCGAGTTCGAGCGTGAGACTCAGGCGGCGGCGCGGGGGGTGGTCGGGGACGCGGTGCGCGGCCTGCGGGCCAACACCGCGCACGTCGCGACCGCCGTCGACCGGGCGAGCCTCGAGGCACTGTGGGCGGTGCGCCGCCTGGCGAGCCCCGCCCTGGCCCGCCTCCCGGAGAATCGACGCTCGCTGCAGGTCGTGGAGGACGGGTGCGTGCCGCTCGAGCGGCTGGCCGACTATATCGCGGGGATCCGCGCGGCGGCGGAGCGGCGCGGCATTCCTGTAGCGGTCTTCGGACATGCGGGCGACGGCCACGTGCACGTGAACGCGCTCCCCGACCTGACCGTAGCCGGCTGGCGGGATGCGCTGGCGGCGCTCTACGACGACGCAGCGGAGCTGCTGCTCCGGTTGGGGGGGACGCCGAGCGGCGAGCACGGCGTGGGGCGGCTGCGCGCCGGGCTGTTGGAGCGGTTCTACGGCCCGGAGGTGGCGGCGCTATTCCGCGGGCTGAAGCAAGCGTATGACCCGGGCTACACGCTCAACCCGGGTGTTATTATCCCCTCGGCTGAATGGGCGCCGCTCGCCGATCTCAAGGTCGGGCCGGAGGCGACGCCGATTCCCGATGACATTGCCGCCCGGCTGCGAGAGGTGGAGCGGACGGCCGGCTGGGCGACACCAAAGCTCGATCTGGCGACACCGAGCCCCTAACCCCTAGGCCCTCGCCCCTATGGAAGTCTTCCGCGCCCCTCGCGTCACGCTGATCGCCCGGCCTGAGTTCCTCGAGCCCGAGCACCTCCGGGTGCAATGGCAGGGCAGCGCCTCTGCCGGCGAGCGTCTCGCCGAGTTCGCCGGCCGGATTTGCTACATGAGCCAGCACAACCCGGCAAACCGGTCGACGGCCGACTACCTCGAGAACATCAAGAAGCAGGGCCATGGCTCGGTGCTGGAGCACGCGGTCTACGTGCTGCTGATCGAGGGGATCTCGCGCTCCTGCTCGCACGAGCTGGTGCGCCACCGCGCGGGGTTCGGCTACTCCCAGCTGTCGCAGCGCTACGTAGACGAGTCGCACGCCGCGTTCGTCATTCCGCCGGCGATGCTGGGCGACCCGGCGCTCGAGTCGGAGTGGGAAAGAGAAGTGGCGGACGCCCAGGCGGCGTACGTGCGGGCGGTGGAGGCGCTGATGCAACGCTATGCGTGGATCGCGGACAAGGTGCACCGGCGCAAAGTGGCGCGCGAGGCGGCGCGCAGTGTCCTTCCCAACGCCACCGAGGTGAAGATCGTCGTGTCGGGGAACGCCCGCGCGTGGCGCACGATGCTCGAGCTGCGCTCGAGCGAGGGCGCGGAGCTCGAGATCCGGCGGATGGCGATCGCGTGCCTTCGCGTGCTGCAGCGCGAGGCGCCGGCGCTGTTCGCCGATTTCGAGATTTATCTCGCTGACGACAAACACGACGCCGCGCGCGTCGCGTATCATAAAGTTTGACGCGTCGACGCCGAAAAAAATTTCCGACTTGCCTATTGCGCATCGCCTCAGTCTTTCTTATTCTCTACTCGACAACGCGTTTCGATTCACAGACCGCACCAGCGGCCTTTTTTGTAGGAGGTTACCCGAGACCACATGCGAATCGGTCTCGCATACAACGAAAAACCCGATTCCGCGCCCGCCGCAGAATCCGACGGTACCGGCGACGCGTTCGCCGAATGGGACGACCCATCCACTATCAGCGCGGTGGAGCAGGCTCTCGGCCTCTTCGGCCACGTCATCCGGCTCGAAGCCGATCAATTCTTTCCGCAGAAGGTCGTTCTCGCGCGCCCCGATCTCGTCTTCAACATTGTTGAGGGGCTCCACGGCCAGAGCCGCGAAGCGCTCGTCCCCGCGATCTGCGAGTACCTGAACATCCCGTACACGGGCTCGGACCCTCTGACCCTGGCGTTGTCGCTGCACAAGGGTCGAACCAAGGAGACGCTCGCGTACCGCGGCGTGCCCACGGCTCCGTTCACCTGCATCGAGACGGTCCAACAGGTCGAGCGCATGGCGCTGCCGTATCCCGTGTTCGTCAAGCCCGTCGCCGAGGGGTCGGGGAAGGGTGTGTTCGCCACGAATCTGTGCGCCAACGCCACCGCGCTGCGCGAGCGGGCCCGGTTCCTGCTCGAGCGCTACGCCGAGCCCGTGCTGGTCGAGACATACCTCCCGGGTCCCGAGTTCACTGTCGCAATCCTGGGGAACGGCCCGGACGCTTACTGTCTCCCGGTGATTGGGTTCGATTTCTCGACGCTTCCCGACGGCGCAGCGCCGGTGTACGGCTACGAAGCCAAGTGGGTGTGGGACCGGCCGGAAGCACCGCTCGCGATCTTCCAGTGCCCGGCGCGCGTGCCGCCGGCGCTGTACCGCGAGATCGAGCGCACCGCGCTCGAGGCGTACCACGCCCTCGGCTGCCGCGACTGGTGCCGCGTGGACCTCCGGGTGGACCGGTTCGGCGTGCCGAACGTCCTCGAACTGAACCCCTTGCCGGGCATTATTCCCGATCCGGCCATGAACTCCTGCTTCCCCAAGGCGGCTCGCGCCGCCGGGTTCAGCTACGACGAGCTGATCCAGGAAGTGGTCCGCCTCGCGTGGCGCCGGCTCACGGGACGCGAGCTCGCCGTCGGGGCGGGGCCCCGCCGTGCCGCTCCGGCGCACCAACCGGCCGCGGTGAGCGCGTGAAGGTCGCCATCCTGTTCGACCCGGGGGCCGAAGACTGGACGCCGGAGGACATCCGGGGCGTGATGAAGGCCGTGGACGAGATCGGCACGATCTTCTCCTCGATGGGCCACGAAATCCGCAAGGTTCCGGTTCGCCACGACATGCGCTGGTTCCAGGTGGCACGCCGGGCGGACCTCGTGTTCAATCTGTGCGAAGGCGTCCACGGGAAGAGTGAGTGGGAAGAGCACGTCGTGGGGACCCTCGAATTCGCGGGAATTCCCATCACCGGTGCGAGCCTCTGGACCCTCGCGGCATGCCGCCGCAAGCCCATCGCGAATGCCCTGCTCCAGCAGGCCGGGCTCCCCATTCCCCGCTGGACGGTGGCGCAGGGCAAGATCGAGGACGACTTCCCGCTGCCCGCCATCGTCAAGCCCGCGACCGAAGACGCGAGCGCTGGGCTCGACCGCGGCTCCGTCGTGAGCGACCGCAAGTCGCTGCGCGCGCGCCTCGCGACCATGACGGAGCAGTTCGACGAAGTGCTCGTCCAGGAGTACGTCGGCGGCCGCGAGTTCAACGTGGGCTTCGTCGGGAGCCGCGTGCTGCCGATCGCAGAGATCGACTTCAGCGGCATGCCCGAGGGCGCCTGGCCCATCCTCACGTACGCCGGCAAGTGGGAGATCGGCTCCGCCGACGACCTCGGCTCAAGGCCCATATGCCCCGCCGCCATTCCGCAGAAGCTCGCCGATCGCCTCGTCCGGATCGCGGAGCTCGCCTGGCGGACCATGCAGGGAAAGGGCTACGGCCGCGTCGATCTCCGCGTGGACGACCAGGGCCGCCCCTGGGTGCTCGAGGTCAACCCCAATCCGGACCTGAACGACGACGCCGGCCTCTCCCGCATGTCGAAGGTCGCCGGCTGGGACTACGCGGAGCTGGTGCGCCGAATCGCCGAGGTCGCGCTCCGCGAGGCACAGGGCGCCAAGGCGGCGCGTGAGCTGCTCGCTCCGTCCCGTCGGCCGCGCGCAACGCGCACCGCTTGAGCGGCTCACGGCGGCCACCGGCCTGTTCCGGCCGGACGAGGTCGCCATCGCCGTGGAGCTGCTCGACGGCGCCCTCGCGGGCGACGGGGACTACCGCTTCCTGGGCGCATATGCGGAGGACCGGCTCGTCGGCTATGCGTGCTGGGGGCCGACGCCGGGCACCGAGGGGACCTTCGATCTCTACTGGATCGTCGTGGATCCCGCCCGACAGGGCGAGGGAGTCGGCACTCGACTGTTGCGGGCGGTCGAGGACAAACTGACGACGGACCACGGACGACTGGTCGTCGTCGAAACGTCGTCGCGCCCCGACTACGCACCCACGCGCGCCTTCTACGAGCGGCGCGGCTACACCCAGGCGGCCCGGCTCGCGGGCTACTACGCCCCCGGCGACGACCTGGTGATCTATCTCAAGGATCTGACTCATGGAGTCCTGGCAACAGCTACTGCGTAAGCAGAGCATCGCCTCGCTCGAAGCGCTCGTCGCCCGGTTCGGCGCCGAGCACTTTCCCGACCTCGACCGGCTGCGCCAGGCAGCGGAGAATTTCGAGTTCCGGATCTCCCCGGCGATGGTGGACCTCATCAAATCGCCGGGCGACCCCATCTGGCGACAGTACGTGCCTGACCTGCAGGAGCTCGAGGTGCACGACGGCCTAGTGGACTCGCTGGCCGAGGACGCCAACTCGCCCGTGCCGAATATCACCCACCGCTATCCCGACCGTGCGCTGTTCCTCGTGTCGCCGGTGTGCGCCGCGTATTGCCGCTTCTGCACCCGGCGCCGCAAGGTGGGGGATCCCGAAAAGATCCCCATGGCCGAGCTCGAGTCGGCGTTCCGCTACCTCGAGGAGCACGTCGAGATCCGCGACGTGATCATGTCGGGCGGGGATCCCCTGCTCCTGTCCGATCGACGCATCGACGAGCTCTGCAAGCGCCTGCGGTCCATCCCGCACCTCGAGGTCATCCGGATCGGCAGTCGGGTGCCGTGTCATCTCCCCGAGCGGATCACGCCGGAGCTGTGCGGGATCCTGAAGCAATACCATCCGCTCTACATCAACACCCACTTCAACCACCCCGACGAGCTCACGTCCGCGGCGGTGGCGGCGCTCGGCCGCCTCGCCGACGCCGGCGTCCCGCTCGGCTGCCAGACGGTGCTGTTGAAGGGCGTGAACGACGATCCCGAGGTGATGAAGCGGTTGATGCAGAAACTGCTCGCCGCGCGGGTGCGGCCGTACTACATCTACATGTGCGACCAGGTGGCGGGCGCGGAGCACTTCCGCACCACGGTCGAGAAGGGCCTGGAGATCATCCGGGCGCTGCGCGGGTGGACCTCGGGGCTCGCCGTGCCGCACTTCGTGATCGACGCGCCGGGGGGCGGCGGGAAGATCCCGCTCCTGCCCGAGTATGTGGAGTCCATCAGCGACGATGCGGTGGTGCTCAGGAACTACGCTGGCAAGCGGTACGTCTACCGGCAGCCGGGAGCCGCCGAGCGACGGCCGCCGACCGAGTTCGAGCCCGTGCTGGTGGGGTAGACCCCTCCAGCGGCGTTGCGTTGACGCAACAAAGGGGTCGCCTAGGCGTTGCGCCCGGACGGCGCCGATGACCCCCGAGCCGCTTTCCCCCGCCCACAGCGAGGCGACACAGTTCTTGCTGCGTGCTGACACCGATGAGCGCCAACGTGGGCTCCTCCCCATGCCTTGGGGTCACTAGGGCGATCGCCGCCCTGCTGGCTCTGCACAGTCCTGTCGCGCTCGCGAGCCAGCAGCCTCTGAGCGCGGCATCCACTCCCAGAGCGTCGCAATCCAGTTTCGAGCCAAGGGCTTCGGAGCGCTATGAGGCGGTGTTCGAGGGCCTGCGCAGCATGAAGCAGGTCGAACGCGTCGCGCCCGTCCGGAATCTCACGCTGCGACGCGACGTCATCGCGTTTCACCTCGAAGACGGCAACCTCTTCCTGGCGACGCCGGTCGCGGGCCGCACCATCGGCGCGGTGTTCGTGGGACGTGGCTCCATCTCGGTCACACCGCCGCTCGCCATGGAACGGGTGGAGTTGAAGCGTCTGCTCGACGATTCCACCGTGAATTCGCCGATCTCGGCAGTGGCATTCGTCTTTACCGACTCCACTCTGGCCGAGGTCGAGCGGCAGCTCACGTTCGGCGAACAACCGACTGCGAGCCAGGGTGGCGGCGTCCTGCACGACGCCATCGACCACCTGGTGGACGGCCGTCAGGTCGTGCAACCCACGCTAATGAAGGCGTTGCTGAACGGCGATACGGACGGGTTCTTCTATGCCCACGTCAAGCGTGAGCACGGTGAGGATCTGATGTTCATGGTCGATCCCGAGGACGAAGAGCCCGTCGCGCTGCTGCGCGGCGGACGCGAGGGGCAGAAAGTCCAGGTCGTCTCCGAGTTCCGCCGCACCGAGGACCTGAACGACACCACGGCGGCGGAGCCGGGGCGAAGGGACGCGCTCAAGCTGGATGCCTATCGGATCGAGGCAACGATCGCGAAGGGCCTCGGATTCTCGGCGGCGGCCACCGTTCGGCTCACCGCCAGGCGCGCGGTCCGCTGGGCCCGCTTCAATCTGCTCTCGGAGCTGGACGTGGACTCGCTACGCGAAGCCGGCGGCAGGACGATGACGTTCTTCCGGCCCAATAAGACCTCGGAGCTCTGGGTGCGGTTCGACCCCGCGGCGCTCCCGGGAGACACGCTCGCCCTGCGCGTCGCCTATCATGGCGATCTGATCGGCTACACATCGATCGTGCAAGACGTAACGCGGATGTGGCCGGGCCGGATCAAGATGCGGATACCCTTGACGCCCGACCAGTGGCTCTACGTCAAGACGTCCTACAGCTGGTTCCCACGCTATGGGACACAGGCGGCGGACGTGGACCTCACATTCCATTCGCCCAAGCGGTATCGCCTCGCGAGCATCGGCAAGCTGGTGGACTCACGCCTCGAGGGCGACGTCGTGACGTCCCACTGGGCGACCGAGCGGCCCGCCGACCAGGTGTGCTTCAGCCTGGGCGACGTCGACGAATTCAAGATCAACGACCCGCGCATCCCACCCGTGACCGTGCACACGAACGGCGAGGCGCATCGACGACTCGACACGTTCTTCATGTCGCTGCGGGATCAGCTCGGTGCGTCGGATGCCTGGGTATCGAGGTTCCTCTCGCAGCGCTCACCCGAGCAGGAGGTCGGCGCGGACGTGGCGAACAGCCTCGCATTTTTCACGCGCGTCTACGGCCCCCCGCTGTTCGACCGCTACAGCGCCGCGGAGATCCCGTTCCCCTATGGGCAAGCCTTCCCCGGCCTCATCTACCTGCCGGTCTGGACGTTCCAGGCGATGAGCGACAGCGGCTATGACGAGATCCTCCGCGCTCACGAGATGGCCCACCAGTGGTGGGGCATCGGGGTCGAGCCGGCCGGCTACCGGGACTGGTGGCTTTCGGAGGGGTTCGCGGAGTTTTCAGGTCTGTGGTACATGCAGATCGTGCTCGGGGACAATGCGAAGTTCTTCAAGCACCTGAAGCACTGGCGGCGGGAGATCCGCGGGCGACGCAATGACGCGCCACCGATCGCCATCGGCACCCGGTCGGCACAGCTGAATTCCCGGGACGCGACGCTCACGACCTACCACAAGGGTGCCTGGGTGCTCCACATGCTCCGGAACCTCATGCTCAACCTCCGCACCATGCAGGAAGACGCTTTCATCGCGACGATGCGGGACTATTACCACCAGTATCGCGGCCGGCGCGCGTCCACCCGGGACTTCCAGCGGGTGGTCGAGCGTCACCTGGGGACGGACATGACTTGGTTCTTCGACGAGTGGGTCGATGGCACGGCCATTCCTACGTATGTCCTCTCGTGGCATGCCGAGCCGGCCCAAGGGGGCCAGGCCGGCCACTACGCCCTTCAGGTGCGCGTTCGACAGGAAGATGTGCCCAAGGATTTCACGATGCCGGTCCCGCTCAAGATCACGTTCGTCGATACGACGATGCACGCACTCGTGCGGCTGGGTGTGACCGGACCGCTGACCGAGGTGACCCTGGATCTGCCAGCGGAGCCGAAGCGGCTCGAGCTCAACCCGTTGGAATCCGTGCTCGCGGACGTGAAAGAGGAAAGCTGGGAGTAGTCGCCCGACAGCTCACGGCAGCTGCCAAATCTCCACGCGGTTCCCGGAAAAGACCGGAATTAGCACGCGTTTACGCTTGCCGTCGTATCCGATGTCGGCCGGGCTGGGCACGCCGGTAATCACCTTCACTTCCTGCCCGGTCTCGTAGCTCGACACGGTCGAATCGGCCCAGCTCGAGACCAA
>Ga0070704_100001064_pt1 | contig 14196 bp, 7 predicted proteins | sample KBSK5252metaG_FD_65467 | JGI IMG/M metagenome (GOLD analysis project Ga0070704, IMG submission 65467) | Corn, switchgrass and miscanthus rhizosphere microbial communities from Kellogg Biological Station, Michigan, USA - KBS K5-25-2 metaG | ecosystem: Host-associated > Plants > Roots >...
GGTCCGCGACCGCGTCGGGCTGCCCATCACCGTCGGCATCGCGCGGACAAAGTTCCTGGCCAAGGTCGCCAGCCAGGAGGCCAAGCCTGACGGGCTGCTGCTGGTGCCGCCGGATCGTGAACTCGCATTCCTGCACCCGCTGCCCGTCCGCAGGCTCTGGGGCGTCGGTGTGAAGACGGCCGAGAAGCTGCACGCGCACGGTATCGAGACGGTGTCGGACGTAGCCGAGCTCAGCGAGTCGACGCTCGGGTCGCTGGTCGGCGCTGCGATGGGCCGTCAGCTATTCGCGTTGTCGCGCAACATCGACCGCCGCCGTGTGGTGACGGGGGTGCGGCGCCGATCGGTCGGGGCGCAGCGGGCCCTTGGCCGGGCAGGCAACACGATGACGGCCACGGAGGTCGACGCCGTCGTCGTCAATCTCGTCGATCGAATCACCCGGCGGATGCGCAAGGCGGGCCGTACCGGTCGAACGGTGGTGTTGCGCTTGCGGTTTGACGACTTCGGCCGAGCCACCAGGTCGCACACGATGCCGCGGGCCACGGCTTCGACGGACGTCATCCTCGCTACCGCACGCGGCCTGGTTGCCGCGGCCACACCGCTGATCGCCGAGCGCGGCCTGACGCTGGTCGGGTTCGCCGTCGCCAACATCGACAGGGAAGGCGCGCAGCAGCTGGAGCTGCCGTTCGAGGAACACGCGGACACCACCGCGATCGATGAGGCGGTCGACAAAGTGCGGCAGCGCTACGGCAATACCGCGTTGACCCGCGGCGTGCTGCTGGGACGCGACCCAGGCCTCGAAATGCCGCACCTGCCCGACTAATTCGTCGTCCACTCCAGCAGCTTTTCCGCGGACCATGTGTTGACGATCCGATCGACGGGCACTCCGGCATCCAACGCACGCTGCGCGCCATACCCGAGGAACTCCAGCTGACCAGGCGCGTGCGAGTCGGTGTCGATGGAGAACAGACAGCCGATCTCCAGCGCAAGATTGAGCAAGCGGGTGGGCGGATCCCGCCGTTCCGGACGCGAGTTGATCTCGACGGCGGTACCGGCATCGCGGCATGCGGTGAAGACCTTCTCCGCGTCGAACTTGGATTCCGGCCGGATGCCCCGGCCACCCGTAACGAGCCGTCCCGTGCAATGGCCGAGCACATCCGCGTGAGGATTGTTGACCGCCTTGATCATTCGGCGCGTCATCGACGGTGCGTCCATCGATAGCTTGGAGTGGACGCTGGCCACCACGACGTCCAGGCGCTCGAGTAGTTCGGCTTCCTGGTCCAGCGAGCCGTCCTCGAGAATGTCGACCTCGATACCGGTCAGGATCCGCATCGGCGCAACGGTCTCGCGCAGTTCGTCGATCACCTCGAGTTGCTTGCGCAGGCGCTCGGGAGAAAGGCCGTTGGCCACCTTCAGGCGGGGCGAGTGATCGGTCAGCGCACAATACTCGTGGCCCAATTCCCTTGCCGCGAGCATCATCTCCTCGATCGGAGCCGAGCCGTCCGACCAGTTCGAGTGCACGTGAAGGTCGCCCTTGAGCGCGGCCCGGACGTCACCACCGCCGAGATCATTTGCCGCTTTCCGCAATTCGATCAGCGCGTCGGGTTCACGCCCGGCCCACGCCTGCGCGATCACCTTCGCGGTCTTGGGTCCGATGCCGGGCAGCGACTGCCAGCTGTTGGTTGCGCCGTGCCTTTCGCGATCTGCCTCGGAGAGCCCCTCCACGATGTCGGCGGCGTTGCGGTAGGCCATCACGCGGCGCGGGTCCTCGCGCGCCCTGTCCTTGTAGTACGCAATCTGGCGCAGGGCGATGACGGGGTCCATACGGTCCAGTCTGCGCTTAGCGTCGCGCCGGGTCGCGTCCCGTCAGCCCAATGACCCGGTCCAGTGTGGGCGCATCGTCGGCGACAGGCACCGCTGGCCCGAACAGTCCCACAACCGGACCCTCGGCGGCGATCGCGGTCACGTGCGGCAGCACCGCGTCCAGCGTGGCCGGGTCGACGTTGTAGTCCTGTCCGGACGCGGCGGCCAGGTCCCAGCCGTGGATCACCACCTCCGTCAGGGCGACAATGCCGGCCATCTCGCCGGGGAAGTCAACACCGCCGGCACGCGACATGCCCTCCCACGCTGCCGGCTCACCCCACGCTCGCGCCAGCTCAGCCAGTCGCCTTGGGTATGCGGTGCGCCAGTCGTCGTCCAGCGGTGCTCCCTCGACCGGCGGGGTGTCCGTGAGCTCGCCGAACTCCTTTTTGGCGGCCGCGGTGAATGCCAGCGTCAGGCCACCCACATGCCCGACGAGGTCTCTCAGGCTCAGCTTCTGGCACGGCGTCCGGCCGTTGAGCTGCGCGTCGGTCACATTCATCAACACTTCGGCGGTCCGTTGGCATGCGGGCGTCAAATCGATCATGTCTGTACTGACCTGGCCGGCGACAGGAATTAATCAGCTTTCAGGACTAGTTTGGAAACACGTGAGATTCGCATTCAAGACATCCCCGCAGAACACCACGTGGTCCGACATGCTGGCCGTCTGGCAGGCGGCCGACGATATCGACGTCTTCGAGTCCGGCTGGACCTTCGATCACTTCTATCCGATCTTCTCCGACTCGTCCGGCCCTTGTCTCGAAGGATGGACGACCCTGACCGCGCTGGCGCAGGCCACGAAGCGGCTACGCCTCGGCACGCTCGTCACCGGAGTCCACTACCGCCATCCCGCGGTGCTCGCCAACATGGCTGCGGCGCTGGACATCATCTCCAACGGCCGACTCGAACTCGGCATCGGCGCGGGCTGGAACGAAGAGGAGTCAGGTGCCTACGGCATCGAACTCGGAAGCATCAAAGAGCGCTTCGACCGGTTTGAGGAAGCCTGCGAGGTGCTGACCAGCCTGTTGAGCAAGGACACCACCACCTTTGACGGCAAGTTCTATCAACTCAAGGACGCGCGCAACGAGCCGAAGGGCCCGCAGAAGCCGCACCCGCCGATATGCATCGGAGGCAGCGGTGAGAAGCGCACGCTGCGCATCACCGCGAAGTACGCCCAGCACTGGAACTTCGTGGGCGGTGCGCCGGAGGAGTTCGCACGCAAGCGAGACGTGCTCGCCTCGCACTGTGCGGACATCGGGCGCGATCCCAAGGAGATCATGTTGTCCTCGCACATCCGGCTGAGCCCGGATCACCACAATCCGGATACCAAGATCGATTTCGGTCACGCGATCGAGGAGGCCGCCGCGCTCGGCAAGGAAGGCCTGGATCTGGCGATCGTGTACCTGCCGACGCCGCACACCCCGACGGTCCTGGAACCGCTCGCCGAGGCGATCAGGGATTCCGGCCTGCTCACCAGCAAAGACATTGGGCGATAACGATAATATAACGGTTAGGCAAACGTAAGGTCACATCTCGGCTGTTCGACGTAACCAGCCGGGCCGGAATTAGCTAGAAGCCATAACGAAGTAGCTCGGCCGGCGTGATCAGGCGTTCGGCTTTGGCGGGGAATTCACGGCTCTTGACCGGGTGACGGAACCATGACCAGGCGATTCGACTCACCCGAGACCGAGTTAGCGGGTTGAGGTACACGGTGCTCACTCCTGCGAAATAGCAATAGCTGAACCGGGGGCCTACGTTACCGCAGAACCCTCATGAAGTCATTAGATACCTATTACCTGGCAAACTGAACTAGGCACGCCGAACAATAATCTGATGTTTTTGGAGTGACTGATGTGACTAATGTGACGTCACACAGGGTCGCACCCGCCTGCCGGGTTTTGGCGATCGGATCACGTCAACGTGGGTGACCGGCAGGTGGTGGAGATGGCCGATCACCCCGTCATTCAACTGCGTGTCGCAGCTGTTTGTCCCCAACGCAAGCGGGCCCAATTTAACGCACGAGCTAGCGTTGCGGCACGGCGGTGGGCTTGATCGGCGCAGGAAGGGCGGTATGGCCCATGAGATACCGGTCCACACCAGCGGCGGCCGCGCGGCCCTCGGCGATTGCCCAGACGATCAGCGACTGCCCGCGGCCCATGTCACCCCCGACGAAGACGCCGGGTACATTCGTCGCGAAATCAGCGTCGCGCGCGACGTTGCCGCGCTCGTTGATTTCGACGCCGAGATCGGTCAGCAGGCCTTCACGCTCGGGGCCGACGAAGCCCATCGCCAGCAGCACCAGGTCGGCTTCCAACTCGAAATCGGAGCCCTCGATCTTTTCGAACTTGCCCGCGTTCATTTTGACCTCGTGACCACGCAGGCCCGTGACGCGACCGTCCTCGCCTGCGAAGTCCTCGGTGTTGACCGAATAGACGCGCTCGCCGCCTTCCTCGTGCGCCGAGGACACCCTGAACATCAGCGGGTAGACCGGCCATGGGGTGGACTCCGCACGCGTCTCCGGCGGCCTGGGCATGATCTCGAACTGGTGCACGCTGGCGGCGCCCTGCCGGTGCACGGTGCCGAGGCAGTCCGCGCCGGTGTCGCCGCCACCGATGATGATGACCTTCTTGCCCTTCGCGTGGATCGGCGGCAGACCATCCTCGTCGGCCACCGGGTCGCCGTTCTGCACCCGGTTGGCCCAGGGCAGGAACTCCATCGCCTGATGAATGCCGTCGAGCTCGCGGCCCGGGATCGGCAGATCGCGCCACGCGGTCGCGCCGCCGGCCAGCACCACCGCGTCGAACTCCGATCGGAGCTGGGCGGCGGTGATGTCGACGCCGACGTTCACACCCGCGCGGAATTGGGTGCCCTCGGCCTCCATCTGCGCCAGCCGCCGGTCGATGTGGCGCTTTTCCATCTTGAACTCGGGGATGCCGTAGCGCAGCAGGCCGCCGATGCGGTCGTCGCGCTCGAACACCGTGACGGTGTGGCCTGCGCGGGTCAGCTGTTGAGCTGCGGCCAGACCTGCGGGCCCGGATCCGACGACGGCGACGGTCTTGCCGGTCCGCTTGTCGGGCGGTAACGCAACGACCCAGCCCCGGTCGAAGGCGTTGTCGATGATCTCGACCTCGACCTGCTTGATGGTCACCGGATCCTGGTTGATGCCGAGCACGCACGAGCCCTCACACGGCGCCGGGCACAGCCGACCGGTGAACTCCGGGAAGTTGTTGGTGGCGTGCAGCCGTTCGATCGCATCGCGCCAACGGTCGGTGCGCACCAGGTCATTCCACTCAGGGATGAGGTTTCCGAGTGGACACCCGTTGTGACAGAACGGGATACCGCAGTCCATGCACCGCGCCGCCTGATCGCGCAGCACGTCGTGGGAGAAGTCCTCGTACACCTCTTTCCAGTCGAGCAAACGCAGCGGGACCGGCCGCCGTTGCGGGGTCTCGCGCTTTGTGTACTTGAGGAAGCCCTTGGGATCAGCCATTGGCAGCCGCCATGATCGCCTCGTCGACATCTGAGCCGGTGCGTTCGGCCTCCGCAATCGCCACGAGCACCCGCTTGAAGTCGCGCGGCATCACCTTCACAAAATTCTTCAGCTCGTTCTCCCACTCGGACAGGATGCGTTGTCCCACTGCCGAATCCGTCGCATCGACGTGGGCCTGGACCATTCCGCGGAGCCAGTCGATGTCGTCCTCGTCCATCTCATCTAGGTCGACCATCTCCGCGTTGAGGTTCTCACCCAGTGCGTCCGCGGGGTCGTACACATACGCAACGCCGCCCGACATGCCCGCCGCGAAGTTACGTCCGGTGGGCCCGAGGATGACGACCTTGCCGCCAGTCATGTATTCACAGCCGTGGTCGCCGACACCTTCGACGACCGCGTGCGCGCCGGAGTTGCGGACCGCGAACCGCTCGCCCACCACACCGCGCAGGAACACCTGGCCGCTGGTGGCGCCGAACAGGATCACATTGCCTGCGATGATGTTCTTCTCGGCGACGTAGTCCGCCGGCGCATCGTCCGATGGGCGCACCACGATGCGGCCGCCCGAAAGGCCCTTGCCGACATAGTCGTTGGCGTCGCCGTACACGCGAAGGGTGATGCCCTTCGGCACGAACGCGCCGAAGCTGTTGCCCGCCGACCCGTCGAACGTGATGTCGATGGTGCCGTCGGGAAGTCCCTGCCCACCATAGGCTTTCGTCAGCTCGTGGCCGAGCATCGTGCCCACGGTGCGGTTGGTGTTCGCGATCGCGGCGGCGAACCTCACCGGCGTTCCCGAATCGAGAGCCTCCCGGCTCATCACGATCAGCTGCTGATCCAGCGCCTTGTCCAGGCCGTGGTCCTGACGCGAGCTGCAGTACAGGTCCTGGTTCATGAACGCCGACTCGGGCTCGTACAGCACCGGCGACAGGTCCAGCTTGTAGGCCTTCCAGTGCTCCGCGGCCCTCGTGGTGTCCAGCGAGCCGACCTGGCCGACCATGTCGTTGACGGTCCGGAAGCCCAACTGGGCCATCACTTCCCGGACTTCCTCGGCGATGAACATGAAGAAGTTTTCGACGAACTCCGGTTTGCCGGTGAACCGCTGCCGCAGCACCGGATTCTGGGTGGCGACGCCGACCGGGCAGGTGTCGAGGTGGCACACCCGCATCATGATGCAGCCGGACACCACCAGGGGCGCTGTCGCGAACCCGAACTCCTCCGCGCCGAGCAACGCGGCGATCACGACGTCACGGCCGGTTTTGAGCTGGCCGTCGACCTGAACGACGATCCGGTCGCGTAATCCGTTGAGCAGCAGCGTCTGCTGCGTCTCGGCCAGGCCAAGCTCCCACGGCGCACCCGCGTGCTTCTGCGACGTCAGCGGCGTCGCACCGGTGCCTCCGTCGTGGCCTGAGATCAGCACCACGTCAGCGTGTGCCTTCGACACACCCGCGGCGACCGTGCCGACGCCGTTCTCGCTGACCAGCTTGACGTGCACACGTGCCTGAGGGTTGGCGTTCTTAAGGTCGTGGATCAGCTGCGCCAGATCCTCGATCGAGTAGATGTCGTGGTGCGGCGGCGGAGAGATCAGGCCGACACCCGGTGTGGAGTGCCGCACCTCGGCCACCCACGGATACACCTTGTTACCCGGAAGCTGGCCGCCCTCACCGGGTTTCGCACCCTGAGCCATCTTGATCTGGATGTCTGTGCAGTTGGTCAGGTAGTGGCTGGTGACACCGAACCGCGCCGACGCCACCTGCTTGATCGCGCTGCGCCGCCAGTCGCCGTTCTCGTCGCGGTCGAAGCGGTTGACGTGCTCGCCGCCCTCACCCGAATTCGACCGCCCGCCAAGGCGGTTCATCGCGATTGCCAGCGTCTCATGCGCCTCGGCGGAGATCGAGCCGTAGCTCATCGCACCGGTCGAGAAGCGCTTGACGATCTCGCTGGCCGGCTCCACCTCGTCCAACGGCACCGGCGGGCGAACGCCGTCCTTGAACTTCAGCAGGCCGCGCAGCGACGCCATCTTCTCGCTCTGGTCGTCGACCAGCTTGGTGTACTCCTTGAAGATCGAGTACTGCCCGGTGCGCGTCGAGTGCTGCAGCTTGAACACCGTGTCCGGGTTGAACAGGTGGTACTCACCCTCACGGCGCCACTGATACTCGCCGCCGACCTCTAGCTCGCGGTGCGCCCACTCGTCGGGTCGGTCAAGGTACGCGAGCGAGTGACGGGTGGCGACGTCATCGGCGATGTCATCGAGTTCGATGCCGCCGACGGGGCACGTCAGCCCGGTGAAGTACTCGTCGAGCAGCTGCTGGCTGATGCCGATCGCCTGGAACAGCTGGGCGCCGGTATAGGAGGCCAGCGTGGAGATGCCCATCTTCGACATCACCTTCAGCACGCCCTTGCCTGCCGCCTTGACGTAGTTTGCCTTCGCCTTGTCGCTTGTGATGCCGGTGATCACGCCGCGGTCGACCATGTCCTCGATCGACTCGAACGCCATGTACGGGTTGATCGCGGCGGCGCCGAAGCCCACCAGGCATGCCATGTGGTGGACCTCGCGGGCGTCACCCGCCTCCACGACCAGGCCGACCTGGGTGCGGGTTCGGTCGCGAACAAGGTGGTGGTGCACGGCCGAAACGCTCAGCAGCGACGGGATGGGCGCCATCGACTCGTCTGATTCGCGGTCGGACAGCACGATGATGCGCGCGCCGTCGCGGATGGCGGCCGACACCTTCGCCCGCACATTGTCGAGCGCCTCCTTGAGGCCCTGCCCGCCGCGGTTGACCGGGTACAGACAGCGAATCACCGCGGCGCGCATGCCGTGCTTGTGGCCGCGGATCTCGTGATCGGGATCGACGCAGATCAGCTTCGAGAGCTCGGCGTTGCGCAGGATCGGCTGTGTCAACACGATCTGTCGACACGAGTCGGCGTTTGGGTTGAGCAGGTCGCCCTCGGGCCCGACGGTGCCCTGCAGGCTGGTCACCACCTCTTCGCGAATGGCGTCCAGCGGCGGGTTGGTGACCTGGGCGAACAACTGCTGGAAGTAGTCGTAGAGCATCCGCGGCCGCTGTGACAGCACGGCGACCGGGGTGTCGGTGCCCATGGAGCCGAGCGGTTCGGCGCCGGTGCGCGCCATGGGCGCCACCAACAAGTTGAGCTCCTCGTAGGTGTAGCCGAAGATCTGCTGCCGCAACACAACCCGGTGATGAGGCATCCGGACGTAGTCGCCGGGCGGCAGGTCATCGAGCTTGAACAGGCCTGCGTCGAGCCACTGCTGGTAGGGAACCCCAGCTGCGAGTTCGGACTTTATTTCTTCGTCGGACACGATGCGGCCCTTGGAGGTATCGACCAGGAACATCCGGCCGGGCTGCAGCCGCATCTTCTTCACCACGGTGGATGGATCGAGGTTGAGCACGCCGGCCTCGGACGCCATCACCACCAGACCGTCGGCACTGACCCAAATGCGTGACGGGCGAAGGCCGTTGCGGTCCAGCACCGCGCCGATCACGGTGCCGTCGGTGAACGTCATGGACGCCGGGCCGTCCCAAGGCTCCATCAACGACGCGTGGTACTCGTAGAACGCCCGGCGCGCCGGGTCCATCGACTCGTTGCGCTCCCATGCCTCGGGGATCATCATCAGCACGGCGTGCGGCAGGCTGCGGCCCCCGAGGTGCAGCAGTTCGAGCACCTCGTCGAAGCGCGCGGTGTCCGAGGCGCCCGGCGTGCAGACCGGGATGATCTTGTCGAGGCTCTTGCCCTTGTCGCGGCTCGCCGCGGACCCGGACCCGAACACGTCGGTGCTGATCAACGCTTCGCGCGCCCGCATCCAGTTCTCGTTGCCGGTGACGGTGTTGATCTCGCCGTTGTGGGCGATCCGCCGGAATGGGTGGGCCAGCGGCCACGACGGGAACGTGTTCGTCGAGAACCGCGAGTGCACGATGCCCAGCGCGCTGGTGAGCCGATCGTCTTGCAGGTCAAGGTAAAACGCCTTGAGCTGCGGCGTGGTCAGCATGCCCTTGTAGACGAACGTCTGACCGGAAAGGCTTGGGAAGTAAACGGTCTCGCGGCCGGGGCCGTCCTGACCGGGTCCCTTGGTGCCGAGCTCGTGCTCGGCCCGCTTGCGCACGACGTACGCGCGGCGCTCGAGATCCATGCCCGTGGCGCCGGCGAGGAACAGCTGCCGGAAGGTCGGCATCGCGTCGCGGGCCAGGGCGCCCAGCGACGACTCGTCGGTCGGGACCTCGCGCCAGCCGAGCACCTCGAGGCCTTCGGCTTCGGCGATCTTCTCCACGGCCTCACAGGCGGTCGCTGCGTCCTTGGAGGACTGCGGCAGGAACGCAATGCCGGTGGCGTAGCTGCCGTATTCGGGCAGGTCGAATTCGACGACGGCACGCAGGAACTCGTCGGGGACCTGCAGCAGGATGCCTGCACCGTCGCCGGTGTGCGGTTCAGCGCCCTGGGCACCGCGGTGCTCCAGGTTGACCAGGGCCGTTATGGCCTTGTCGACGATGTCGCGGCTGCGGCGGCCATGCATGTCGGCCACCATCGCCACGCCACACGCGTCATGTTCGAACGCGGGGTTGTACAGCCCTTGACTGCTGGGCGCCATTCCCACCTGACCCTTCGTGAAGCTTGTGCTAGGCAGCCGTCAGCGACGGCAATTAGCCGGACCGGCGATGGAGGTGCCTTCGTGCAGCATCGAACGATGGCCCTATCCCACTCGCCACAAGTGGAGAAAACGATATGACAAACACCGCCTGACATGCCAACTTAGTCGAACCTAACTATACTCTTCGCGGGGATTGCCTCTGCCGAGGATTCGGCTCCTATAACAATTGAATAACGTTGCCGCTGTTGAACTTTCGACGAGGTTGCGGTACTGCCTGTCTCGTGAGTGGTAGATCACATCTTTGGTCCATTCCTGAGCTATGTTTGCTGTGATGGACACCCAAGTGTGTGCGCTGCGGCGATTGCGTCGCATTCGTTTGCGAAAAGCCTAGTCAGATTCTTAGAGAATGGCCTGCACGCTGGCCTCGGGACGCAAATCCAGGCGTCGAAGCAACTGAGCGTTCAGCGCCACCACGACCGTCGAGATCGACATCAAGATCGCTCCGACCGACATCGGCATGACGAAGCCGATTGGCGCAAGCACACCGGCCGCGAGAGGCACCGCGATCAAGTTGTATCCGGCTGCCCACCAAAGGTTTTGCTTCATTTTGCGATACGCCGCCTTCGACAGCTGGATGACCGATAGCACCGAGCGCGGGTCCGAGCTGGCCAGGATCACGCCCGCTGAGGCGATCGCCACGTCGGTGCCTGCGCCGATCGCGATGCCGACGTCGGCCTGCGCGAGCGCTGGCGCATCGTTGACGCCGTCCCCGACCATCGCCACCTTCAGGCCCTCATCCTGCAGCTGCGCCACCCTGGCAGCCTTGTCCTCGGGCCGCACCCCGGCGAACACCCGGTCGATGCCCAGCTGGGTGGCGACCGATTCCGCGACCGCCTGTGCGTCGCCGGTGATCATCACCACCTGGATGCCGAGCTTGTGCAGGGCGTCGACGGCCTGCCGGGATTCCTCACGCACCTCGTCGGCCAGCGCCAGCGCTCCCGCGACGGATAGGCCGGCTCCGTCCTCTTCCAAGAGCACGTGCAGGATGATCGCGCCGTCATGACGCCACGTCTTCGCCTCGGGCAGTTCGGCAAGGCCGGCCTCCTCGAGCAGACGGGGCCCACCGACCCGCACGGTCCTGCCGTCGACCCGCGCCGTCACGCCGACGGCCGGTGCCGAGATGAACTCCGACGACGCAGGCACCGTCAGCTCTCTGCGGTGAGCGGCTTCGACGATGGCCTTGGCCAGCGGATGCTCGGAGTCGAACTCGGCGGCGGCCGCGATCGCCAGCACGTCGTCTTCAGAGAAGCGGCCCGCGGCGGCTACAGCCGTGACCGTGGGCTCGCCCTTGGTCAGCGTGCCGGTCTTGTCGAACAGCACCGCGCCGACCGTGCGCATGCTCTCCAGCGCCAGCCGATCCTTGATCAGCACCCCACCGCGGGCGGCGCGCTCGGTCGCGATGGACACCACAAGCGGAATCGCCAGGCCCAGGGCGTGCGGGCAGGCGATCACCAGCACCGTGATGGTGCGGATGACGGCCTCAGAGGGCTGACCCCCGAGGCCCGGGAAGCCCCACACCACGGCGGTGACGACCGCCGCTCCGAGGGCGAACCAGAACAGCCATGCGGCCGCCCGGTCGGCGAGCCGTTGCGCCCGTGACGAGGAGTTCTGCGCCTCGGTGACAAGCCGCTGGATGCCCGCCAACGCGGTGTCGTCGCCGACGGCGGTCACCTTGACGCGCAACCCGGAGTCGGTGGCGACGGTGCCCGCGACCACCGAGTCGCCCACGCCGCGGCGCACAGTCCGGGATTCGCCGGTCACCATCGACTCGTCCATCTCGGCGGCACCCTCGACGATCACCGCGTCGGCTGGCACGCTGCCCCCGGGCCGCACGATCACGATGTCGTCGACCCGCAACTCCGACGGTGCGACCGTCTCTGTGCCCTCGGGGGTCACGCGCTCGGCCTCGTCGGGCAGCAGCGCCGCCAGCGAGTCCAGCGCCGACGTGGTCTGCGCCACCGACCGCATCTCGATCCAATGGCCCAGCAGCATGATCACGATCAGCAGCGCCAGTTCCCACCAGAAGTCGAGGTTGTGTGGCAGCACGCCGAGGCTGGCACCCCACGACGAGATGAACGCGACCGTGATCGCGAGGCCGATCAGCAGCATCATCCCCGGCGTGCGGGAACGGATTTCACTGATCGCTCCGGTGAGGAACGGCCGACCGCCCCACACGTACATCACAGTGCCGAGCAGTGGCGACACCCATCGTGATCCGGGGAAGGCAGGTACGGAGTAGCCGAGGATCATCGCGAACATGCCCGACAGCGCGACCGTCGGGACGGCGAGCACGAGCATGGTCCAGAACAGCCTGCGGAACTGCGCGACGTGATCCCCGTGACCGCCGTGACCGTGCTCTTCGTGGTCGACGTGCATCTGATGCTGCGAGTGGTTGACCTCGGTCATGGCCGCCACTATATACCCCCTAGGGGTATATGCCCAGCCTCGTGCACGTCACCCTTGACGGCGATGTCACATCCGCTGAACACGCCGCTGGGCCGGTTCGGCATCGTGACGTCCAAGGAAGGCCCGCAGCGGTGCATCGCGTCCATTCCCGCGGGCGGAATGACCAACCCGCTGTCCGGTCAGCCGACCGTCGCCGCGCTGGCGATGCTGGTGGACCACGTCGGTGGATTGGTCAACCATCACCGCCGCGGGCCCAGTGAGTGGACGGTGAGCAGCGAGTTGTCGCTCGAGCTCGCGCCGGACGCGCTGGCGCAGATCGCAGCGGCACCGGACGACCCGGTGGTCGCCACCGCGCGATCGTGTGGGCGCAAGGGTCCGAATGCGCTCGGCTTGTGCGAAATCACGCACCGCGACTCCGTGATTGCGACCGCCACCGTGCGCTCGTTCTACATCCAGGCTCCCGGCCATCTCGCCAAATGGCCCACCGGACCGACCGGACCGCTGCCTCCCGGTTCGCTCGCCGAGCGGATGGCGGTTCGGGTCGCCGAGAGCGGCGGCGCGGCGAAGGTGCTCGTACAGGATCCGGATCCTGTGCTCAACAACAGCCTCGGCATCGTGCACGGTGGAGTGTCGGCGATGGCGCTGGAGCTGGTCGGCTCGGCCGCCGTCAACGCCGGCCGCGAAGATGAGCCGTTGCACACCGCGTCGCTCCGCGTGAACTTCCTGCGGCAGTTCTGTACCGTTCCTAGCGGCGCCGAATCCCGTTACGAGGGAACCGCTTTGCACGTCGGACGCAGCAGCGGGGTAGCGGAGGCGCGGGCGGTCGGCGAGGACGGCAAGGCCGCGATCATCGCCCGCGTCACCACCTACTGTTGAGTCTCCGATCGCCGGCGCCGGAACCGCCGATTCGACGTCTTGATCTCGGCCGTCGCGCGGCGGCGCGGTGCTGATGTCGTCTGCGCCAGCGCAGCCACGATAGCGATGCGTGCAGTCATGGCAACCGTTTCCTCTCTGAAGTGCCTGATAAGACGCACGTTATGGGAGCCGGCAACCGCGGGCATGAGTACCGAGGTACCCGATTTACTGCGTGCCGGATACTTGGCATCGAGCGCCGCACGTAACGAAACCGCGGACAGCGATCTGCGAGACTGGACCCGGCAATCTGGCGGTGAAGGAGAACGGTTGCTCGTGCATCATCGCGGCAGGGACGATCGCCGTCCACACGGATTGATTCGCGCAGCACGATGACGGCACCGACACCGGGCCCTGATCAGCCCGACGATTCGATGCGGGGTTCGGTACACATCTGCGTTACGGCGATCGTCGCGGGTGTGCTCATCGGCTTCGTTGGCGGCGCGTTCCGGTGGTGCTTGCAGACAGCCGATGACCTGCGCATCGACTTCGTCGACTGGGCGCACAGGCTACCGGGACCAGGCTGGCTGGTCCCGATGGCTGCCGTCGCGGCCTGCGCAACCCTTGCCGCCCTCATCGTGCGGTGGGAGCCGCTGGCTGCTGGAAGTGGTATCCAGCATGTCGAGGCGGTCTTTCGGGGAGAAGCTCAGCTGCCGCTCATCCGCTTGCTCCCGGCGAAGTTCATCGGTGGTGTGTTGAGCATCGGATCGGGGCTTGTGTTGGGCAGGGAGGGGCCGACGGTCCACATGGGCGCGGCGATCGGCGCCGAAGCGGGGCGGCGCGCCCGGCTGCCCGATCCCGAGGTCAGGATGATGCAGACGGCATTGGGCGGGGCCGGCCTCGCTGTCGCGTTCAATGCACCTATCGGCGG
>Ga0070704_100001065_pt1 | contig 14186 bp, 18 predicted proteins | sample KBSK5252metaG_FD_65467 | JGI IMG/M metagenome (GOLD analysis project Ga0070704, IMG submission 65467) | Corn, switchgrass and miscanthus rhizosphere microbial communities from Kellogg Biological Station, Michigan, USA - KBS K5-25-2 metaG | ecosystem: Host-associated > Plants > Roots >...
GGCGCGCACCGCGAACACGATCCCCCCGGAGAAGCGGACGCTGGGTCGGATCTTTGCCCACGCCCTCGTCCGGCACCCGCAGCTGATCCCGGTGGCGGCGAGGTTTTTCATCTAACGCGGAACGCGAAACGCGGAACGCGGAACGAAAGGCCGGCGACCTGTTCCGCGTTCCGCGTTCCGACTTCCGCGTTCTGGGGGAACAGATGCTGAGCATTGATCTCAAAGGGAAGCGGGCATTGGTTGCAGGGGTCGCCGATGATGGGGGGTATGGTTTCGCCATCGCCAAGGCGCTGGCCGAAGCGGGCGCGACGGTGTGCGCCGGCACATGGCCCCCGGCGCTGAACATCTTCCTCAACCTGCTCGAGCGCGGCAAGATCGACGCAGCGCGCCGTATGCCGGACGACTCGCTCCTGCAGTTCGAGAAGATCTATCCCCTCGATGCGGTGTTCGACACGCTCGCGGAGGCTCCGGAAGACATTCGCGGCAATAAGCGCTACAAGGACGTGGGCGATTTCTCGATCGCCGGCCTCGCGCAGCGCCTGGTGCAGGACTTCGGCGCCCGGCCGCTCGACATCGTCGTCCACTCGCTCGCCAATGGTCCCGAGGTCAAGAAGCCCCTGCTCGAGACCACCCGGGCAGGCTACCTCGCCGCGGTGAGCGCGAGCGCCTATTCCCTCGTGTCGCTGGTCGCCCGGCTCGGACCACTCACGCGCCCGGGTGGCTCGTTCCTGTCGCTTACGTACATGGCGAGCGAGCGCGTGGTCCCCGGGTACGGGGGCGGCATGTCGTCCGCCAAGGCGGCGCTCGAGAGCGACACACGCACGCTGGCGTTCGAGGCCGGTCGGAAATACGGGCTGCGGGTGAACACCATCTCCGCGGGGCCGCTCGCGTCACGCGCCGCGAGCGCCATCGGGAAGATCGCGCAGATGGTCGAATACTACGCCGCCAACGCGCCGCTCACCGAGCCCCTCACCGCCCGGGAAGTCGGCACGACCGCGGCGTTTCTCGCGAGCCCGCTGGGGAGCGGGATCACCGGGACGACCATCTATGTGGACAAGGGCTACCACGCGATGGGGGCCGCGGTGGATGCGGGGCTTGGGGCCCGAGCCCCTTCATGACGCTCGTCCCGACTGCGCATCGGTTGGCCACGTCTGCGATGAATCGCCCCACGGCTCCGATGGCATCCCTCCGTAATCCGAAGGGCACCGTCCCCACGTCCCACATGTAGACCGGGAGGCGCGTCACGGCGAATGGTGAACCGTTGCCGCGCACACCCCCAAACCCCAACTCGTATCCGGCGGCGCACGCCAGCCGTTCGATCCGCTCGTCGCGCGCGCCGAACGGATAGGCGACGCCGCGTGCCGCGTGGGGTCCCAGGCGGTGTCGCAGCGTTTCGCGGGACCGCTCGAGCTCGGCGGCAGCCTGGCCGTCCGACAGCCACGTGAGCCGCGAGTGCGACGCGGTATGCGAGGCGAAGTCGAAGCCCCGCTCCTGCCAGCGCCCGATGGTGTCCCAATCGAGATGGGCGAGCCGGTGCCACGTGTATCGCACGTCCCACGTGTTCAGTCGCCCGACGTAGTCCGTGATGACGAACGTGGTGGCGGTGAACCCCACATCGGCGAGTAAGGGATAGACGTGCTCGGCGAGGGAAGCGTAAGCGTCGTCAAACGTCAAGAGAAATGCGGAATCCGGAGTGTGGAATGCGGAGTAGCCAGGCCGGAGTCGCTCCGCGAACTGGTCCAACGTCAACGTCCGCCAGCCCGCACGCACCAGCGCGTTCATCTGACCTGCGAACGTTGACCGCGCGACCCGCGTGACTCCGAGCTCCGCAGGTCCACCGATGCGATGATAGCACAGCACGGGAGGGAGGAGCGGGGACCGACCTTTGTCCTTCAATTTCGCACTCCGCATTCCGCACTCCGCTTGCTTCACGCTCCCGTCCCCGGCCAACTACCGCTCGCCAACGCGGACCCTGCGTCTGCCCACCGCGTGCTCGGCTCGGCGGCGCGACAGCGGCGCTCGAGCTCGGCGAGCCAGGCCGGCACGGAGCGGACCTCTTCGAGCGGCTCAGGGTTGCCGGTGGGTGGCCGCCCCGTCAGCATCTCGTGCACGAGGACCCCCACGGCGAACATGTCGTCCCGCGTGCCCGGCGCGGCCTGGCCGGCCCGGCGCTCGGGCGCCAGGTAGTCGGTCGCGCACAGCGCCGCCGTCGCCGCCCCGCCGCCGTCGCCGGTGAGGGCCTGTGCCAGCGCACCCACAATCCCCGCGTCGGCGACCAGGGCCTGCCCGTCGCCCAGCAGCACGTTCTCGGGCTTCAAATCGCCGTGCGCGACGCCGTCGGCATGAGCGTGGGCCAACGCCGCGAGCACGTCCCGCAGCACCTCCACGGCCCGCCGGAGCGGCAGCTCGCCGTGGCGCGCCAGCCAGGCCCGCAACGTGGTGCCCTCGACGAACGTTCGGGTATGGTACACGAACGGGCCTGCCCGGCCGGCAGCGCGCGGGGCCACGAGGCCCGGATGCCGGAGCCGACGCCCCAGGCGCGCGATGTCCTGCTCGAATCGGGTAGCATCGACGGCGAGCGACAGGGGTCCGGGCAGCACCTTCACCAGGAGGCCGCTGCCGGCAGACCGTTCGAGGGCCACGAACATGCGGCAGTTGCCGACGGGTCGCACCTCGCGCTCCACCCGGTACGCGGGCTCGAGCGCGTGCCCCAATGCCGCGCGGAGATCAGCCATGAATGTGCGAATATGGTGGCGGGCTGCCGTCGCCCGCAACCGTCCGGGATGGGCACCAGGCCGTCGCGAATCCCTGACGCGACCATTCGCGGACCTTTGATATCGTAGGAGGTAGTCCCCTACCGGAGGAATCGACGATGCAGATCCGCCGTGGTACGAGCGGGTGGATCGCCGCGATGCTCGCTGCGCTCATCGGGGTCGTCGCGTGGCGCGGGGTGGCGCGCGGCCAGCAGGAGGATCCACCGGAGGATCAGCTGCCGCGGTTCGCGCAGCGCGACCAGCTCGTGAAACCCGTTGGTTGGGAGGGCTGGGTGATGGTCGGCGCCTCCACCGGGCTGTCGTACGCCGCTGCGCCCCCGCCCGCGGCGGGCGCCGCGCCGGGGATGTTTCACAACGTCTACGTGCAGCCGTGGGCCTATCGAGAGTTCGTCCGGACGGGCGCGTTCCCCGAGCGCACCATGTTCGTGCTCTCGTTCTACGAGGCGTCGCGCAAATCGACGCCGGCCCGCGCCGGCTTCTATGAAGGGGATCGGGTGCCGGCGATCGAGGTGCACCTGAAGCAGGCGGGCATCGACAAGACCGGCTGGGGGTTCTTCGGGTTCGGGGACAACGCGGCGACCGCGGCGATGATCCCGGGTACGGCACCGTGCTACTCCTGTCACGCGACGGAAGCCGCCCACGACCAGGTATTCACCCAGTTCTATCCGCCACTACGGGAGCGGCTGGCCCGGGCGGGCGGGCACTAGCACGACCGCACCGAACTCACAGCCCCTACCTCGAGCGCCGGGGAGTCAGGTTCCCAGCCGTCGTCCAGAACCAATCGTCGGGTAGGCCCGCTCTCTGGTCCCCCCGGATCTCGGTCGGGTAGTCGAAGCTCCGGTCGTAGCGCACCGCCAGGACATCCGCCGAGCGGGCGGCCTGGTCAATGAAGTCGAACATGCCTTCGACGGTGTTCGGTGCCCACGGCTCGATCAGCGGGCCAGCGGCCCGCCCGGTCGTGTCGAGCAACGCCACGGCCCGTCCTCCTCGTACTTCGAGGATGCGCGGCGCCGACGGCCATGGGCAGAAGCAGCCGACCGCGACCCGGATGCGATAGTCCGTGATCCCGTGTGCCCGCCAGGCCGCGCGGCGGGTACGCGCCTCGGCGAGTATGGCCGCGCGCTCGGCGGAACTCAGGGGATCACCGCTCCGGCGGGCCGGAGGCGGGGGCGGGGGCGGGGGCGCGGTGTCGTTCACGACGTTGAAGCGCCGTGGCAGGGAGTCGGGCTCGACGCGCGCCGGCCGGGGGTGATGACACGCGAGGCCGAGCGCGCCGTACATCGCGAGCGCCCAGTACACCGCAGCCCGCCGGGGACGCCTCGGCGCCACTACCGGGGCCAGAGGACCGCCAGCGCGTAGCTCCCGAGGCCGAGCAACGCGAGCGCCAGGACGACCAGGGTCCAGCCGATGATGACGTAGCCCCGGCCCAGATACACGGCCCGCGCGCCGGTCATCCGTCGCACGTCATGCAGCAGTGTCACGCCGGGCGGCGGAAACGCCTGCAACGCCACGGTGCGTCGGCCCAGGCCGGTGATCCGGCGCCCCGACATGATGGTCGCGAGCGCTACCGCGATGATCACGCCGAGGAAGGTGATGCAGATGGTGCGTTGCATGCCCGGCTGGCGCAGGCGGGCCAACTCGAGCCAGGGGAGGCCCCATTGAATGGCCGCCCCGCCGACCACACCCGCCCCTAGCAGAATCGCCAGGGCACGCTTGCGCAGGACCGGATCGGCCCGGACGACCTCGTCGTTCATCGCTGTCATTGTGGCTTATTGCTTACATATGACGGATCCGGCGCCGGCCCGTCAAGCTCCGGATGCCCGTTATGTGACCGGGGTCACGTGGCTGGGGCGACAACCAGAGGTGCCGGGGACCGTGACTCGTCCGTCCGCCGTGCGCTCTTTATTACGGCCGTGTGCGGACGCACCCAAGCACATTCCGATCGTGCGAACCCCGTCATCAGGAGAGCGGATGGTAACCGGTTCCGGGGCCCTCACCACGTCGACGCCCATATTATCCGACGCCGTCCTGGTGGAGCGGATCGCTGCGCTCGGCGACCGTGCGGCACTGGCGGAGCTGGATGCACGGCACGGCATGACACTGTACGCGATCGCCTACACGCTGCTCTTGAATCCCGACGCGGCGGATGTGACGGTCGCCGCCACGCTGCGTGAAGCGTGGCGGCGCGCAGCGTCATTCAACGCACGGGAGCAGACCGCGGGACGATGGCTGGCCGAGCTCGCGCGCAAGGCCGCACGAGATCAGTTACGACGTTCTGCGATGCCTGCAGGCGGGTCGCCGACTCGGCGGCGCTCGGCCTGCAGCTGATCCTTCAATCCCCCTCTATCCACACGTAGTCGCGCCGGTCCCAGACAACCCAGCTGTCCGTTTACGCGCCCTACGGCGAAGTGATCGTGAACCGGATGAGCACACCCTCCACGAACTCGGCCGTGATAGCCCGGTCGCGCGTCCGATAGGTGGACGTGCTCACCCTGAGGGTGCCCTCCGTCCGCTGGGCGATCGCGTCGGGGCGCCCCAACAGCGCATCGACCTCTTCGACGGTGAGCCCCTTCCGCAGCCCGTCGGGCCGGTTGCCGGCGGGAAGGCCGACCGGATCCGCGGCGAAGGATGAGAAGTCCAGGTACTCCGCGAGCGCCTGCATCACCCCGTCGGGGGTGAGCGCCTCGGACGGCACCACCGGCTTGTAGCGGAGGTTGAAGCGCGATCCGCCCTCCAGCCTGCGCTGCCGGATGTTCGCCTCCTTGGTCTGTTCGGCCTGAGCGGCTTCGGCCTGGTTGCGGGAGTCTTCCCGCTCCCGGTCCCGCCGCAGCGCATCGAGCTCCTCGCGCATCCTGCGGCGTTGGGCCGGATCGGTGGTCTTCTCGAGATCCTTTTCCAGATTCTTCTCTCGTTCGGCCTTCGACGCGGAGGGCACGAAGACGTTAGGGCTATCGTCGTCCCCGAAGGTCCCGTATCCCCCGCCAGCGAGCTGGAACTCGATCAGATCCTTCTTGACCTTCACCTTGGTCACGAGCACTTCGTCGCCCCGGCGCAGCGCCGTCCCGGCCCGCTTCAGACGCGTGGCGTGTTTGGGGAAGTCGATCGGGTGCGCCGTCCCGGGGTAGACATCGACCCCGTCCTCGGTCCCGGGCATCTCGATCTTGAGGCGGACGGTCTTCCCCTCGAAGAACGCTCGGAGCCGATCCTCGGACTGCGCGAGGGCCGGGGGAGCGGTCGCCACGAGGACCAGGAGGGCGAGGATGGCGCGCATGATGAGAAGCTGCAGGCCCGATGGTGGCTGGCGCAAGGAGGCGAAGTAAGCCAGCATAATGGGGGCCGAGCCTTCGCCACCTCATACGACATGGAGGCGCCGTGAAGAAGAACAATTGGTCGCGTCGCGAATTCCTGGGCACGAGTGCGGCTGCCGCCGGCGCGTCGCTCGCCGCGCACGCGCTTGTGCCGATGCCGCACAGTCTGACGCCGGCTCCGGCGGCCATGGCCGCCAGTGACCGGGTCCGCTTCGGTATGATCGGCGTCGGCATGCAGGGGAACTGGCTCCTGTCCGAGTCCATCAAGCTGCCGGGCGTCGAATGTGCCGCCGCCTGCGACCTCTATGACGGTCGACACACGCTGGCCCGCGAGATCGTGCGAGCGGATCTGCCGGTCACGCGCCGCTATCAGGCGCTGCTGGACGACAAGAACATCGACTGCATCGTGGCGGCCGTTCCCGATCACTGGCACAAGCAGGTGGTCGTGGACGCGGTGAGCGCGGGCAAAGACATCTACTGCGAGAAGCCGATGTCGCACAGCGCGGCCGACGGCGTGGCCATGGTCGATGCCGCGAAGAAGACCGGACGCATCGTGCAAATCGGCTCGCAGCGCGTCAGCTCCCAGATCTGTGCCAAGGCCAAAGAGCTGATTTCGCAGGGGGCGGTGGGCGACCTGATGCTGGTCGAAGGATGGCTCGGACGAAACGACCCCACCGGCGCGTGGCAGTATCCGCCGCCGCCGGATCTGTCACCGCGGAATCTGGACTGGGATACCTGGCAGGGCACGGTCCCCAAGCGCGCCTTCGATCCCAACATCTTCGCCCGCTGGCGCTGCTGGAAGGAATACGGCACCGGGGTCGCCGGTGACCTCCTGGTCCACCTGATCAGCGGCATGATGTTCATGCTGGGCATCAATGAGCCGCCGAAGCAGGCTACGGCGGTGGGTGGGATCCGGCGCTGGAAGGACGGTCGCAACATGCCGGACGTTCACGCCGTCGTCTACTACTTCGGCGAGCTACCGGTGTACATGCGGCTGAATCTGGGGACGTCGATGCCCGAGACCTATCGCATCCAGGGCTCGAGGGGCGTGCTGGAGGTGACCGGATCCAGCTTGAGCCTCGCGCCGCAAACCGGCAAGGACGAGTACCCCAGCTACTACACCGGCAGCTACCCCCGTGCGATGCGGGAGGCGTATCTCGAGAAATGGCATCAGGACAACGATCTCAAGCTGGGTCAAGCGGCTGCGATGCCCGAGACCATGTCGTTCACCGGCCCTGACTTCGACGACGTGCGGCCGCACCTGTGGAACTACTTCGAGGCGGTGCGCACGCGGAAACCGGTGGTCGAGGATGCGGTGTTCGGTCACCACGCGGCGCTGGCCTGCCACATGGCGAACGAGTCGTACTTCCGGAAGACCTCCGTGTCCTGGGACGAGGCGTCGAAGACTATTAGGAGCTGACCACCGCCTTGGCGCGTTCCGGCGCCTTCCAGAGGTCGATCGGCTTGGCGATGCCTTTGGGGCGAAAGGGCAGCGTGACCTTGCGACCCAGTCCGGCCGACGCGTACGCGGCATAGAGGACCTCCTGCACCATGCGTCCGGTCTCGCCATCGGAAATCGGCGTCTCCTTGCCCCGCACGCAGCGGGCGAAGTGCCGCATCTCCTGGGGGAAGCCGTAGTTCCACTGCTCCTCGAACACGGGATACGTCCAGCCTCGGGTGGTCGCCGCTTTTTCGACGGCATAGCCGAACCCCACCTCCGAGTACGTCGGGAGCGCGTTCCCCATGAGCATGTCGGCGTACGTTTGCCCCTTGTCGCCGAATACCTCGATACTGTCGTCCATCCCGCCGGGCCGGTTCCAGCTGCTCTCGACCATCCCGATGGCGCCCGTCTCGAATTCGATGATCGTCACCGCTTCGTCCTCGCCCCGCGTGCGCCCGTGGTGCACCTGGGTCGCCATTTGCGAGTAGACGCTTTTGACTTTCGGCTTGCCGAGAAACCACCAGCAGAAGGCGATCCCGTGGCACCCCAGGTCCATGACCGCGCCGCCGCCCGACTGCTCCACGTCCCAAAACCACTCCGAGTGCGGACCCGAGTGCTTCTCGCCCTGCTTCACCAGGTGCACGCGACCGAATGCCCCTTCATCCGCCAGCTGCTTCGCCTTTACGTATTTGGGCGCGAAGAACAGCTCTTCGGCGTAGAGCAGCAGCACGCCGGCCTTGCGGCAGGCGTCGATCATCGCGTCGGCTTCTTCGATCGTCAGGCACAGGGGTTTCTCGCACACCACGTGCTTGCCGGCCTTGGCGGCGTCGATGGTGATCTGCGCGTGCATGCGATTGGGCGCCGTGATCGAGATCATCTCGATTTCCGGATCGCGTAGCAGCTCGCGGTAGTCGCTATACGCGTGCGGAATGCCGTGCCGCTGGGCGAAGGCTGCCGCGTGTCCCTTGGTCGGCGAGGCCACGGCCACGACCTCGCCCTCCTCCGGCATGGCTTTGACGGCCCCGGCGATGCAATCCGCCTGGAACCGCGAGCCGAGGATCCCGATTCTCACTTTCGACATGATGCCATTCAATCGCGGTGCGGAGTGTCGTGGACATGCTCGCGCAGCAGATCCTCTCCAAAGTCGCCATTGAAATCGCGCCAGACCGAGTGAATGTGGTTCGCGTCGTTCTGCGTATTGTCGTACTCGATCAGGAAAGTCGGTCCCTGTACCCGGTAGTAGTGTTTCTGTCCCCGCTCCAGCCTCCCGGCCCACGCGAACGCGACCTGATCCCATCCCGCCTTCTCGATCCGCGCCAGACGATCGGCCGCGATGTCGTCTGCCATGTAGCCGGCATAAACGTCGACCAGCTGCTTCAGTAGCGCTCGCTGGCTGACGGTGAGCGCGGCGGCCGGAATGCCCACCGGTGACAGCTGGTCGATCGGGACGCTCGCCACCGTGACGATGTCGTTCGGGGCGGTGGTGTTGATGATCGCCGTCGCGCGCTGGGAGGCGTCGAGCGACTCGAGCAGCGAGCGCGCCGCATCTTCTTCAAGGCCGAGTACCCGGGTGCCCCGCTTGGGACCGTCGCGAACCTCCGCCGGATTGGAGCCGAGGAATGTCGGCGCCCCTGCTACGAGCGTCCCGTTGACCACGGTGAAGTGCAGCGACAGGTGATGCCCTTCGACACGCCAGGCCCACGTGTTCCGCGTCGATGGCGTACCGAAGATCGAGAAGAAGTAGCGCTCGGGATCGCGCACGAATCGATTGCCTTGTGGCGGCTGCGCGGCGGCGGCGGCCTGTGCGGCCTCGAGGGTCGCGAGGACGCTCTCGAGCTCCATGACCTGCGTCGCCGTCAGGTAGCCGCGCTGGCTCAGACCAGCTTTCAGGAGCTCGCGCGCGAGTGCTTGCTGCGACGGGTTCATCTGTTTGAGGGTCAGGCCGTGCCGTGCAAAGATTTCCGTCGGAACGAAGTGCCAGTGAGTTCGCTCATCGCCGTCGAAGGAGAAGGTCGCCTGCTGGCGCTGCTCTGGAGTGAGACTCTTCAGAAACGCTGTGGCGGCCGTCGCCATCCGGGCCGGCGACGGTCCGGCGTCGACCGTGACGCCCAATGTCGACGCGGCGAGGATCGCGGCAGCGATCCATCGCCTCGTCATTCGACGCTTCATGGTCATCCTTTGACGTAGGACAGCTTCTCGGCCACCTGCCCGTCCCGCACGCGAAACACGTCGACGCCCCGGACGTGGCCGCGCTTCCCTTCCCTGACCCAGGAGTACACCCACCGCACGACACAGCGATCGCCGGCGGCGAATATCTCCTCCGTGTCGAAGTACGCTTGCGGTGAGCGGGCAAAGAACTGCTCCCAGAACGCCCTGATCCGATCGTGGCCCTCCAAGCGCTCACCGTCCGGGGCCGGCCGGGTATTCTCGAAGCTGCAGTCACTGGTCATGAGCGCCATGACGGCGTCGACGTCGTGCCGGTTGAAGGCGTCGTTGAAGTGCCGCACCACCTCGAGGGCATCGCTGGTCTGGGGGTTCATCGCGCCTAAGCTGCGGGCGCCATGCGCGCCGGCGCAAGGGTGGAGCCGCGTTCCTACAACGGTCGTGCCTCGAACGGCCAGGTTCGTCCTTTCCACGACCACGCTCCGAAACACACGGCACCCAGCAGCAGCGCGCCCAGTCCAAACGCGATCACCTTGGGCGGCGTCGTCGCAAAGATGAAGATCCATCCCAGCAGCGCGACGAGGCTCGGCACCGGATAGAGCCACATCCGATACGGCCGGGGCAGGTCCGGCGCCTGGCGCCGCAGTAACGTCACCGCGCCGATCTGCCCGATGAACTGCACGAGAATCCGCGTCGTGATCAACGCATCGATGACCATACCCAGCGACACAAATCCCGCGAGGATCGAGAGGACGCCCAGCACGACGAGCGAGACGTAGGGGAATCCCCCGGACGGATGGAGGCGTGCAAACACCTTGAAGAAGTAGCCGTCCTTCGCCGCTGCATACGGCACGCGCGAGTACCCCAGCAGGAGGGCGAAAACCGAGCCGAACGCGGTCCACAGGATCATCGCCGTGAAGAGCGTCGCGACGCCGGGACCGTAGATCCGTTCCATGAAGATCGAGACGACGAAGTTGGACTGCGGGTGTGACGCGGCCGGCACGAAGTCCCGCCAGGGGACGACGCCGATAATCGAGAGATTGATCGCGAGGTAGATCAGCGCGACCAGCACGGTGCTGATGAGAATCGACCGTGGGATCACGCGGCCGGGGTTCTTGACTTCGTCGCCGATATAGCAGACATCGTAATAGCCCAGGTAGTCGTAGACGCCGATTCGCGACGCGGCGCCCAGGCCAAGGAGAAACCCCAGGGAGAAGTTGAACGCCCCCGGCGGGAAGTCGAAGGCCACCCTGGGGTCGAAGTGCAGCGCGCCGGTCAGGATGACCACGATGGCCGTGACGATCGTTCCGATCCAGAGCGTGAGGGTGATCGTCGCAATCGAGGTAATTCGCCGGTAGAGGAGCGCCAGGTTCGCGAGCCCGATGATGGTAACGACGAGCATCGTCTGGCCCGGAGTGATCCCCTTCCATATGTAGCCGAGGTACTGCGAGAAGCCGATGTACCCGGACGCAATCTCGAGGGGGCCACTGAGCACAAACTGCCACACGAAGAGAAAGCCCATGAGGCGGCCGGCCTTCTCCGCACCGTAGCCGTGGCGCAGATACCCGAACGAGCCGCCGGATCCCGGCAGCGCCGCCCCCAGCTCGCTCCACACCATGCCGTCGCACATCACGATCACCAGGGCCACGACCCAGCCAAGCATCGCTTGCGGACCGCCCAGCGCGGACATGAGCAGCGGGATCGTGATGAACGGTCCGATCCCGATCATGTTCGTCATGTTGAGCGCCGTGGCGTGAATCAGGCCGAAGCGGCGGACCATCGGGGACGACGCCACCGGTTGTGTCACCGTACGGTCACTCCATTGGGTCGGGCCCGCGTTCCCAGCGCCACACCGGCCCATCCTCGGGATCGACTACTACACCGATGTAACGGAAGCCGCACTTCTGAAGGACACGGGTGGATGGGTTGGACAGCGGCAGGGTATGCGCCCGAACCAGGCGAACGTGCTCATCGGCGAAGGCGAACCGGACGAGGGCGCCCGCCGCCTCGGTCGCATAGCCACGCCCCTCACGGCTTGGGACGATGCCGTACGCGATCTCGACCATGCCGGTGTCGTCCGGCGGGCCCTTGAATCCCGCACTGCCGACCACCCAGCCGCTCTCGCGATCGACCACGAAGAACCCGTGGCGCCACACGTCCGGGCCATGAGAATGTCGCAGGGCCGCGAGCCAATCTGGGGAGACCTCATCCGATACGTAAAACGGCCGCAGGTCGTCGGCTCCACGCAGACCCAGCAACGTCTCGAGGCGCTCCGGGTGATCGATCAGGGCAAGCAGGTGCTCCGGCGAGCACGGGAGCAACGTGAGGCGGAGGGTCTCGAGTGACATTTCACCTCAACGGAGTGGCTGCGCGCTCTCCCAATGGTGCCCGAAGCGACGCAGAATCTCTCCCGGGAAACGCGGCAAAGCAATTCGCTGTAGAGCAGGTTATGCTCCAGACTTCCCCGAACGCGGAGCCTTCCGATGGATGAGGCGCTCGAAGCCGGTGTCGTGCTGGTGCGTGGGAGCGCAGCCGGGTTTGCGCAGAAGATCGCAGTCGGTCGCCATCGTTTCTTGGCGGACGAGCCGGTTGCGGACGGCGGCACCGATACCGGCCCCAGTCCCTACGACCTCCTCCTCGGCGCCCTCGGCGCCTGAACGTCGATGACCATCGCGCTGTACGCGCGACGGAAGCAATGGCCTCTCGACGACGTGGAGGTCCGTTTGCGGCATTCGAGGGTGCATGCGCAGGATTGTCGTGATTGCGACACGAAGGAGGGAATGCTCGATGTCATCGAGTCCGAGATCTCACTGCATGGTGAGCTCTCCGCGGAACAGCGCAACCGGTTACGGGAGATCGCGGAGCGGTGTCCCATCCACCGCACGCTCACCTCGGAGATCAAGATCCGGACGCGTCTGATCTAGTCGCCTTCGTACTTGAAGGAAACCTTGATCTTGGCGCGATAGCTCTCGACCTTGCCGTCCTTGAGCTGCATGTCGAGTTGCGAGATCTCCGCCACCCGCAGGTCGCGCAGCGTCTTCGCCGCTCGCTTCAGAGCCGCGGCAGCGGCCTTCTCCCAGGACTCGGTGCTGGTCCCGACCAGCTCGATGACTTTGTAAACGCTCTCTGGCATGTGAGACTCCTTTTGTGGGTAAGCTGCGGGCGCAGTGGCCGCGGGCGCAAGGAGACGGAGCGGCGGCCGCCGGTCAGGCGCCCGCCGACTCGGGGACCACCGGCCACCGCACGAGCGCAACGCCGAGAATGATCATGAACGCCGGGAGCAGGTAGTTATTCACAGCCGCGATCGGAGCCACCGCGCCCGTGACGTTGCGGAACATGCCGAGCAGCCCCAAGACCGCCGTGCCCACGCCGACCCAACCGATCCATTTGTGCGAGCGCGGTGACTCGAGCCACACGATCGACGTCAGCAGGAAGAATACGCTGAACGAGAGCTCACCCAGAAACTCGCCGATGTAGTTGCCAAGGTATGCATTGAGGCCGTCGAAAACGGCGGCCAGGACCCCCTGCTCCGGCGGGGCCGCGTGCTCGAATGCCAGGGCGAGGTGCCAATGAACACTGGGCCAGCGCATCAGGCCCAGCATCATGGCGAGCGCGGCGACCCCGGCGAAGAGCAAGGCCAGCCGCATGGGCCCGCGCCGCACGGGGGCCAGGGCCTCATAGGCGGCGACGCCGGCAGGAAGCCATATCAGCGGCAGGAGCGCGTAGACGGCCCAGACGAGGCGGCCCTGCTGGCCGGTTGCCAGGAGGCTGGGCAACACCGTGGCCGCCGGGCCATCGAGCACATCGGGATAGTTGAAGCGGGCCGCGAGGTAGGTGAAGACGCCAAGGAACGCGACCGCCCCGCCGGCGAGACACAGCCCTCCAAATCGGATGATGGCGCGAGTGGTCACGGTGTCCTTCGCAGTCTAGGTTCGAAACACGTCGGTGCTGAGGTAGCGCAGCCCCGAATCTACCAGGATGGTCGCCACCGTCGCGTCCGGGCCGAGACGCCGGCCCAGCCGAATGGCGGCGACCACGTTCGCACCCGATGACGCACCGGCGAGCAAACCCTCCTCCCGAGCAAGGCGGCGCGTCATGGCCTTGGCGTCCGCGGTTGTGACGGCAATGATCTCGTCGACTTCCTCGGGCTCCCAGAGCGGTGGGACAAAGCCGATTCCGATGCCCTCGATCTTGTGCGATCCGCTCGGTTGCCCGGACAGGACAGCCGACTCCGCCGGTTCTACCGCCGCGACCCGCACGGTGGGCTTGTGCGCACGCAGGCCGCGCGCGACGCCCAGGATGGAGTGGCCGGTACTGACCGAGTGGACGAGAGCGTCAACCTCCCCGCCGGTCTGATCCCAGATCTCCTCCGCCAGCGGGAGGTAGCCGTTGATCGCGTCACGGTTGTTCAGTTGATCGCACCACCAGAAGCTCGGCTGCGCCGCGAGCTCGTGGGCTCTGGCAAGCATGGCCTTGACGAGCGCCTCCGTAATGAGCCCG
>Ga0070704_100001066_pt1 | contig 14184 bp, 16 predicted proteins | sample KBSK5252metaG_FD_65467 | JGI IMG/M metagenome (GOLD analysis project Ga0070704, IMG submission 65467) | Corn, switchgrass and miscanthus rhizosphere microbial communities from Kellogg Biological Station, Michigan, USA - KBS K5-25-2 metaG | ecosystem: Host-associated > Plants > Roots >...
GAGAGCTCGAGCGAAAGCTTGACGCGCTGCGCCTCGCCGCCCGAGAGCGTGACTGCCGATTGCCCAAGCTGCAGGTATCCGAGGCCGACCTCCACGAGCGTGCGCAGCCGGCGCGCGATCGCCGGCACCGCGGAAAAGAACGCTTCGGCTTCGCTGACCCGCATCTGCAGCACATCGTGGACGCTTCGCCCCTTGTAGCGGATCTCCAGCGTCTCGCGGTTGTAGCGCCGGCCGCGGCATACGTCGCACGCGACGTACATGTCGGGAAGGAAATGCATCTCGACCTTGATCAGGCCGTCACCCTGGCAGGCTTCGCAGCGCCCGCCCTTGACGTTGAACGAGAAGCGCCCCGCGCCGTAGCCGCGTTCGCGTGCTTCGGGAACGCCGGCGAAGAGCTCCCGGATCGGCGCGAAGAGGCCCGTATAGGTTGCCGGGTTGGAGCGCGGCGTGCGTCCGATCGGGCTCTGGTCGACGTTGACGACCTTGTCGAAGTGCTCCAGCCCGGCGATCGAATCGTGCGGTGCGGGCTCGGTCGACGCGGCGTGCAGGTGGCGCGCAACCGCGGCATGCATCGTGTCGTTGACCAGCGTGGATTTGCCGGACCCCGAGACGCCGGTGACGCAGACAAACAGCCCTGCGGGAACCGTGAACGTGACGTTCTTGAGATTGTTGCCGCTGGCGCCGCACACGACGAGGCGCGCTTCACGCGGACGATTGCGCCTGCGCGGGATCTCGATCCGCAGCGCGCCGCTCAGATACCGGCCCGTGAGCGATTGCTCGGCACCGACGATCGCCTGCGGCGGACCTTCGGCGACCACGCATCCGCCGGCTTCGCCCGCCCCGGGTCCCATGTCGACGACATGGTCCGCGGCGCGGATCGCCTCTTCGTCGTGCTCGACGACGACGACCGTGTTCCCCAGGTCGCGCAGGTGCTGCAACGTCTGGATCAGCCGTGCGTTGTCGCGCTGGTGCAATCCGATGGAGGGCTCGTCGAGTACGTAGAGAACGCCGGTCAGGCCGGAGCCGATCTGGCTCGCCAGGCGAATGCGCTGCGCTTCGCCGCCCGAGAGCGTACCCGCCGGACGATCGAGCGACAGGTAGTCGAGCCCCACGTTGACGAGGAACTCGAGGCGGCTCGCGATTTCGCGCGCGATCCGCGCCGCGACGGGCGCGCGCGCGCCCTCGAGCTTGAACTCGCGGAACAAAGCGAGCGTTTCCCTCAGCGGCAGGTGCGCGATTTCGTGAAGTGCCCGCCCGGCGATGCGCACGTGGCGCGCTTCCGTGCGCAGGCGCGTGCCACCGCAATCCGGGCAGGGACGCGTGTTGCGGTACTTCGCCAGCTCGTCGCGCACGACCTGCGATTCGGTTTCGCGATGACGCCGCTCGAAGTTGGGAATGACCCCTTCGAAGGCGTGCTGCTTGAGCGCGCTTCGGCCGCGCTCGCCCGGATAACGGAATGCAATCAGTTCATCGCCGGAGCCGTGCAGCACGCATGCCCGCACCGCTTCATCGAGCTTCTCCCACGGCTCGTCGATGTCGAACTGGTAGTGCGCGGCGAGCGATTCGAGCAGCGAGTGGTAGAAATGGTTGCGCTTGTCCCAGCCGCGGATCGCACCGGAAGCGAGCGAGAGCTCAGGATGCGCGACCACGCGCTGCGGATCGAAGAATTCGACGCTGCCGAGGCCGTCGCACTTGGGACAGGCGCCCATCGGGTTGTTGAAGGAAAACAGCCGCGGCTCGAGCTCGGCGAGCGAGTAGCTGCATTGCGGGCAAGCAAAGCGCGCCGAAAAAAGGTGCTCCCTGCCGGACTCCGCTTCGACCGCGATGGCCCGTCCGTCTGCGTGCCGCAGCGCGGTCTCGAACGACTCCGCCAGGCGCTGCTTCACGTCCGCCCGCACCCTGAGGCGGTCGATGACCGCCTCGATCGTGTGCTTGACGTTGCGTTGCAGACGCGGCGAGGCGTCCAGATCGTGCACCTTGCCGTCGATGCGCACGCGCGTGAATCCTTGCGCGCGCAGCTCGTCGAGCAGCTCGGCCTGCTCGCCGCGCCGCGCGGCGACGACCGGCGCGAGCACCATCAGGCGGGTGTCCTCGGGAAGCCGCAGCACGTGATCGACCATCTGTGCGATCGACTGGGCTTCCAGCGCAAGCCCGTGCTCGGGACAGTACGGCGTCCCGGCGCGCGCGTAGAGCAGTCGCAGGTAGTCGTGGACCTCGGTGACCGTGCCGACCGTCGAGCGCGGGTTGTGGCTGGTCGCCTTCTGCTCGATCGCGACCGCGGGCGACAGCCCCTCGATCAGGTCGACGTCGGGCTTCTCCATCATCTCGAGAAACTGGCGCGCGTAGGCCGAGAGCGATTCCACGTAGCGCCGCTGGCCCTCCGCGTACAGAGTGTCGAAGGCGAGCGAGCTCTTGCCGGAGCCGGAGATGCCGGTGATTACGATGAGCCGGTTGCGCGGCAGGTCGAGCGCGATGTTCCTGAGGTTGTGCGTGCGCGCGCCGCGAATGCGAATAGAGTCCAAAGGCAGCCGAATCCGAAAGTAAACTTGGTACTATAACCTTTTTCTTTTGCGGCTCTCCAGTCGTCCCATGGGCGCAGAACGCAGCGGCGCAGTCAACGGCGCGCCGCGACTCGCGTTGGACCGTAAGCAACTGCATTCAACGAGGGAGAACACATGGCTTCCGTGAACAAAGTGATTCTGGTCGGCAATCTCGGCGCCGATCCGGAGACGAGATATCAGACGAGTGGTGATGCGATCACCAACATCCGCCTCGCGACGACCGACAAGTGGAAGGACAAGGCGAGCGGCGAAATGAAGGAGGCGACCGAGTGGCACCGGGTTGCCTTCTTCGGCCGGCTGGCGGAAATCGCGGGCGAATATCTGAAGAAGGGGTCGCAGGTCTACATCGAAGGCCGCATCCGCACGCGCAAGTACCAGGACAAGGAAGGCCACGAGCGCTATTCCACCGAAATCATCGGCGACCGGATGCAGATGCTCGGGTCGCGCGCCGGTGCGGGTGAGGCCCGGGGCGAGCCGCGCGACGCGCCAGCCGAAGCGAAAGGCGGGCCGGCGCCGGCGAAGAAAGGCGGCAAGTTCGACGACATGGAGGACGACATCCCGTTCTAACGGGCATCGGCCCTTGATCGGAGGGATTTCCACCCCCATATACCTAGCGCTGTTGTTGCGTTGCGGTATCATTTGAGTGCTTGACCGATCGGGGGTAACGCAGTCGTGCCAATCTATGAATATCGCTGCCTGGAGTGCGGGTTTCAGGACGAATACCTGCAGAAAGTGACCGAGCCGCAGTTGACCGTGTGCCCGGCCTGCGGCAAGGAGACTTTCAAGAAACTCCTCTCGGCCGCCGGCTTCCAGTTGAAGGGAAGCGGCTGGTACGCGACCGATTTCAAGAATTCCGGCGCGAAGCCGGCGAAGCCGGCGGATGGGGCCAAGCCGGAAGCGAAGAGCGAGTCGTCGGGCGACGCCAAGCCGGACGCACCGGGCGAGGCGAAAAGCGAGAGCAAGCCCGAGACCAAGAAAAAAAACGAGCCCGCCGCGGCGTAGAGCAGACCGCCCTTGGCTGAGAATCCCGATGCCCGGCGCGCGCCGGGCTTTTTGTTTGCCGAGCCATGAAGAAATATCTGATCACGGGGCTACTCATCTGGATTCCGCTCGTCATCACCATCTGGGTGCTGACGCTCGTCGTCGACACGCTCGATCGCACGCTGCTCCTGCTGCCGCCGCACTTTCGCACCGAAAGCTGGCTTGGCGTGCACGTGCCGGGAATGGGCGTGATCATGACGCTGGTAATTGTCTTCGTCACCGGAGTGCTCGCGGCGAACTTCATCGGCGAGCGGCTGGTCATGCTGTGGAATGCGATCCTGCACCGCATCCCTTTCGTCAGCTCGATCTACTCGAGCGTCAAGCAGGTTTCCGACACGCTCTTTTCCTCGAGCGGCGAAGCGTTTCGCAAGGCGGTGCTCGTGCGCTGGCCGCATCAAGGAATGTGGACGATCGGTTTTCTGACCGGAACGCCGGGCGGGGACGTGGCGAATCACCTGCGCGACGATTTTCTTTCGGTGTACGTGCCGACCACGCCGAATCCGACCGGGGGATACTTCGTCCTGGTCGCCCGCAAGGACCTGATCGAGCTCGACATGAGCGTCGACCAGGCGCTCAAGTACATCATCTCCATGGGCGTGGTAGCTCCACCGCCGAACGGCCGGCTGAAGAACGGGGATAGCTGAACCCATGCGCACGCACTACTGCGGCGAGCTGAGAGCGGAGCAGGTGGGTCGGACCGTGACGCTGTGCGGCTGGGCGCACCGCCGCCGCGACCATGGCGGCGTGATCTTCATCGACCTGCGAGATCGCGAAGGACTCGCCCAGGTGGTCTTCGATCCCGATCGGCCGGACGCGTTCCGCATTGCCGATCGCGTGCGCAGCGAGTTCGTCCTTGGCGTGACCGGAACGGTACGCAAGCGCCCCGGGGGCACTGCGAATCCGAACCTCCCGAGCGGCGAAGTCGAGGTCCTCGCGCAGTCGATCGAGATCCTCAATCCTTCGCTACCGCCGCCTTTTCCGCTCGACGAGGAAAATCTGTCCGAGAACACGCGGCTGCAGTACCGGGTGCTCGACCTGCGTCGCGAGCCGATGCAGAAGAACCTGCGCCTGCGCTACCGCGTCACGATGGCGGTCCGGCAGATCCTGGACCAGCTCGGCTTCATCGACATCGAGACGCCGATGCTTACGCGCTCCACCCCGGAAGGGGCGCGTGATTTCCTCGTTCCGAGCCGTCTGCAGCATGGCTCGTTCTATGCGCTGCCGCAGTCGCCGCAGCTCTTCAAGCAGCTGCTGATGGTTGCCGGGTTCGACCGCTACTATCAGGTCGTGCGCTGCTTTCGCGACGAGGACCTGCGCGCGGACCGCCAGCCCGAGTTCACGCAGATCGACGTCGAGACCTCGTTCCTCTCGGAGCTCGAGATCCAGGCCCTGATGGAGCAAGCGGTGCGCAGCGTATTTCGCAGCGTGCTGGACGTCGCGCTGCCGGATCCTTTTCCGCGCCTGACGCATGCCGAGGCGATGCGCCGCTTCGGGTCCGACAAGCCGGATCTGCGGATCGCGCTCGAGCTGACAGAGCTGACCGACTTGATGAAGAGCGTGGAATTCAAGGTGTTCCGGGCTGCGGCGGACCTCGCGGGCGGGCGCGTTGCGGCGCTGCGCATCCCGAAAGCGGACTTCAGCCGCAAGGAGATCGACGACTACACGCGGTTCGTCGCCATCTATGGCGCGAAGGGGCTCGCCTACATCAAGGTGAACGACCGGGCAAGCCTGCCCGACGGGTTGCAGTCGCCGATCGTCAAATTCCTGCCCGGCGAGGTGCTCGCGCAGATTCTCGAGCGCAGCGGAGCGCAGAACGGCGACCTGCTGTTCTTCTGCGCCGACAAGGCGAAAATCGTCAACGATTCGCTCGGCGCGCTGCGCGTGAAGATCGGGCACGAAAAAGGCTACGCCGCCAGGGGCTGGCAGCCGCTGTGGGTGGTGGATTTTCCGATGTTCGAGTGGGACGAGGCGGAACGGCGCTGGGGCGCGGTCCATCATCCGTTCACCGCGCCCAAGGACGGGCACGAGGACCTGTTGACCAGCGATCCTGCAAGCGCGCTCGCCAAGGGCTACGACATGGTGCTGAACGGCTGGGAGATCGGCGGCGGGTCGGTCCGCATCCATCGCGCCGAAGTGCAGCAGAAGGTGTTCGCCGCGCTCGGCATCACCGAGGCGGAAGCGCGCGGCAAGTTCGGCTTTCTGCTCGATAACCTGCAATACGGCGCGCCGCCGCACGGCGGGATCGCGTTCGGTCTCGATCGGATCGTCACGTTGATGGCCGGCGCGGAGTCGATTCGCGACGTGATCGCGTTTCCGAAGACACAGCGCGGCCAATGCCTGCTGACCGAGGCGCCGAGTCCGGTGGACGACAAGCAGTTGCGCGAGCTCGGGCTGCGCTTGAAGGAACCGCCGAATCCTCGCGGCCCGACCTAGGATCTATCCGTGGGCCTCAGGCCGGGCCACGACGCTGCGCCCCGCACCTTTGCCTGGGTAAATCCGGCGATTCGCGCCCGGGTACGCATAGCCATTGATGAAGACGCGTCGGGCGTGTCGGGAACGATTGGGCTTGCTGCCGTGAACGGTGTAAGGGCCCAGCAAAAGCACGGAGCCTCGCTCCATCAACACGGGCTGCGCCTGGCCGTCGAAGAGCGCATCCACCGGAGAAGTGCGTTGCTTCAGGTATTGATGGCCCCCGCGACCGCTACCCGGAACGACCATCAGCGGGCCGTTTTCCTCATTCATGATGTCGACCGCGATGATCGTTTGCACGAAACTGCCGCGGCCATTCACGTCGGTCCACTCTTCGGTCCCGTAGCGGCGATGGTCGCTATCCTGGTGCCATCCGAATCCGACCCCGTCGGCGGGCAGTTTGAAGTGGGCCTGGCAGATCAGCTGCTCCATCTCGCTGCTGCCCAAGAGCTGGCTCGAAGGGACCGTGAGCCGCGCGTCCTCGCCGTACGTCAGCAGCACGGGCTCGGCGGCTCCACACCAGACGATGCGATTGATCCGGTGATTATTGACGACGAAGTAGGAGCCCTTGATCATCCTGGGCCCGGTCAGTTTTACCGCCGTCTCGCGGAGCCGGTCAAAAGCCTCGCTGATTTCCCGGATTTCAGCGTCGCGAAAGACTCGCGGCAGAACGACATAGCCTTCGTCGTAGAACGCTTCAATTTGAGATTTGCTCAGGCGGGTCATGGAGTATTGGGAAAGTTCATAAGAGCGCTTCCAGGAGATCCAACGCGTGATGCTCCTACATAGGACCGCATGGCTCGTACTTGCGTTCTCGGCCCAGGCGTTTGCTTTCTCCGCAATCGGCGAAATCAAGGCCTCGGCACTGCCCGCCGAAGCGCGCGCGACGCTTGCGTTGATCCGCGCCGGCGGTCCGTTCCCGCATGACAGGGACGGCTCCGTTTTCGGCAACCGCGAGGCGCTGTTGCCGAAGCGCGAGCGCGGTCATTACCGCGAGTACACCGTTCGCACGCCCGGCGCGCGCGACCGGGGCGCCCGCCGCATCGTCGCCGGACGCGACGGTGAGTACTACTATACGGACGATCACTACCGCACGTTCCGCAGGATTCGACAATAAGATGGGAAAGCTGCTGCAGCGCCTGAAGGACCCCTCCCGCTCCGGCGTCTATCGCGTCGCCCGCACCGACGAAGTGCTCGACGCGACGCGCGGCGGAAGCCCGCGGGTCGCCCGCGTGTCGCTCGCCGGCGCGCTGGACAAGAAGGAGCTGCTCGCACGGCTGGCGCGTGCGCTGCAATTCCCCGCCTGGTTCGGCGCCAACTGGGATGCGCTGGAGGATTGCCTGACGGACTTGTCCTGGCTCGAGGCCGACGGCCATGTTCTGCTGCTCGAAGGCGCATCCGGCCTGCCGGCAGATGATTTCGGAGTGCTTGCGGACGTGCTTTCTTCGAGCGCGCGGTACTGGGCGGGTCGCGGCCGGTCGTTCTTCGCGGTGTTCGTGCAGGGTCCCGAATCGCTGCCGCCGCTGATTCGCGAGAAATCCGCATGACCGCGAAACTCCCGGTTTCGGTGCTGGTCGTGGTGCACACACCGGCGCTCGAAGTGCTGCTGCTGGAGCGCGCGGCGCGGCCGGGGTACTGGCAGTCGGTCACCGGATCGCTGGACGTTCCCAACGAAGCGCTCGACGGTGCGGCGTTGCGCGAGCTGCGCGAGGAGACCGGGATCGACGCGCCGCGTGCGTCGCTCGAGCGCTGGAACGTGGCCTATACGTTCGAGATCTATGCGCAGTGGCGGCATCGCTTTGCGCCGGGAACTACGCACAACACCGAGCACGCGTTCAGTGTCGAGCTTCCGCAGCCGATCCCGGTGGCGCTCGCCCCGCAGGAGCATACGGCGTACCAGTGGCTGCCGTGGCAGGAAGCGGCGAATGAATGTTTCTCGTGGTCCAACCGGGACGCGATCCGCATGCTGCCCGAGCGTATTCGGGCACGTTCTGCGGCGTGACATGAATCTGCTGCGCGCGCTGATTCTCGCGGCGGCCCTCGCGGGATGCGCGACGCTCGAGCGTCCGTTCAGCGATCATCTCGAATCCGCCGCGATCCCGGTGCGCGATTGCGCGGCGTGGTTTGCGGCGCTCGATGCCGCCGTGGACGGCGCCGGTGTGCGCGATGCGCAGGAAGCGCGCATCCGCGGGTTTCCCTATCTGCGGGTGGACCGATCGCTGAGCGCGCTCAGGGAACGTGCGGCAAGCGATGCTGCCGCGACGCGTGCCCTTGCGCTTCGGCTCGCCGCGCTCGATTACGCCGCGCGCAAGGCCGAGATCGCGAATCTTCCCGATGAGCGGCTGGCGGCGCTGCCGGTGCTGGTCATCTCCAGCTTGCGCCGCGAAGCGGTCGCGCGCACGCGCGATTGCGCGCAGCTGCTGCGCGAGACCGATTTTGCGAAGCCCGAGCCGCGACAATGGCTGCTCGAGCGCGCCACGGTACCGGATGATTACTCGACGGCGCGGCGGGCCGCCGGGTTGTACGCGCTGACCAGGATTCCATTCGCGGCCGGCGTGCGGCGCTGGGAGTCGGAAACGAGCGCTGCGTTTGCGCGCGAGCCGCGCGGCACGGGCCGGCCTCGGATCCGCTACGCCCCGCCCCCGGCGCCGCCGCGATCTCGCGACGCGCTCGAGCGCCTGCTCGCGGCGTCTTCGGCCAACCTGCTGGGCTTGCCCGAGCCGGAGGCGCAGGATCTCGCCGAGCTGCTGGCCGCATTCGCGCCGAGCTTCGAGGTCGAGGTCGCCGGCGACTATGACCGGTTCGGCCAACTGCGCTGGCTGCGCGGCCACGAGACCCCGAGCGTCGACGCTGCCCAGCAGGTCGTCTATGCGCATGTCGCGCGCACGCTCTACCGCGGGCGCGTGCTGCTGCAGCTCGTCTACACGATCTGGTTTCCGGAACGTCCGCCGAGCGGGCCCGGCGATCTCCTTGCCGGCCTGCTCGATGGCCTGACCTGGCGCGTCACGCTCGCACCCGACGGCGAGCCGCTCGTCTACGACACGATCCATCCCTGCGGCTGCTACCACATGTTTTTTCCCACCCCGCGGGCGCGAGCGCTGCCTGCGCCGAATGGATTCGACGAGTGGGCGTTCTCTCCGCATCCGCTGCCGCGCGTGCAAGCCGGCGAGCGCCCTGTGTTGCACGTCGCGACCGGCACTCACTACATCGAGCGCGTGTCGATCGCGCGGGGAATGGATAGCGTGGCGCACTACGAGTTGCGCGACTACGACGAGCTGCGCTCCCTGGCGCGACTCGACGGCGGCTCGCGCAGCGCGTTCGGCCCCGACGGTCTGATCGCGGGAACCGAGCGCCCCGAGCGCTACCTCTACTGGCCGACGGGGGTCCGCTCGGCAGGCGCGATGCGCCAATGGGGACGGCACGCGACCGCATTCGTCGGACGCCGGCATTTCGACGACGCTCGCCTGCTCGAGCAGCGCTTCGAGTTCGACCTGCGATGACCAAGTCCCTCACGGTTGCGACGCTCAACATTCACAAGGGGCTGTCGCAGTTCAACCGCCGCATGGTGATCCACGAGCTGCGCGAGGGGTTGCGCGCACTCGCACCGGATCTCGTCTTCCTGCAGGAGGTGCAGGGCGTCAATCAGCACCACGAGCGGCGCTTTGCGACCTGGCCGCTCGCGCCCCAGCACGAGTACCTTGCCGGATCGGACTGGCAATACGCCTACGGCATGAACGCGGTCTACGACCATGGGCATCATGGCAATGCGATCCTGTCGCGGTATCCGATCGTCTCGATGCAAAACGAGGACGTGTCGGATCACCGCTTCGAGCGGCGCGGGCTGCTGCATTGTGTCGTGGCGGTGCCGGGCTGGCGTCGCAACGTGCACTGCGTATGCGTGCACCTCTCGCTGCACGAGCGCGGGCGGCGTCGCCAGCTCGAAGCGATCGGCGGCAGGCTCGCGGAGCTTGCCTCGCGCGACTTGCCGATCATTGTCGCGGGCGACTTCAACGACTGGCGCAAACGCGCAGATGCGATCCTTCATGATCGGCTCGGGTTGACCGAAGTCTCCACCGCGCACCAGGGCAGAGCGGTGCGCACCTATCCCAGTGTGATGCCGCTGCTCAGCCTCGATCGCATCTATGTCCGCGGTTTCCGCGTGCTCGGCATGCAAGTCCACCGCGGGGCGCCCTGGTCGCTGCTGTCCGACCATCTCGCGGTCAGCGCGGAGCTGGCGCGCCCCTGAGTCCCGACCGCGCCTAAAGAGCAGGCGCGGCGGGCCGGCGCCTGAACAGTCCCCAGCCTTCCATCGTCATCACGATCTCGCCGCGCTGATTCGACGCTTCGGTTCGCGTGCGCAGCAGTCCCAGGTGCGGCTTGCTCGCCGACGGCCGCGCTTCCAGGATCACGCGCCGATACGTGATCGTGTCGCCCGGGCGCACCGGGGCGAGCCAGCGGATGTTCTCGACGCCGGGCGAGCCTGCGCTCGCGGATTGCCCGATGTACTTCTGCACCATGAGGCGCATCGCGATCGCGCAGGTATGCCAGCCGCTTGCGATCAGTCCACCGAAGAACGAGTTCTTCGCCGCTTCGGGGTCGGTATGGAAAGGCTGCGGATCGAACTGCCGGGCGAACTCGATCATCTCTGCTTGCGCGAAGGTGTGGCGGCCGATCTCGACGGTCTCGCCCGGCGCAAAATCCTCCCAGTAGAGTATCTCGCTCATCATCAGCCCTGCGCAGGGGCGACGCGTTCGTAGCTTCGCACGCGTTCGCGCAGATCATCGGGCAGCGGCGCGGGTTTTCCGGACTTTACGTCCACGTTGACGTACACGAGATCGGCAGTGATCAGCGGACCTTGCGAAGGTCTGGGTGCTTCGCGCCAGATCTCGAAGCGATAGTCCATGCTGCTGCGGCCGACCCGCCCGACGCGGCAGAGGACCGCCAGCGTCTCGTCATAGCGCGCCGACCCGTGATATTCGACGGCGGCCTTGCGCAAGTAGAGGTCGCACCGGTAGCGATCGACATAGCCGTCCGGGTACGGCAAACCGATCTCGCGCCAGTATTCCGCCACCGCCGTGTCGATGTAGGTCAGGTAGTGGCCGTTGAACACGACCTTCTGCATGTCGATCTCGGCCCAGCGCACCCGCAGCCGGTACTCGCATCGGAAATCCGCCCGGGACATGCGGAAAGTGTACTGCGCTATGATTGCCAAAACCCGACCTTCCGACGTGAGCGCAAAACCGCCTCCCGAACCTGCGCGGAACGAAGCATCGCAGGATTCGGACAAATTCCTGGAGCAGATGGATCATGAGCTCACGGGCTGGGGCGATCTCGCCGAGCGCCTGGAGCGGGCGCTTCACCAGGACGAGCTGCTCCTGTATGCCCAGCCGATCGAATCGCTGCGCGAGCGCGGCACGTTTCCGATTGCCGAGACGCTCGTGCGCCTGCGCGAGGAAGAGGCCGCGATGCTGCCGCCGGGGGCCTTCCTGCCGGTGTTCGAGCACTGCGGAATGATGCCCGAGCTCGACCGGTGGGTGATCCATCGGGTGATTGCGGCGCTCGCGAGCGGGTCGCGCGTGCCGAAGTTCAGCATCAACATCTCCGCGCAGACACTCGGCGATGCCGGCTTCTCGCACGCGCTCGCGAAAGATCTCGAGCGCGCCGGAGTCAGCCCCGACGCGCTGGTGTTCGAGATCGACGAGAACGACCTTCTCGCGCGCCCGGATGCGGCCGCGCGCTTCTCCGCCGCCGTGAAAGCGATCGGCTGCAGGCTGTTGTTCGACGGCTTCGGACGCCGCTCGGTATCCTTCGAGCCGCTGAAGACGCTGCGCGTGGACTACGTGAAAGTGGATGGAGTGATCATCCGCAAGCTCGCATCGAGCGATGTCGCACGCTCGAAGCTGAACGCGATCTCGCGCGTCGGCGAAGTAATCGGTGTCGGGGTGATCGGCGAGTGCGTCGAGGACGACAACGTCATCGCGCTGCTGAAGACGGCGGGCGTCGCATACGCCCAGGGATTCGGCATTTCCGTGCCGCAGCCGATCGAGGGATTCGCCACCGCCTAGGGTGGATGAGATCGTTCTTCGGGCGCAGGCGAAGTGGCCCGGCGTTCCTGATGTGTATGGCTGGCTTTCCCTCGACCGCCGTGGCCGCTGGCTGCTGCGCAATCCGGCGCGCGAGGTCCACGAGCCGATCGAGAACGCGGCGCTGCGACAATTCATCGCGCGCAACTATGCGAGCGATGCGCACGGACGATGGTTCTTCCAGAACGGCCCGCAGCGGGTCTTCGTCCGGCTCGCGTATACGCCTCTCGTCGCGCGCGCCGATGGCGACACGTTCGTCGATCAGTGCGGCCGCCCCTTCGAGAGGGGTGATGCGATGCTCGATGAGGAGGGCTCCGTGCTGCTTGCTGCAGAAGGCTCGATCGCACTGCTCGACGATCGCGACCTCGCCGCGTACGCCGAAGCGCACGGCGACGCGATCGAACGACTGCCCAGGATCCAGTCTAGGGACGTCCCAGGGCGCTTTGGTTTCGTCCCCGACCCGGCGCCCTAGCATTGCTGCAGGGCAGGTGCGAGGCGGCTCGTTCCCGCACCGCAGAAATGTTGACGCTCGTTCGAAATTCTCTTTATAATCCGGCCTCTTTATTCAGCCGGGCGGCTACGGTCGTACGCTACGTGGCCGCCCAGTTTATTTCTAGACACGCAAATAATGCCTACCGTCAATCAGTTAGTGCGCCATGGGCGCGTCGCCAAGCCGGCCAAGTCGAAGGTGCCGGCGCTTGCCGGGTCGCCGCAGAAACGCGGCGTGTGCACGCGCGTCTATACGACGACCCCCAAGAAGCCCAATTCCGCACTGCGGAAGGTCGCCAAGGTACGGTTGACGAACGGCTACGAAGTGATCGGCTACATCGGCGGCGAGGGACACAACCTGCAGGAGCACTCGGTCGTGCTGATCCGCGGCGGGCGCGTCAAGGACCTGCCCGGCGTGCGCTACCACATCGTGCGCGGCTCGCTCGATACGCAGGGCGTGAAGGACCGCAAGCAGAGCCGCTCGAAGTACGGCGCGAAGCTGCCGAAGTCGGCCTGAGGAGACAGACGCAATGCCGCGGCGCAGGGAAATTCCGAAGCGCGAGGTCCTGCCGGATCCGAAGTTTCATAACGGCGACGTCGCGAAGTTCATCAACGTGCTGATGACGCGCGGCAAGAAATCGGTCGCCGAGCGCATCGTCTATGGCGCGCTCGAGATGATCAAGACGAAATCGGGCAAGGACCCGGTCGAAGTCTTCAGCCAGGCGCTGCAGAACGTCAAGCCAGTCGTCGAAGTGAAGAGCCGGCGCGTCGGCGGTGCCAACTACCAGGTGCCGGTCGAGGTGCGCCCGGTGCGGCGCATGGCGTTGTCGATGCGCTGGATCCGCGAGGCGGCGCAGAAGCGCGGCGAGAAATCGATGCGCGCCCGTCTGGCAGGCGAGCTGGCGGAGGCGTCCGAAGGGCGCGGCGGGGCGATGAAGAAGCGCGAGGAAGTGCACCGCATGGCAGAGGCCAACAAGGCCTTCTCGCACTACAGGTTCTAGGGCCGGAACAGGAATGACCGTGGCACGCAAGACTCCCATCGAACGCTACCGGAATATCGGGATCTCGGCGCACATCGATGCCGGCAAGACCACGACCACCGAGCGCATCCTGTTCTACACCGGCGTGAACCACAAGCTCGGCGAGGTGCATGACGGCGCCGCGACCATGGACTGGATGGAGCAGGAGCAGGAGCGCGGCATCACCATCACGTCGGCGGCAACGACCTGTTTCTGGAAGGGCATGGACATGTCCTATCCGGAGCACCGCATCAACATCATCGACACGCCCGGCCACGTCGACTTCACGATCGAGGTGGAGCGCAGCTTGCGCGTGCTCGACGGCGCGTGCATGGTCTACGACGCGGTCGCCGGCGTACAGCCGCAATCCGAGACCGTGTGGCGCCAGGCGAACAAATACCGCGTCCCGCGGCTTGCGTTCATCAACAAGATGGACCGCGTGGGCGCGACGTTCTTCAAGTCCTACGAGCACATCAAGACGCGCCTGAAAGGCAACCCGGTGCCGATCCAGCTGCCGATCGG
>Ga0070704_100001071_pt1 | contig 14160 bp, 11 predicted proteins | sample KBSK5252metaG_FD_65467 | JGI IMG/M metagenome (GOLD analysis project Ga0070704, IMG submission 65467) | Corn, switchgrass and miscanthus rhizosphere microbial communities from Kellogg Biological Station, Michigan, USA - KBS K5-25-2 metaG | ecosystem: Host-associated > Plants > Roots >...
GAATGGGACAGTTGTAGTGCTCCGAATAGGCGCAGGCCGGGCTGTAGCACAGGTTGAAGTCGAGGACGTAGCGGCCGTCGGGCCGCGGCTTGGCATCGAGGTATCGACCCACCCCATAGCTCTCCTTGCCGGTCGTGGCGTCGGTGAAGAACAGGCTGAAGTCGTTCTCCCCCACGCCCGGCTCGAGAAGGCGCGTGGCCTCCAGCCGGCATCGGGCGCCGTTCACCTTGAAGTCGAACCAACCCACGCGAGCGGCGTTTCGCCGGTTGCCGCGGGTGGAGAGGATGACGGTTGTGTCCGGCTTGGGATTGGGCGTGAGCGCCGCGACGATGTGGTAGGAGAGATCGGGCGGGAAGAACTGCATACCCTTGTATTCCTTGAAGCGCGGGCTCTGCGGATCGAACACGATGATGGCCGGGTACCGCTGGTGCGAGAGCCGGAGCGAGAATCGCCCCACCTTGATTCCGCTCGGCGGCACCGTCGCCGCGGTCATCTCGACGTCCTTCACCTGGAAACGCGCCCGGGCGTCGAGCGTCTCGACGCGAAACGAGTCCCCCACCACCGTGACGCGAAGATGCCGCGGCCGGACGGCCGCATCGTCGATGCGGACGTCGTTGCCGGCGGCGCTGCCCACCGTCAGCGAGGCGCGGTCCTCGAAGTCGCGGCGCAGGATCGTGGCGAGGTAGGACGCCGGCGAACTCTTCAGCCATTCCTCGGTCTCGCTGCGATCCTTGGCGTAGGACTTGAGGAGCGTGTCGGCCTCCGCCGCGCTCAAGACGGGTTGTTTCATATCCGACCGCGTCGAGTCGGTCCGACACGCGAACACACCTGCAAGGAGCGTCGCGGAAAGCAGCATGGCCAGGGAGTGCGCACGATTCACCTTCATACCGATTGACCCTCGCAGTCGATGGAAATCACCCCGCGCGCGGGCGAGCTACTTGGCGGCGGCGGCGTTGTGGAAGAACGCACCCAGATAGTACGGCCAGAGGAGGAGGGCCAGGACTCCCTTCCAGAAGGCCAATTTCAGGTAGCCGATCGTGAAGAGCCACCCCGTGAACCAGAACGAGCCCATGACCGATCCCGAATGCGTGGACCGACACGTGACTTTCACTTCCTCCGCCATTGCGTTCTCCTTCCGTCGATATCGCGTCGACCGGTGGTCGTGCGTTGGATCCGTCTCCGGCTTTCCAATCTTAGCATCGTTCCTGGGTGGCTTCAGGACAAGCGTGCGTGCCTGCGGTAGACTCCGTCCCGGGTAGAACGGCTCCCACGAGGGAATGTCGAATGAAGTCCCTGGCCCGCCGCCGCGATACGGAGGAGATCCTACGGAGGTTGAGAAGCGTGCGTCCGGAGAGTGCTCGCCGTTGGGGACGGATGTCGGCGCATCAGATGGTATGTCACCTGGCCGACGCGTTTCGCGTGGCCATTGGAGGGCTGCCCTCGAGCGACAGATCCTCCCTGCCCTATCGAACCATCGTCAAGTGGCTCGCGCTCTACGCCCCGCTCCGCTGGCCGGGTGGCATTCCAACGACCCCGGAAATCGAACAGAACGGCGGCGGCGGCACGCCACCCGGAGACTTCGCCACCGACGTGGCCAGAGTGGAATCGTTGGTCGGGGTGGTTGCAACTGGAACGGTCGATCTCGCCCGGCAGCGTCATCCGCTTTTCGGAAGGATGTCTCACGCCGCCTGGCTCCGGTGGGGCTACCTGCACATGGATCACCACCTCCGCCAATTCGGCGCCTAGCTCCCACGACGGCCGAGCAGTCGCTCGCCCCCGCCCTCCCGGAACGCGGCCAGCGCTTCCTCCCGACCCGCAACGGCCCGCGCGAGAACCTCACGGAACGTGGGGTCGTTCCGCAGCGCGTCGAACTCGGGCCGATCGGAGAGCGTCGGAGCGACGAAGTAACCCTTTTCGACCGCGCGTCGGATCAGCAGGAGTCCGCGTTCCAAGGCACCGGCGTCACACGAGAGCCACGCATCCTGGAAGATCGCCTCCGGGTCGTTCATGATCCGGATGTTGTCGAGCGCCGCTCGGCTCGCGAGCATGTCCTGGGGGCGCCGATCGAGCCAGGCGAGCAGGAAGTCGGCCCACGTCCGGAATGCGGGAACCAGGGTTGCCTCCCGCATGGCGATGATCGAGCTGCGCGCCTCGTCGTGGCGGCCCGCAAACCCGAGGCCGATGCCGCGGATCACGTCGTCCCGGACCGAGCCGCCGGGCGATCGAGCGACCGACTGGAGCCGATCGTATTCGCCGGCCATCAGCAGGGTCTGCTCCAGGCTCGTAGGGACGTTGGGATCGAGCCGGCGCGCCTCTTCGTGCGCGGCGATCGACTGCTCGTAGAGCCCGCAGTAACGGCAGGCGTGGACGAGGCCAGCGAATAGCTCCGGATCATTGCCGTGCCGGTTCGCCTCGTCCAGGAGCCGCGCGAGCGCGCTTCGGGCGTGCCCGGTGTCCGCTTCCAGGTTCGCGTAGTACTTGTGCGCCACGGAAAGGCGCGGGTTGAGGTCCAGCGCCCGCCGGAACGCTTCCTCGGCCCTCGTCTCCGTGTCCTCGGAGCCGTCGATGAACTTGCCGATCACGCGATCGCAGCGCCCCAGCTCGGCCCACGCGGGTGCGAAACGCGGATCCAACTCCACGCAGCGCCGATAGAGGTCCCGTGCCTGGTGGAGCTGCTCGTAGGAGCGCGCCACCTCGTTGGCCCGGAGATAGAGCTCGTACGCGCGGGCGTTGTGAGGCGCGCTGGGCGTGGGGGGAGCGCTTCCCCTTCCCACGACGAGCGGCAGCGAGAGAGCCTCCACGACGCGATGGGCGATGTCGTCCTGCAACCGGAAGAGATCGCCCAGCGAGGAGAGGACGGTGTACGAAGTGAGCAGCGTTCCGCCCGGCGCCTCGACGAGCTGCGCGGTGGCGCGCAACTGGTCGCCGGAGCGCAACACCGTCCCCATGACCACCCGATCGACGTCCGCCTCCACGGCGAGTGCCCTGAGATCCGGCGCGTCGCCGCTGAAACGAGCGGCGGATGCGCTGGAGCGAACGACCAACGAGTCGAAGCGCGTGAGCGACGTCGCGATGGCGTCCGCGAGGCTGTACGCGAGGAAGTCCGTCTCGGGATCGGAGCGGAGGATTCGAAACGGAAGCACGACGAGGCGCTTCAGCGCCCGCGCCAGAGCCGGCGTGTCGTCTTCGAACGCGACCCGGACGGCACGGAGTTCGCCGCTCATCGCGTCCGCCGATGCCGGACGCTCCGACGGGCGCTTGGCCATGGCCCGTCGAATCACGCGATCGACGGCCGCGACGGCAGGGGAACCGCTCAGCGCCGGCGGCTGCTCGTGGAGCGTCGCGTGCAGGACCTCCACCACGCTCCGGCCTTCGAAGGCCGGTCGTCCCGCGAGCATCTCGAAGAGAATCGCGCCCGTCGCGAACAGATCGCTCCGCCCGTCCATGGCCTGACCCGTGATCTGCTCGGGCGACATGTAGCGGGGCGTGCCGACCACCATCCCCGTCCGCGTCAGATCGGTGACCGAGCCGAACGACGGCACGCCGCCCGAGTCCGCCGTTCGTGCCAGCCCGAAGTCGAGCAGCTTCACGCCATGAGGCGTGAGGAACACGTTCGAAGGCTTGAGGTCGCGGTGGATCACGCCGCGCGCGTGGAGCGCGGAGAGAGCGGCCAGCATTCCGAGGCCGACCGGCAACGCCTCGGACACGTTCATCGGTCCGCGTGTCAGCCGTGCGGAGAGCGCTTCGCCCTCCAGAAGCTCCATCGCGATGAAGAGCTCGCCGCCGTCTTCCCCGATTTCGTAGAGCTGGCAGACGTTCGGATGATTCACGCTGGCCGCGGCCCGCGCTTCGCGCCAGAAGCGCTTCCGTGCCTCTTCGTCCCCGCCCAAGGACGACATCCGCTTGAGAGCGACCGCGCGCTTGAGTCGCTCGTCTTGGGCAACGTAGACGACGCCCATCCCGCCCTCTCCAAGCCGGTCGGTGATGACGTAGTGCCCGATGCGCGCGGGATCCCCGGACGGGTTCGGGGAAGCGGGAGCGGGTGAAGATCGCCGAAACAGGTTGTGGAGGATGCCGACCTTGCGTCGTGGTGACTTGTCGGTCGGATCTTCGGGGATCGGCATCGGAGAAGAGTTGCGGCCCGGGGTCAGCCCCGCGCCTGTCCGAACCTCTGGGCCGCCCGCTCTCGGGCCTTGGCCGCTTCGGTGTCCCGGTCCTTGGGCGGTGCCGTCGTGGTAAGGGCATCGAGTAGGGCTCGCGCCGCGCGTGCGACCTCGTCGATGGCGCGATCGAACGCCGCCTGGTTGGCGAGCGACGGCTTGTTGAACCCGCTGACCTTCCTCACGAACTGGAGAGATGCGGCGCGGACTTCATCGTCCGTCGCGGGAGGCGAGAAGTTGTAGAGCGTCCGGATATTTCGGCACATCGTGTGTCCCCCTATGCGCCGGCCAATCGAAGCAGGCGTTGAAACTGAGCCTCCGTGAAGGGCATGACGGAGAGCCTCGGCAAACGCGCGAGTTCGGTCGTCTTGAGCACCGCGTCGGCCTTCACCTGGGCCAGGGTCACGGGCTCCGGCAGTGCCCGATCGGCCGACAGATCCACCACCGGGCGTTTCGGGTCCTTGAGCTTGGGGTCCGGGTAGGCATCCGATGCCGCGACCGCGAGCCCGACGGTCCGCTTTTCGTCCCCCGTGTGGTAGACGACCACCGTATCGCCCTTTCGGATCGTTGCCAGGTGCTTCAAGGCGACCGGGTTCGATACGCCGTCCCATACCGTGCGCTTGTCGCGCGTGAGGTCCGCGAACGAGTAGGTCGAGGGCTCGGTCTTTACGAGGAAACGTGCCATGGATAAAGAATAACAGCCCGCCGGTGGGTTCGCACCCTCGTTCCCGTGCAAACGAAACGCGGGCGCCTGGTGGCTGCGCCCGCGTCGTTTCTCGAAACCCGTGCCGTGAGACGTGTTTCGTGAATCTAGTTAGTTGCCCCGGCCACGCCTCGGGCCATCGTTATTGCCCCTGCCTCGGCCGTTGCCGTTGGAAGCGGGATTGCCGCCGTTATTGCCCCATGCCGGCGGATAATGGCGCCAGTGCTCGCGCGGAACGCTGGTCAACTCGTTCGGGACGGACCGGTCGTCGATCCGCGTGAATTGGCCGCTCTCGCGGGTGGAGGAATACCACAGGTCGTTGTTGTACACGTAGTACGAGCCACCGTAGCGGAACACGTCGTAGTTCGGGCGCTCCGAGTACGGGATCACCTGGACTCGGGAGCCGCTGATGTTCGACCAACGCGGCGCGGATCCGAAGGTCACCTGGAAGGTCGCCGACGTATTGCCCGATCCCTGGTATCCACGATCGTAGCCGTCATCGCGTCCACGACCGTAGCCATCGTCTCGTCCACGATCGTACCCACGATCTTCCCATGCTGTCGGGTAGTTGCGCCAGTGGTCGCGAGGAACCCGGCGCAATTCGCGCGGGACCTGGCGATCGTCGATCAGCCGGTACCGACCGCGATCGCGGCGAGACATGTACCAATTGCCATTTACATGGTTGTACGCGTAGTAATTCCGGCCATAGCGAAACACGTCGTAGTCCGATCGGTCGCTCCGTCGAATCTCACGGACGCTCGTGCCGCGCACGTTTTCCCAGTGGGGTCTGCTCCCAAGGTTGATTTGCAGGGACACGTCCGGGCCAGCCTGAACCGGCCCGGCCGTCGCGAGCGCCACGCTCAATGCCAGAAGCGGGAGCAGCAGGTGCGTCTTGGAACGGTGGATCATTGGGTCTCCTTTGGTGCGCCATTCGACAATTGCGATGGTCGCGACCCCGAGGTCGGCGCGCATATTCCCGTTGGGAGATGCGATGCGGACCTCATGCGATGACACGCCATCCTTGTTCGCGGGCCAAAGGCTGCGAGAATCATGCCACGGAGCGAGCCAGCGACACGTTCGCGCTGCAAGGCGGTACTCAGTCACACGATGTGAACTGGAATCGATCGCGAAAGGCGAAGCGTGCGCGCCTCGATTCCGCCTCACGGCGGGGAGTTCTTACTACAGTGCGGTAGCAAGTACTGCAGATGAAGTTGCATCGGAGCGGAGCGACCAAACGCGCGCACCCCCAACTCGTGGGGGTGCGCGACGTGATCTTGCGACGAGGCCATCTCGCCAGTTGCAACTGGAACCCATGTCACGGAAGCGCTACGGGGTAGGCATTACGACGCTATTGGTGGCAAGTGTCACCGCGCCGATTCGCGCCAATGCCCTGCCGTTTAGCGCCGCCCCGGTGCTCAGGGTGATCGACTGATTCGCCATGATCGTACCCTTGAACGTGGTGGTCGTGCCGAGCGTCGCCGAGCTTCCGACCTGCCAGAAGACGTTCGTGGACTTGGCGCCGCCGCTCAGAATCACAGACCGGCCCGCCGTCGTGGTAAGCGTCGATGCCATCTGGAAGATGAAGACCGCGTTTGCGTCGCCTTGAGCGTCGAGCGTGAGATCGCCCGATGAGATCGAAAGCGAGGAGGTCGACTTGTAAAGGCCCGGGGGAAGCGTCAGGCCACCGAGATTCCCGGCAACGGTGATGGGGTCGACGGTCCGTCCGGCCGCGTCGTTATAGGCGATGGTCAGGTCGGCCATACCCGTCGCTGATGTTGCGTCGCCCGCGTGAATCGCGCCGGTCAGGGTTCCCGGCGGGTAGCCGGTCACCGCGGTTCCCGGGCTCACGCCCAGGTCCCCTGTCATGGCGGTAGCGCCCGTATTGGTGACCGTCGATCCAGCCAAGATCACGAACGCTCCGGCCCCTCCGAGCGCCGGCGCCGCCTGGATGCTTCCTGACGCCGCTGTCGTGAAGGTCCACACCTTGTTACTTGCCAGCGCATTGCCGGCCATATCCTCGGCGCCGGTCGTGACCGTCGCGGTATACGTCGTGCTCGCCGCGAGCGCGCTCGTGGGCGTAAACGTCGCGATTCCGGTCGATGCGTTGTAGGTGACGGCCCCCGCCACGGGAGTCGCACCGGGCCCGCTCACTTTGAACGTCGTCGTCGTAATGGTCGAGGCGTTCATCGCCTCGCTCCACGTCGCCGTAATGACCGCGACGCCGGTGGCGCCATTGACTGGGTTGGTCGAGCTGATCGTCGGCGCGACGTTGTCGCCTCCGGGTCCGCTGGGATTCTTGTCGGACGAACTACATCCCGCCATCGTGATCAGCAGCACTGCCAGAGGCAGGCCCATGAGGTTGCGAATTCGGTGATTCATGGAGGTTCTCCTTAAGTGAAATGCGGGTGCGCGCGGGCGGACGCCCAACAGGGGCGTGGCAGGTTTGGCGTAGGCGACTGGGCGCCGCGCGACATTGATTTGACCGGTGGGTTGTACTGAGGCTGAGTTTGTAGATTCCGCCGCTTGTGGCTACCGTGCCCTTTGGGAGCAGTACCTCACATTGCTCACGCGCGGCGACGAAACCAACTCAGGGGTCTCCAACGAGTTTCGTTGCGAACCGAGAGCAACGCAGGAACGATGCCACGCGGCTCGGGGTACCTTGGATCCCGTTAGATCCATACAGGCACGCCCACTGCCGGTGTGGCTCCTCGCCGCAGGCGGCGGCGGATCAGGGGCGATCGTCGAAATACAGAGGAAGGAACTTCAAGATCATCCCGAATATTCAAATATTCAAAGTGCAGCCTCCGAGCCGATTCGTACCTCCCGGGCCACCTCGAGGAACCGGCAGAAGGCGTTCGCGAGCTTCATCTGTCGCGGGCTCTGGCAGTCGGGCTCGAAGAGGCGCGGGCTACCCACCACGATACACGCGCATTGCGCCCGCGACGTGGCCACGTTGAAGCGGTTCGGGCTGTAGAGGAACTCCATCCCGCGTGGCGCGTCCTCGGGTGTCGACGTCGTCATGGAGTAGATGACGACCGGCGCCTCCTGACCTTGGAATCGGTCGACCGTGCCGACGCGGGCTCCGGCTGGCAATCCGCCCTTCAAGTCGGCGACCTGGGCGTTGTACGGCGCGATCACGAGGATGTCGTCGAGGCGCAGCTCGTGCACGCGGCCATCGCGATCGCGCCAGCGGACGTCGGCCGCGCTCAGACTCGTCACGAGGTCGGCGACGACCTCGACTTCCTCGCGGCTCGAGCCTTGATTCGCGTCGTGGGGCACCGGGACGAACCAGAGCCCCGCACCGGCAAACGTGCCGCCGCCCAAGAGTGCCTGCTGCTCCACGCCGGCTCGGGAGCGAAGCCTCCGCTCGTAGAAGAGTTCGGACGTGAGCCCGCAAATGGCGGGAGGCAGCCGCCACGTCTCTTCCAGGAAGAGCCCGCGATCGTCCGCGATCGTCTGAGCGCCGCCGAGAACGTGCTCCAGGGCCGAGACCGCCGTGCCTTCGGGGTGCGATCCTTGAATCGGCTGCTCGAGTTGCTGGGGATCCCCGAGCAGCACAACGCTCTTCGCGCAGGGGGCGATCGCGAGAACGTTCGCGAGCGACATCTGCCCCGCCTCGTCCACGAATAGGACGTCCACGGCCTCGAAGTATTCCTCGCGCGCCCACAACCAGGCGGTGCCTCCGGCCACGTTCGCCTGGCGGCTCCGAAGGGCGGACAGGACGGCCGCGTTGTCGGTCGTCTCCGCGATTCCGGGATCGAGAACGGCGCTCTTCTCTTTCACCTTGCGCAAACACGTGACGTGCACCTGTTCCTCGTCGGCGGCTGCCACGACCTCCTTCATGAGGTTCACGATCACCTTGTGGCTCACCGCGCAAATGCCGACCCGCCTTCCCTTCCGAACGAGGTCGCAGATCATGCGGGCGCCCGTGAAGGTCTTCCCCGATCCGGGAGGCCCCTGTATCGCGAGCGCGCCCCGATGGAGCTGAAGCGCGAGACGGCGTGCCGCCCGGACGCCGCCCTCGCCCGGCTCCTCGAGCGGGCCGTTCGCGGGCACCGAGAGCCGCGGCTCACGCCGCAGCAGAAGATCGCGCGCGGCGCGGTACTCGCCCGGCGCGTCGACGCCGTGAGCCGCGATCCACCCCGCGAGGCGCATCAGCGATTCCGCCTGTACGTTCGAAGACACCGTGTCATGGGCAAAGGCGCTCGTCGGATTCAGATCCGCGCAGGCGCCGCGCTTCTTGATGTCCACGGTGTGCGTGAAGAGGTCGACGTACACAACGTCGCCGAGTTCGCGGCCGTCCGGCAGCGGCAGGTGGAGTTTGTCGCCCTCTCGGATGCTCGTCTCCTGAGGCGGGAACCGATACCGATCCACGGGCAGGCGGCCCTTGGCCGGCGTTCGCTCCACGAATTCGAGTCCCGCGAGCGCGGCGGTCTCGTCGAGCAGATCCTCGTCCGGTAGCTCGCGCAGTCGAAAATACTCCCACCACGGGGCCTTCTCCTCGCGGCGATGCCAATCGAGCATGTGGGCGAGCAACCAGACCGCCTGCTCTTCGTCCTGCCGGTCCTCTCTCAGCGCCGGCACACCCGCGAGGAGACGTTCCGTCAGCTCGCGCGTTCGGCGCTCGCGCTCGTCGATCGCTTTGTTGGGTTCCCCGGAACCCTCGTCCGGCCGCGGAATCTCGGTACCGTCCGCTTCGACCTTCGCGCGCAGGAGTTCGAGCCAGTCCCGGAGCGCACGCGCCGAAAAGCAGTCCTCGCGGTTGTAGGCCTCGACGATCTTCGCGTGCGGATCGTCGGAGGCAACGCCCGAGCCAAGCTCCAGGCCGCGTTGAATCACCCGGAGCGCGGCTCCGGCTTCGTCCAGCGACTGGGCGCGCCGGAAACCGTAGAGCGGCTCCAACCTCTTGATCGAGTACTCCTCCACGCTCGCCCGCAGCGACTGCTTCACGACGGCGTGCAGGTCCACGAATCGGCTGGAACGTAGGAGGCGGTCGACCTCGGCCTCGCGCGTGGCGTGCCGCCCCATGAGGCGCTTGATCGCGCCGGTCTCGTACCCGCCGTAGTGGTAGACGTGCATGTTCGGGTCGACCGCCCACCGTTCCAGGATCGCGTCCATGAGGGCCTCGAAACCGAGGCGTTCGGCCGTGCGGTCGAGCGCCCAACGACTGTGGTAGACGGGCGGGCGCATCTCGAGCTCCAGCGTCCCGGACGGCGGCGCGTCCGCGACGGCCCACCCGAAGAGATACTCGAGCCCGCCCTCATCCACGTAGGGATCCGCCTCGAGGTCGAGGAATAGGTCGCCGGGCGAGGGAGCGGGGAGGGTCGCGAGCCCGTGTCCGGGCGCTACGGGCAGGAGTTCGTGCAGGGGACGGCTTGCGGTACGGCCCGCGAGTTGGATGCGCGCCTGCTCGCGGACGCGGCCATACCCCTCCCTAGCGCCCCGGGCCGGCTTCCACGCGATCGGGAGCGGCTCGACCGCCAGGCTCGCAAGGGTGCCGACCCTTCGGGACTGCAGCTCGCGCGTCTGGAGCCGCGAGATCCCGGCCACGAGGGAAAGGTGGTCGTCCGCGCGCCGTTGCTTGTCGCACCTTGGCCACCAGCGGCAGATGTCGCAGTGCGGCACCGGTTCGGGGTACGTAGCGGCGGCGCTGCCGTCATCCGCGCCCTCACCCTCGCCCGCGCGGCGCTCGCCGCTCCTGCCTTCGTCCACCGCCGCCTCGAGTCGCCGGCGGACGAGCCGGTAGTACGCGACATAGTCCTCGACCCGATACGTCTCGAGCGGAAAATCCGGCCGCCGCGGCACCACGTGCATCGAATCCGGCACCACGCCCTGCATCTCGCCCAGGAGTTCCGCGTAGAGACAGAGTTGGAGAAGGGCTCCGGCCTTCGTCTCGCGCGCGAGCTTGGTGTCGAGCGGCTCGTAGGACCAATCGCCGAGTCCGCTCTTTCGCTCCACGCGGAGGAGCACGTCCGCGCGGCCGAGCCACCGCCCTCCCGCCAGCGTCGCCTGGGCGATGACCGGATCTCCCGCGAACATCGCGGCCAGGGTCCGCTCGAGCGCGCGGCGACCCTCTTCCTCCTCGTCGAGGCGCGTGATCCGCCTTCCTTCTCGCTCGAGCCGCGCGATGTAGGCGCGTTCGTGCTCGAGACCCCGCTCGCGCAGGAGGGCTGCTTCCGGGCGAAACCAGTCCGGTGCCTTCCACAGACCCTCGGCGACGCCCCGATCGAGCACCGTCAGGTGTCGGCAGGCCAGATGGTTCGCGAGGTCGGTGGCGGAGAGCCTGAGGGTGCCGAATTCGAGCTTCACGCGCGCCCTAGGTGCAGAACTCCGCCAAGCGAGCCGCCAGTTTCGGCCCCTTCCCTTCTTCCTCGTGCTTCAGGAACACGTAGGCGTCCTTCCACGGCTGCTCGCGGATGCGGCCCGCCCACTCGCGCAGCTCCTTGTCGCTGAAGTCCTCGCGCCGAAGCCGGAGGTAGCCCCAGTCGGTGGTGGCGACGAGCGGTACCACGGGCTCCTCTCCGGTGTCGGCGACGCAGAGCGCCGCGCCCTGTGCGCGCAGGAGATCGTACACCTCGTCGTCGAACCACGACGCGTGCCGGAACTCGACCGCTGCCCGCCGCCGCTCCGGCATGTCGTCGAAGAAACTCTTCAGCCGCGGCACGTCCTTCTTGAAATTCGGCGGCAGCTGGAAGAGGAGCGGTCCGAGCTTGGAACCGAGCGTCGCGGTGGCCCCGAAGAGATATGACAGCAGTTCGCCGCACTCCTTGAGGCGCATGTCGTGCGTGATGCGCTTCGGCGCCTTGATCACGAACGTGAATTTCTCGGGGACCTGGTCGGCCCAGCCGCTCAGGAGCTTCTCGGTCGGCATCCGGTAGAACGTATTGTTGATTTCGACCGTGGGAAAGCGCCCCGCATAGAAGCGGAGCATGTCCTTTGCGGCCAGTTTTTCGGGATAGAAGTTCCCTTTCCATTCGGCGTAGGAGTAGCCGCTGGTCCCGATCCGCACCTGGACGCTCATGTCCGTTCCTCCCGCCATTCGGCGGTCGCGTCGGCAAGCTCGTCCAGCACCTGCTCGTCGGTTCGTCCGCTCCGCTTCAGCACGTGAAACATGTGATCCGCGCCCTCGATCACGCGAAGGGCCGCGCGCTTTCCCAATCGTTCGACCACGGGCCGAAGGAGCGAGAGGTCGGCAAGCGTATCGCGCGTCCCCTGGAGAAACAGCATGGGTAGGTCCACTTGATCGAGGTGGTCGGCGCGGGAAACGGCGGGCCGCCCGACAGGGTGAAGGGGGAATCCAAGAAACACGAGGCCCGAGACGCCCGTCAGAGGCTCGTCCGCGGCGGCGCGCGACGTCATGCGGCCGCCCATGGACTTGCCGCCCGCGAGGAGCGGCACTTTCCCTGCGGCCTCCTGCCCCGCCGCGACCGCGGCTCGTATGGTGGCGAACAAGACGGGCTCCGGATCGGGACCGCGCGTCCGATGTTCCACATAGGGGAACTGGTAGCGTAGCGTCCCGATTCCTCGCGCGGCGAACCGCTCCGCGATGGACTCGAGGAAGGCGTGCCGCATTCCGGCTCCGGCGCCGTGCGCCAGAACCAGGAGGGCCTTCGGGCGGGCCGGTTGAAGGAGGAGGCTGGAAACCTCGACCTGCTCCGAAACCCGGATCCGCCCTTCGACCGATTCCAGGCGCTCCGTCACTTCGCGGACGCCGCCTCGCGAATCGCGGCCATCTCTTCGCGATTGGGACCGTAGAGTCCAGGAGGCTTTCCACCGGCCATCCGGCACAGCATCACCAATTGCCCGCGATGGTGGAGGTGATGGTGGAGCAACGCGTCCCACAGGATCTCCCGGATCGCCATGGCTCGCCCGTCGAAGTAGGTCACCGATTCGTCGAGCTGTGCGCCCGTGAGGCCCTTCAGCCGGGCCACGGCCTCCGCGTGAATCCGGGCGAAGCCTGGCGCCAAGAGCGCGACCTCACGCGGCCGCGCCAGCCCGGGCGGCTCGTCTTCGAGCCGAAACCGCCGCTCGGCGATCCCAAAGCTGAGGCAGGCATCGATCTCGCTCAGATGCCAGGCCAGCTCCCCGATCGAGCGGCCCTTGGGATCCGGGCGAAAGTCGTACTGGTCGGGAGGGAGCGACTCGAGAACCCGCATCAAGTTCCGAGCCTCGCGGTCCCAGGTTTCGCGAAACGTCTGCAATTCATGATCGTGGTTCATGTCCCACCTCCGTTGATCGGCGACGTACGGCCGCCCTGACCCCTGCGCGTCACTTCCGATTTCCACTGCGCTTCATCCGCTCTTCGATCGCGGCGATCGCCACGCCCATGTCGACGCCTTCTCCCAGAACGCCCGCCAGCGGGTCCTCCATTTTATCGAACCGCTTCGGCAATGTCCGGATGTTGAATCGGGCCGGATCGAGCTTGCCGTTCACCTCGCTCCATTTGAGCGGACAGGATGCCGACGCCCCCGGAACGGGACGAAGCGAGTAGGGCGCCACGATCGTGATCCCGTGACCGTTCTGACCCCAGTCGATGTAGACCTTGCCGCCCCGCGCGTGAAGGGGCCGCGCGAGCGTGGAGATCTCCGGATTCGCCTCGAGCGCTAGCGACGCGAGCACGCGGGCGAACGTCTTGCACTCCTCGTGCGTGTAGCGACGGCCGAGGGGGATGAGAATGTGGAGGCCCGTCGCGCCCGAGGTCTTCGCGTGGCTCGGCAACTCCAGCTCCTCGAGGATCCGATGAAGGCTTCGCGCGACCTGGACCACGTGCGCGAACGGAGCGCCCTTGGGGTCGAGATCGAGGACGAGCCAGTCGGGCCGCTCCAGGCTCCCCGACCGCGCGCTCCACATGTGGATCGGGATGGTTCCGAGGTTGGCCACGTAGCGAAGGGACTCCGCGTCGTCGATCACGAAGAAACGAATCTCCCGATCGGAGTCCTTGGAGTACACGGATTCGGTGCGCATCCAATCCGGGATGAAGACCGGCGCGTCCTTCTGGAAGAAGGACTTCCCCTTGATCCCGTCCGGATAGCGCGTGAGTACGGCCGGCCGGTCGCGCAGGTAGCGGAGCATGAGCGGGGCGACCGCGTCGTAGTAGGCGATGAGGTCGCCCTTCGTGTAGCCCTCGTCCGGCCAGAAGACCTTCCGCAAATTGGACAGCCGAACTTCGCGCGGCGCGTCCTCCGCGGCCGGCTCCGGCCTGAGGGCGCTCTCCGTTCCTGGCCCCGGGGCGGCTCCGTCCGCGCTGCCCGCCCCGTTCGGCGCCGCGGCGGCGTCCTCTTCCGCTTCGGGCGGATC
>Ga0070704_100001072_pt1 | contig 14157 bp, 11 predicted proteins | sample KBSK5252metaG_FD_65467 | JGI IMG/M metagenome (GOLD analysis project Ga0070704, IMG submission 65467) | Corn, switchgrass and miscanthus rhizosphere microbial communities from Kellogg Biological Station, Michigan, USA - KBS K5-25-2 metaG | ecosystem: Host-associated > Plants > Roots >...
GAAGCCGTCCACGATGGCGGGGTCGAACTGGACACCCTTGCCCTCCTCGAGCTCCCGCATCGCACTTTCGACCGACAGCGACGGGCGGTAGGGGCGCACACTCGTCATGGCGTCGAACGCGTCGGCGACGGCGACCACGCGTGCCTCGAACGGGATCGCTGCGCCGGCGAGCCCGTCGGGGAGGCCCTTGCCGTCGAACCGCTCGTGGTGGGACCGCACGATCGACAGGGCGCCGGGGGCGTCCCGCATCAGGGGACCCAGGATACGAAACCCGATGACTGGGTGCTCCATGATGTGGCGGTATTCCTGCGGAGACAGTTTCCCCGCCTTGTGCAGGATGCCCTCGCTCACGCCGATCTTCCCCACATCGTGGAGCTCCGCACCCAACGCGACCGTATCCACCAGGTCCTTGTCGAGCTCCAACGCGCGGGCGATGCTCACAGAATAGTTGGACACGCGCATCGAATGGCCGCGCGTGTATCCGTCTTTCGCCTCGAGCGCATGCACCAGCGCGTGGACACCCTCGAGGAACAGCTCTTCGATGCGCCGCGCCTGCGCCTCGACGCGCTCCTCGAGATGATGTTGGTAGCTCTTGTTCTCCTGAATGAGGCGGCGTTTGTCGAGCGCCTGCGTGACCCGCGCGCGCACCTCGTCGAGGTGGAACGGCTTCGCGACGTAATCGAGTGCGCCCATCTGGAGGCAGGCCACCGCGCTTTCGACCTCGGCGACGGCGGTCACGACGATCACGGCAGTCTCGGGCCAGCGCGTCGTCACCTCACGCAGCAGCTCCACGCCGTCCATTTCCGGCATCCGCAAGTCGGAGATCAGGAGCGGCACCGGCTCCTGCTCGAGGGCGGCCAGCGCCTCCACGCCCGATCCCGCCTCCCGGCACACGAACCCTTCCCCTTCGAGGAGGCGGATCAGCACACGGCGCAGGCGCGGCTCGTCATCCACAACGAGGCAACGCATTCCGGAGAATGGCGACATCGTGCGCTAACAGTATGCATCGCTTGCCCCTGGCGGAAGGCGCCCTTACGTTCCGACCATGACGCGAATTGCCGACGGCGACCTCTCACTGCGCTTCGCCACGCGCGCCGTGCACGCCGGGCAGGTCCCCGAGCCGCTCGCGGGCGCGGTGATGACGCCGATCTACCAGACCTCGACGTACGTTCAGCAAGGCCTCGGCAAGCACAAGGGCTACGAGTACGCCCGTACCAGCAACCCGACGCGCCAGGCGCTCGAGCGGAACATCGCCGCGCTCGAAGGCGGCCTGAACGGCTTCGCCTTCAGCTCGGGACTCGCCGCGCTCGACGCCGTGATCAAGCTCCTGTCGGCCGGTGACCACGTCGTGAGCGGCGAGAACGTATACGGCGGCTCGCACCGCCAGATGACCCACATCTGGGCGCGGCTCGGCTTGACCTTCACGTTCGTGGACGGCGGCGATACGGCGGCGGTGGCGGCCGCCGTGACGTCCAAGACCAAAATGGTCTACGCCGAGACGCCCACGAATCCGATGATGCGCCTGTGCGATCTGGCGGCGACGGGCGAGATCGCGCGCAAGGCCGGCGCCCTGTTCGTCGTGGACAACACCTTCGCCACCCCGTTCTTTCAGCAGCCGCTGCAGTTCGGCGCCGACATCGTCCTGCACTCGACCACCAAGTACCTGAACGGGCACTCCGACATGATCGGCGGCCTGTTGGTGACGAGCCGCGACGACCTGGCAGAGCGCATCGCCTTCATTCAGAACGGCTCCGGCGCGGTGCCGGGACCTTTCGATTGCTGGCTCGCGCTGCGCGGTGCCAAGACCCTGGCCCTGCGCATGCGTCAACACGACGCGAGCGGGCGCCGCATCGCGGAGTGGCTCGGCACCCACCGGCGGGTCAAGCGGGTCTACTATCCCGGGCTCCCGTCGCACCCGCAGCACGAGCTCGCGCGGCGTCAGATGAAGGGGTTCGGCGGCATGATCAGCATCGAGCTGGGGGACGTCGCGTTCGCCCGGCGCTTCGTGGAGCGTACCAAAATCTTCGCCCTGGCGGAGTCGCTGGGCGGCGTCGAGAGTCTCATCGGCCATCCCGCGTCGATGACCCATGCGAGCGTGCCGCGCGAGATGCGCGAGCGCATGGGCCTGACCGACAGTCTGGTTCGGCTCTCGGTGGGCATCGAGGATGTGGACGACCTGATTGGTGATTTGGAGCAGGCTTTAGGGGACGATTGAGCAACGAGGTTGGTGGAGGTTTGTGGAGGTTGTGAAGGTTGTGGAGGTCGTTCAGAACCTCCAGAACTTCCACAACCTTCACAACGTAGGTTCAGGCATCCCATTGTCGGAGTGACACATGACCGGACTTCCCGCCGCGCGCCCGCGCAAGATTCTAACCCAGATCGCCCCCGTGACGTGGGAGCACCCCGCGGATCGCGCCGCTCTCCAAACCCTGCGTTCCGTCCCGGGCTTCGACGAGGTGGTGAAGAAGATCGTCGGGTTCTTCGGCGAACGCGGCTTCCGTCTGCTGTTCCAGGCCAACGCGGTGCGCGTCGGCCCGACGCAGTTCCCCCGCCTCAACGCGCTCTACACCGACGTGCTCACGTCGATGGACTGGCAGGTGCGACCCGAGTTGTTCGTGTCGCAAACCCCGTTCGTCAACGCCGGGGCCTACGGGATGGAGCGTCCCTTCATCGTCATCAACTCGGGCGCGTTGAACCTGCTCGACGACGATGAGATGCGGACGCTGCTGGGGCATGAGCTCGGGCACGTGATGAGCGGCCATGCGCTGTATCACACGATCCTCGTGCTGATCGTATTCGTGGGATTGAACTTCCTCCCGTTTCTCACCAGCATCGTGCTCGCGCCGATCCAGTTCGCGTTGCTCGAGTGGGCGCGCAAGAGCGAGCTGTCGTCCGATCGAGCCGGGTTGCTCGCGGCGCAGGACCCGCGCGCGTCGATGCGGATGTTCCTCAAGATGGCGGGCGGCGGCGACATGAAGGAGATGGACCTCGATGCCTTCCTCGCGCAGGCCAAGGAATACGAGGAGTCGGGGGGGGCCGTCGACCGGATCTTTAAGATCCTGAACACGCTGCCGCAGTCGCATCCGTTCAACACGCTGCGCGCCGCCGAGCTGGAGCGCTGGATCGTGGCGGGCACGTACGAGAAGGTGTTGGGCGGTGAGTACACGCGCCGTGGCCCCGAGGCCGAGCAACGGCCCATCGACAAGGACATCGACGACGCCCGCGATCATTACATGAACGAAGCCAAGGCCGTCGTGAACGACGTGGTGGACACCGCCAAGCGGGCCGCTCAAGCCTTCTCGGACGCCTTCAAGAAGAAGTGAAAGTCCTGGTCGTCGGCGGGGGAGGCCGCGAGCACGCGCTCTGCTGGGCGCTGCGACGCGACTCCCCCGACGCTGACCTCTTCGCCGCACCGGGCAATCCCGGCACCGCAGCACTCGGCACCAACCTTCCCATCACCCCGACCGACGTTGACGCACTCGTCGCGGCCGCCACGCAACACGATATCGACGTCACGATCATCGGCCCCGAGGCGCCCCTCGCGGCCGGCCTCGCCGACCGGCTCCGCGCCGCTGGTCGCGCGGTCTTCGGGCCGAGTGCGGCGGCGGCCCGGCTCGAGTCGTCGAAGGCCTATGCCAAGGAAGTGATGCGCCGCGCCGGCGTTCCTACCGGCGCGAGCGCTACGTTCACGGATCTCGCCGGCGCTCTCGCATACATCCAGGCGCATGCCGAGCCGCTTGTCGTGAAGGCGTCGGGGCTCGCCGCCGGAAAGGGCGTGGTCGTGTGCGTCACGCGCGCGGAGGCCGCGGACGTCGCGCGCGCGATGCTCGCGGGCGGCGCGCTGGGCGACGCCGGTACTGAGATCGTCGTCGAGGAGTTCCTGCGCGGTGAAGAGTTGTCGGTCCTCGCGCTCACGGACGGCGAGCATCTCATGATCCTGCCGCCCGCGCAGGATCATAAACGTCTGGGCGAGGGGGACACGGGTCCTAACACGGGCGGGATGGGCGCCTACTGTCCCGTCGCCTTGACGACGGCGCCCCTGCTCGCGCGCGTGCGCCGGGACGTGTTCGAGCCGGTGCTGCGCGAGATGGCGGCGCAAGGCGCCCCGTACGAGGGCGTGCTGTACGCCGGGCTGATGCTCGCACCCGACGGCACGCCGAACGTCCTCGAGTTCAATTGCCGCTTCGGCGATCCGGAGGCGCAGGCCATTCTCCCCGTGCTGCCTAAAGGCGCCACCAAACACCTCCTCGACATCGCACGGCGCCCTTGGCGGCCCAAGCGCCAGGTCATCGCCCCCACGCGGGCGGCCGTGGCCACGGTGCTCGCGGCGCGAGGGTATCCGGAAAAGCCCGAGCGCGGCGCGGCGATCCGCCTGCCCAGCGACTTGGGACCCGACGTCGTCGTCTTCCACGCGGGGACGGCACGCGACGCGGACGGTACGATCCGGACGGCGGGGGGACGGGTGCTGAGCGTCACGGGCCTCGGCGCCGACGTGCCCGCGGCGGCGCGCGCGAGCGCGGCGGCGTGCGAGCGCATTGCGTTCGAAGGGAAGACCTGGCGGCGCGACATCGCCTGGCGCGAGCTGCAGCGTGCCGGAGCTGCCTGAAGTCGAGACGATCGTCCGCGACCTGGCTCCCCGTCTCGAAGGGGGTCAAATCGCGCAGACGAAGCTCAGGAAGACCGATGTCCTGCGGCAGGTCACGAAGTCCCGCCTCATCAAGACGCTGACGGGCAACACCATGGAGCAGGTCTCCCGCCGCGCCAAGCACGCGGTGTTTCGGCTATCGAGCGGGCACCGGATGATCATCCAGCCGCGGATGACGGGATCGTTTCTGGTGCACGAGAGGCCGTTGACGCGCGCCGAGCTGAAGTACGCGGTGCTGCTGTGCACGCTGAGCGACGGCCGCGTCTTCGTCTACCGCGACGTGCGGCGGCTCGGCACGATCTGGTTGCTGGATGAAGAAGGGTGGATCGGGTACACGGGACGGATCGGCCCCGAACCGCTGGACGAAACGTTCACGCCCTTTGTCTTCGCCGATCGACTCACAGGCACGCGCACGGCGGTCAAGAAAGCGATCATGGATCAGCGGCGCGTCGCGGGCGTCGGGAACATCTACGCGAACGAGGCGCTGTTCGACGCGCGGCTCAATCCCGCGAAACCCACCAACCAGCTGTCGCTCGAGGAGTTCGCGCGGCTGCACGCGGCGATCGTAGACGTGCTGCACCGAGCGCTGTCCTCTTCGGGTACCACGCTGCGCGATTACCGCACAGGAACGGGCGAGCGGGGTCGTTTCCAGTTCGAGCTGCGCGTGTACGGTCGTGGCGGCGAGAAATGCAAGAATTGCGGGCGGAAGCTCCTGTTGACGCACGAGATTGATAAACGGCAGACGGTCTTTTGTCGGAGATGTCAAAAGTAGGGGCGCAGCATGCTGCGCCCCTACAGGGTTAGGATCAGTCCACAAACGACCACAACAGCGCCCGGCTGTGCCGGTCGAGCGCCGCCGGTTTGCCGAGGTGATACAAGTCCCCGGTCACGTCACGGATGAGCAGGCCGCCGTGCGGCAAAGAGCGCGGCCAATCATCGAGGCGCGTCTGAAATACCCGCGCCCCCTGCCGCGTCTCGACACGCCAGCGCCGGATCTCGACTTCTTCCTCGATCTCCAGCACCCGGGTGATGTCGAACACGAACCCGGCCAACGCGAGCGCCGTTTCGAGCGCTGCACGCGAGACGGCGTCGAGCTCTGCGGGGTCCCGCACCAGGGCGAACTCCTCCTCGTCGCCGTCCCGCAGCGACAGGTAGCGGCCCGGGTCGGACCACGGGAAGCAGCGCCGCACCGACACGGCGCGCTCCTCGTCACCCCGCACGGCCCACAGGCGGCCGTCGGCGCGTTGCTCGAGGCTCAGCACCGCCCCGCGCCGGCCTAACAGCGTCGTTTCCATGACCCCTCCTTTCATTGGAGCTGCAACTGCAGCTCGTAGAGACGACGGTACTTGCCGTCCGGCTTCTGCAGCAGCTCGTGATGCGTTCCGTGCTCGACGAGGCGCCCATCCTCGATGACGAACAGCCGCGACGCCTTGCGCAGCGTTGAGAGGCGGTGCGCGATGGCGAAGACTGTCCTTCCCGCAACGAGGTGCTCGAGCGCCTCCTGGATCTCCCGCTCCGTCTCGGTGTCCACACTGCTCGTCGCCTCGTCGAGAATCAGGATGCGCGGGTCATGCAGGATCGCCCGCGCGATCGACACACGCTGACGCTCCCCGCCCGACAGCGTATGTCCCCGCTCCCCCACCACGGTGTCGTAGCCATGCTGCAGCTTGGTGACGAAGTCATGGACATTCGCCGCCTCCGCCGCGGCGATGGCCTCCCCGAGCGACGCCTCGGGCAGACCGTAGCGGATGTTCTCCAGGATCGTGCCGTGGAACAGATACGGATCCTGAAGCACCATCCCGATCTGGCGGCGGTAATGCCCCGTGTCGAGTCGCCGCAGGTCCACGCCGTCGATCCGGATCGCGCCCCCCGTCACATCGTAGAAACGCGCGATCAGGTTCACGATCGTCGTCTTGCCGCCACCCGATGGTCCGACGAGACCGATCAACTCTCCCGGCGTGACGTCGAAGCTCACGCCGCGGAGCACCTGCCGGACGCCGTCGTACCCGAACGTCACGTGCTCGAACGCCACCCGGCCGCGCACCGGCCGGAGCTGCACCGGCTCGGGGTCGTCCCGCACCTCGGCCTCCGTGTCGAGCACCTCGAACACGCGGTGCGCCGACGTGGTGGCCCGGTTCATCGTGCGCGCGATCTGGCCGATCACTTCGATCGGGCCGATGAACATCGTCGTATAGAGCAGGAACGAGACGAACGTCCCCACCGGCAGCGCCGTGCCGCTCCCCAAGAGCCGCGGCAACGCGAGGGCCCACACGACGACGGTGGTGCCGTGCACCGCCAGCATCAGGAGTGGCCAGAACGTCGTCCACGTCTCGTGGATGCGGTTGAACTCCGCGGTCACGTCCTCGTTGCGCTCCCCGAAGCGCCGGATCTCTCGCTCCTCCTGGTTGAAGGCCTTCACCACGCGGATCCCGGGAATCGTGTCGGACAAGACGTCCGACACGCGCGACCACTTGCGCCACGCCCGGATGAAGAGGCGGTTGATCGACTCGCCGTGCCGGTAGATCAACCAGCAGAACACCGGCACCGGCAGCGTCATGGCCAGGCCGAGCCGCCAGTCGAGACTCAACAGCACCGCGCCGAGCCCCGCGAGCATCACGAGCGACAGCGACACGTCCACCACGCCGAACGCCAGGAAGTCCCACAGCCGATCGGTGTCCGCCGAGACGCGCGTGATCAGGCTCCCCGTCCGCTTGCGTGAGAAGAACGCGAGCGACAAGTGCTGGATGTGCTCGTACAACTCGGCGCGGAGATCGCGCGCCACCCACTCACCCAGGATCGACATCAGGCGCAGGCGCGCGACGGCTGCTCCCTGGCGGATGACGTACACGAGCGCCATCGCCGCGACGGCGAGCCACGCGATCGTCGTCGCGCGCCCGAGTGGTAGCGTGCCCTCCTGCGCCGGCCGCACCACGCGGTCGATCAGGTATCCCGCGAGGTACGGTGGCACGAGGCTCACGAGCGTAATCACGGTCGCCGCGGCGAGGCCAAGCGTGAGCTGGCGGCGATAGGGCCGCAGGTAGCCCAGCAGTCTCCGGATAACCGCAACTTCCCTTCCGGACACGAGGGCCTGCGCTTCGCGTACCGGGCGGGCAACGCCGTCCGCATACGCGCGGTCCGGGTCCACGGGCGCGATCTCGCGGCCCTCGAGCTGCTCCTCGAGCACGAAGCGGATGTTCTCGAACGCGCGCCGCTGGCGGTGCGTGTAGCGCACCAGGGCGAGCGCCGGCTCCCCGGGCGCGCCCAGCAGCGTCAGGGTGTTTGCCGAGAGACCTGGCGCCTCGCGCACCGCCTCGATGCGCGCGCGCGCGACGCTCTGAACCTCCCAGGGGCCGCCCGCTGCACGGCGCGCCACGGCGACGTGACTCGGGCCGAGGGCCATCCACGACTCGGCGAGGCGCAGCGTGTGGTTGAGGTCGCTCAGGGCGTAGAGTTGCACCGGCGCGCCGTCCCAGGCCGCCTCGATCTGCCGGCGCAGGTCGGCCGGCAGGCGGAGGGGCTGGCCCAGGTAGCGCCCGATGATTTGGTCGTCGAGATGCTCAAGCGTGCTCATGTCCGTGGTCCTTGTGTGGTGCGAAACAGAACGGCCCCCCAGGTCTGGCGAAGCACCCGGAAGGCCGGATCACGGCATGAGAACGATCCGATGGACTTCTAGGGTGCTCGCATTCGGCGATCGACGGCCTTGGGCGTCAGGTAGGAGCAGAGATTGGTCATCATGAGGTCAGTCGAAATCCTTTGGTTCGTTGATCAGTGCGACTTGAATCAAGGTAAAAGCGCGTGCGTGACCGGGCAAGGGGTGATACGTTTTGCGCCTATGATCATCCTTCCGATTCTTTTCGTCCTGGCGCAGGGGCCCGCTCCCACGACTCGTACGCTCACGGTGGACGACGTATTCCGCATCCAGCGTGTTTCAGACCCGCGCGTGAGTCCCGACGGAAAATGGGTCGCCTACGTCGTGACCACTCCCGATCTCGCCGCGGATAAGTCGACGAGCCGCATCTGGATGGTCGCCACGGCGGGGGGAGACCCGATCCCCCTGACCACGAAGGCCGGCTCGGCATCGAGCCCGCGCTGGAGCCCCGACGGGAAGTACCTCGGCTTCCTCGCGACACGCGGCGAGGACGCCGAGTCGCAGGTGTGGGTGCTCAACCGCCTGGGCGGCGAGGCCGAACAGCTTACGACGGTCAAGCAGGGCGTGGGGAGCTTCGTCTGGTCCCCCGACGGCGGACGCCTCGCGCTCGAGATCGACGATCAGACGCCCGAGCAAGCGGGCGATACGAGCTGGATCGGTGCCAAGGCAAAGACGCAGCGCCCCTACGTGATCGACCGGCTGCAGTTCAAGCGCGACGGCACCGGCTACCTCGATCGGCGACGCACGCACATCTACGTGTTCGACGTGCGCACCAAGGCCGCGGCGCGGCAGATCACATCGGGCGACTGGGACGACGAGGGACCGGCATGGTCCCCGGATGGACGGTCGATCGCGTTCACGAGCAACCGCGACAGCGTGGACGGCAACGACAACTCGGACGTCTGGATCGTCGCGAGCGACGACACCAGCAAAGGCGCCACGACCCGCCGCCTCACATCGTCGCCTGGGCCGGACGGGAACCCCGTCTGGAGCCCCGACGGGAAGGGGCTCGCCTACGACCGGCAGCCGTCCGGTGAGCCGATCGCGATGATCTACGATCCGGGCCAGCTCGCCGTGATCGGCGCCGATGGTGGGCCGCCGCGCGCGTTGACCGGGGTGCTCGATCGCAACATCCGCGCCGAGCGCTGGGCGCCCGACGGCAAGAGCCTCTACGGCATTCTCGAAGACGAGGGCGACAACTACCTCGTGCGGATCGACGCCACGTCGGGAGTTGTCACGCGGCTCGTGGGAGGCGGAACAGAGGCGCGGGAGGTGAACGCATACAGTCTCGGAGCGGACGGGACAATCGCGGCCCTGGTGAGCACCCCGCACCTGCCGAACGAGGTGTTCGTGGTGGAGGCCGCGGGGCCGCGGCAGCTAACCCGCACGAATCAGGCGCTGCTCGACTCCCTGCGCCTCGCCGACGTGCGCGAGCTGCACTTCAAGAGCCGGGACGGCACCGCCGTAGAGGCGTTCCTGTACACACCGCCCGACTATCAAGCCGGCCGACGGTACCCGACCCTGCTGCGCATCCACGGCGGCCCCGTCTCGCAGTACGACCGGAGCTTCAATACGGAAGCTCAGCTCTTCGCGGCGCACGGATACGCGGTCGTGCTCACTAACCCGCGCGGCTCGTCGGGGTACGGCGCCAAATACTCGCGCGCCATCTTCGCGGATTGGGGCAACAAGGACTTCGACGACGTGATGGCCGCGGTGGACGAAGCCGTACGCCTCGGTATCGCCGACGCCAACCGCCTCGGCGTGGGCGGGTGGTCGTACGGCGGCATCCTCGCGAACTACGTCATCACCAAGACCGGCCGCTTCAAGGCCGCCATCAGCGGGGCCAGCGAAGCCCTGTACACGTCCAACTACGGCCACGACCACTATCAGAATCTGTGGGAGATCGAGCTGGGCCTGCCGTGGACGCACCAGCGCGCCTGGGATCGCATCTCGCCGTTCTGGTCGGTCGCGAAGATCACCACGCCCACGCTCTGGATGGGCGGCTCCAGCGATTGGAACGTGCCGATCATGAACTCGGAGCAGATGTACCAGGCGATGCGCCGGCTGGGCCGGACGACCCAGCTCGTGGTCTATCCGGGACAGTCACACGGCATCAGCAAGCCCACGTACCAAAAGGACCGCTGGCAGCGCTACCTCGAGTGGTACGACCGGTTCTTGAAGCCCTAGATCCTAGTTCCCAGCTCCGGTCTGCCCCTCGGTCTTGTTCAGGAACGCGATCAGCGCCCCGATCTCCGCCTGCTTGAGGTCCAGGTTCGGCATCCGGTTGGTGTTGCCCGTGATCGACGGATCGGCGAGGAAACGCTGTAAGTACTCTGGCGCCAGGCGCCGATTGGTCAGCTCCGGTCCTACCGCGACCACGCCACTGCCGCTCACATCACCGTGCAGATGGCAGGTGACACACCCTTTCGCCACGAAGAGCCGCCGGCCACGGTCGCTCGCGGACAACGCCGCCGGCGCGTGAGTCGCCGGTTCGATAACCGGCATCGGCACCAGCGTCACGCGGCTGTTTCCAAATCCACTGTGGATCGTGATAGTCCAGTCCCCGGCCTGCGGGAGGACAAGGCGCGCCGTGTATTGACCCTCTGCTTTGGCCGGGACCGCCACGGCGGCGGCCGTCGTTCCCGCGCCGCGCGCCTCTACCCGCGGCTCGAGATTGTTGAGCTTGGTGAAACCGTGCTGGCGCACGGTGAATGTGAGGTTCAGCGGTTGGCGGACGACGCCATAGTCAGGCAGGTCTTCGACGGTGATCGCGGCCCAGCCACCGTAGATGCCGAGCAGCGGCAGCAGCAGGGCGGGCAGCACGATGCGGGAAGCTCGGGTTTCCATGGAGTTCTCCCTGTGAAGGCTCCCTAGTTGGACGCCGCCAGGCGCCGCCGGGTTTGAAGGGTCCAGGCGGCCTGTTGGGCCGCGAGGAGTCCGTGTTTTGTCTCGGCGTCATAGCGGCGCTGCTCCGCCTTCTCCTCGTCGGCAAGCCGCTGGGCGAGGGCGCTCAGCTGCCCGTCGCTCTTCGCGCACGGCCTGGCCAGCTCGCTGAAGGTCCTCCGCATGATCCGCGCGTGCACCTCCGCGAGATCGAAGTGTGTTTGCTCGTGGCCCAGCACGGTGCGCCGCTGGGTGGTGTCGTTCAGGACGACCGCCTTGACCCACGACTGGCGCCGCCGGAATCCGGCGATCACCCGGAATTCGAACACGGAGCCCCTGCACTTCCAGGCCGAGTAGAGCGTGTAGGACGTGATCGCGCCTTCGGACCCGTCCGCGGGCGGGTCGCCCTGGAAGTCGTCCCATGTCAGCCGGCGCGCGGCGGACCAGGCGAATGCCCGGTCGGCATCGAGGTCGCTGCGCACCATGTCGTCGAGGTTACTCGACCCGCCCGCGGCGGATGTCGGGGCGGGAGGTGGGCGCCGCGGCGCCGGGGCCCTGGTGGGGGCGGGGGCCGCGGCGTGTGCGCAGCCCAGCAGCGCGACAAGCAGGAGCTCAGCGCCGAGCTTCGTCACCGCAGCCGCCGCAGCTCCAGCTCAGACACGATGAACCCGAACGCCGGCCATCCCCCGGACCGGACCGAACGCTCGAACCACAGCCGGGCGCGGGTCGTGTCGCCGTGGACCATGAACCAGTTGCCCACGCCGTAGCTCAGGGTCGCCACGTTGATGTCACTGGTGTCGGCGGCGGTGATCACGGAATCGGGCCCGATTTCGCCACGGTAGAGGCGGAGGCGCTGCGCATACGCGTTCCCCGCCGGCAGCGAGTCCGGACGGCTGTCCAGCAACGCCTGCGCGTCGGGCGCGCGACCCGCGCGCGACAGCGACATCCAGAGCCAGTCAGTGGCCCCCGCCCGCTCCGCTGCGTCCGGTGCGCGGGGCAGCGCACGCGTGAAGGCCTCCGCCGCCCCGCCGAAGTCGCCACGCGCATAGCGCACGATGCCCAGGTGATACCAGATCCCGTAGACGGTGCTGTCGAGCCGGCTGCCCTTGGTCAGGTCGTTCATCGCGCGGTCGAACTGGCGCGTCGACAGGTAGCGGTGGCCGCGCCACCGATACAGCAGTGCATTCTGGGGGGCGATGGCGATCCCCCGCGTGAACGTCTTGATGGCCTCCCGGTATTGTCGGACGCCTGACTGGGCGATGCCGAGCTGGATGATGAGGTCCACGTTCCGTGGATTGGCCGCGAGCGCACTCTCGGCGCGCGCGATCGCGCCGGTGTCACGTTGAGCGCGGTACTCAACCCCGACGGGCGAGCGATACTCCACCGCCTGACCGGCGGCGGACCCCGCCGCTAGGCCGGCAATCGTGACGACCATAGCAGTGATGCGCATGGCCAAGCTCCTATCTGGACACGGCGACGCCGACACGCGAGTCGGCCGTGCCATAGTAAAGGAACCATCGTCCTTTGAACCGCACGAGCCCCTCGACGAACGTCGTCCCCTCGGGATACTGCCCTGTCCGCTCGTAATCTCGGGTCGGCCTGATGAACGGCACATCGGAGCGGGCGGTCAGCTTGACGGGATCGTGTACGTCGAAGAGCGCCTGGCCGCCGGTGTATGCACGCGCGGGGACACTCGGGTCACCGTTCTCGCCGCTGTTCCCGGCGTTGTACACCACCAGGATGCCGCGGTCGGTGATCAGCGCGGGCGGGCCTGCCTCCACCAGCCACGAATCGAAGTATCCGGGGCGCGGTGACAGCACGGGATCGTCGACCGGCGTCCAGTCGATGAGATCGTCGGACGTGGCGATGCGGATGTTGGGAACGCCGTAATACATCACGTACTTCCCGTTCACGCGCGTCGCGATCAGGCGGTCCCCTTCGACGCGGCAGAGGATCGCTCCCGACTTGGACTCGGAGCGCAAGTATTTGCCTCCGGCGGCGTGAGCGAATGCGGGGCCGTGCTTGGTCCATACGATGAGGTCGCGCGAGGTGGCGACGGCGAGGCGAGGGACGTCGCGGTTCCACTGTGTGTACGTCAGAACGTACGTGCCGTCGTCAGTCTCAACGATGCGCGGATCCTCGACGCCGCCGGGCCACTCGTTGGGCCGTTGCGCATCGGTGTCGGGATAGAGCACTGGTGTCGGTCGGCGCGTGAAGTGAATTCCATCTGCGCTCTCCGCCAGCCCGAGGCGCGACGTGTGCCCGCCGATTTGCAGAGCGCCGCTCGCGTCCTCGGCGCGGTACAGGACATAGATCTTCCCTCCGCGAACCACGGCCGCCGGATTGAACGTGGCGTACGCTTCCCACGCGACGGTCGTGTCGCCCATGGGGGAATGGAAACGCGAGGCGGCATTCGGCGTGATGACCGGGTTGCCGGCGGCGGGCTTGGTGAAGGGGCCGAGCATCCAGGATCTCTGCACGGGCCCGCCACGCACTGCGAGGATCAGCGTAATCGAGGCAACGACGGGGGAGCGTGCCATGGACTCAATCTACGCCCGTCCCTGGCGCCCGCTCCCCCGCTCACCGCGGGCTTACATTCCGATCTTCACGACGCTCACGGCGCCGCTGTGCGGAACCACCAGGTAGCGGCGCGCGTCGTCCGAATAGGCACGCGGACTCGATCCGGCATCGAGCTTCCAGCGGGACGCTCCGTCTGACAGTGCAATCACCTCCACGGCTCCGCTCTTGGCGGGCCACACCACATAGTCGCCGCTCACCAGCACGTCGCTGTTAGGTGACAGCTCACCGCGACGCTCCCATACCACGTTGCCCGCATAGTCCCGGCACTGCAGGGCCTTGGCCTCGGTCGAGTAGGCGACGAAACGGTCACTGCCAGGAGCGCCTGAGAAGGTGGCGGGAGATCCATCGGCGAGACTGATGTTCTCGACTCCCCCCTTCTCGTTCGTGATTCGCACCTGAC
>Ga0070704_100001073_pt1 | contig 14153 bp, 12 predicted proteins | sample KBSK5252metaG_FD_65467 | JGI IMG/M metagenome (GOLD analysis project Ga0070704, IMG submission 65467) | Corn, switchgrass and miscanthus rhizosphere microbial communities from Kellogg Biological Station, Michigan, USA - KBS K5-25-2 metaG | ecosystem: Host-associated > Plants > Roots >...
CTAGCGCGGCGGGGCGGGGCGCTTTCTAGCGAGCGACTGATTCGACAGCCGAACGGAATCCCGACCCATGCAAGTCCAGCCCGGATGTGAACTCCGCCACGCTCAGCGCCACCACGTCACATGGACTCGCCGGGAACGGGGTCCTTCGCACCTGACCTCCGGTATCTAAGTCGGATCGTCGCTGTCCGGCTCCGGCCCCCGCGTTCACCGCCATCTACGGGCTCCGCCCGGCGCGGTGCCCCGTCGAGCGGCGTTCCAGACCTCGCCGCAGGTCGTACACCGCCAATACGCATTCGCATCGGGGTTTCGCGCGCTGGTCGCAATCGAGGACGACCGGCATGCAGGACACACGGTTGGGGCCTTGGCGGCAGCAGCACCTGACCGAGACGCGTCGCCGCTGCCGAAGCCGGGTGAATTCATAGACCTGGAGCGCACGTGATGTGACGCTCAGCGTCCGAGCAGGTAGATGACGACAGCGGCGACGGCGATCAGTATGGGTGCGGCGACCGCGATCTTCCGACGGACGGCCCGGTCGTGCGCGGCACCCTTCGCCTCCCACGCGGCCCACCGTTCAGCGACACTCGCTGCCTCGGATACTGCCGTGGATATAGCCGCCTGCGGTGACGCAGAAAGAGCGGGTACGTCGATAGCCATGTGATCCCTCACGCAAATGGCTTTGGTGAGGGCTGGGCCGGGTCTGGCCTAGGGCTCAGAAAAGCAGGAGCCACAAGTATATCCCACTCGACGGCCGTCTCGTTGGACCTCGGCGCAACGCTGCTCGCTATTTCATCATGACAACCTCGTACCGTTGGCGCCGATTCTTGAAATGTCTACCGGCATGACCCGTCTCCTCCGGGCTGGTTTTTTCTCCGGGTTTCGCGTGGCATGTGTCTTGACCTTCTGCCCGCGCCGGGTTCATGACATCGATCGTCCTGTTCGCCTTGCTCGTGCTGTTCGCTGGCGCGATCGCGTACGGAGCGACCACCGCGCCACAACGAAGCCGGTTCCTCGAACACGCCAGGCGCGTGCTGCGATGGCTGGCGGACGCAGCGCCGCTCCGCGACCCTGAGATCGCATCGTTCTGGACGCTCCTCCGCCAGCGTACCCCGCTGGCGCCGCTGACACCGGCGCTCGCCGCGCTCAACGTGATGGTCTTTGTGCTGATGCTCGGGAGCGCCGGCGCGATCGGCACTCCCGACACGGTCATCGCCTGGGGTGGGAGCTTTGGGCCGCGTACGACCAACGGTGAATGGTGGCGCCTCGTGACCACCATGTTCGTCCACGTGAGCGTGCTTCAGCTGCTCGCAGATGTCATCGGCCTTCTGGCGGTGGGTCTCGTGCTCGAGCGCCTCGTCGGGCCGCTGGCGTTCGCCGTCGTCTATGCGGCGTCCGGCGTGTCGTCGACCGCCCTGGGCCTGGAGGCCTCTCCCACGTCAATGATCATCGGCCCGTCGGGCGCGATCTTCGGCTTGTACGGCCTCATGTTCACGGTGGCCGCCCGGAGCGTCCTGTACAAGTCGCTGGCGAGGCCTCCGTTGGCCATCGCCAAGTACCTTGGACCAGCCGCGGTGGTGTTCGGTCTTTGCAGCCTCCTGACGGGTTGGGTTGCGAGCGGCCCTGAGCTCGCCGCCGTTGTCGTCGGATGCTTGAGTGGCCTGGTCGTCGGGCGAGGAATCGGGGAGCAGCGAGCGCCCGCGATGTTCAGTGTCCCACTCGCAGCCGGAGCCATCGCGATGGTCGTTGTGACCGTTCAGCCGTTGAGTGGCATGACGGACGTGAGACCGGAAGTTCATCGGCTCGTCGCAACGGAACACGAGATGGCCGCGCGTTATCAACGGGCGACCGATCGGTTCATCAACGGTCGAATCACGGCTGGCGAGCTGGCTGGAGTGATCGATCGCGACATCCTGCCCGAACTGCAGACGCTGCACGTCCGTTTCGCATCGCTCCAGCACGTGCCGGACGAACAGAGACCGCTGGTGGACGCCGCGCAGAAGTACCTACGACTGCGCGATGAGAGCTGGCGCTTGCGGTCGAACGGGCTGAACGTTGGCAGCGAGCGCATGCTCAAACAGGCCGAGAGGTCGGAGATGGCGGCACACGCGGCGCTCAATGAGATCGAGTGAACGCGAAGGTTGGCTTGCCAACCGAAGCTCTTGACGAGATCGAAAGCGCTACGGTGGGCAACCTTCGCATGGCCACAGAGCGAAGCTTGGTGAGCCTAACGTGCGCCAGTTGGAACCAACTCAGCGGCTGGCTGAGGGCAGTCGAGGCGTTGCGGTCGGATCACCGGCGCAGGACTCCCGCGGCTCACGCAATCAAGCATTCACAGCAAGTCTCGTTTCATAACGGGCCCTCACCGCTGGGTGGACTGTGACGGTAGCAGTCCGACCTGTTTCATCAAGCTCGCGGCATCCCAGTAGTCGGAGTTACGCCGAATCTTTCCGCCCGCCAGTTCCACAATCGTTGCCCCTCGTATCGAGGAAAAGCGATTGCCCGTCGCCGGCAGGCCTGGGAGGTCGCCGTTGTGCGTGCCGGACATTACCCACTCGATGGCCCCGAAGGGCCCCGCGATGAATTGCGAGGTCAGCTCGAACTTGAAATCCGGAACCGCTGCGAACGCGCCATTCGCAAAAGCGCGGAGCTCTTCTTTGCCACGGACGACGACGCCGAACGTCACTTCTTCGTACACACAGTCATCTGTGAACAGGATGAGCACCTGCTCGACATCGTGAGATGACCAGGCCGCCGCCCAGCTGTCCAGCACTTTCAGATCAGTAGCAATCATCAAGGGCCTCCTGAGGGCGTTCACAAACCGGAAGGCAGCAATCCGATCTGACGCAGGAGCGTAGCCAGGTCCCAATAATCCGAGTCGCGCGAAATCCTGTTTCCGCGCAACTCGAGAACTGTGGCGCCGCGGAAGGCGAACGTCTTGCCGGTCCCGTAGACGCCTTGATCGGTTCCGCTGAAGACCCATTCGATCATGGCGCGTCCGCCGTTCACTGAACTGTTCACCACGCTGATGTGTAGGTCTGGAACCACGGTGAAGAAGGAACTTGCGACGGCACGGATCTCCTCAGTGCCGTGCGCCATGACGCCGAACGGGACGTCTTCGAACAGCGCGTCCCCCGTAAACAGAGCGGCCACCGCATCGGGATCGTGGGAATTCCAGGCGTTGGCCCACCGTTGAGCCAGGTTGCCGTGCTGTCCGCCGCGATCCTGCGCTTGTAAGTCGACGGCCTGGGCCACACCGGCAAAGGCGGTAAGCGCAAAAACCATCCAGTACGCGCGGGCCGATAGGGAATGTCTGAGCATCGTCATTGCCGATAGACCTCCTGTCTACTGCGCGCTCGGGGGCGCGCTGGCAGACTCGTTTGGCATTCAATGATCTGACGCGGAAAAACGCGGAGAACTGGGCCACGACGACGAACCGCGTCCACGGTCTGCCGTGGAGCGGTTCTCAAGTAGCGGTTCTCAAGTAGCTTGACTTGGCTACTTGGGAGGACTACCTTGCCGCGGCAAGCGAGTTCCATTCGAAGGAGCACAGGGTTGGCACCTTCTGGTGCGCGCGGGGTCACCGTGCTACTGCACGCGTGGGCGGACGGCGACCTGCGCGCGCGTGATCGGCTCTTCTCGCATGTTTACATCGACCTGCGGAAGCGGGCGGCGCGCTACTTGCGGCGCGAGCGTCCCGGCGACAGTCTGCAACCGGCGGATCTCGTCCATGAGGCCTACCTCCGGCTGACGGCGCAACAGCGCGTCGCCTGGAAGAATCGATCGCAATTTTTCGGGATCGCGTCACAGATGATGCGGCGGATCCTCATCGATCGCGCACGCGCTCGTCGGGCGGCGAAGCGCTCGGGCGCATTTTTGACCGTGTTGCTGGACGACGGAATGGCGCAATCGGCGCCACGCAGCTGTGACGTGATCGCACTCGATCGGGCTCTCACCGAGTTGAGCACGGTCGATCCAAGACAGGAACGGCTCGTAGAGCTCCGCTATTTCGGCGGCCTCTCACTGGAAGAGACCGCGACTCTCCTGGAGATTTCGCCCACCACCGTGAAGCGAGAGTGGAGAATCGCGAAAGCGTGGCTGTATCGACGTCTTTCTTCCGAGCCGGACAAGAGTAAATGATCCCGCACAATCGCTGGATTCAGGTGAAAGCTCTATTCGGGGCCGCGGTGGATCGCAAGCCCGAGGAGCGCACTGCGTTTCTTCTGGCGCAGTGTCCCGACGATGAGTCCCTGCGGCGGGAGGTAGAGGCGTTGCTCTCGGCCGATGCCGAGGCAGGCACTTTCATCGAGACACCCGCGGTCGTCATTCCTGCGTCCAGTGCTCCTAGCACGATGCTCAGCGGCACGAACATGGCCGCACTGCGCCCGGGAGAATGCCTGGGGCCTTACGAGATCGTCGAGTTCGTCGGTGCCGGTGGCATGGGCGAGGTCTACCGAGCACACGACTCTCGTCTCGGACGTCAGGTAGCGATCAAAGTGCTCTTAGGTGGCAGCAGCGAAGGTTCCGCGGCCGCGGAGCGATTCGAACAGGAAGCCCGCGCCGCGTCAGCGCTGAATCATCCGAACATCGTCACGATATACGATATCGGCCGCTCGCGGGTCGGTCGAGAATCGGTTGCCTATCTCGCGATGGAACTCGTCGAGGGCTGCACCATCCGCAATCTGCTCGTGGAAGGCGCTCTGCGATTAGGACAGCTGCTCGATCTGGCCGTGCAGATCGCCGAGGCGTTGGCTGCCGCGCACGACCGCGGCATCGTTCATCGGGACCTGAAGCCCGAGAACATCATGATCAGCCGCGAGGGCCGCGTGAAGATTCTCGACTTCGGCCTGGCCAGAGTCGAGCGTGCATTCGTCGGCCAACCGACCGGGGCGGACACTGCGCGACGAGTGACGCAGGCGGGCACCATCGTCGGCACACTCGCCTACATGTCGCCGGAGCAGGCGAACGGAGCGGCCGTCGATTTCCGGTCCGACCAGTTCTCATTCGGCACCGTGCTGTACCAGATGGCCACCGGTACGCACCCCTTTCGAGAAGACAGCACGCCAGAGACGCTGGCCGCGATCCTCGCTGCAGAGGCGACACCGATCGGCCGGCTCGCCCCCGAGCTGCCAGCTCCACTGCAATGGATTGTGACGCGCTGTCTTGCAAGAAACGCCGAGGACCGATACAGGTCGACCGAGGATCTCGCGCGCGAACTCGCCATCGTGCGGCAACATGTCGAGCAGAGAGGTCCCGAAACGCCCGACGTCGCGAGCGCCCACAATCTGCCTGCCCAGCGTACTCCCCTGGTTGGCCGAGAGAAGGAGTTGGCCGCGATACGGGAGCTGCTGCTTCGACGCGGCGTTCGCCTTGTAACGCTCACGGGACCAGGGGGCTGCGGGAAAACACGACTGGCGATTCAGGTCGCTGCTGATTCGGTCGCGCGATTCTCGGGTGGTGTCTATTTCGTCGCTCTGGCCTCCGCGACCGACGCCGGCATGGTGGCCTCCGCCATCGCGCAGGTTTTGAGCGTCCCCCCGAGCATCGACCGGCCACTCACGGGGAGCCTGACGGATTACGCGAGGAACGCACCGCGCCGGCCCACACTGCTCGTGCTCGACAACTTCGAACAGGTATTGAGCGCGGCGCCATTGACGGCGGAGCTACTCGATGCCTGGCCGACCCTGACGATGCTCGTTACCAGCCGAGCGGCGCTGTGCGTCTATGGCGAGTACGAGTTTCGGGTCCCCTCGTTGGGTCTGCCTGAGCCCGGACAACGGATCCCTGTGAAGGAACTCGCCGAGTACCCGGCCGTAGCGCTGTTCCTTCAGCGTTCGCGAGCTGGGAAGGCCGACTTCGCGATGACGGAGGAGAACGTGCGTGCGGCAGCCGAGATCTGCACGCGCCTGGATGGCCTCCCGCTGGCCATCGAGCTCGCGGCAGCGCGGACGAAGATGTTGTCCCCGACTGCAATGCTTCCGCAGTTGAGCAATCGACTGCAGCTCCTCGCCCGCGGTCCGCGCGACGTTCCAGACCGCCATCGGACGCTGCGACACACGATGGACTGGAGCCACGGCCTCCTAAGCCACGACGAGCAGAAGCTGTATCGCCGGCTGTCAGTGTTCGTCAAAGGCTGCACACTCGACGCCGCCGAAGCGGTGTGCCACATCAAAGGCGACTTGGAAGTCGACGTGTTCGGAGGGCTCGAGTCTTTGATGGACCAGTCGCTGATTTGGCGATCGGACCAATCGGACCGCAACCCACGTTTCCAGATGCTCGAGACGGTTCAGGAGTACGGGCTGGACCGCCTGGCAGAGAGCAGCGAGGATGCGTCGATTCGACGGGCACACAGCGCGTACTGCCTGATCCTGGCCGAAGAAGCGGAAGTGGACCTCGCTGCGGGCCGTGAGCAGCGAGCGTGGATCGAGCGCCTTTCTCAGGAGCGCCATAACATCGGGGCGGCACTCGACTGGCTCGCCTGCGTCGGCAATGCGGAGTGGGGACTTCGGCTATGCAACGCGCTCTTTTTGTACTGGAAGAGTCAGGCTCCCGCGGAAGGGCGAGGCCGGCTTCTCTTCTTCGCGCATATGCCAGCGGCGGCAGGCCTGACGAAGCTACGAGCCAAGGCGCTCTCAACCGCTGGCGGGCTTGCGCTGGATCAGGGTGACTTCGCGTCCGCCCGCGCTCTCAACGAAGAAGCGCTAATCATGCATCGCGAGCTGGAGAATGCTGCCGGCGTGCTGGTCTGTCTGAACAATCTTGCCGTTTTAGATCGAGAACAGGGCAATTTCGCCGCGGCCGCCACGCTCTTCTTCGAGATCATCCGGGTTCTCGAAAACACGGGCGAACGGGCGTCCCTGGCGCATGCTCTCAGCAACCTGGCGGATGTCGTTCGGGCGCAGCGGGACTTCGTTCGAGCTCGTTCCCTGCATCGCGAGTCGCTTTCAATTTTTCGAGAATTGGGAGATACCGCAGGGACGGCCTGGTCTCTCAACCACCAGGCCGATATCGCTTACGAGCAAGGCGATGTCCGCGCCGCCCGCGAGCTGTGCGAGCAGGCTCTTGAGATGTTCCGAGCGCACAACATGCCGCTCGGCGTGGCACGATGCCTTGCGGACTTAGCCGGTCTGTGGCGCGAACAGGGCGACCTTCGTGCAGCGCAATCGCTGTACTCACAGGCTCTGGCGGCGTTCCACGAGCTCGGCGAAACGGCGGAACTCGTTAGAGCGCTCGAGGAGCTGGCATACCTCGCGGTCAACCAAGGGATCTGGGATCGCGCCTTGCGCTTGACGGCCGCAGCCTCCGCTGTTCGCGTCAAGCTCGGTTCGCTGCTTCCGCCATCTCGGATCGCGGACCTCGAGAGCACTCTGGCAGTCGCACGAGACCATCTGGAACACGCTGCAGCCGCCATGGCGTGGTTCGAGGGAAGCAGCGTGCCGCTGGAGAAGGTGATTGCCTATGCGCGAGGCGAGGCCGGGTGGTGAGGCGGCGGCTATTCCGCCGCCTGGGCATCGATCAGTCGCCGTACCGCGGACACACGATTGGCTGGAAACCCGGCCCGCCTGGCATGGTCGAGAATCGTCGCTTCATCTGGAGCGAGGTAGATGCAGTACACCTTGTTGGCGGTCACGTATGAGTGCAGCCACTGAATCTGCGGTCCGATTGCGTTCAGGGCCTCCACCGACTTTATGGCGGCAGCGCGTATCTCCTCGTCGGTCATCGCGCCGGCGCCCGGTATCTCTCGCTCAATCACAAACTTCGGCACGGCGTGAATCCCTCCTTAGAGGGTAAAGAAAGGCCAATCGCTGTCCAAGGAGAGCAAGAACCAGCCCGCGAGTATCGTCGACGCGTCCGGGCCGGCCTCGGTTCGGGAACGCGCTCAGTCCACCGATGGCCAGCGTTATGTCGACCGCAATCCGCCGGGCGGCCTCAGGTCGATCCGCCGCGATGTAGTCGCAGATCCGCTCAAGATCGTCCGCAGCGTCGGTCGTCCAGCGGACGCGCATCAGCCGCCATAGCGCCGATCAATGCGAGACAAGAGCTCGTCGTGGTCAAGCAGCCGGCCCTCGCGCGCCGACAGGCGCCCCTTTTCCACTTCACGCCTGAACCACTCGTCGTGTTCGACCGAAGTGGCGAGCAGGTCCAAGGCTAGCTGCTCTGCATTGCGTCCGGTGCCTTCCGCGCAAGGCGATTCAACTTGGCCGCGAGTTCAGGCGGAACATGCAGTTCCATGGAGCCAGCGTAGGGGCGAGTGCGAGGGGCTGTCAACGGCCGTGGCACTGTCTCAGTTTGACCCGTTGTCGCCTCTGTCGCGACGGGGGTTGAAGTAGCGATGTTCTCGGCGAGACTGGCTTCCATGCTTCTGATCAGCCTCGTTCAACCGCACCGCGTTTCAATTACTTGGCGGCGAACGACTGTCCTGAAGAAAGTGTGGTGAGCCGCCTCGGAATCGAACCGAGAACCCGCAGATTAAGAGTCTGCTGCTCTGCCAATTGAGCTAGCGGCCCACTCCTTGTGCGGTCCGCTCCGGCGAAAAGCGCGCCAGCGGACGACCCCACGAGACATGACCGCTCGTGTGAAGCAGGGGGACCGCTATTCTACCGACCTCGTCCCGAGCGCCGCAAGGCGCTCGCGCGCGATTCGGACGCGGACGAGACGCCCCGCAGTTCGTCCGCAATCTCCAGCGCACGGTCGATCTGATGCTGCGCCGCATCGTTGGCGCGCTTGGCGCGCTGCGACAGATCGCTCGCGCGCTCGAGGTGCCGCGTGAGCTCCTGTTCGATCCCGTGCGTATAGGCGTCCCGGTCGCGCGTCTCCATCTCTCTCCCTGACTTCTAAACTTCAAGATGGCTGCCATCTAGCGCCGAGCTCCGCGCTGCCAAATTGACGGCAATTCGGGCGAAATCGTCCTCCATGCAGTCCGCTGACCTCCGCAGCCGGCCCTGTCCTGAGTAAACGAAGTTACAGGGGCAGCGGCGTATACTTCACACTCATCCGTTGATCCATGGAGGAATCGATGATTCGCCGCGCCCTGTTTGCCGCCGCTGCTTGTGCTCTGATGCACGCCACCTCCGCGACGGCGGCGACCTGCGACAGCCTGGCTGTCCTCCCCCTGCAGAACGCGCACGTCACCGCGGCCCAGATGGTCGCAGCCGGCACGTTCACGCCGCCCGCGCCGCCCGTCGCTCCGGGGCGTGAGGGGGCGGCGGGACGTGCGGGCGCCGCGGGGCGTGAAGGCGCGGCCGGACGCGGCGGCGCGCGCGGGGGCGGCCGCGGCAATCAGCCGAGCCCGTACGCGATGCTGCCGTCCTTCTGCCGGGTCGCGGTCACGCTCACCCCGTCGAGCGATTCGGACATCAGGATCGAAGTCTGGCTGCCGGACAGCTCGACCTGGAACGGCAAGTTCCAGGCGGTCGGCAACGGCGGCTGGGCGGGGACGATCGCGTACCCCGCGATGGCGAACGCGCTCGCGGGCGGCTATGCGACGACGAGCACCGACACGGGGCACGTCGGCAACACCGCGTCGTTCGCGCTGGGACATCCCGAGAAGGTGATCGACATCGGCTACCGCGCCGTGCACGAGATGACAGTGCAGGCCAAGGCGATCGTCAACGGCTACTACAACAGCGCGCCGAAATACTCGTACTTCAACGGCTGCTCGCTCGGCGGACGCCAGGGCATCACCGAGGCGCAGCGCTATCCGGCCGACTACGACGGCATCGTCGCCGGCGCGGTCGCGTGGGGCGGCATGGACCGCTACGTCGGCGTCATCATGAACGAGTCCGCGATGCTGAAGACGTCGGGCGGCTACATCCCGCCCGAGAAGTATCCCGCGCTCCACGAGGCGGTGCTGCAGGCGTGCGATGGCCTCGACAGCGTGAAGGACGGCATCCTCGAGAACCCGCTCGCGTGCCGCTTCGATCCGAAGGTCCTGCAGTGCAAGGCCGGTGAGGACACCGTCTCGTGCCTGACGCCCGCGCAGGTGCAGAGCGCAAGGATGATCTACGCGCCGGCGAAGGATCCGAAGACGGGCAAGGTCCTGACCGGCGGCCTGATGCCCGGCACCGAGCTGCAGTGGGGGACGCTCTACAGCCCGCAGGGATACGGCAACGCCGTCGAGGCGATGAAGTACATCGCGATGAAGGATCCGGGCTGGGATCCGGCGACCTTCAACGCCGCGACCGACGTCGAGAAGGCGATGAAGGCGGACCCGGAGGGCATCCTCAAGTCGGACAACGCGAACATCAAGGCGTTCTTCGATCGCGGGGGCAAGCTGCTGATGTACCAGGGATTCGCCGATCCGCAGGTCACCTCCGAGAACGCGATCCGCTATCACCAGGCCGTGATCGACAAGGTGGGGAAGAACGTCGAGGGCAAATCGATCGAGCTCTTCATGGTCCCCGGCATGTATCACTGCCAGGGCGGGCCCGGCACCGACACGTTCGACAAGGCCGCAGCGCTCGACTCGTGGGTGACCACCGGCAAGGCGCCCGATCGCATCGTCGGGTCGCACCTCACCGACGGCAAGGTCGATCGCACGCGTCCCATCTGCGTGTTCCCGAAGGTGGCGAAGTGGAACGGCACGGGCAGCACCGACGACGCGCAGAACTTCACGTGCGCGGCTGACGCGACGACCAAGGGCACGAAATAAAGTCGTACCGGCGAAACACGCCGCTCACAGGACGGGGGGAACCCCTCGAACTGCAGGGGAAAGATCCGGGCGAGGCTCTCCCGGTCGATTTTTGTGCCCCCAGCGGATCCCGATGGCCTTAGAATCCGGTCCTCCCGTGCCATTTCGTGCAGTGCAGCGAGACATCGCACGCGCCGGGGGCTTCCGCGATGGCCAGAGACACTGCCTTCACACGACGGGTCCTTCCTGTAGCGGCGCTCCTCCTGCTGCAGATGCCGGCGCTGTTCGCGCGCGCCGAATCCGGCCGCACGCACACGGCCTGGCACGACACGCGCATCGAGCAGATCGAGCGCGCCGACACCTCGAACCGCGTTCGGGTCCTCGTGCAACTCCGCTCCGAGTCTGCTCAGACCTTCCGGGCACTGACACGACGCGGCATCCGGCTGCGCCGCCACCACACCGGCGTCGGGACATGGGCGATCGACGTGTCCGCCCGCGACCTCGCCTGGCTCGAGACACTTCCAGAGGTCGCCGGGATCAGCGTCGACGCGGACGTCACGGCCGCAGCCGACATGAGCCCCGGCGGGGCGCCTGCCGCGTCTTCGAGCGCCGGGGCGGGTGGCCCGGGTGTCCGCGAGCTCCTCGGCCTGTCGAATGCCGACCCCGGCGGTGACGGCGTCGGCGTCGCCGTGATCGACTCGGGGATCGCGCCGGTTCCGGATCTCGTGGATCGCATCACCGACTTCTACGACTTCACCAACGGGCAGAACGGCGTGCCGACCGTGCCGGTCGACGGCTTCGGGCACGGCACGCACGTCGCCGGGCTCGTCGCGGGCAACGGCGCGCTCTCGGGCGGCCGGTTCCGCGGCGTCGCGCCGGCCGCTCACCTGATTGGCCTTCGTGTCCTCGACAACAACGGCATGGGATCGACGAGCGACGTCATCGCGGCGCTCGAGTTCGCGACCGTGAACCGCGAAGCGCTCGGCATCGACGTCATCAACCTCTCGCTCGGCCACCCGCCGTACGCGCCGGCCGCGTCCGATCCGCTGGTGCAGGCCGTCGAAGCCGCCGTGCGCGCGGGCATCGTCGTCGTCGTCGCGGCGGGCAACGTCGGCGTGAGTCCCTTCACGAGCCAGGTCGGGTACGGCGGCATCCTGTCGCCTGCCAATGCGCCGTCGGCTCTGACCGTCGCCGCCGCGAAGACGATGGGCACCGTCGATCCGTCGGACGACGCGATCGCGAATTACAGCTCGCGCGGGCCGACATGGTACGAGCGCCTCGCCAAGCCCGACGTCGCCGCACCCGGTCAGAACCTGGTCGCGCCGTACGCGCCGGGCAGCACGCTCGGGAGGGCCTATCCCGCGCTGCTCCTCGGCGACGGGCCCGGAAGCCACAACTACCTGACGCTGAGCGGCACGAGCATGGCGGCGGGGGTCGAGAGCGGCCTCGTCGCGGTCATGCTCGAAGCGAGCCGCGCGCGCACGGTGTCGCTCGGCAACCCGCCGACGTATCCGCCGCCGAACGCCATCAAGGCGTTCGTGGAGTACACGGCGCTGCCGATGCGCAACGCGTCGGGCGCGCTCTACGACCGGATGTCGCAGGGCGTGGGCCGCCTCAACGGTCAGGGCGCGGTGGCGCTGGCGCGATCGATCGACGCGAACGCTCCGCTCGGTTCGCCGTGGATCGTGGAGGGGGTCGCTCCGTACAGCTCGTATGGCGGTGTCATCGTCGCGTGGGCGCAGGACGTCGTCTGGGGCAACACGATCGTCTGGGGCGAAGGGATCATCGGCGCCAACAACATCGTGTGGGCCGAGCGAACCGTCTGGGGCGACAACATCGTCTGGGCGGAGCACGCCGGCCCGGCGAACAACGTCGTGTGGGGCGCCAACATCGTCTGGGCGGAGAACATCGTCTGGGCCGAAAACATCGTCTGGGCGGAGAGCCTCGTCTGGGGCGAGAACATCGTGTGGGCGGAAACCATCGTGTGGGCGGAATCGCACCTCTGGGACGCGAACATTCAGTGAGGTGACATTGCCCGGACGAAGCTCACGCAACGGTTGCGATGCGTGAGCGAGCTCTGGCGCGCCCTACAGGATTCGAACCTGTGGCCTTCGGCTCCACGCGAAACCCCACCGCGAGCCGCTATCGAATACTAGATTGACGGGCAATTATCGGAGCGTCGGCGCAGTCCGTTTCCTTGAGCCGATCGAGGAACGAATCGAACCGCGCGGTGTGCACTATTGCACAGTGCGGTCACGTCATCGCGGGTATATTGTCCGCCGATTTCGGCCCTCACCTCGTCGGAACAGAGATCGATCGAGATTCTGGTTGACAACGGAATAATCCCATCCGTGCTGCAACTCGTTCCGATGGAGGCAGAAAATGAAAAGAAGAGATTTTTTCAGAAAGGCTGGAATCGGATCAGCGACTTTGGTTTCTCTTCCAGCTCTTGCTCACGCCCTGACCATACCCGAGTCGGCGCGTTCACCGCTGAAACCAGGCGAGCTACCCGCCAACCCCTTCGTCATCCTGCTGCGGGGCACATATAAACGAGTGGTGCGTTGTCCCGACCTTGGACTGTTCCAGGTGAACATCTGTGATGGTTCGTACCTCACAACGAAGATCTTCCCCGTCAGCGGGCTTCCGAAAGAAGACGAAGAAGACGCGATCGGCAACTTTTACGTGTCGCCAGGTATGGGGGGGAAGCCTGTTGCCTACGACCTCCCTCGGGGCGCATTGACGATGCTTTTCACGGCCAACAATCTTTCACCTGTCCCCGACGGTCAGGGTGGGACGTTCCTTGTCGGAACCCTCGAACTGGCCATCACGGAGGCGACTGGCGTTTATCAGTCCTTTGTCGGTGGTCATAACAAGATGGTGGACATCCTGCATCGGTTAGCTGATGGCACTCTCGTTGAACACTGCTTCTGCATCATCAGCCGCCCATAGCAGCCTGCTGAAATCAAGTGTCACGCTTGGCGGCGCGCGGTCGATCAATTACCGGTGTTCTTGGGACCTTGGAACCACAAGCCTCCGATGAACGGGCTCAGCACGATGCTCGCGATGAGGACGAAATCGCGGAGATAATACCCAGGCCCGGTGAACAGCGAGATGAGCAGCGAGATCCCGAGAACGACACCGACGCCGCCAACAGCGAGTCTTTGATGAGAACGATATACGCGTGCGACCGTCCAGCCCGCAACAGCAGCTGCGATGCAATATAGGAGCGCTCGATAAAGTTCCCACGCGCGATACTGGAGCAAGAGTTCCCTGATCGGCGAGGTCACGTTCGTAAACAGCGTCCTGTCGATTTCGGCGGCGACAAATCGCACGGGCACCCCGAGCAGCTCAAACACCGCGAATCCCAACGCCGACGCTTTCAGAACGAGCCACTTCTGGTCACGGATCCTGCCGACGAAGTCGACGCGCATCGCATGGACTCTTAGTGCGTCATCGCAGATACGCGCAGCGTACCTTTCCTCAACGCGCGGCGCTTCATGAGGTAAAAGATGACCGGCGTGATGATCAA